>Ga0105103_10000177_pt1 | contig 34546 bp, 33 predicted proteins | sample PPLLaktember2015_2_FD_79107 | JGI IMG/M metagenome (GOLD analysis project Ga0105103, IMG submission 79107) | Freshwater sediment microbial communities from Prairie Pothole Lake near Jamestown, North Dakota, USA - PPLs Lake P7 Core (6) Depth... | ecosystem: Environmental > Aquatic > Freshwater >...
CGCATGCGCTGCTGGCGCTCGGCCGGCCGGACGAGGCCTTGCAGTGTTTGCGCCAGGTTCCCGCCGGCGTGATACAGGACCACCCCTACCTGATGTCGATGGCCATGGCGCTGCAGCAGGCTGCCCGGCATGCCGACGCGGTGCCGGTGTTCCTGCAGGCGCTGGCGCTGAAGATCGATGACCCGTACCTGCACTTCCATCTGGGCACCTCGTTCAAGCAGCTGGGCATGAAGGCCGAGGCCGCTGAATGCGTGCGCACCGCGGTGGCATTGGGCGTGGGCAGCAGCGACCTGGCGGCCCGCGGGCAGCTGGTCTTCCTGGAGCGCGAGGCCTGCCGCTGGGCCGAGGCCGCAGCCGAGCTGGAGCGCCTGCGCCCGGCGCTGCGCGCGGTGCCGGCGCAGCAGGCGATGGAGACTTCGCCCTTCAGCCACGCGGTGCTGGTCGACGACCCGCTGGAGCAACTGAAGGTGGCGCGCCACTATGCGCTGCATGTGGCCGGCAAGCTGCAGCCGCTGCCGCGCATCAAGGCCCGCGCACACGACGGCCGGCTGCGCCTGGGCTACCTGTCGGCCGACTTCCACACCCATGCCACCAGCCAGTTGCTGGTGCAGGTGCTGGAGCACCACGACCGCCAGGCCTTCGAGGTCTTCGCCCTGTCCACCGGGCCGGACGATGGCAGCGCGCTGCGCCGCCGCGTCGTGGCCGCGGTCGAACACTTCGAGGAGTTGCGCGGCCTGGGCCACGCACAGGTGGCAAAACGCGTGCGCGAGCTCGGCATCGACATCCTGGTGGACCTGAAGGGTGCCACCTATGACGCGCCGCTGCCGGTGCTGGCGGCCCGGCCTGCACCGCTGCAGGTGACCTGGCTGGGTTTTCCCGGTAGCACCGGCGCGCCCTACATCGACTACCTGATCGGCGACCCGGTGGTCACGCCGCTGGAGCATGCCGGGCACTTCGCCGAGAAGATCGCGCAGATGCCGCTGTGCTACCAGCCCAACGACGCGCGCCGCGAACGCCCGCAACCCAGTACCCGCGCCGACTGGGGCGTGCCCGACGAGGGTCTGCTGCTGTGCGGCTTTCACCAGTCGTACAAGATCTCCGAAGAGGTCTTCGAGCTCTGGTGCCAGTTGCTGCGCGAGCGCGACGATGCGCTGCTGTGGCTGCTGCGGTGGAACACCAACGTGCAGGACACGCTGCGCGCCGAAGCCAAGGCGCGCGGCATCGACCCCCAGCGCCTGCTCTTCGCTCCCTTGGTGCCGCTGCAGCAGCATCTGAGCCGGCTGGCCTGTGCCGACATCTACCTGGATGCCTGGCCGTGCAATGCCCACACCACCGCCGGCGAAGCGCTTTGGGTGGGCGTGCCGGTGGTCACGCTGAAGGGCCGCGCCTTCGCCCAGCGCGTGGCCTCCAGCCTGCTGCATGCGGTGCAGCTGGATGAGCTGGTCTGCCACGACGCGGACGGCTACCGCAACACGGTGCTGGCGTTGGCTGCCGATGAGCCGCGCCGTGCCGCGCTGCGCAGGCATCTGGCCGTACAGCGGCAATCCAGCCCGCTGTTCGACGGCGCCGGCTTCGCGCGCGATCTCGAGGCCCTGCTGCAGCGCATGTGGCAGCTGGCGTTGCGCGGTGCGCCACCGCAGCATCTGGACGCGCAGGAACGCTCATGAAGGCGTTGCTCGCCACATGGCGGCCGGCGATGCGCCCTCGCAACAATCTGCAAGATGAAGCTATGGCCCGGACAGACCTCAGGTCCGGGCGATGGCGCCTCCCAGTAGGGGCACAACGCAAACGCCTCGACCGATATCGCAACACCGAAGGACCCACCAATGCACTTGCCTAATGTGCACCTCTGCATCGTCCAACCGCTGGGCTACGTGCATTCGCTCGGGTTTCTGGATCAGGCCAGATTCTTTCGCCACCAGTTCCGGCGCATGGGCGCCGAAGTCACGCTGGCGAAGAACCGGCTGCGCCACGACGCGGTGAACTTCATCTTCGGCGCGCACCTCGGCTTTGATGCCGATCTTCGTTCGCGCTACACCTGCGTGTTCGTCAACCTCGAACAATTGGGCCTGGGCGGGGCGACGGTCTCAGACGCCTACCTGAAACTGCTGGGCAATGCAGCGGTGGTCGACTATGACGCAGCCAACGTCCACATGTACACCGCGCACGCCGACGATGTCCCGCTGATCTCCTTCGCACACGCCCCCTACTTGGAGAGCGAGTCCACAGCCATCGAATCCCGGCCTATCGACATCCTGTTCTTCGGTAGCCTCAATGCGCGCCGCGAGCAGCTCATTCAGCAGGTTGAATCCAGTGGTCGCTCTGTAACGATGCTCAGCAGTCCCGTGTATGGACCTGAACGTGACGAACTGATCAAGCAGGCCAAGGCGGTGCTGAACTGTCATTTCTATGAGAGCGCCCGATTCGAACAGGCGAGGGCATTTCAGTGCATGTCGCTCGGCACGCCGGTGATCAGTGAGTGGACAGCGAGCACGCAGGCGCCCATGCAGTTCGAAGAATCCGTCTTCTGGGTCGTGGCCAGCGATCTGTGCGGCTTCTTTTCGCAGCGCTTTGGCACCGCCGAGTATGCGGTTCAGGCGCGCAGCAAACTGGCGGCGTTCCAGGCTCACGATGTGGTCGAGCAATATGCCGACGCCCTGGGGTTTGCATGCGGCTATCGCAAGGTGCAGGCGCAACGCATGCATGCAGGTCCGTGGCGACCAACGCGGCTGCACATTGGTTCCGGCAAGGACTACAAGCTCGGCTGGTTCAACATCGACATCCTCGAGGCCTCGCAGCCTGATGCGGTGCTTGACCTGGCCAGGCCGCAGGCCTGGCCGCAGGTGATTGCCAGCGATTCGCTCGGCGATGTTGAGCTGCGCGAGGCCAGCCTCAGCACCATCTACGCAAACAACGTGCTGGAGCATGTGGCCGATCTTCCTAGGCTGATGACCAATTGCCTGCTGCTGTTGCAGGACGGCGGCGAGATGCAGATCGAGGTCCCTCATGAACGCGCGAAGACTGCGTGGCAGGATCCGACGCACGTGAGGGCGATGAACGGCAACTCCTGGATCTACTACGCCGACTGGTTCTGGTACTTGGGTTGGTTCGACTGGCGCTTCCATGTCAAGCAGCTGGTGTATCTGGATGCCGCCCTCCAGGAGTGCGATGAAGGGTCGGCACATTTCATGAGGGTGACGCTGCAAAAGGCGGCGACCACGTTGGCCGAGAAGATGAATGCTCGGACGATGCAGCCCGGCTTTGGCGGTGTGCCGGATGATCTGGATCGCAAGGATCATGGCGCCGCGGTTGAGGCATCGGCAAGGGACGAGGAACGATCTGATGCTTCGTCTGCTCAACTGGTGGAGTTGGAATGAATCATGTTGAACGCCTTGCCGGGCTGTACCTCGATTTGATGGAGCGTGTGCTGCTCGGGGTGATCTACGAGGATCCGCCGATCGATCAGTGGTCTGGCGGGGTCTTCAACCCGCTGTTGCGGGCCAAGGGCAGGGATTGGCCGGGCAAGGCGCACACGATGATCGGGTTCGAGCGCTTGCGCAACTTGCGGGAACTGATGAGCCACACGATCAGCGACCGGGTGCCAGGCGACTTCGTGGAAACGGGTGCTTGGCGAGGCGGCGCATGCATCTACATGCGTGCGGTGCTCAAGGTGTTTGGCATCGCGGATCGAAGCATCTGGGTTGCCGATTCGTTTGCCGGGCTACCCAGGCCAGATCCCGAGCGGTATCCCACGCAGGATCAAGGTGACCTGCACCACACCTTCAGCGAGTTGGCGGTTTCGTTGGAGGCCGTACAGGAGAACTTCAGGAAGTACGACCTGCTCGACGATCAAGTCAAGTTCCTGAAAGGTTGGTTCAAGGACACCCTGCCCGTGGCACCGATCGACCGCATTGCGATTCTGCGCTTGGACGGCGACATGTACGCATCGACCATGGACGCGCTGCAGGCCTTGGGCCACAAGGTGAGTCCAGGAGGCTTCATCATCGTCGACGACTTTGGTGCAGTCGAAGGTTGTCGCAATGCCATTGCCGACTATCGCCAGCAGCGGGGCATCAACGCACCGATCCACGATATCGATGGCATCGGCGCGTACTGGCAAGTGCCCGGCTGAACGCGGCGTGGGCAGGGTATTCCTCTAGGAATTTGTCTGACAAGGCTCTTGGAAAAACGGGGACTCAAGCCACGGAACTGACCTGATGGGACGGGCCATTTCTCGAGACTACAGTGCGTTCACGCCTTGAGCGAAACGTCAGTCCACCATCACCGAGGAGCCTTTCCGATGACCGCCGACCAGATCCTTGCCGAAATCCGCGAAGCCAACCTGTCTTACCTGATGCTGGCGCAAAGCCTGATCCGCGTCGATACCGAACAGGCGCTGTACCGACTTGGTATCAGCGAGGACACCGCCAAGCTGATCGGCGCGCTGACGCCGGCGCAGATGATGAAGATCGCCGCCAGCAACACGCTGCTGTGCCGCTTCCGCATGGACGACGACATCGTCTGGGGCCTGCTCACCAGCCACGGCAAGGCCGCAGCCAACGAAAGCGTCAACCGCCTGCATGCGTCGATCCTGCTGGCTGGCCGGCACCAAGAGGCCGCCTGAGCACGCCATGGCACGCAACAAGAGCATCCTGACCGAAGCGCGGCAGATCGAGCGCGCGGTCACCCTGATCCAGCTCGGCGCACGCCTGCAGGTGCTGGAATCCGAAACCGACCTGAGCTACGAGCGGCTGCTGCGCCTGTACAAGGAAGTGGCCGGCAAGAGCCCGAGCAAGGGCCAGTTGCCGTTTTCGACCGACTGGTTCATGACCTGGCAGCCCAACATCCACGCCAGCCTGTTCCTGAACATCCACGAATACCTGAACAAGGTGTCGGAGCTGGACGAGATCGACGTCGTCATCAAGGCCTACCAACTGTACCTGGAGCAGACACAGTCGCAGGCGCTGGAGCCGCTGCTGAGCGTGACCCGCGCCTGGCGGCTGGTGAAGTTCGTCGACAACGGCATGCTCACGTTGACCAAGTGCAGCTGCTGTGGCGGCCACTTCGTCACGCACCCCTACGAGATCGCCAAGCACTACGTGTGCGGCATGTGCAACCCGCCGGCCCGCGCCGGCAAGGGCAAGCTGGCGGGCGCGCTGCAGATTCCGCCGGCGCCAGGCCGTGTGGCGGCCGATGCGGCCGCACATGCGCATTGATTCACGCTGTGAGCGCTCAGCCGGGCCGTCGCCCTGCCGATATCCATGACAGCAATTGATCGTTTCTTCCTGTCTCCTCCTGGCACAGACCACTGTGCTTTCAGCGGGTCCCTCGGGACCCGCTTTTTTCTTGTGCGAGCGCTATTCAGGACGGCCGCGTTATGGCCGAAATCCCGGCAGTCCGGCTGCCGCCGTCCAACTGGGTGACCGGGCCAGAAGCCGTGAAACTGATTCACTTCTCAGCCGAACACCTGCGCATGGAGGCGCCGCTGCCCTTTGGCGTGCGCGACGCGGGCGGGCGGCTGCTGTTGTCTGCCGGGCAGTCGGTCCCCAGTGCCGAGCAGCTGAACCACCTGCGCGCGCAGCCGCTGTTCGCCGACGAGGACGAGTCCAACGAATGGCGGCGCAAGCTGGGTGCCGCGGTCGGCGCGATGATGCGGCAGAACGCGCCGCTGAAGACCATCGCCGAGGCACGCCCGCCGGATGGCAGCCGCGAAGGCCTGGCAAGTGCCGATGTCACCGTGCCCGACCAGTGGGAAAGCCTGAGCACGCTGCTCGACGTGGCACTGCGCGAGGCGCGGCCCAGCCCCGAATTCATCGCCCGGATTCGCCAGGTGCACGAGCGCGCCAGCAAGTTGGGGCAGCGACAGGCGGACACCTCGCTGTATCACCTGATCCATGCCGCCGGCCACAGCACCGAAAAGTACGGCAGCCACCACGCGTTGCTGGTCATGCTGGTGTGCGAACAGGCGGCTCAGTTGCTGGGCTGGTCGACGCAGGCGGTGCACAGCCTGGGCTGCGCCGCATTGAGCATGAATGTGGCCATGGCGACACTGCAGGACCACCTGGCCGCGAACGAAACCGTGATCACCGCGGCCATGCGCCAGCAGATTCAGGCCCACCCCGAGCACGGAGCGCAGCTGCTGCGCGAGGCCGGCATGGACGATGCGCTGTGGATCGAGGCGGTGCGCCTGCACCATGACCATGGCGACGGGCAGACGCCGCTGGCCGAGCTGCCGCAGGAGCGCCAGCTGGCGCGGCTGCTGCGCCGCGCCGACATCTTCACCGCCAAGATCAGCCGCCGGCGCAGCCGTGCGCCGATGTCGCCGGTGCAGGCCGCGCGCGAAGCGTGCCTGGGCGCCGGTGGCGTGCCGGACGAAGTGGGCGGCGCGCTGCTGCGCGCCACCGGCCTATACCCGCCGGGCAGCTTCGTTGAACTGGCCAACGGCGAGCGCGGCATCGTCGTCGCGCGCGGCCGCCGCGCCAACCTGCCGTGGGTGGCCAGCCTGGTGGCGCCCACTGGGCTGGCGCTGGGCGAGCCGGCGCTGCGCGACACCATCGAATCGCGCTTCGCGGTGCGCTCGGCCGTGCCCAGCTCGCAGGTGAAGGTGCGGCCAGACCATACGCGCATCCTGTCGCTGCGCTGACGGTGCCGGACCGCGGCGCAGGTGCCGATGGTCATCGTGCGGAAGCATGCGCAGATGCCCATCCGGCAATAGGCCAGCATGTGCGCGTCTAAGCGTGCCTGCGCCAGCACCAGCGCCACGATGCCCAACTGCGCGGCACGGTCTTGGTGCTCGGCGTGTATGGCTTCGCGCATCCCCCCAAGTCTCTCCAATCGACGCGCCGTTGCAGATGGATACGAAACGTGGCCCGCTGCTAACAGCTCCGACCCGAATCCGAGCACCGGGCCTCCGACAATGAGTTATTGGCGGATTCGCGGTCTTTGAGCTCGACACATTGAGCGCCTGCTACCGCACAGCCAGTCCGGAGCCTCGCGATGGAACGTACGCAAGATCGACGTCAAGGTCAACCAAGAGCCCTCGGCGCGAAGCCATTCACGGGCTTGGCGCGGCTGCGGTTTGATCATCTGTCGCCTTCCGCCGACATGTACCGCCCGTTGGTACAACAGCGAACGATCTTCGCGCTGAGCCTGGTCGGCCTGCTGGTCAGCGCATGCGGCGGTGGGACCGAGCCTGACGCCGCGGCGACATCGAGCGATAGTGGGGCCATAGTATCGACCGCGACAACCGATGCCTCGAACGCGGCACCGGCACCTGCTCCGACAACGGCACCCGCACCATCGGCACCGGCACCGGCACCGGCACCAGCTCCGGCTCCGGCTCCGGCTCCGACAAAGGCGCCCGCAGCAACGGCACCCGCTCCGGCACCGGCACCGGCACCGACTCCGACTCCGGCACCGGCACCGGCAGCTGCTCCGACGAAGGCACCCGCACCAACGGCTCCGGCACCGGCTCCGGCACCGGCACCGGCACCGGCACCGGCACCGGCACCGGCACCGGCACCGGCACCGGCACCGGCACCGGCACCGGCACCGGCACCGGCACCGGCTCCGGCTCCGGCTCCGGCTCCGGCTCCGGCTCCGGCTCCGGCTCCGACCGCTGGCACGGCGACGCTCAGCTGGAGTGCGCCCGGCAGCGCGTCTGTGACTGGTTACCGTGTGTACTATGGAACCGTTTCGGGCTCGTATCTGCAGGCTCTGGGCAAGGGCCTCAGCGCAGGCAACAGCACGACGCACGTGGTGACGGGTTTGCCGCGAGGCTACATGTACTACTTTGCGGTGACTGCGGTCGGTGCCAACGGCGAGGAAAGCACCTTCTCGAACGAGGCCACGAAGCACGTCCAGTAGGCGCAGGCTCGACCTGCCGCGCAAGCTGCGGCCCGAAGGCAGGCCTTTTCAGACTTCTTGTGCCGGTTCGGCGCGCGACACTGCCGGGTCCGATCCCCCCGATCCCCAGGCATGATCACGATCCCGGCTGCGGGTCCCTGCTCAACGGTCACCGCGCGGCGCCTCTGGCTGCGCTGGCCCTTGCCCGCACTGGCGGCTTGGGCAGCGGCCTGGGCATTGTTCGTTGCGCTGCGTGCCGCCGACGTGTCGTCATCGCTGGCGATGCTTGCGGGCACTTGCATCGGCCTGGGTCTGGGTCGTTTTGGTGCGACGCGAATGCGCAAGGTCGTTGTCGCCATCGGCTTCCCGCTCTCGCTGCTGGCCAGCGGTATGGCCGCGGCGCTGCCGTCCTGGGCCTGGCTGCTGCCGTTGGCGCTGCTGCTGCTGCTCTACCCGGGCCATGCCTGGCGCGACGCGCCGCTGTTCCCCACGCCGGCCGGCGCGCTGGACGTGTTGACCCGGGCGCTGCCGCTGCCGCCGGGCGCGCGCGTGCTCGACGCCGGCTGCGGCCTGGGCCACGGCCTGCGCGCCTTGCGCAGCGCCTACCCGAGTGCACGGCTCGATGGCGTGGAATGGAGCTGGCCTCTGGCGCTGATTGCCCGCGCCGCGTGCCCGCAGGCCACGGTGCGCCGTGCCGATCTGTGGGCCGGCAGCTGGGCGGACTACGACCTGGTGTACCTGTTCCAGCGGCCCGAGAGCATGCCGCGTGCGCTGGACAAGGCGCGCTTGGAAATGCGCCGCGGCGCCTGGCTGGCGAGCCTTGAATTCGAGGCCGCGGGCTGGCGGCCGCAGCGGCAACTGCGCTGCCCCGACGGCCGGGCGTTGTGGCTGTACCGCATGCCGCTGCAGCGCGACCGCAGGGCTGCCTCAAGTGAAACGGTAACAAGCCGATAAACAGGTCTCAGGCCCTACGGCCCGCGCTCCTGGTGGGCCGGCCGCAGCCCGCAGCCGCCCACGAAGCGCCCTCCCACATGTTCGTCATCATCGGTTGGATCGTCGCGCTGTCTGCCGTGTTCGGCGTGTTCATCGCCCACGGCGGCAACATCGCCGTGGTGCTGAAGGCACTGCCTTTCGAGATGGCAGCCATCGGCGGCGCGGCGCTCGGCGCCTTCATCGCCAACAACCAGCCCAAGGTGCTGAAGGCCACGGCCAAGGGGCTGGGCCAGTGCTTCAAGGGCAGCAAGTACACCAAGGCGCGCTACATGGAGCTGATGGCGCTGATGTACGACATCCTGCAGAAGGCGCGCAAGGAAGGCCTGATGTCGATCGAGAAGGATGTGGAAGACCCGCACAGCTCACCGCTGTTCCAGAAGTACCCGGCGGTGGGCAACGACCACCATGTGTCGGAATTCATCACCGACTACCTGCGCATGATGGTTTCGGGCAACCTCAACTCGCACGAGATCGAAAGCCTGATGGACAACGAGATCGAGACCCACCACCATGAGGCGCATTCGGCGGTGGCCGCGCTGCAACGCCTGGCCGGCGCCCTGCCGGCCTTCGGCATCGTCGCGGCGGTGCTGGGCGTCGTCAACACCATGGGCTCGGTGGGCCAGCCGCCGGCAGTGCTGGGCGGCATGATCGGCTCGGCGTTGGTCGGCACCTTCCTGGGCATCCTGCTGGCCTATGCCTTTGCAGAGCCTTTGGCCGGTCTGCTGGAGCAGAAGGTCGACGAAGCCGGCAAGGAGCTGCAGTGCATCAAGACCACGCTGCTGGCGTCGATGCAGGGTTATGCGCCGCAGGTGGCGGTGGAGTTCGGCCGCAAGGTGCTGTATTCCACCGAGCGGCCGACCTTCGCGGAACTCGAGAAGCACGTCAAGGGCAAGAAATGACCCCCCCCCGAAGCGCCTTCGGCGCTCCCCCCCAAGGGGGCGCCGCCAGCGGCCCGGCAAAGCCGGTTCCGCCGCGGCCGCTCGATACGGTGCTGACGTGCGGCGCTTCGCTGCATCCGCGAGGAGGTGCCTGAGATGGCGGGCGACGCAAAGAAGCTGCAGCCGATCATCATCAAGCGCGTCAAGAAGGGCGGCCACGGTCATCATGGCGGCGCATGGAAGATCGCCTATGCCGACTTCGTGACGGCGATGATGGCCTTCTTCCTGCTGATGTGGCTGCTGGGCAGCACCAGCGAGGGCGACAAGAAGGGCATCGCCGACTACTTCGCCACGCCGTTAAAGATCGCGCTGCTGAACGGTGGCTCGGGCGCCGGCGACGCGTCGCACGTCGTCAAGGGCGGCGGCGAAGACATGACGCGCAGCACCGGCCAGGTCAAGCGCGGCGACATCGATTCCAAGCGCAAGACCGTCAACCTGCAGGCGCTGAAGGCCGAACAGGTACGCGCCGAGATCGCGCGGCTGGAGCAGCTGAAGCAGAAGGTCGAGCAGAAGATCGCCGAGAACCCCAAGCTCGCGGCGATGAAGTCGCAGATTCGCCTGGACATGACGGCCGACGGCCTGCGCATCCAGATCGTCGACGAGAACCAGCGCCCGATGTTCAGCAGCGGCAGCGCCGTGGTGCAACCCTACATGCGCGAGCTGCTGCGCGAGATCGGCACGGTGCTGGCCGAGGTGCCGAACCGGCTGACGCTGGAAGGCCATACCGACGCCGCGCCCTTCGTCGGCGGTGGGTTCGGCTACAGCAACTGGGAGCTGTCGGCCGACCGGGCCAATGCCTCGCGGCGCGAGCTGATGGCCGGTGGTTTGCCCGAAGACCGCATGCTGCGGGTGCAGGGCCTGGCCGCCAGCCTGCCCTTCGACGCGAAAGACCCGCACAGCGCCACCAACCGGCGCATCAGCATCATCGTGATGAACCGCGAGGCCGAGGATCGCATCTTCCGCAGCGGCAGCGAGGTGCTGGAGCCGCAGGCCGCCGCCGAACCCATCGGCACCGGCTGGCTGCCAAACCTGCCACGCTGAGGCGGGCACCCGTGTAACAGCGCGCGGGCGCAAGGCGGAACATCGGCGGCTTTCCCCCGCTTATCGCGCTCAAGTTTCCAGCCCCGCCGGGCACCATGGCAAGGCACGCGATTGATCGCGCAACGAAGCCATGGCCGACGCCCAGGACCGCAGACTCCCCGCCACCGACAGAAAGATCCGCAAGGCGCGCGCCGAGGGGCAGGTGGCGCGCTCGCGCGACCTGTCGCACTTTGCGGCTATCGGCATGGCAGTCGCGCTGATGGTGGCGGCCGCGCCGCAGGCCCTGGCGTGGCTCAAGACCGCGTTGGCCTCGGGCCTGCGCTTCGACGCCCAGGTGCTGGCCGAAGCCGACGTGATGCAGCAGCGGCTGGCGCTGGTCAGCCTGCCGGCGCTGGTGATGGTGCTGGGCATCGGGCTGGCGATGCTGGTGGTGGCGCTGCTCTCCGGCGTGCTCAGCGGCGGCTGGAACTTCAGCCTCCAGGCACTGCGACCCAAGTTCGAGAAGATCGACCCCTTTGCCGGGCTGGGGCGCATGGTCTCTGGCCAACAGCTGGTCAACACGCTGAAGAGTTGCCTGCTGGCGCTGATCCTGGGCACCATCGGTGCGCTCTATCTCAGGCACAACCTGCCGCGCTTTGCCGAGGCCATCGCCCTGCCGCTGCCGGCGGCGATGGGCCATGCTGGCAGCGTGGTGCTCGGCGGCCTGCTGCTGTTGGTGCTGGCGCTGGCGATATTTGCCGTGGTCGACGTGCCGCTGCAGCGCCACCAGCTGGCACAGACGCTGAAGATGAGCGTGCAGGAAATGAAGCAGGAGCAGCGCGAAGTCGAGGGCAGTGCCGAAGTCAAATCGCGGCAGCGCTCGCGCATGCGTGAGCTGGCCAACCGGCGCATGCTGGCCGCGGTGCCCGGCGCCGACCTGGTGGTGATGAACCCGACGCACTTCGCGGTGGCCCTGAAGTACCAGGAAGGGCTGATGAGCGCGCCCAAGGTGGTGGCCAAGGGCATGGACCTGATGGCGCTGCGCATCCGCGACGCGGCCCAGGGTGCCAAGGTGCCAGTGCTGCAAGCCGCCCCGCTGGCGCGCGCGCTGTATGCCCATGCCGATCTCGACAAGCCCGTGCCCGCCGCGCTGTTCTCCGCGGTGGCCCAGGTGCTGGCGCATGTTTACCAGTTGCGCGCCCACCTGCAGGGCCGCGGCGCACCGCCGCCGCCGCTGCCCGAGTTGAAGGTGCCGCCGGAGCTCGACCCGCTGCATGACATGCCCGGGGCCGCCGCATGAACGCGCTGATCCTGCAACTGCAAGGCCTGCTCGGCCCGCGCGCCGCAGTGCTCAAGTCGCTGGGCGTGCCGGCCTTCGTGATCCTGGTGCTGGCGATGATGGTGCTGCCGCTGCCGGCCTTCGCGCTGGACCTGCTGTTCACCTTCAACATCGCGATGGCGCTGATGGTGGTGATGATCTCGGCACACATGGTCAAGCCGCTGGACTTCGCGGCCTTCCCCAGCGTGCTGCTGATCACCACGCTGATGCGGCTGAGCCTGAACGTGGCCTCCACCCGCGTGGTGCTGGTCGACGGCCACACCGGCCCGGCTGCGGCCGGCAAGGTGATCGAGTCCTTCGGCCACTTCCTGATTGGCGGCAACTTCGCGGTCGGCCTGATCGTCTTCGCCATCCTGGTGGTCATCAACTTCATCGTCGTCACCAAGGGCGCCGAGCGCATTGCCGAGGTCGGCGCGCGCTTCACGCTGGACGCGATGCCGGGCAAGCAGATGGCCATCGACGCCGAGCTCAACGCCGGCATGATCGACGAGAAGGAAGCCCGCCGCCGCCGCGCCGAGGTGGCCGAGGAAGCGGATTTCTTCGGTTCGATGGACGGTGCCAGCAAGTTCGTGCGCGGCGACGCGGTGGCCGGCATGCTGATCCTGTTCATCAACATCGTCGGCGGCTTCGTCATCGGCGTGGCGCAGCACGATCTGTCGGCGCAGCAGGCGGCCAGCAGCTACATCTTGCTGGCGGTGGGCGACGCGCTGGTGGCGCAGGTGCCGGCGCTGCTGATCTCGGTGGCCGCAGCGATGGTGGTGTCGCGCGTCGGCAAGGAACACGCCATCGGTGCGCAGATCGGCAAGCAGCTGTTCGATTCGCCCAAGGCACTGGTCATCACCGCCGGCATCGTCGGCGCGCTCGGCTTGGTGCCGGGCATGCCGCACTTCGTCTTCATCGTCATCGCCGGGGCCATTGGCTCGCTGGCGTGGTGGGTGCGCCGCCGCCAACAGGCCGAGACGGCCGCGGCCGCGCGCCCCAAGGAGCCCGAGATCGTGCCGCCCAATGCCGAGGCCAGCTGGGACGACCTGGTACCGGTGGACACGCTTGGGCTGGAAGTCGGCTACCGCCTCATCTCACTGGTCGACAAGGCACGCTCCGGCGACCTGCTCGGTCGCATCAAGGGCGTGCGCAAGAAGTTCGCGCAGGACGTCGGCTTCTTGCCGCCGGCGGTGCACATCCGCGACAACCTGGAGCTCAAGCCCAGCATGTACCGCGTCACGCTGCGCGGCGCGGTGGTGGGCGAGGGCGAGGCCTTTCCCGGCATGTGGATGGCCATCAACCCGGGTGGTGCCACCCAGGCATTGCCCGGCACCAAGACCACCGACCCGGCCTTCGGGCTGCCGGCGGTATGGATCGAGGAACGGCACCGGGAAATGGCCCAGATGGCCGGGTTTACGGTGGTTGATTGCGCGACCGTCGTGGCCACCCACCTTTCACACTTGATGCAGGTGAATGCCGCACGTCTGCTGGGCCGCGTGGAGGCCCAGGCCCTGATCGACCATGTCACCAAGCTCGCCCCCAAACTGATGGAAGACGTGGTTCCCAAGATGGTCGGCATCGCCACCGTGCAGAAGGTCCTGCAGCTGCTGCTGGAAGAAGGCGTGCACATCCGCGACATGCGCTCCATCGTCGAGTGCCTGGCCGAGCATGCCGCCACCACCACCGACGCCGCCGAGCTGGCGCGCCGTATCCGCGTGCACCTGGCGCCGGCCATCGTGCAGCAGATCTACGGCCCGGTGAAGGAGCTGGACGTGATCGCGCTCGACCCCGAACTGGAGCGCCTGGTGACGCAGGCGCTGAATTCGCCGCACGGCGCCGCGCTCGACCCCGGCGTGGCCGAGACGCTGACGCGCCACGCCGCGATGACCGCACGCTCGCAGGAAGACCTGGGCATGCCGGCCTGCCTGCTGGTGCCCGACCTGATCCGCGCACCGATCGCCCGGCTGCTCAAGCGTGCGGCGCCGCGGCTGAAAGTGCTGTCGCACAGCGAGATTCCCGAGACCCACTCGATCCGTATCGGCTCGATCATTGGAGGTACCACATGACCCCCCACGCTCACGTGCGTTCGCTGCCCCCCCGAGTGGGGCTCCCCTCCGTTGAGACGGCTCGGCGGGAGGTGTCATGAACGTCAAGCGCTTCAGCGCGCGCACCTCGCGCGACGCCCTGAATCTGGTGCGCCAGGCCTTCGGCGAAGACGCCGTCGTGCTGTCCACGCGGCCCTGCCCTGAAGGCGTGGAGGTGATGGCCATGGCGCCGGACGGCGTGCAGCACATCGAGCGCGTGGCCGCCGAAGCCGCGGCCGGTGCATCCACCGCGTCGCCACCAGCGCTGCCGCTGCCGCCGCTGCGCCGGCCGGTGGTGCCCTCGGCCCGCGGCCGCGCGGAAAGCCCCGAGCCCGCTGCAGTCACGGCCGAGACCACGGTCGAGCAGGATGTGGCGCAACTGTCGATGAGCACGCTGTCCTTCCAGGACTATGTGCGCGAGCGCATGCTGCGCCGCCGCCGTGCCGAACAGCAGGCGCAGGAGCAGGCTCAGGTCGAGACGACCCAGGCCGAGGCCCGCGCCGCCGAGTTGCAGGCGCGCCCCGCGCCGCCCGCAAGCAGCCTGCTGCGCGTGCGCGCCAGCGCCGGCCGCGCCGAGGCTGCGCGCGCCATGCTGCCGACGCCAGAGCTCCAGGCCGCCGTCAGCGAAACGCTCGCTCCGGCCGAGCCGCGCATTGCCGCGCCGCTGCCGGCCGCGCCACAGGCCGCCGGCGCCGAGCTGCTGAGCGAGCTGCGTTCGATGAAGGACCTGATCGAAGACCGCTTCGGTGCGCTGGCCTTCATGGAAAGGATGCAGCGCCAACCGCGCCAGGCCCAACTGACGCAGAAGCTGCTGGACCAGGGCTTCTCGCCGGCGCTGATCCGCAAGCTGGCCGACAGCCTGCCCAACGACTGCGACGAAGCCACCTGGGCCGCTGGCGTGCTGGAGCGCAACCTGCTCAGCGGCGAGAGTGAAACCCCGCTCGAGGACAGCGGCGGTGTGTATGCACTGGTCGGGGCCACGGGTGTTGGCAAGACCACCAGCACCGCCAAGCTGGCCGCGGCCTTCGCCACGCGCCACGGCGCGTCGAACCTGGGGCTGATCACGCTGGACGCCTACCGCGTGGCCGCGCACGAGCAGCTGCGCGCCTATGGCCGCATCCTCGGCGTGCCGGTGCACACCGCGCACGACCGCGCCTCGCTCGACGACCTGCTGGAGCTGCTGGCCGGCAAGAAGATGGTGCTGATCGACACGGCCGGCATGGCGCAGCGCGATGCACGCACGCGCGAACTGCTCGAGATGCTGTCGCACCGCAGTGTCAACCGGCTGCTGGTGGTGAATGCCGCCGCGCAGGGCGAGACCATCGAGGACGTGCTCGCCGCCTACCGCGCAGCCAGCTGCCGCGGCGTGATCCTGTCCAAGGTGGACGAGGCGGTGAAGCTGGGCCCGGCGCTGGACGCGATGATCCGCCACAAGCTCAAGGTGCTGGCGGTGGCCAACGGCCAGCGCGTGCCCGAGGACTGGCACCGCCTGTCGGCCCATGCACTGGTGCAGCAGGCGCTGCGCAGTGCGCCGGCCACGGCCTGGCGCATGGATTCAGCCGACGTCAACCTGGTCTTCGCCGGCCTGCGCGCCGCGCCGGCGTCCGCTGCCGCGACCCACGCCTGAATAGAACCCGAGCCGCCCAACGCGCATGCACGACTTCTATCTCCCCGCCCCTTCGCCCACCGACCAGGCCGACGGCCTGCGCCGCCTGTTCGCCGGCACGCAGACGCAGCACCTGGCGCTGGTGGCCAATCCGCACGTGGCCTTCTCCAGCGTGATGCTGGAGCGGCTGACCACGGTGCTGGGCGCGATGGGCCTGAACACGCTGGTGGTCGACGCGGCCGACAGCTCGCCGGCACCGCACGAACTGGCGGCGCTGGACCTGCGCGCCTGCATCGAGCCGCTGTCGCCGCAGGTGTCGTACCTGGCGGCGCGCGGCCTGCCACTGCGCCATGTGGACACGCGCGGCTCGTCGGCGCATTTCCTTGACCGGCTGCGCTCCGCGGCACCGCAGGCCCGCGTGCTGCTGGTGCATGCCGGCGCGCCCGACCTGGCGCGGCTGTTCGGTCGGCGTGCGCTGCGGCCGCTGCTGTTGGCGGCTGACCGGCCCGACAGCCTGACGCATGCCTATGCCGCGATGAAGCTGCTGGTCATGCGCTGCGCGCTGATGAGCTACGACCTGCTGCTGGCCGCGGCGCCGTCCAACCGCTGCGCGCCGGCGATTGCCCAGCGCCTGGCCAGCTGCGCCGACAGCTTCCTCGGTGCGGCGTTGCACGACTGGGTCGCCATCGACCCGGCCTGCGACGTGCGCGACGACCCCGGCGAGGCCCTGCACGCCCTGGTGGCGGCGCAGCTACAGCCGCAGGCCGAAGGCCCGGACGTGGCCGAGCCTGGCGCGTCCGCCTGGCGCGTGCCATCAGCGGCCGCGCACGGCGCGATGAACCTGAACTGAAACCACGAATTGCCCGGAGCACGCCAAAACCATGTACACCGCCAAGGGGCGTCTGGACGCCAACGCGATGATCAAGCAGTACAGCCCGCTGGTGCGGCGACTGGCGCACCAGATGATCGCCAAGCTGCCGGCCAACGTCGAACTGGACGACCTGATCCAGGTGGGCATGATCGGCCTGAGCGATGCGCTGAGCCGCTTCGACTCGGCGCAGGGCGTGCAGTTCGAGACCTTTGCCACGCAGCGCATCCGTGGCGCCATGCTCGACGAGCTGCGCGGCAACGACTGGATGAGCCGCGGCGACCGCCGCCATCAGCGCAGCATCGAAGCCGCCGTGCGCGCGCTGGAGCAACGCCACGGCCGCGCGCCCACCGAAGGCGAGATCGCCGCCGAGATGGGCATGGCGCTGCCCGACTACCAGGAGCTGCTGGGCAAGGTGCGCGGCACGCAGCTGGTTTGCCTGGAGGACATGAGCGGCGACGATGGCGACGACGACTACCTCGACCGCCATGTGGCGAGTGACGAGCACAACCCGCTGGCGCTGTTGCAGGACCAGCGCATGCGCATGGCGCTGGTCGAGGCCATCAAGAACTTACCCGAGCGCGAGCAGTACGTGATGAGCATGTACTACGAGCACGACATGAACCTGAAGGAGATCGCCGCGGTCATCGGCGTCACCGAAAGCCGCGTCTGCCAGCTGCACAGCCAGTCGATCGCGCGGCTGCGGGCCAAGCTGCGCGAGTGGTAGGCGTCCGGCCCGCGTCCTGATCAGGCGATCTGCTCGGCCACCGGGTGTGGCGCCGCCACGGTCGGTGGCAGGGCCGGGCAGGGCAGAGTGAACTCGAAGCAGGCGCCGCGGCCGGCTTCGGCCCGGGCCTCGACCCGGCCCCCATGGCGCTCGACGATGCGTTGCACGATGCTCAGGCCGATGCCGCTGCCGGCATAGTCGTCGCGCGCGTGCAGCCGCGCGAAAGGCTTGAACAGCTGCGTGGCACGCGCCGGATCGAAGCCGACGCCGTTGTCCTGCACGCTCAGGCGCACGCTGTCGCTGCCCTCGACGCGCAGGCCAACGCGGGCGCGCGGCGTGGCGCATTCGCGGGTGAACTTCGCGGCATTGCCCATCAGGTTGAGCAGCACGATCTTCAGCGCGGCCGGATTGGCGGTGACGTGCATGTCCAGCTGGATGTGCCAGCGCAGTGGCGCGCGCCGCGGCAGCTCCGGCAGTTCGCGCACGACCTCCTGGGCCAGTGCGCTCAGGTCCACCGTCTGAAGCGGCATCGGTTGCAGCGTGGAGCGGGCCAGTGCCAGCAATGCATCGACCGTCTCGCGCATGCGCTCGGCTGCATGCACCTGCAATTGCAGCAGTTCCTGGTCCTCGGCCTGCAGGCGCTGCGCGCCGCGTTCGGCCAGCAGCTGCGCCAGGCCCTGCACATGACCAATCGGTGTGCGCAGTTCGTGGGCCAGTTGCCGAGCGAAGGCGTCCAGATCCAGGTTCATCTGTTGCAGGTCGCGCGTGCGTTCGTCCACTGCGCGCTGCAGCGCCTCGTTGTGGCGCAGCAGCAGCGCCTGCGCCTGCTGGCGAGCTGTGATGTCGCGGCCCACGCCGTGGTAGCCGAGGAAGCGGCCGCCGGCGTCGTAGCGTGGCATGCCGCTGAGCGAGATCCACAGCCAGCGCCCGCCGCCGCCGTCGATCTCGAACTGCAGCGAGCGGAACGGCCGGCGCGCGTCCAGGTCGGCGCGGTGCTCGGCCCATTGCTCCGCTGTCAGCGCCTGGCGGTGCGCATCCCAGCGGGTGCGGCCTTCGATGCGCTCGTTCATCTCGGCGCCGATGCGCTGCTGCTGCTCGGCATCCAGCGGCAACAACCGGTGCTCGGCGTCGGTCTGCCAGTACCAGTCGGCGGCCAGCCGCGCCATCGTCGACCAGCGCTGCTCGCTGGCCCGAAGCTGCTCGTGCGCCTGGCGGCGCTCGGTCACGTCGCGGCCTACGCCTTCGTAGCCGATCACCGTGCCCTGGGCGTCCTGCCGAGGGCGCCCGCTGATGGAGATCCAGCGCGGCGGCCGGCCGGGCGGGCCGACCTGGAACTCCATGTCGCGGAAGGCTTCGAGCCGCGCCATGCGGTCGTGCAACGTGGCCCAGCCCCGCTCGGGCGGGCGCAACAGCGCGATCTGGTCATATCGCCGGCCCAGCAATGCGCTGGCGTCCAAACCAGCTGCCAGTGCCTGCGCTGCGGCGGAAGACAGCCAGCTCAGCCGGTGCTGGCGGTCGGTCTCCCAGAACCAGTCGGCAGACAACTCGGCCAGGGCCTGCCAGCGGCGCTCGGATTCGCCGAGAACGGTTTCCACGCCGCTGGCCAGCGCGTCGAAGGCCGACGGCGCGCCCAGACGGTCCTCGCGCAGCTGGCGCACCGCATCGCGCCAACGATCGGGGTCCAGGTCGTCGGAGAAGCGGCGCAGCGTGTTGCGCATCCGGCGCCGTTGCCGCCCCAGCACGTGCACTGGCAGAAGCACGCCCGGCACCAGCAGCGCCAGGCCCGCGATGGCCTCCAGTGGGGCCGCCTCGGGCCAGCGCAGCCACAGCGCGGCGGCAATCGCGACCGCCATCAGGCCGAAGCAGATCGGCAGCAGCCAGCGCAACGTGGCGGCGCGGCGGCCTTGACTTGTGGATGAATCCCAGGGGTCCACGCTGTCGTGGCCCGGGCGTTGCGCGCGCAGGCGTTTGCTCATTCCCAACGACCGTGTTGTACCTAACGACCTGTCGTGTGCAGGCCTCGAATGCCCCTGGCGCCGGCCAAGCTGGCCACCGCGGGACGGTCGTCAGTATCGTTGATTTCGGGGCGCTTGCAGATCGGCAGCGACCCGCATGCGTGGCGCGCACGCGCCGCCGGCTCGGGCCCTGCTCAGGCGCGAACCAGGCCGGAGTTCGACGGGCGTTCGCTCACGCCGGCGGCCGAGTACCCGACGCGCGGCGCCGCGCTGGGCAGCAGCACGTCGATGGCGCGGTCCACTGCGGCGCTGGCGCGGGCCAGCGATTCGCGTTGCGTGGCCACATGGCCGCTGGCCAGCGCCAGGCGCTGGCGAAGTTGTGGCGACAGCGCCCCGGCGCTCGTGCCGCGCAGCAGCGGGCCTATCGCCGCGGCCAGGGCGCGCTGCAGTTCGGCGGCTTCGGCCTCGACCGCCTCGGCACGGTGCAGGCGCAGGGCCTCGCCGAGAGCCAGCAGGCGGGATTCGACCTCTCCGACGCAGGCGTCGATTCCGGTGCTCGGTGCGGCGGAACCGGACATCATCAGTGAGATGCCTTGGGCAGCAGGTCCTGGGCGTTGGCGATCAGCTGGTCGGCGATGGCTTCGGCATTGATCTGGAACTTGCCCTCTCGGATCGCCTGGGCGATGCGCTCGACCTTCTCGCTGTCGAAGTCGGCCTGGCTTGCCTCGGCACCCTTCAGTGCCGCCTGGCTCGACAGCTCCACCCGGGCGCTGGGCTCGGCAGCCGACACCGGCTCAGAGGAGGCCTTGCGCTCCGTGGCCGCCGCAGTGGCTGTGGAATGGATGTCGACGGGACCGATCTTCATGGCGAACTCCTGGTTTGCCGCCCGTGCGGCAGCAGCGCCGATCCGGGGATGCGACAGACGGCCCCCGAGGGCCCCATCTGCCGGGCATGCGCGGGATATCGGCCACATTTCGCCGCAACTTGAGCGGCGAAGATCGGGATTCTGGCACCACCCCCGTGAAGCGGGGGGTGTCGGAAGGCGCATCCGGGTTTCAAAGCTGCACCTCCACACGATTCTGGCCTACGGCCTGGCCGGTGAGCACCCGGCCGTTTTCGGTGCGCACGCGCACTGGCTGGCCCTCGACGCCGGGGCTCATGGCCTGACCTTCGCCACTGACACTGAAGCCGCTGCCACGGGCCACCAATTGCACGGTGTCGCCGGCGGCAAACCACTGGCGCTGCTTCAGGTCGCTCAGGCGCACGGCGGCGCCGGCCGGCAGCGGCCGGGCCAGCTGGCGGCCGACCAGCTTGGCGGCGTCAGGCACGGGCGGCGTGGCCATTGCGGCCCAGTCGACCTCGGTCTGGCGCAGCATGCCGGCTTGAAGTTCGCTGCCCGCGGGCAACGCGCTGGCCGCCACCCAGGCCGGGGCAAAGACCTTCACCGTCACCGGCAGGTACACGTTCCAAGGCGTTGGTCCCTGAACGCAGCGCAGGCCGACACGGCTGCGACCCCAGGCCCGAGCACCCGGCGGCAGATAGGGTTCGATGCGCTCGCACGGCGCCAGGCGCAGCCGCGGGTCGAGCCGGCCGGGCTCGATCTCCACGCGCATGGCGCCGGGGGCCAGCCCGGCGCCGGCCTGCTCGCCCAACGCCTGGATGCGCTGCAGCGTGTCGGGGTCGAGGCTGCCGTCAGGAGACTGGGCCGGCACGGGCCCGGCCAGCAGCGCTGCCAGACACGGCAGCGCGCGCCAGGCGCGGCTGCGCACGCGCGCAAGGGTGCAGGAAGAAGCTGTCATCACGGCTTGCACTCTAGGCCGCCGAGTCGTGCCTTGGCCGTCCGAATTGACCGGCCTTCGGCGCCCTATTCGCGCTCATGTTCGGTCGGGGCGCTGCCCACAATGCCACGGCATGCAACACCCGCCTTTCGGAGCCGCGATGATCAACCGCCTCGGTGACAGCCTCGACTACCAGAGCCAGGCGCTGACGCTGCGCTCCGAGCGGCAGCGGCTGCTGGCCAGCAACATCGCCAACGCCGACACGCCGGGCTACGTGGCCCGCGACATGGATTTCGCCTCGGCCCTGCGCGAAGCCACAGGCACTGCGCTGGCCGGCACACCGGCGCTGCAGGCGCTGCGCACGAGTCTGGCCACGCTGTCCGGCGGCTCGCCGGCCGAGGCGCACCTGCGCTATGCCGCGCCGAGCCAGAGCAACCTGGACGGCAATTCGGTGGACATGGACCGCGAACGCGCGTCCTTCGCGGACAACACCGTCAAGTACGAGGCCACGCTGCGTTTCATCAATTCGCAGGTGCGCACCATGCTGGATGCGATGAAGTCGCACCAGCAAGGCTGATCGGCCCGAGCGGGTCGTCTGACTGGGGTTTTTCATGAGCATGTTCAAGATCTTCGACGTCAGTGGCAGCGCGGTCAGCGCGCAAAGCCAGCGGCTGAACGTCGTGGCCTCCAATCTGGCCAATGCCGACACCGTGGCCGGTCCCGACGGCAAGGCCTACAAAGCACGCCACGTTGTCTTCCAGACCGAGCTGATGGGCGAGCTGGGCGCGGCCGGCGTGCGCGTGTCCAGCGTCGGCGAGGACAACACGCTCGGCCGGCGCGTGCACGACCCCAAGCACCCCGGCGCCGACGCCGAGGGCTATGTCACCTACAGCAACGTCAACACCGTCGAGGAGATGGTCAACATGATCTCGGCCTCGCGCTCCTACCAGAACAACCTGGAGGTGATGAACGCCGCCAAGAGCCTGCTGCTGAAGACGCTGCAGATGGGCAACTCATGAGCACGATTTCCGCCCTGGCCGAGCAGCTGAACAGCGCGGCTGGCGCTGCCAGCGTGACCAAGAACGAGGCCGGCAGCGAAGACCGCTTCCTCAAGCTGCTGGTCGCGCAGATGCAGAACCAGGACCCGATGAACCCCCTGGACAACGCGCAGGTGACCAGCCAGATGGCGCAGATCAACACCGTCAGCGGCATCGACAAGCTGAACAAGACGGTGGCCGGCCTGAACAGCCAGCTGGTGCAGCTGCAGGCGCTGCAAGGCGTGACGCTGGTCGGACGCGACGTCACCGTGGCCGGCGACCGGCTGTCGGTGGCCGACGGCGCGGGCGTCGGCGGCTTCGACCTGAACGCGGCAGCCGACAGCGTCAAGGTAGACATCCTCAATGCCGCCGGCCGCCTGGTCACCACGCTCGACCTGGGCGCCCAGGGCAGCGGGCGTCATGCCTTCGAATGGCCGGCCGGCGCCGTGCAGGACGGCGACGGCTACCGCTTCCGCGTGCAGGCCACCAGTGGCAGCGCCAGCGTGCTTGGCGGCACGTTGATGCGCGACCGCGTCGATGCCGTCAGCAGCGCCGGCAACGCGCTGAACCTGGAATTGCGCCACTCCGGCCCGGTGTCCTACGACACCGTCAAGGCCTTCAACTGAACCGTCCCTTCACCAGGAACATTCCATGAGCTTCCAGCAAGGCCTTTCCGGCTTGAACGCTTCGAGCAAGAACCTCGAGGTCATCGGCAACAACATCGCCAACGCCAACACCTTCGGTGCGAAGACGGCACGCGCCGAGTTCGCCGCGGTCTATGCCACGGCGTTGAACGGTTCGGGCACCAACACAGTGGGCATCGGCACCACGCTGTCGGCGGTGGCGCAGCAGTTCACTCAGGGCAACGTGTCCACCACCGAGAATCCGATGGACCTGGCCATCAATGGCCCCGGCTTCTTCCAGGTCAGCGACGGACGCAGCCCGGTGACCTTCACGCGCAACGGCCAGTTCAAGGTGGACCGCGACGGCTACATCGTCAACAACAGCCTGGAACGGCTGATGGGCTACGCAGCCGACGGCAACGGCGTGATCCAGCCCGGGCAGTCGGTGCCGCTGCAGTTGCCCACCGGAGGCATCGACCCGAACCCGACGACACGCGCCGAGATCGAGATGAACCTCGACTCACGCAAGGCCGTGACGCTGCCGGCCGCCGCGCCGATGATCGACTTCGCCAACGCCAACACCTACAACAACGCCACGTCGCTGACGGTGTACGACGCCAAGGGCCAGGACGTGGCGATGAGCTTCTATTTCCAGAAGTCCGCCAACGACGAGTGGAACGTCTACGCCACGGCCAACGGCAGCACGGTCGGCGGCACACCGGCCGCGCCTGCGCCGATCACCACCATCACCTTCCAGAGCAACGGCAGCGCGCCGATCGCCCCTGCGGCGCCGGTGGTCTTGAACGTGCCCGCGTCCGTCAATGCAGTGGGCGCGCAGACCGAGCCCATCGCCGGGCTGCTGTTCGACCTGAGCGGCGCCACCCAGTTCGGCTCTGCCTACGGCGTGACCGACATCACCCAGGATGGCTATACCTCGGGTCTGCTGAGCTCGATCGCCGTGGAGCCCAATGGCGTGATCATGGCGCGCTACTCGAACGGCCAATCCAAGCCCTCGGGCCAGATCGAGATCGCCAACTTCCGCAATCCGCAGGGTCTGCAGCCGGTGGGCGACAACGCCTGGGCGCGCACCTTCGCCTCCGGCGACCCGATGTACGGCGTACCCGGCGACGGCAACCTCGGCGTGCTGCAGGCCGGAGCACTGGAGGAATCGAATGTCGACCTGACCGGCGAACTGGTCAGCATGATCACCGCGCAGCGCATCTACCAGGCCAATGCGCAGACCATCAAGACGATGGACCAGGTGCTGCAGACGCTCGTCAATCTGCGCTGATGACCGCTGTACCCCGCGTCGACTGAAGGACTCGCATGGACCGCATGATCTACCTGTCGATGTCCGGCGCGAAGGCCACGCTGCAGCGCCAGGACATCCTGGCGCACAACCTGGCCAACGTCTCGACCACCGGCTTTCGGGCCGAGCTGGCCGCCTTTCGAGCGGTGCCGGTGCGTGGCGATGGCGCCAGCACACGCGTCTATGCGCTGGAATCGACGCCTGGCCACAGCGACGCGCCCGGCGTGGTGCAGACCACCGGCCGCGCGCTCGACGTGGCGGTGTCGGGCAAGTCCTGGCTGGCGGTGCAGGCGCTGGACGGCACCGAGTCCTACACCCGCGGCGGTGCGCTGGACATCGATGCCGAAGGCCAGCTGGTCACGCGCAGCGGCCTGCCGGTGCTGGGCGACGGCGGGCCGATCACCGTGCCGGCCAATGCCCAGATCGACATCGGCGCCGACGGCACCATCACCGGCAAGGTCGGCAATGCGCGCTCGCAGGTGCTGGGCCGGCTCAAGCTGGTCACGCCCGAGACGACGCTGATTCGCGGCGATGACGGCCTGTTCCGCTCGGCTGGCGGCGACCTCGAAGCCGACCCCTTGGCACGGGTGCAGCAAGGCGCGCTCGAAGGCAGCAACGTCAGCGCCGTCGAGACCATGGTGGCAATGATCGCTGCCGCGCGCCAGTTCGAGCAGCAGATGAAGATGCTGCAGACCGCCGAGCAGAAGGAACAGGCGGCGACAAGGCTGCTGTCCAACAGCGCCGTCTAGCGCACCGCGGCTGTGCCAAGATGGGGGCCGTGCCCGCCAACGGGGTGACGCCCTGAGTCCAGACGCCTACTGCCACCTGCCGCACCTGCGCGAGCGCATCGCGCCGCCCGAAGCCTCGGCGCTGCGCGTCACGCCGCAGGTGCTGCAGGTGTGGGACCAGCGGGCCCGCGACCAGGGCCGCGGCGCCGACTGGCGCTGGTCCGACGAGCAGCTCGAAGCCACCCGCATCGCCCTGCTTGGCCCGGCCGAGCGCCAGCACGACCTGTGGGTCTTCGGCTACGGTTCGCTGATGTGGGACCCCGGTTTCCATTTCGCCGAAGTGCGGTTGGCCGAGCTGCCGCAGCACCGGCGCCGCTTCAGCTGCCGCACCGCGCTCGGCCGCGGCTCACCCGAGTACCCGGGGCTGATGCTGACCCTGGAGCCCGGGGCCGGCCGCTGCAGCGGCCTGGCCTTCCGCATCGAGGCCGCCGTGGCCGCGCATGAATCCGGAATGCTATGGCGGCGCGAGATGATCCGCGGCATCTACCAGCCGCGTTTGCTGCCGGTGCGCACGCCGCAGGGCGAGGTGACGGCCCTGGTGTTCGCCGCCAATGCCGCGCACGACGACCATGTCGGCGAGCTGGCGCTGGACGAGGCCGCCGCCATCATCGCCCGCGCCGAGGGCGTGCTCGGCACCAACCGCCAGTACCTTGAGCAGTTGGTCTGGCAGCTGGAGCACCTGGGCCTGGACGACGGCTATCTGCAGCAGCTGCTGCAGCGGGTGCGGCAGCTGGGGCTGCGTTGAGGCACCGCAGGCGATGAACGCCGAGCTGCTGCTGTTGGCCGGCGGCGCCGCACTCGCCGGGCTGGTGCAGGGCATCTCCGGCTTTGCCTTCGCGATGGTGGCCATGTCGATATGGGTCTGGGGCATCGAACCGCGGCTGGCCGCGGTGATGGCAGTGTCCGGCGGGCTGGTCGGCCAGGTCATAGCCGTGTTCACCGTCAAGCGCGGCCTGCGCCCGGCGGCGTTGCTGCCCTTCCTGGCCGGCGGGCTGGTGGGCGTGCCGCTGGGCACCTCGGCACTGCCCCACCTCAACCCGGCGGCTTTCAAGCTGACGCTGGGCCTGTTCCTCGTGGTTTGCTGCCCGACCATGCTGCTGGCGCACCGCATCCCGCGCCTGCGCGCTGGCGGCCGCTGGGCCGACGGCGCGGTCGGCCTGCTCGGCGGCGTGATGGGCGGCATCGGCGGCTTCAGCGGCGTGCTGCCGTCGCTGTGGATCACGCTGCGTGGCTGGGACAAGGACCTGCAGCGCAGCGTCATCCAGAACTTCAGCCTGGTGGCGCTGGCGGTCACGCTGGCCAGCTATGTCGCGTCGGGCCTGGCCACGCCCGACATGTGGCCGAAGCTGGCTGTCGTCGTGCCGGCGCTGCTGCTGCCGTCGCTGATCGGCGCGCGTATCTACCACGGACTCAGCCCGGCGGCCTTCCGCCGCGTGGTGCTGGTGCTGCTGACCGGCGCCGGCGTGGCCATGATCGCGGCCGCGTTGCCGGCCCTGGCGCGGGTGTAAGAAGCGGCGAGAAGCCGGCCCTTTTGGAGAAAGCCCGCCTTCGCGGCGCTTTTCGCTTGGCCGGCAGCCCCAAGTTCGGCCGACACTGCCTGGCAACTGTCGGGAGCTGCGTGCATGAATCGTTCGTTGTGGATCGCCAAGAGCGGCATGGAAGGCCAGCAATTCAAGCTGGACACCATCTCCAACAACCTGGCCAACGTCGGCACCAGCGGCTTCAAACGCGGCGGCGTGGTCTTCGAAGACCTGATGTACGACAGCCTGCGCCAGGTCGGTGCGGCCAGCAGCGACCAGACGCAGCTGCCTACGGGACTGCAGGTCGGCCTGGGCACCCGCGTGTCGGCCTCGACGCGCAACTTCAGCCAGGGCAACTTGCAGCAGACCGGCAACAACCTGGACATGGCCATCAAGGGCCAGGGCTTCTTCCAGATCCAGCTGCCCGACGGCAGCACCGCCTACACCCGTGACGGCTCGTTCCAGCTCGACGCCACCGGGCAGATCGTCACCGCCAACGGACATGCACTGCAGCCCGGCATCACCATCCCGGCCAATGCGCAGAGCGTGACCATCGCCGCCGACGGCACCGTCAACGTGACACTGCCGACCCAGGCCGCACCGCAGTCGGTGGGCCAGCTGCAGTTGGCCAGCTTCATCAACCCGGGCGGCCTGGACCCGCGCGGTCAGAACCTGTATGCCGAGACTGCAGCCTCCGGCGCGCCCAGCGCCGGCGCCCCTGGCGCCGACGGCCGCGGTGGTCTGATGCAGGGCTATGTCGAGGGCAGCAACGTCAACGTGGTCGAGGAGCTGGTGTCGATGATCGCCACGCAGCGTGCCTACGAGCTCAACTCGAAGGCGATCCAGACCACCGATCAGATGCTGGCACGGCTGGGGCAGCTGTGATGCGCCTGTCACTGACGGCAGCGCTTTGCGCCGGTCTGTCTGGCTGCCTGACGATGAACCCGCGCGTCGAGGTCGCCGAGCCGACCAATGTGATCCCGCACACACCGCCGCCACCGGTGCTGGCCAACGGCGCGATATTCCAGCAGGCACAGTACCGCCCGCTGTTCGAGGACTACCGCGCGCGCCATCGTGGCGACACGCTGAAGGTGGAGATCGTCGAGAAGGTGGTGGCCAGCCAGAAGTCCACCAGTTCGGTCGACAAGAGCGGCAAGATCGATGCCAAGGTCAACGCGCTGGCTGGTATCAAGCCGTCGGCGCTGTCGCGTCTGAGCGCCGAAGGCAGCAGCAGCAACAGCTTCGCCGGCAAGGGCGAAACCGAGAACAGCAACGATTTCTTCGGCAGCATCAGCGTCATCGTCGTCGACGTGCTGCCCAACGGGCACCTGCTGATTGCCGGCGAGAAGCAGATCGGCGTCAACAGCAACGTCGACGTGCTGCGCTTCTCGGGCCAGGTGGACCCGCTGCTGATCCGGGCCGGCAACACCATCCCGAGCGCGCAGATTGCCAACGTGCGCGTTGAGCATCGCGGCCGCGGCCAGCAGGCCGACGCGCAGACCATCGGCTGGTTGAGCCGCTTCTTCCTCAACATTCTTCCGATCTGACGCGCCGCGACATGAGCCTGAACCCCTGGAGTCATGAAATGCCGCAGCTCGACGCCATCGACCGCCGCGTGCGGCGCATCGTCTGGCTGGCCTTCATCGTGGCCAGTGCGGCGATGTGGTGGCCGGTGGAGGCATCGGCCGCGCGCGTGCGCGAGGTCGCCTCGGTGGCCGGCGTGCGCAGCAACCAGCTCACCGGCTATGGCCTGGTGGTCGGGCTGGACGGCAGTGGCGATCAGACCATCGCCGCGCCCTTCACCACGCAGAGCCTGATCTCGATGCTGCAACAGTTGGGCGTGACCATTCCGCCGGGCACGCCGCTGGCCCTGCGCAACGTGGCCGCGGTGATGGTCACTGCCAACCTGCCGCCCTATGCCATGCCGGGACAGGTGGTGGACGTGAACGTCTCCTCGATCGGCAATGCCAAGAGCCTGCGCGGCGGCACGCTGGTGACCACGCCGCTGAAGGGCGTGGACGGACAGATCTATGCACTGGCCCAGGGCAACCTGGTGATCGGCGGCGCCGGGGCGGCGGCCAACGGCTCCAAGGTGGTGATCAACCAGCTGTCGTCGGGCCGCGTACCTGCCGGCGCCACCATCGAACGTGGCGTGCCCAACAGCGCGCTGAATGGCGAGTCGCTGCAGCTGGCGATGCATGCCACCGACTATCAGACCGCCAGCGCCGTGGCCCAGGCCATCAACCAGGCCAAGGGGCCGGGCACGGCCACGGCCATCGACGGGCGCATGGTGCGCGTCAGCATGCCCGGCAATCCCGACCAGCGCGTCGCCTTCATGGCCGACATCGAGAACCTGCCGGTGCAGCTGGCCAAGCCGGCGGCCAAGGTGATCCTGAATGCACGCACGGGATCGGTGGTGCTCAATGAATCGGTGACGCTTGGCGCCTGCGCGGTGGCCCACGGTAACCTGGCGGTGACGATCTCGACCACGTCGAACGTCAGCCAGCCGGGCCCGTTCGCCAACGGCCGCACCGCGGTCACCCAGGATTCGGACATTTCGATCACCACCGGCAGCAAGGCCATGCTGGAGATGCCGGCTGGCGTGCGTCTGAGCGAGGTGGTCAAGGCCTTGAACGCGATGGGCGCGACCCCGCAGGACCTGCTGGTCATCCTGCAGGCGATGAAAAGCGCCGGCGCCCTGCACGCGGAAATTGAAGTGATATGAGCACGCTGCCGACCGCGGGCCTGGCGGGCGACGCGCAGTCGCTGGCCGCACTGCGCGGCCGCGCCGCGACCGACCCGAAGGCCGCGGTGCGCGAGGTCGCCAAGCAGTTCGAGGCGCTATTCATGCAGGAGCTGATGAAGAGCATGCGCGCGGCGACGCTGTCCTCCGGCATGCTGGACAACGAAGGCAGCAAGCTCGGCACCGATCTGCTCGACCAGCAGTTCGCCACGCAGATGACCGGCCTGCCGGGTGGCCTGTCCGAAGCCATCACGCGCCAGCTGGAGCGGCAGATGGGCATGTCGCCGGGGCCGATCCCGGTGCCGGTGACGAACCAGCCACTGCTGCCCGAGCGGCCGACGCGAATCCCCGACAAGAGTGCTGCCGGCTTCGTGCAGCAGCACACCCAGGCGGCACAGGCGGCCGAACGCGCCACCGGCATCCCTGCGGCATTCATGATCGGCCAGGCTGCGCACGAAAGCGGCTGGGGCCGGCGCGAGATCCGCAACGCCGACGGCACGCCCTCGTACAACCTGTTCGGCATCAAGGCCGGGGCCGACTGGAAGGGGCCGGTGGCCGAAATCATCACCACCGAATACGTCGACGGCCGGGCCCTCAAGACGGTGGCGCGCTTCCGTGCCTACGCCAGCCATGCCGAGTCCTTCGCCGACTATGCGCGGCTGATGAAGGACAGCCCACGCTACCAGCGCGTGCTGGCGCAGGCCCAGGACGTCGGCAGCTTCGCCGCGGGATTGCAGCGCGCCGGCTACGCCACCGACCCCGCCTACGCCGACAAGCTGACGCGCGTCATCAACACCGCGCTGCGCCTGCAGCGAGCCTCCACGTGAGTGAACTGAAGTGAGCGCATCGGCACTGTTCTCGCTGGGCACCAAGGCCATGACGGCCAGCTACTCGGCGCTGGCCACCACCGGCCACAACATCTCCAACGCCAACGTCAAGGGCTATTCGCGCCAGCAGGTCGAGCTGGCGACGGCCGAGGGCCAGTTCAGCGGCGCCGGCTTCTACGGCAAGGGCGTGGACGTGACCACGGTGACGCGTGCGCACGACGCCTTCCTGTCGCGCGAGGCCGCCACTGCGCGCTCGCTGGCGGCGATGGACGCCAGCCGGCTGGACCTGCTGCGCCAGCTGGAATCAGTGTTCCCCACGGGCGAGCAGGGCGTGGGGCACGCGGCCGGCGAGTTTCTGAATGCCATGGTCGACCTGTCTGCGCGGCCCGGCGATGCGGCCACGCGCCAGGTGGTGCTGGCCCGCGCCGGCGATGTGGCCGGCCGCTTTGCCGCCGCCGGCGCGCAGCTCGATGTGCTGCAGCAGGAGGTGCGCGAAACCCTGCGGGCCAACGTCGCTCAGGTCAACCAGCTGGCCGCCAGCATTGCCGAGCTGAACCAGCGCATCGCCTCGGTGCTGGGGCTGGGCCATTCGCCGAATGATCTGTTCGACCAGCGCGACCAGGCGCTGGCCGACCTGAGCGAGAAGCTGCAGCTGACCACGGTGGAGGCCGACGACGGCACCTTGACGGTGTTCATCGCCGGCGGCCAGCGGCTGGTGCTGGGCACGCAGGCGCAGCCGCTGACGGTGGAGGTCGACCCCACGGATGCCACGCGTTCGGCGCTCGGCCTGTCCGAGAGCGGCTATGTGCGGATGCTGCACCCGCAGGAGCTTGGCGGAGGCACGATCACCGGGCTGCTTCGCTTCCAGAACGACGACCTGGTCGATGCGCGCACCCAGCTTGGCCAGCTGGCGGCGGCGCTGTCGGGCAAGGTCAACGAGCAGCAGTCCCTGGGGCTGGACATGAGCGACCCACAGGGCCGCGGCGTGCCGATCTTTGCGGTGGGCCCGGCCGTGGTGCTGTCCAATGCCAACAATGCGGTCAACGGGGCCGGGCAATTCGTCGGGCGGGTCAGCCTGACCGTGACCGACCCGACCCAGTTGCTGGCCAGCGAATATGCGCTGCGTGCCGACCCGGGTGGCGCACCTGGGGTGTGGGAGCTGACGCGCCTGGACGACGGGCTGGTGCGCAGCATCAGCAGCGGCGACGTGCTCGACGGCATGCGCATCGACATCGGCCCGGGGCTGCCGGCAGCTACCGACCGCTACCTGCTGCAGCCGGTGACGCGTGCGGCCAACGGCATGCAGCGCGTGCTCGACGACGTGCGCGGCTTGGCTGCGGCCTCGCCGCTGAGCGCCTCCACCCCGGCCGGCAACACCGGCACCGGCAGCGTGGCCGCCTTGCGAGTCGTCAGCCCCAGCGCCGACCCCGACAAGACGGCGACCCTAAGTTTCACGAGCCACACCGGCGACTACAGCTGGGAACTGCGCGACCGCGTCACCAACGCGCTGCAGTCCAGCGGCGTCGGTACCTGGACGGCGGGCACGCCGATATCGCTGAACGGCTTCGAACTCGACCTGAATGGCGTGCCGCGCAGCGGCGACGTCTTCAGCGTCGGCAAGACGCTGTATCCGGCGTCGAACAACGGCAACGCGCTGGCCTTCACCGCATTGCGCGACGCGGAACTGGTGGGCCGCGGGCCGCTGTCTGCCGGCGGCATAGGCGGTGGCAGCACGATCACCGACGCCTATGCCGCGGCCATGGCCAACATCGGCGTGCGGGTGCAGGGCGCACGGTCCACGGCCGACATCTCCGGCGCGGTGGCGGCGCAGGCCGAGGCCTCGCGCAGCGCCAAGAGCGGCGTCAACCTCGACGAGGAGGCGGCGCGGCTGATCCAGTACCAGCAGAGCTACCAGGCGGCGGCCAAGATCCTGCAGATCGCGCAGAGCATCTTCGACACGCTGCTCGACACCGCCGGCTGAACGATCACCCATGCGCATCACTACCGCCAACTCCTTTGCCACCGCCGTCGACAACCTGCAGCAGCGCCAGCAGGAACTGCAACTGGCGCAGGACCGGCTGACCAGCGGCAAGCGTGTCGCCCGAGCCAGCGACGACCCGGCCGCCGCGGCGCGCGTGGAGCGCGCCCTGGCCACCAGCGCCCGTGCCGTGGCCGACCAGCGCGGCCTGGAGGCCAGCCGCAGCGCCATGCAGCAGGTCGAAGGTGCGTTGGGCAGCGCCACCGAGGCGATGCAGCAGGCGCGCGAGCTGCTGGTTGCGGCCGGCAACGGCAGCTACACCGATGCCGAACGCGCCAACCTGGGCGCGCGCATCCGCGGCCTGCGCGAGCAGCTTTTTTCCATCGCCAATCGCGGCGACGGTTCGGGCGGCTACCTGTTCGGTGGCCAGGGCTCGGCGCAGCCACCCTTCGTCGACGGTACCGGCGGTGTGTCCTTCCGCGGCGCGGACGGCCAGACCGAGGTGCAGGCCGGCGACCTGCTGCCGATGACGCACGACGGCGCGGCTGCCTGGCTGGGCGCACGCAGCGGCAACGGCGTGTTTGTCACCAGCCCGGACGCGGCCAACGGCAACGGCGCATGGATCGACGCAGGCTCCGTGGTCGACCCGGCGGTGCTGACTGGCGACGACTATCGCGTCGACTTCAGCGTGGTCGGCGGCGTGACCACCTATTCCGTGCTGCGCAATGGCGCGCCCACGGCGCAGGTCAATATGCCGTACCTGTCCGGGCAGGCAATCCAGTTCGACGGCATGGCGGTCACCGTGCAGGGCACGCCGGCCCACGGTGACCGGTTCGACGTCGCGCCGTCGATGGCGGACCTGTCTCTGTTCGAGGTGCTCGACCTGATTGCCGGCGAGTTGCAGGCCGGCGGCCGCAGCAAGGCGCAGGTGGCGCAGACGGTAGCCAGCGGGCTGCGCGACATCGACGCGTCCTTCGGCAACCTTCAACTGCAGCGCTCGATGGCCGGCGAGAGCCTGAACCGCATCGACGCGGTCGAAGGCCGGCTGGCCGAGACCAAGCTCGCCGCGCAGACCGAGCGCTCGCTGGCCGAGGACCTGGACATGGTACAGGCGCTGTCGGATTTCGAGGCCAAGCAGACCGGTTATGACGCGGCGCTGAGTACCTATTCGCTGGTGCAGCGCATGTCGCTGTTCCAGTACTTGACGTGAGCCATCCCCTACGCGCTTCGCGCGCCCCTTTCAAAGGGGGCGAGTTGGACGAGGAACGGTCCGTGCAGACTGTTCCTCGCCTGCCAGCGCCAGCAGCATCTTCGCTGCTGGCACCGCCGGCGGTCCGGCCAAGCCGGATTCGCAGCGGTCGCCCGATAGCCGCAGATTCTTGCGACCTATGAACGAACATCCGATCCTGGGGCAGGTGGTGCTGGGCTACAGCCCGATGATCGACCGGCAGCGTACGGTCACGGCGACCCGGTTGACGATCTTCCCGGTGCGGCCCGAGCTGGCGCTGGACGCAGTAGCGCTGCTGCAGGCGCTGGCCGAGGCCTGGCCGGCCGACGGCAAGGATTCGCTGGTGCTCAACCTGGCCAGCGAGGGCCTGCTTCACGACAGCCTGGCCGGCGAGCCGCCGCTGAACTTTGCGTTGGAGGTGCCGGCCTTCATGGCCGGCGACCCGCAGCACGAGGCGGCGCTGGCCGCGCTGCATGCGCGCGGCGCCACGCTGTATATCAAGGGCCGGCCCAGCGGCGAGTTGCCGCGCACCGTGCTGGCCTGCTTCAGGCATTCGATCATCGGGTTTGCCGAAGACCGCCGTACCGGCGCCGATGCACCGGACGGCACGCCGCGCAGCGTGGGCTTCGTGCAGTCGGGCGTGACGCGCGCCTCCGAGGTGGAGGAGAGCTTCAGGCGTGGCGCAGTTGCGGTGCTGGGCTGGCCGATCGACGAGGCGGTCGGCAAGGGCAGCGGCAAGACGGCGGCGCCGGACCTGAAGGTCATTGTCGAGCTGATGAACCGCGTCGACCGCGAGGAGCCGATCGACCGGCTCGAGGCGGTGCTGAAGAACGACCCGACGCTGGCCTTCCGGCTGGTGCGCTACATCAACTCGGCTGCCTTCGGGCTGCGCGTAGAGATCAGTTCGTTCCGCCACGCCATCATGATGCTGGGCTATCAGAAGCTCAAGCGCTGGCTGGCGCTGCTGCTGGCCTCGGCCAGCACCGACATGAACATGAAGCCGGTGATGTTCGCCGCGGTGCGTCGCGGCCTGTTCATGGAGGAGCTGGTGCGCTCGGCCGGCGACGAGCAGATGGGCAGCGAGATGTTCATCTGCGGCGTGTTCTCGCTGCTCGACGTCATGATGGGCCAGTCCTTTGATCAGCTGCTGAAGAGCATCCCCGTGCCGCAGCACGTGTTCGACGCGCTGGTGCAGGGCAGCGGCCGCTACCGGCCGTACATGGATCTGGTGCGCGCGGTGGAGCACGAATCGCTGTTCGATATCCGCGAGGCGGCCGAAACACTGATGTTGTCGGCTGCCGAGGTCAATCTCGCGCTGCTGCGTGCACTGATCGCAGCACGCCAACTGGACTGAGCAA
>Ga0105103_10000178_pt1 | contig 34531 bp, 29 predicted proteins | sample PPLLaktember2015_2_FD_79107 | JGI IMG/M metagenome (GOLD analysis project Ga0105103, IMG submission 79107) | Freshwater sediment microbial communities from Prairie Pothole Lake near Jamestown, North Dakota, USA - PPLs Lake P7 Core (6) Depth... | ecosystem: Environmental > Aquatic > Freshwater >...
AGGTCACCTACGCGTTACTCACCCGTCCGCCAGTATACTCGTTCCCCGAAAGAAACTTTCCCCTTGACTTGCATGTGTTAAGCACGCCGCCAGCGTTCGTCCTGAGCCAGGATCAAACTCTTCGTTGTCCTATTTATCATCATTTTTTTTATTGACTCGTTAAACCCTTTAAAAAAGATTCAACAGGGCCATGCACGCTTGTCAAAGAACTTTTCCGCTCCACTTCCCCATTCAAAAAAACCTGAGAAGCAAAGCCTTAAAAGATAACTATTTTATTACTTATTGTCAAGAGAATTTTGTAAAAATTTGATTAAAAAATGACAAATCTCACTCAATCCGATGAGAAAATCATTACTCATCCATTAATTTTCCGACATCACGCCGGCTTTGATCAGATAGGTTATCACCTTATCAACACTTTCCTGCAGAGACAACTCGCTGGTGTCAACAATCAATTCCGGATTTTCCGGCTCTTCATAGGGTGCAGAAATTCCGGTAAATTCCTTGATTTCTCCAGCCCGTGCTTTTTTATACAATCCTTTGGGATCCCGCTGTTCAGCCACGCTCACAGGAATCTTGACATAAATTTCAATAAATTCACCGGAAGGCATCAAATCACGCGCCTTTTGCCGGTCGGATCGATAAGGCGAAATAAATGCCGTCATGACGACCACACCGACATCCGCAAACAGCTTGGCAACCTCGCCGATTCGTCGGATATTCTCTTCCCGATCTTCAGGGGAAAATCCGAGATTTTTATTCAAACCGTGACGAATATTATCACCATCAAGAACATAACATAAATTTCCGTTTTCAAACAATCGTTTTTCAACAGCATGCGCCAAGGTCGATTTCCCTGATGCAGACAAGCCCGTAAACCAAAGCACAACACCCCGCTGGCCGAGAAATTTCTCCCGATCCAGTTTAGTGATGTCACCTTCATGCCAGGTAATATTGGTTGCTTTTTGTTCAGCCATGTTTCACTCCGCCCTGTATTTATCCTAAAGTTTTATAATATTTCATGAGTATTTCACTGATTTCCGGTCGACTGAATTCACGCGGCAAAAGCTCTCCGCCCGCCAACATTTCGCGCATTTTCGTGCCGCTGATCAGTACGCGGTCTTCTTTTCCGTGAGGACACGTCTTCATTGACGCCATACCCTCGCACTTATGGCACCAGAACGTCCAGTCGATATTCAACGGCTTGATCTTAAGATCATGTTCATCAATATCCAAAAATATTTTCTGAGCGTCAAACGGGCCATAATAATTTCCAACTCCGGCATGATCTCGACCGATAATGAGATGAGTACAGCCGTAATTCTGCCGAAAAACAGCATGCAGAACCGCCTCGCGCGGGCCACCGTATCGCATCTCCATCGGATAAACTTTCAGCACCACTCGATCCTTTGGATAATAATGATCAATCAGCACTTCATAGCACTGCATGCGAACATCCGCTGGAATATCATCAGATTTGAGTTTTCCAACCAGAGGATGAATCAGCAATCCGTCGCAAACTTCGAGCGCAATTTTTGTGCAATACTCATGCGACCGGTGAATCGGGTTGCGTGTCTGGAAGGCAGCAACTGTAGACCACCCAAACTGTTCGAATATTGATCGTGTTTCTGCCGGCCTTCCATAGTAATTGCCGTAGAGTTCAGGATAAGGTGCTTCAGAAAAAACTTTTACCGCTCCGCCAAGGAGCATTTCCTGCTGGGCATACAACTTGGCAACGCCGGGATGTGCCTCATCTTCTGTTCGAAAAACCTGACGCGCCTCCTCTTTCTTATCATATGAAAATATATCCTCAACGATCATGCTGCCGACAAGTTCATCAGACTCATCATCGATCAATGCCACTTGACAACCGATTTTCAACGAATCAGCCTGCGCTTTGGATACCGAAAGCGTGATTGGAATGGGCCAAAGCGTTCCATCAGTCATATGCATGTCTTTGACGACTCGATTATAGTCGTCGCGTTTCATGAAACCATTCAGAGGGCTAAAGGCGCCGACTGCCAGCATCAACAGGTCGCTCGTTTCGCGAGAGGTGAGCCGCACCTGAGGAAAATTCTTTGCCTCAGCCATTGCATTTGATCGTGCTTCTCCATGCAGCAGAAGAGGTTTAAGGGTACCACCATGTGGTGCAATCAATTTAGAAGCCATACACATCTCCGTATTTATTATTAAATTTATATGATTGCTGAATTGATTCTTGAGAATGAGTATAACGGAAAAAAAGGGCAAGATTATTTCACCCATATCTCAGACGTCTGAAAAGTACGATAAAATTTACCAAGTGGCGAAAAAAGATGGAAAATCTCCAAACAGCATCGATCGGCAGGAAAAGAGGGGGATGAAAACATTGTATGGACAACACAAGTAATTATAGGGGATTTGGATAAACATTGACAAGCTCAGCGGATTTGATTGTCCCATCATCCATCGATGACACAAGCTAGACGATGGTGATTTCACCGAATACGATTGAACAAACGAGTTTCAATTTGGCTTCGGCCGCCTGATAGTGATCGCTCGTCCAATCGACTCGTCGACTGATTCCTTCCCAGCGCTGGTGAAATAATTCCACATCCCCCGCAAGATTCTTGGCGACGACCCGCATAGGCAGATCATGGGGAATCCTCACTTTGATCTCTCCGAAAGTGACGTCAAGATTCAGCACATGTTCGCCCGGCGTCAAACGCAAATGTGAAGCATCGATATCAAGCTTCCCAAACATTGTTCGATACTGTCGGCTTTTAAAATCCGCTTGTTCAAGGGAAATCTTCAGATCCCCAAATATACTGTCTCCGACAACAAAATAATCCCCCGATGGGAATTCCTTGACTCCTCGGTTGTTTTTTGAAAATATAGACGTTCGGTTGCCATGAAAAATGATCAAAATTCCCAAGGCAATAAAAACAAAGGCGATAAGATTATCAAAAATTATCTGATAATCAAAAATACCCAGACTTTTAAGCAGAAACAAAAGACCCAGTATAATAAGAACAATGCCTGCGCTGAACCTGCCATTTCCCATTTGCCTTGTACTCATTCTTCGTATCTCCTTGTACATGTTGCAGCTATGTTCTGTTCTGCTTACGACAAAATCCAAATAAAGTTGCGATTATTTTCCGGGATATTTTCTGCCTTCAAATTCAGCAATGAATTTTTCAGCTTCGATTGCCGCCTGACAGCCGCTGCCGGCAGCGGTGATGGCTTGGCGGTAAATGGAATCCTGAACATCTCCACATGCGAACACACCCTGCAGATTTGTATGCGTTCGTCGGTCAGTTCTGATATAATTCTGTTCGTCGAGATCAAGCTGATTCTTGACCAGAGAAACGTTGGGTGAATGACCAATAAAAATAAAAACACCGTCCACCTTATAGTCGAATTCATGATGATCTTTCACATTTTTCAATTTCAGAGTATGAACCGAATTGTCGCCGGCGATTTCGGAGACAACTGTATCCATAATGAATACGACCTTTTCATTTTTTTGAGCCCGTTCCTGCAATATGGCGTCGGCTCGCAATTTATCCCGGCGATGGATGATGGTCACTTTATCAGCATATCTCGTCAGAAAAAGCCCTTCATCAAGAGCACTATTCCCGCCTCCGATCACTGCGACATGTTTGCCGTTGAAGAAAAAGCCATCGCAGGTCGCACAATAAGAGACTCCTTTTCCTATAAAAGCGTCTTCACCAGGTATACCTAATCGATTTGGATTTGAACCGGTCGCAATGATGACTGATTTTGCCTGATAAATCTGTTCAGCCGTTTTGACAACTTTGATCTCCGCCTTCAAATCGACCTCGGTCACAACATCGTACACCAACTCGGCGCCAAATTTAACCGCCTGCTTTTCAAACAGGTCGTAAATCTCAAATCCGCCAATTCCGTCGGGAAAGCCTGGAAAGTTTTCTAAATCATTGGTGAGTGTCACCTGGCCGCCACGCTCCATGCCCGAAATCACCAAAGGTTTTAGGTTCGCTCGAGCGGCATAAATAGCAGCTGTCAAACCTGCAGGACCTGACCCAATAATGATGACGTTATACATCTATAGCTCCTATTACTTAATAATGATCGACTTGAATTAGATGGAGCGGGAATGACAAAGATTCATCCTGCCCCGGTCAAACACCAAAAAATATATTACAGTGTGTCAAAGGCCGATGCGTCTCAACTGTCCATTTGAACCTGATTATTCGCCGTGTCTGATGCCGTTTTTCTGAGCCAGAAGTCTATTTGATCAAACTGGAAACATATTTAAAATCAGACGTTCCAGAAATTTCCACCCATTCGAAAAGAACTGATTCCAATGATGTGATGACGACCCCCTGCTGTTTCATACGTTCCAAGGCCACATCTCGGTTACAGGATTGCCTCGAACCTGTCGCATCCGCAACGAGATGAACCTCAAAACCAAAATGCAATAAATCTAATGCGGACTGCAAAATGCATACATGAGTTTCAATTCCGGTCAATACAATCTGCCTGATCTTTTTATCCGCAAGAGATTTCATCAAAGGCTGTTCACCGCAAATTGAAAATCGCATTTTTTCAAACGCAGGAATACTGCTGAATTCCTGCTGTATAATAGTCGCTGTACGACCGAGACCATGAGGATATTGTTCAGTGTAGCAGCTAAAAATTTCCAATTGTCGGCACGCTTTCAGCAGTTTGACAATATTAGTGGATATGGCAGTGAAATCTGGAATGACATGTTCAAACCTTTCCTGCATATCAATGACGATGAACGCCGATTGGTCTCGTTGAAGAAGATTTTGATGACGCTGCAAATTCATTGAATTGAAATCACCTTGTATTGGATGTGGCCAGCCGGCACTTTAATTTCAACAATATCATCGACCTGCTTTCCCACCAACGCCTTTCCAACAGGCGAATCGATGGAAACGGCGTCCAAATCTGTGGGATTAAATTCAGCAGAAGGGACGATTTCATAGACAATCTCTTCCTTGAATCGCGTATCAAACAGCGTTACTTTGCTTCCGACGCGAACCACTTGGTGGACCATCATCTCATCCGTCATCACTCTCGACCGCGAAAGAGTTTCCTCTAAACGGGCGATCTTTCCTTCTATGAGCGCCTGTTTTTCCTTAGCAGCAGCATATTCAGCATTTTCTCGTAAATCACCATGTTCACGAGCCGTTGCAACATCTTTAATAGCCTGTTTGCGCTCCACAGTCTTGAGATATTTCAACTCTTCCGTCAGCCTGTTTAATTGCTCCTGCGTCAAATACATTGCTTTCATCAGTGCACCTCAAATATCGCGTCTGCTCAATGATCTTGAAATAAAACCAACGATTTTCCGAAGGAAGGAGCGTCAATCAACGCACTTTGTTCTTCCATCAGCATAAAAAAAACAAACCGAATCGAAGTTGGGCTCCGGTTCGGTTTGTACACAGCAAGCTACTAAAAATTGGCTTTTATGTCAAGCGAAAATCTTGTGATTCCAGTCGAAATACCAATTAAAAAGTCATCAGATGTCACAAAGATTAAAATTGATTGATTATCCTCTCAAAACCTCTTATTTTAAGCGTTGAGCGTAATGATTCCATTTTGGTTCTGAACATAGGAGAAAAGTCATGGCAAATATACGTCCATTCACAGGATTAAGGCCCAACCCGGCATTAGCTGACAAAGTGGCCGCCCTTCCGTACGATGTCATTGATTCAGAGGAAGCGCGGGAACTTGCAAAAGACAATCCTTATTCCTTTTGGCACATCACCAAACCGGAAATTGATTTGCCCGTCGGTACTGATATACACTCAGCAGAAGTGTATAAAAAGGGGGCAGAAAATCTTCGCGCCTTTCGCCGTGAACACATTCTCCTCAAAGATAGTGAATCCTGTTTTTATTTATATCAACAGATCATGGGAGATCATACACAGACCGGATTTGTTGCCTGTGCTTCAGTAGATGAATATATAAATGGCTTCATTAAAAAGCATGAACACACAAGACCCGATAAAGTTCAGGACCGCGTCGACTTGATGAAGGAATTAGATGCGCAGACCGGACCGGTTTTTCTTGCCTACCGGCAAACAAATGCCATGGCAGAACTTTTGGAGATGCTCCTGGATAAAAGCAAACTGGAGAATGATTTTGTCAGCTATTATCAGGTCAGACATCGCTTTTTCAGAATTGATTATGCACCTTTCAATCAAATGGTACGAGACGCTTTCACCAATATACCGGCATTATATATCGCAGATGGACACCATCGATCTGAGAGCGCAGCCGTGCTTAGCCAGGAAATGCGACGGAAATCGCCTGATTATAGCGGCAACGAGGAATACCATTATTTCCTGACGGTAATATTCCCACACTCAGAACTCAAAATTCTGCCCTATAACCGAGTCGTCAAAGATCTCAACGGACTTTCGGAACAAGAGTTCCTTCACCGTCTGGCGGTGCATTTTTCTATAGAACCCATAAAAAGTTCGAATATCGAGATCAAATCCCCGCAACAATTTGGCCTGTACCTTGGCCATTCGTGGTATTTGCTAAAATTAAGAGCCGATCAAATTCTTCCCCAAGATGCCATCAATCGACTAGATGTCTCCGTGCTCCAAAATTTGGTTCTGGCACCCATACTGGGAATCGATAATCCGCGAACAGACAAACGAATTCATTTTATTGGCGGCATTCGTGGTAACGAAGAGCTGGTCCGTTTGGTCGATCAAGGTACTTTTGCGGCTGCCTTTGCCATGTTTCCCACATCAATGGAACAGGTGATGGCTGTCGCTGACACCAGTGAAGTGATGCCCCCAAAATCGACTTGGTTCGAACCCAAACTGCTGAGCGGATTGGTCACGCATCTTTTTTGATGGGATTCGGCGGACATGATTTAGCCCTCGACTCTCGAACGTGGGAATATTCTCCCCATTCGCCGATACAATTATAGACTGAAAATCAAAAATATTTCATTTTTATGTTTTATTTGAGACTCCTTTTTTTTATGTTCAATAATGAGTCAAATTCATTTTTGGAAAAGGAGAAGGGATGGAGTATGACTATGTGGTTATAGGCTCAGGATTTGGCGGCAGCGTCTCGGCCTTGCGGCTTGCCGAAAAGGGTTATTCGGTCTGCGTTCTTGAGTGCGGCAAACGATGGCAGGACGAAGAATATGCAAAAACAAACTGGCAGATTTGGAAATGGCTGTGGTTGCCCAGACTCAATTTCAAAGGAATACAGCGGTTAACGTTTTTAAAAAATGCTTTGTTATTGACCGGATCAGGCGTCGGCGGCGGCAGCCTGGTTTATTGTGCAGTTCTGCTCGAACCGCCTTCTTCTTTTTTTGATGACCCTCAATGGCATGAATTGGACGATAATTGGCGAGAAACCTTGACGCCCTTCTTCAATATCGCCAAAAATATGCTTGGCGTCGCTCCGAATCCAAAACTTTGGCCCAGTGATCATCTGCTTTATGAATATGCCAAGGAAATCGGCCGCGTTTCATCATTCCGAGAAACTCAAGTAGGCATTTATTTTGGCGATCCCGATATTAAATCTTCAGATCCCTATTTTGCCGGTAATGGGCCTGCGCGTCAAGGCTGTGATCATAGCGGTCGCTGCATGATCGGATGTCGACAGGGCGGTAAAAATTCTCTTGATCGCAATTATCTCTATCTCGCTGAAAAAAGTGGTGCGTCTATTTTCGCGGAAAAGCTGGTGACCGCGATAAAACCACTTCAAAACGGCGGCTATGAGATTACTTTTAGAGAATCCACCGGCTTATTCATGAAGCCGCAAAACTCGATTACAGCAAAAGGAGTCGTTATTGCCGCGGGTGCTTTGGGTACCAACCGCCTTCTATTGCAGTGCAAAGAAAAAGGGTATCTGGCAAATCTTTCCGATCAATTAGGGTGCACGGTACGCACCAACAGCGAGGTTTTAGTCGGCGCCAAATCATCGCATAAATCAGCAGATTATTCTAAAGGCATCGCCATCACGTCCAGCCTTTTTGTCAATGAACATACGCATATCGAGCCGGTTCGTTATCCGGAAAAATCTGATATGATGTTTTGGCTGGCCACTTTGATGACAGACGGAGGCAATCGTCTGACGAGACCGTTCAAGTTTTTGGGAAATATTATCAGACAACCCCGGCAATTTTTAAGGGGAATCAATCCCTTTGGCTGGGCGAAAAGAACAATCATCTTTTTGGTCATGCAGAATATTGACAATCGTCTGGCTTTAACACGGAAACGAAAGTGGTATTGGCCTTTTTATCGAACGCTTTCCTCGGTCCGCCATTCCAGTACACTGCCTACTTTTATACCCGAGGCGAATGCAGCTGCAAGAGCTATAGCGGCCAAAATGAACGGCACGCCCATCAGTTCGATTACCGAGGTTTTGCTCAACATGCCGCTCTCAGCGCATATATTGGGTGGTTGCATCATCGGTAAAGACCGTGAACATGGCGTTGTCGACAAATACCTGCGCGCGTTTGGTTATGATAATTTTTACATTATCGATGGCTCGGTCATACCGGCAAATCTGGGTGTGAATCCCAGCCTGACGATCACGGCTCTAGCAGAATTTGCCATGAGCCATTTCACGGAGAAACAGTAATGCAGACTTTTCCCAAGTATCCGGAACCGCTGATTTCTATTTGTCCTTCCACGGAACAGGAATTAGGACGTATCGATTCGATGAAACAGAGCGATATTGACCTTGCTTTAGCAAATGCCCGAAACAGTTTGGACGCATGGTCACGAACCGATATAAAAAAACGGCAAAAAATGATGAGCTCCCTGCTTCAGGCTGTTCTGGCCGAGAAAGAGTCTATCGCTGAGCTTATCGCCAGGGAACAGGGTAAGCCCGTCGTTGAAGCCATGATGTCTGAAGTTTTCGCAGCGTTGGGAATTCTAAAAGATTTAGGTCGTAATGCGCGCCGCTATTTAAAACCCGTCAAAATGAATCATGAGCAATTGCTGTTTGCTCATAAAAAAGGGTATTATCGATTTGAGCCTCATGGAGTGATAGTCGTCATATCTCCTTGGAATTATCCGTTCTCAGTGCCCTTCCCCGAGATTGCAGCAGCGTTGGTCAGCGGAAATACAGTTGTATTCAAGCCGGCGCCTGCTGCTGTGTTTATCGGCAAAAAAATAGACGAACTTTTCAAAGCAGCTGATTTTCCTGTTGGGGTTCTCAATACCATTTTTATTCATGATATTGATGCCCCTTACCTGACCAGCCATAAAGCAGTTGATAAAATCATTTTCACGGGGAGCACTCCAGTAGGCAGCGCTGTCATGTGTTCCGCTTCCAAGCAGATCACTCCCATCGTTCTTGAATTGGGTGGTAAAGATCCTGCGATCATCTCAGCCGATGCCAACCTGGACCATGCAGCGCATGGCGTCGTCTGGGGTTCGTTATTCAATGCCGGACAAGTTTGCGCCTCGATTGAAAGAGTTTATGTTGAACGTTCCATTGCAGATCAATTTATAGCAAAGTGCCTTCAGGAGATCAAAACCCTGGTCGTCGGCGATCCTCTGGACCCCACAACTCAAGTTGGTCCGATGAGCACTCTGGCACAACTCGTAAAAGTGCAGGCTCAAATCGATGATGCCGTCAAACGCGGCGCCAGGCTGTTATGCGGAGGCAGACGACTTGACCGTTGCGGTTATTATATGCCGCCAACTCTGCTATCCAATGTCGACCATTCAATGAGCATTATGACTGAAGAAACCTTTGGTCCGGTCATCCCCATCATGACGGTCGATTCTCTTGACGATGCCATACATCTTGCCAATGATTCTATGTATGGACTTTCGGCATATCTCTGGACCACCAGCAAGAAAACCGCCGCCCGGTTTGCTGCCGAGTTAAAAGTCGGAACCGTAATGATCAATGACGGCACGTCCAGCTGGGGTGAACCCAATGCGCCTTGGGGCGGGACCAAAAAGAGCGGAATCGGGCGTACAAGATCGCGATTTGGCCTTCAGGAATTGGTTCAGGTTAAATTTGTCAGTCTGGATTGGAGTCGTAAAAAGCGCAATTTATGGTGGTATCCATATGATCTGGCGTTAGTAAAATTCGCCTACCACGCCGCTGAAGCCCTGTATTCGACAAAAACTCTAACTAAAATGCTTCATCTGTTGCGAGTCTTGCGCAGCAAAAGATTTCTCAAATCAGTCAATATGGCCGTCATAATCAGAAACCTCAACAAGCTTTTTTGATGCAGATATCAGTCATCATCCCAACGTTTAACCGCATTGACCTGGTCTGTGAAGCGATTAAATCTGTTCTCAATCAGAAATATCCCGTCGATGATATTTTGGTCATTGATGACGGTTCAACCGACGGAACAGTCGACAGGCTTGTTCATTTCAGCTCTGCGATCCGCGTATTCACCCAAAAAAATCTAGGCGTCTCGAAAGCCAGAAACAGGGGAATTTCCCTGGCAAAGCATGATTGGTTGGCATTTTTAGATTCTGATGATCTGTGGAAACCCGCAAAGTTGACCCGACAAAAACAGGCATTGCTCGAAAACCCTGACATGCGCTTTTGCTATACCAATGAAGAGTGGCGAAAAAACGGCTTGTGGATGAATCAAAAAAAAAGGCACCAAAAACGTTCAGGCTGGATTTATGAGGAGTGTCTCCCGCTCTGCATCATCAGCCCCTCATCAGCATTAATTCATCGAAGCGTATTCGATCAAGTTGGTGTTTTTAATCCCAACTTGCCCGCCTGCGAAGATTATGAGTTATGGCTGAGAATCTGTTCGCGCATGCCTGTGCTCTATCTTGACGAAAAACTGATCATCAAGCGTGCAGGAGATTGGGATCAACTGTCACAGCAGCACAGCCTGGATAAATTTCGTATCATTTCACTCAGAGAAAGATTGTTATCGGGCGAGCTGTCGCTGATTCAGCAGGAAGCAACGGCTGCTATGTTCCGCCATAAAATTCAGATATACAAGTTAGGCTGTATTAAACATCGACGAGAGGATGAACTGCAGTGGCTGCAAAGCATTATGGACGGCATCAGCTGAAGTATCATGACCGCAGTTGATGGATGATTTCATTTTGATACGAATATTGATTAGGTCGTTTCGGCAGGACAGCATAAAGTACACAGGAGGTGTCAATCATGAGAATAGGCTTTATTGGCTTGGGCATCATGGGCAAGCCAATGTGTTTGAATCTGTTGAAGGCAGGTTTTTCAGTGACCGTATGGAACAGAACAAAATCTAAAACAAACGACCTCGTCAAAAACGGCGCCTCCCTCGCCATTTCTCCTCGTCAAGTTGCTGAAAAAAGCGAAATCATCATCACGATCGTCAAAGACAGCGCCGATGTCGAAGAGGTAATTCTCGGTCGTGACGGGGTGTTTGAAGGCGGCAAAGCGGGTGATATCGTCATCGATATGAGTACGATCTCTCCTTTTATAACCCAACGGATCGCAGCGAAACTGCTGGAAAAGGGGATAGAAATGTTGGACGCACCGGTGAGCGGAGGAGACAGCGGAGCGATTGCCGGAACACTTTCGATCATGGTTGGCGGCAAAGCCGAAACATTGGCCCGTTGCCTATCGGTGTTCAATGTTCTGGGTAAAACCATCACTCACGTTGGATCGATTGGCATGGGACAGTCAGTAAAACTCTGCAATCAAATATTGGTTTCAGTAACCAATATGGCGGTTTGTGAAGCGGTGACCTTCTGCCAGGCTTCAGGCATCGATCCGCAAATAATGATTCAAGCGACGCAAAATGGAGCGGCCGGTTCATGGCAGTTGATCAATTTGGGACCAAAAATGGTTCGCCGTGATTTTTATCCAGGATTCATGATTGATCTGCAGCAAAAAGATCTGCGACTGGCGACCGAATCAGCTCAAGCCCTGAATCTTAAACTGCCTGCCTTGTCGCTTGTCAAGGAGCTGTTTGCCAATTGCGTGGAAAATGGTGAAGGGAAAGAGGGCTCTCAGGCGCTTATAAAAGCTCTTGAAAGAATCAATGGTTCATCGACATTATCATCAAAGAAATTTTCCTTGACTTTTTAGCATAAATATTTTAAGCTAACGGCAGAGAATGAACAATACCATTATAAATTCATAGGGAGAAGGCTATGCGTATTAAATCACTATTCATTTTTGTCATCCTTGCATCACTATTTACGTTTTGCAGCAAAAAGGATGACACTGTTATCACTCCAACTCCTACCAATGGCAATGGCGACACCGAAGCAACGGCTTTCACGTTAAAGCTGCACAAGATTCATCCTCAATTGCCGAACTCAGTAGTCTCATTGCTGCAGGTAACTGATTTGGACAACAAAGGGGTCAATTTTCTCTTGGCTGACCGTTTTTTAATTTTTGAAAACAATGTCAAAGTTGATCCGGTCAAAGCGAATGTATTTTTGATGAAAAAGAACGACCTCAACTACACCGCAAAAACAAAGCTCATGATTGATATTAATGCCGGGACGAATTTGGCGGTGCTCAAAAAAGGCGCTATCGAGTTTATCAAGAAAATTGATTTCCAACAAGAAATCGCCCTTTATACCTTGGCGGACACCTATGCAAAAATAGTTGATTTTACTCGCGACACGGATGTCTTGATTGCCGCTGTTGAAGCTCTGCAGGAAGGTAATGCGGGCATGGATCTCTATGGCTCCATCATCAAAGCAAATGGAGAGGAGAAAGAAGAGTACACAGTCGATAATATCCAACAGAATTCCGTCGTCATTTTCACTGACAGCAACGATGATAAAGGCTCTCACCCCATTGAATTTGTCCATGCAGCCAACATGAGTCGTCAAATTTATGTCATCGGATTAGGTAGTTCTCTAAATGCAAGCGCACTCGGCCAAATCGGCACAAAATCCTTTTATCAGGCAACCGATGAAGCGACACTCATTCAATATGCTGACAAGGTTCAGACCAACCTGCTCAAGTATGCCAATAGCTTTTATTGGCTCAGTTATTTCAGTGCGGAACGCGGCGGCGCTTCTGAAGAAATCAAAATTTCCATTGCCGGCAATACGTATTCAGGCGCCGGATCAGAGGTCTTCACGACATTTGAGAGCACATCTTTTGTAGATGTGGAAAATGGTCTTTATGTGAATTGGTCCTACTCCAATCCGACGGGCGTCGATCTGGTGATGGTGATGCTGAACAAGAGCCGTACCATTCAGGTGATGTCCATGGGAGGGGCAAAAATACCTGTCTTCAACTATAGTGTCTCTGATCCCGCTGTCGCGACTGTCGCCGGTGGCGCCGGAGGAAGGTTATCCATTTATGCCAAAGGCAGCGATGGACAAGAATGCAAATTGATCATCAAAGATACTGCCAACGGATTGACGAAAGAGATAACCATCCGCGTCGTCAGTTTTCAGATGGGCGTCGTCCTTTACGAGTGGTGGGAAAATATCAGCGGAACTGCGATTGGTGATCTGACGAAAAATCCTCGTTATCCTGATAATCCGACAGGAACCAAAGAATTGACAAAATGGGAAATCGACGTCGATAAAATGGATAATTATGGAACGCGAATGCGAGGATTCCTGCATCCGCCGAGCACGGGAAAATACACTTTTTGGATTTCCAGTGATGACTTGTCGGAATTATGGTTGAGTACGGATGATAAGCCTGAGAATAAAGTGCAGATTTGCAAAGTTGCCTCGTGGACGGGTTCTCGCGAATGGACTAAAGAGACCAACCAACAGTCAAAAGCCATCACCCTGGAAGCAGGGAAACACTATTACATGGAAACGCTTCACAAGGAAGGCACGGGTGGTGACAACTTGGCCGTTGCCTGGCAGGGTGAAGGCGGCAAACGAGAAGTAATTGGTGGAGACTATTTGTCGCTCTGGATTGGAAATTGATTAAAGACTGATCAAGGTTCTATCAAAAATAAAGCCCGAATGATTTTTCATCTCGGGCTTTATTTTTTTGTTGGGGAGAGGAGTTCAATGATCATATCAAGATCATGACTCAAACCCTTGAAATTCCGCTAAAACTTAAAGCTGAATTAAATACTCTATGCATAACTTGCCAGCATTTTCAGGACATGCAGATAAAAAACATTTACCGAACCAATATGCACCCGTTCATCCGGTGAATGGGGATGCTGCAGCGTGGGGCCAATTGAGATCATATCCATTCCGGGGAATTTTTCACCGATGAGACCGCATTCAAGGCCTGCATGAATAGCTTCATACTTTGCCGGTTGGCCGGTCGTCTGTTGGTAAGTGTCCAATGCAACTTTCAATACTCGCGAATCAACATTCGGCATCCATCCCGGGTATCCATTAGGTTGAACAGCCTCAGCTCCTGCCAATTCCGCAATCGCCAACAACTTGTCAGTCGTCGCTGCAAGCGCCTGCATATTGGAACTCCGGCTGCTGCAGAGAATATGAATGCTCTGCTCCTCGCTGTGTATGGCGGCAACGTTATTAGACGTTTCAACCATATTCGGCATCGTACGACTCATGGCCAGAGTTCCATGAGGTAACGCAAACAGCAATGAAAATAGAGTCTTGGCCGATTTGACAGTCATTACCAATGGCGGCAGGGTACGGCTTTCTTCGACTGCCAGCTTGATGTCCGGTTCAACGGGAGAAAATTCCCGACGCATTTCGGCGATTTTTTCTGACAACCACTTTTTCACCTTATTCAGCTCAACAGCAGGAATCGTCAGGTGAGCAAATGCTTCTCGTGGGATGGCGTTATGTTTATCACCGCCGTCCATCCCCGCCAGTTCAAAGGGTGTCTGAGCATATAACTGATACAATAATCTGTTCAATATTTTAACAGCGTTCCCTCGACCTTTGTGTATGTCGATGCCGGAATGCCCGCCTCGTAGTCCCGAAAGATGAATTTTGAGGAAAAGATCATGACGAGGTTTTACTCTTTCAACAGACAGGATCATATTCGTATCCCGACCACCGGCGCATCCGATTGAAAAGATGCCGAGATCTTCACTATCGAGATTGATGAGAGTCCGTCCATGAATATGATCAGGCGACAATGTTTTTGCGCCGTTCAAGCCTCGTTCCTCGTCGACCGTGAATACCCCCTCCAATGGACCATGAACCAGGGACTCGTCTTCAAATATGGCGAGAATAGCTGCAACCCCAATTCCGTTATCAGCGCCGAGGGTGGTGCCATTGGCGGTCAACCAGTCATCCTCCTTTATCAGCTCAATAGCATCATGATTGAAATCAAACGCTTTATCTGTATTTTTTTCGCACACCATATCGAGGTGGCTTTGGAGAACGATGGTCTCGGATTTTTCACGACCGCGACTTGCAGGTTTATATATAACCACATTACCCGTTGCATCCACATGATGCTTTAGTCCCAATCTTTGAGCAAAAGAAACACAATAAGCCGCTGCTGCTGTTTCATTTCCTGATGCTCTGGGGATTTTGGATAAAGCTTCAAAATGACGCCACAGCAGTTTTGGCTCTAAATCTTTCAAAACAGACATGGATACCTCCTTGAAGAATTATTCATTCACGACAAAATGATTCCTATTTATCTTCCGGATCATCCGGATTGATGACAAAGAAACAAGATATACGATTTGTTTATTCAACCAACTGTAGCTTTTTAATATACAAAGATGCAAAATGAATTACAAGCGGCATTCATAAGGAGAGAAAAAGCACGGATATGATTAAAATTTATTTTGATTATATCCCAAAGGCAGTAACGGAGGAGACTCACCATGAATGATAAGCAGATGAGTTTTTACAGCAGTTGAAGAGGATTTTTTGAAGAAATATTCCATACAAACTTTTTAATTTTCTTCTAAAGAAATGTTGCCGTTGATGGTTTCAAGCTTGAGCGTGGGGCCGCCGCGATTAATTCTACCATAAATATTTTTTGGTCCCCATTCACCGCGAAATTCCAAAGGAAAATCAGTTTGTATAACTCCGTTAATGGTCGAAATATCGACATTCACATCAATCTCTGTCGGCATGTCCATGCGAATATTTCCATTGGTGGTGTGAAAATGCATGTCGTTTTCAGGTTCATCATTGTCTAATTCGATTTTGATGTCTCCATTTGTCGTTTCAGCATTTATCTCGCCATGGATATCTTCAGCGTTTATCTTGCCATTCATCGTTGTTAAAAACGCAGAACCGTTGAGACCAATGGCTTCGACGGTTCCGTTCACCGCAGATGCACTCACATCCATTCCTTCAGGCACCTGGATTTCGATATTGACCGTCAGCGTCGATCTCTCTGAACTGAACATCCAATCGAAGAAACTGTCCCCTCTTCTGCCGGGCTGGTCCACTCTGATAAACAACTGTGAACCTTTCTGCTTTACCATAATCTTGACATTATCAGCAAGCTCTCGCGCCGCCTGTTTACTCATCGAACGGACTTCAATTTCAGCGTCTACATAGACCTCATCATCATCACTTTCCTCGATGTAAATCGAGCCATTAGCGACCTCAATATTTACCTTATCCCCGCCAAAATCATAGCTCTCGGAAAATTCCCGTGTGATCGTACCGCAAAGACCAACTGAATTAATTAACAAACCCGAAAAACAGGCGAGTTCTATCAGATTCAATTTTTTCATTTCTCATTTCTCCTGATGACCGCATTCAATTGGCAAACTTTATTACGTGATAATTTCATGCAAGTTTCATATTATGCTTCAATTTGTGCCGAAGATCATTAGAATTGATCCCTGGACATGAATAGAGGTTCATGGAATTTATTCAGCGACTTAACTGTTGACATAAATTCTATTAATTACTACATTATAAAAATCAGTAGCTTAATCGTTGTACAAATACAATAGTCGTCCGAAGGCATTTTTGTGGATATCGTAGAGATTGCAGCGCCGGTAAAAGAGTACTTTAACAATTTCGAATTTGAATTTGAGCGAAAGTTCAAGTCAAACATTCCTCTTGCTGACCAAGTCATACAATATATTGCAGAGAAAAAAGGGAAACGTCTTCGGCCATTGCTCGTTTTTTTAAGCGCCGCCCTGCACGGGAAGCTGACATCAAAGACCATGAGTGCAGGAATTGTCGTCGAAATGTTTCACACTGCCACCTTGGTACATGACGATGTCGTCGATGAATCCAATTTACGACGTGGGGCGCGAACCGTCAATGATATTTGGGACAACAAAATCTCCATCCTCATCGGTGATTTACTCTTCTCAAAAACTTTATCGAGTATTGTTGATCTGCAGGACAGCCATGCTGTTGCTATATTATCCTCTGCGGCCGAACAGATAACGGAAGGTGAACTGCTGCAAATAGCATTCACAGGTGCTCCGACTCTGAAGGAAATTGATTATTTTGATTTGATCTCAAAAAAAACGGCAGCCTTGTTCGCGGCATCCTGCCAGTTAGGCGCTCTAACTGTTGGAACCAACGGGGAGGCGCTGCAGTATATGGAAAAATTCGGCGGAAACTATGGAATCGCCTTTCAAATAATGGATGATCTGCTCGACTACCAGGGCGACAGTAAAAATCTGGGAAAACCAACTGGCAATGACTTGCGTGCCGGCAAAGTTACCCTCCCCCTGATCAGGGCACTTGAAACAGCCGAAGAAGACCAACGCCGACCAATCCTGCAGCTATTGCAGGACGGCGTACAATCAGACGAGCAAATCAAACAGATCATTGGTTTTGCCATCGATCGAGGTGGAATCGAATACGCCAAAACGCTCATTCACCATCATACTCAATTGGCACTGGGCGCCTTGGCTCACTATCCGGACTCTACTGTGAAAAAAAGTTTATTTGAACTGGTTAAGCACTCGGTTCACAGGGATAAATAATCAACCCCTTTCAGGCCGCACACTGTACCCACAACAATGATGCATCAACATTCTAGAGGAGTAAATATGCAGCCAAGATCTCTCGTCACAGGCGGCGCCGGCTTTTTGGGTTCACATTTGTGCGAGTATTTGCTGAATAAGGGTCATCACGTCATCGCAATGGATAATTTGCTCACCGGTACGATTGCCAATATTGAACACCTCCAAGGGGATTATTTTCAATTCATCAAGCATGATGTTACCGAGTATATTTTTATCGCCGGCAATATCGATTATGTATGGCATTTTGCCTCTCCGGCAAGTCCACTAGATTATCTGCAGTTGCCTATCCATACACTCAAGGTGGGGGCAATCGGCACTCATAAAGCCCTTGGATTGGCGCTGGAAAAAAAAGCAGCCTTTTTATTGGCATCGACTTCAGAAGTGTACGGTGATCCGCTCGAACATCCGCAAACTGAAAGCTATTGGGGCAATGTCAATCCTGTTGGACCCCGAGGCGTTTATGATGAAGCGAAACGTTTTGCCGAGGCGATGACCATGGCTTATCATCGCTACAACCATGTCGACGCAAAAATTGTAAGAATTTTCAATACCTATGGTCCGCGTATGCGCCCCAATGATGGTCGTGCTATTCCAACCTTTATCCCTCAGGCACTTCGAAATGAACCCATAACACTCTTTGGAAACGGATCGCAGACACGCAGTTTTTGTTTTGTCGATGACCTGATTGAAGGAATCTATCGTTTGATGCTATCAGATTATCATGAGCCGGTAAATATCGGCAATCCTCATGAAATGACAATTCGTGAAATGGCCGAGCTGGTCATTCTCCTCTCAAGCAGCAAGAGCATTCTGGTGGAAAAAGAACTTCCGGAAAATGATCCCAAGATCAGACAGCCCGATACGACTTTGGCCAAACGATTACTGGATTGGGAAGCTAAAGTCCCTATTGAAGAAGGTCTAAAACGAACTATCGATTATTATCGCAACTTGTTCCAAATAAAAACAATTGAACAAAAATCGGCTTTATGAGCATTCTCTCTTTCAAGCGGACGCCGTTCGAAAGGTCTCCCCGCAGTTTTATCATCCTGCGGTTGAGTTCAATGGGTGACATACTGCTCAGCAGCCCCCTCGTTCGCATTTTACGACACCGATTTCCGCAAGCGCGCATTGATTTTCTTCTGAAATCCCAATTCGCCGACCTTTATGCGGCAAATCCTCATTTGAACCATTTGCTGACCCTCGACGCATCCAAAGGCCGAGCCGAACTCTCAGCCCTCCGCTCGAAAATTCGCAGTGTCGGCTATGATGTGGTTATCGACATTCATAATAATTTTCGCAGCACTTTTCTACGTCGAGCAGCCGGTGCAAAATTGTTCATTGTGCGCAAATATAAATGGCAACGCTTTTTACTGATAAAACTGGGCATCAATACCTATCGGGAAATAGTACCGGTATATCAGCGATATCTTCGCGCTGCGGCCGATCTGCAGTTGGAGGATGACGGGCTGGGATTGGAATTTTTTATCCCTGCCGAACAACAAAACCAAGTAGCTGAACTTCTTCGTTCCATGGGGCTGAAATCCAACAGCCTGATCATCGCTATGGCGCCGGGCGCGGGTTTTTTCACCAAACGATGGCCGATTGAAAACTTTCTCGAACTGGCAAAATTATGCATTGAGCGAAATAACGCGCAAATTCTTCTCTTGGGGAATGAAAAAGAGAAATCCATATGTCGCTTCATCCAGCAGACATTAGGAAGCCATATCATTAATTTGACCGGGGAACTCTCCCTTTTACAATCCGCTGTAGCCATTCAGAACAGCCATCTCCTGATCAGCAATGATACCGGTCTAATGCACATGGCCACAGCGATTAAAAAGCCTGTTGTGGCGATTTTTGGTTCCACCAGTCGAGAATTAGGATTTTTTCCCATTGGCAGTGCAGTTTCGATCATCGAAAACAAAGCGTTATCCTGTCGTCCATGCACTCATATTGGTCGCGAAACTTGTCCCAAAAAGCATTTTCGCTGCATGACAGCAATTACACCGGGAATGGTGTTCGATGTTGTTCAGCGAATGATTCCCCAGAATCTTTGACTTGATAAAAAGTAATAAACTGTGTATATTTAAATAGTTAAATAATCACCTTTCAACATAATAGGTAAAACTTTGATATCAAAGGAATTGGCCTTCACCATTGCTCGCCTGATTCTCGATAAAAAAGGAAGTAAAATTATCATTCAGGATTTGAGCAAATTGACGACAATGACTGACTATTTTGTAATTTGTACGGTCGATGCTGATGTTCACGCCAGGGCGGTCATGGATCATATCAAGGAACAGTTATTCCTGCTGAATATAAAACCATGGCACACGGAGGGAGTGTCGAACAGCAGTTGGATTCTTCTCGATTTTGTTGATGTCGTCGTCCATATTTTCAAAGATGAAACTCGTGCCTATTACAATCTGGAACGGTTATGGGGTGATGCAGAAACGCAAGAGATCAAGGATGAACATGACGCCACACCAGCATATACAAAATAGAATCGCACAAGCTTTGGTCAAGCTTGGTTTTGATATTAGTGACGAAAAACTGCTGATCCTGGAAAAACGTAAACTGGAAAATTTTGGAGATATTGCGACTACGGTTGCTTTGTCCCTCGCGAAATCAGCACAAAGACCTCCGCGAGAGATCGCCCAGCAAATTGTTGATGCGTTCGAGATAGAACCATCGATCATTGAACGCATTGAAATAGCCGGTCCGGGTTTTATTAATTTTTACCTCTCGCCTTCTTGTCTCCAGCAATCTGTTATCGATATAATACGCAGCGCCGAGCAGTATGGCAGAAGCAATAAAGGTGACAACAAACGCGTCCAATTAGAGTTTGTCAGTGCAAATCCAACCGGACCGCTGAATATTGTCAGCGCCCGAGCGGCTAGCGTCGGCGACGTCTTGGTCAACCTGCTCAACATGTGCGGTTATCAGGCACAAAGGGAATTCTATGTAAATGATGCCGGCCGTCAAATAGAACTACTGGGCGAGTCTCTGGCTGCTCAATATCTGACGGAACTCGGCCAACCGACACCGATTCCTCAAGAAGGATATCATGGAGAATATTTGCGTGAGCTTGCCCGAATGCTCATTTCTGCCGAAGGCGACGTCTACTTGCACCTTTCAACAGCTGAACGAAATAGACAGTTTGCTCAAAAAGCTTTACTCTATATGCTCAACCGGCATCAACAGACCATGGAGCACTTTGGCGTTCATTTTGATGTTTGGTTCAAGGAGAGTCGCTTAAGAGAAACGAACGAACATTTGGCTGTTTTACAAAGACTCGAGATTTCAGGTCATACATATGAGCAGGATGGCGCCATCTGGTTCAAATCCAGTGCTTTTGGTGATGAGAAAGATCGAGTCCTGTTAACCAACGATGGACGTCCCACCTACTTTTTGGTCGATATCGCTTATCATGAAAATAAATTTGAGCGTGGATTTGAGCAGGTGATTGATTTTTGGGGTCCTGATCATCATGGATATATCGCGCGCATGAGCGCAGCGTTGCAGGCTCTTGGCCATCCCAAGGATGCATTTCAAGTTTGCATCATTCAGCAGGTCAATTTATTACGGAATGGACAGCCGGTCAAAATGAGTAAACGCGCGGGCGAAATCATAGAAATGGATGAATTGGTTGCAGAAGTTGGCGTCGATGTCACCCGATTCTTTTTTATTGACCGACGAACTTCACAACCAATGGATTTTGACATTGAAATTGCAAAAAAACAATCTGATGATAATCCTTCCTACTATGTTCAGTATGCCCATGCGCGCATTTGCAGCGTTTTAAGGCATGCTGAAGAACATGGATTTCATCTTGACCAGCTCAAGTCGACGCAGTTTCTGACAGAAGCGGCAGCTCTTGCCGTTGCAAAAAAGCTGTTGGATTTTCCCGAGGTCATCATCAAGGCAGCAGAGTCTTTAGAACCGCATCGTTTGACGGGTTATCTTGTCGAAACAGCAACCTTGTATCATAAATTTTACCACGAATTGCAGATCGTAACGGACGAACAGTCAATCACAGAATCGCGCCTGCTGTTGTGCCTAGCTACCCGTCAGGTATTGGCCAACGGTTTGCAATTATTGAGAATTTCTGCACCCACAAGGATGTAATCCGGTTGCATCCAGTCGCCAAAATATCAAACTGATCATTGAACTAAAGGATAATACATGGGTCTATTGGTTGTTGGGTCTGTGGCGTATGATGCCATCGAAACACCTTTCGCGAAAACTGAAAAAGCTCTGGGGGGTTCAGCGATGTTTTTTTCTGCCGCTGCCGGATATTTCGCACCGGTTCATCTAGTCGGCGTTGTTGGTAATGATTTTGACTTTGACGAGCTCGCATTTCTACGGAAAAACAACATCGATTTTGAAGGTCTCACCATCGAAAATGGAGAGACTTTTCGCTGGGCGGGTAGATACCTGAACAATATGATCGATCGGGAGACCATTTATACGCACCTGGGTGTTTTTGAATCATTCAATCCGCTCTTGCCGGAGAAATACAAAGAGAACGAATTCATTTTTCTCGCCAATATCCATCCCTCATTACAATATTCAGTCCTGCAGCAAATTCATCGGCCAACCTTCATAGCCATGGACACCATGAATTTTTGGATTACCGGTGCTCTTGAGGATTTAAAAAAGACCCTCCAACACGTTGACGCGCTCATCATCAATGACTCGGAAGTGCGGTTGCTGTCACAGGAACACAATCTGTTCACCGGCGCGCGTAAAATTCAAAGTATGGGACCTCAGGTGCTTATCATCAAAAAAGGAGAACATGGCGCCATATTAATTCAAGGAGATTCATATTTTGCCTGCCCCGCATTACCCATTGAAAACCTCTTTGATCCGACAGGCGCCGGTGACACCTTTGCCGGTGGATTCATGGGATATTTGGCTGAATGTGGTTCGGTGAATGAGACAAATCTGCGGCGCGCAGTTGCGATGGGCGCGGTCATGGCCTCATTCTGTGTTGAGCGTTTTAGTGCTGAGAGACTGAAAAACTTGACAATAGAAGAAATTCGCCAACGTGCAGCACAACTGCTTCGCATGATTCAAGTGGAAGGAGACGACCACTGGCTTCACCTGTAATAGTAATAGCTGTCATACTGTTGATATCCACTGGCGCGATACTTCGAATTGAGTTATGATCCAAGTTGATCACATCTATTTTAGATATCACAGTGAAGACAATTCTCCAATTAACATCCTGAATGATGTTTCCTTGGAGATACGCGCGGGCGAACGCATTGCGATAATGGGGCGAAATGGTTCAGGGAAAACCACTTTTGCACGTTGCCTTAATGGATTGTTGTTGCCATCAAGCGGCGTGGTCCGAGTTGATGGCTTGACAACCAGCGAAGCTAAGAATCTGGCCGATATCAGAAGACATGTCGGAATGGTGTTTCAAAATCCCGACAATCAAATTGTCTCTGCCACCGTCGAACGAGAAGTTGCCTTTGGATTGGAAAATTTGGGGGTTCCCTTTGAGGAAATGCATGAAATCGTTGAACGCATGCTGTTCATCTTTAATCTGGAGAAATTGCGCAAACAACCGCCGCACCAACTTTCGGGCGGCGAGAAACAGCGACTCGCGCTGGCTTCCGTCATGGCAATGCATCCAAAGTATCTTGTTTTGGATGAACCCACATCTTTGCTGGACCCTAAAAGCCGGCGGGAAGTTCTGGAAAGAATTTCCACTTTGCCTCAAGATACGGAAAACCCTGTCGCTACGCTACTCATCACTCAATTCCCCGAAGAAGCATTGTATGCAAATCGACTGATCGTTTTTCATCAAGGGAAAATAATTATGGACGACGCACCGGACGAACTGTTTTCACGCCATAAAGAACTGGAGGCCTATGGTTTGGAAGTTCCGGTTAAATTTCAAATTGCTGAATTCATAATAAAATATTTACAAAGTTGACATTGGGTGAATATTCGCCTATATTTAGATACCAGCGTTCGGCGTCTGAGAAAACATGCCGGGATAACAGTTCATGAGCCAATCGATGCAAGCACTTGTCTCTATCGAAATTTTAGAAGGGGTTCAACAAAATTTCATCCATCAGCATGGAGTGGGATTAAGTTTTTTTGATGAAAATCTGAAAGTTCTGACACGACATAATCTTAATCTACCGGCCTTGAAACACATTGAACCACGCCAGCAAAAGTTATTTCGTTTGTTTTTCAATCTGGAGAAAATGGATACATCCTTTTCCGCCAATCACCCGCGTCCCATTCATCGTACTTTTTGCAAGGGACTCATTTTGCGCAGTATCGTTCCGCTGGTTTTCAAAGGAAAAATCCTCGGATACGGGTGTCTGCTGAGCTTCTCTCGAGAGATTGATTCGCTTAAAGATCAATCACTGTTAAGCAATTTAGAAATGATTGAAGACATGCCCGGACGCACCAATGAAATGCTGGATGTCCAGCCCCCTGAACAATCGGAAAAACTCTCCATCACCCTCAATATGTTGGCAAACACACTTTATTTATTTTTTGAAGCCGGGCATGCACGCAAAAATCTACTCGAAGAGGAAACCGATACCGCCGTAAATGACCAAGCCAAAGCGCTGGAGAGCAAAAACAATGAATTTGAGCAATCTGATAAGACGCCGACTCATCCAAGCGCTACAAAAGGTCTATTTTTCTGCAGCACTGCCGGATACATTTTTGACGCCATGCCGAATGCGGCTGATCTATTGGGGTATGCGGATTCCAGCGAACTATGCGATCTCTCATTGGCAGATGATCTCCTGGCTAATGAAGAGGATAAAAACCATTTACGGAATCTTTTGATCAGCCATAATCACGACAAGATGACCGCCGTATTGATTCGAAAAAATCGCTCGACACTTCTGGCAGAACTTGAATTGCTGCCGCAAAAGGATGAACATGTTACGCTGGGATATGAATGCCACATCACTCTCTTGACGTCGGTCGCGGGATCGGGCTTTATGGAGGCTGCAGAAGATCAGTCGGCGATTGGTCTGATTACTGACTATATGCAGCAGAAGGAATATGCTCCATCAGTCGCCGATGATCTATTGAACTGGGGCGATGAAACAAGCAAATCTCACCAGACACCCGCCTTGGAACCAGAAGAATGGACTCCATCTGGTTTATCCGGCAATGATCAACTCCCCTTAAAAAACTTTTCCCAGTTTCTTGATATTATTCCAATGCCTCTGTTTGTAATTGACAAATGGGATTCCATAAAAATGTGGAACAAGGCGATGGAAAAGCTGCTGCACATACCTGGGATGTCGGTCATTGATACCCGTATGCTGAATTTAATTGTCAGTAACAGCCATCCCATGTGGATGCGCTGGAAGGAAGAACTTTATTCTCTGACTGAACAAACGAGTTTCGAACCCAAAGCTCTTCTCCCATTGATCAGAAAAGATGCCTCTATTCTCCTCGCACGCATCCAACTCCATCAAATGAAATTAGACGACCGAGATTACATTACGGTTGTGATCGAAAATATCGAAAATGAAGAATTTCATAATCGCATACCAATCGAAAATCGTCCGCCCAAAAATGATCAAGAGCAACAAGATGTTGATCTTCAATTGCTGCGCACGCATTTTAAGCATGTCAGACATCAATTTTCAGATATTTCAGAGAAACTCGGCGATAATATATCCAAAATTTATGTCGAGAGTCTAAGGAATGATGATCTCAAGAAAAAATATGGAGCGCTGCGACGCGTTGCAGACCTCTGCGCTCAAATTGACCGACAATTATCATTTTTCACCGGTGAGATCAAGCCAACCTTAAAGCCCTCGGATATCAACCATATCATCAGCGAGATCGGCCTGAGACTACAGCAATTTTTGCCGATCAATATTGAACTTCAAACCTTTTTCGATCATCAATTGCCGCAAATGGTGATCGATTCGGATATGATTATTCATGCTTTGGGCGCCCTCTGCAAAAACGCCATCGAAGCCATGCCCAATGGCGGAACATTGACCCTGGCGACAAGCAGAGAAACATCCGGCGTGCAGATCAAAATAACCGACACGGGCATTGGTTTTGCTCAGCACCTTTCACGAAGGATATTTCATCCTTTCTTTACGACCAAAGGGCATATTTTCGGCAAAGGATTGGGTTTAAGTGCAGCTTGGGGTATTGCTTCTCTGCATCATGCTGAAATTAAAATTGACAGTCGCCCAAGCCACGGGACAACCGTCATCCTGCAATTGCCGAATTTAAAGCCGCAGGCACAAAAATCAAACGCGGTATCAGGAAAATCGTCCGCCACTATTCTCGTTGTTGACGATGCGGAAGACATCGCAGAGGCAACCATGATGACCCTGAATCGTGCCGGTTATAACACGCTGATGTGCACTGATTGCGAGCAGGTTGAAAAGCTGTTGACCTCTCCCCAGCAAAGAATCGATTTGGTCATACTGGATTACCACTTGGGAAAAATGACGGGACTTGCCTGCGCTTCAGAGATCCTCAAACGTCGGCCGAATATCAGTATCCTCTTCTACAGCGGCACCGACGAAAATCCTGAGCTTGTGGCCTTTATATCAAATCATAATGCAGCACATATTCGAAAACCCTGCAAATCGCAGGATCTCATCAATGAAATAGAAAGGCTTCTCCAGAGGAGGTCATCCAATTAGGTCGTGAATAAAACTCTTTGAACACAAAATAGATTGACTCGCCGTCGAATAAACTCTGCTACCCCTTATTACTGTTTCAACCGATTAAAGTCGACCTGAAAATTCCTTGCCATAAAATGAGCTGAACGCAATCATTTTATAAAGCAGCTTCGCCGCCGCAAAAGGAGAATTCCGATCATTTGCGGATGTCGACAGCTCGACCATATCAAAACCGATGACCTGCTTACAGGTGAATATTTTTTCCAACAAATCCATCATCTCATCCCAATAAAATCCTCCAGGTTCCGGTGTCCCGGTGGAGGCGACGACGCTCCAATCCATCGCATCAACATCAAATGTGAGATAAACAGGGTCCGGGAGTTTCGACAATGCGTCATCCAAAGGAAACAGGCGACGACGATAATCATGCATGGTGCAGACCATCATCTGCTCTTTGCTGATGGTCTCCGCTTCTTCAATAGACATGCTGCGGATGCCGATTTGGAGAGTATGCGGCGTCATCTCGCGAATACGCGCTAATACAGAAGCATGGCTATAGATGCTCTTTTCATATTGGTGGCGTAAATCACCATGAGCATCAATTTGGATACATGAGATTGAACCGTACTTTTCGTAAAATGCCCGAAAAGCGCCGCTGCTGATTGAATGATCGCCACCGACTAAAACGGGTATTTTATGATGCTGCAGTATGTCATTTGTCTTTTCAAAGACAATTTGATGCATACGCGCATGATCCGTAGAAATGGGCGTCGGTTCTGCCGTTACTATACCGACTTGATGAGGGCAACATTTCAATACTTCATCATAAAATTCCAAGTATTCAGAAGCGTCCAGGAGAGCATCAGGTGCTGATGCTGTGCCATGACCATATGACACCGCCCCTTCATATGGAACTGGTAAAATGACATATTTTGCCCGTTCCCATTGGGCAAATTCATTTTCGCTGCCCAAAAATTGTCGATTATTCATCTTCATCGGGCGTTTTCCAAATTTTTGCTGAACCGCGGCATCTCATTGACAAACCGCTTGGGCTCTCTGATCGAACATTCATTCAAAACAAAAGCTGCCAGCAAAGGGAATATAATACTGTACTCTCCCCATATCTGTACCAATTTATCTTCATCAGCTTGTTTATACTTACCCCACGTTACCGCCTCGGCGAAGGTGCAGCTCGATAAGCTGCCTTCGCGCTCAACAGCCGTGGTGATTTGTAAGCCGCGTTCAGCACCTTCAAAAGTAATGCCCAAAATCTGACTGATGGTTGGCCCGGTCTGTTGAATAAAGTTTTTAGGGCCTCCGCCGCCTAATTCCACAAAGCCTGTTTGTGGATTCGAAAAAGTGATGGCTGCGGAGGAAAAGATATCCTGTTGTCCCGAAAGAACGATCGGATATCCCTCGCGATCCGTACGCGCCAAATTCATTGCAATGGAGTGATTTGATAATGAATCCCAAAATAGGGGTATGCCCGAGCGTGCAGCAGCTGCCACATAACTGTGTTGAGGCTTGGGGGCTTTCTCGTCAACCCATCGACCAAGATGATAATTGAACTCCCAGCTGGAAAGGCTATTCCGAGAAAGCACATCATGTTTTTCTCTCACAAATTGACGAATGAGTTCATCCTGAGCTTCAAGAGTCTCTTTTTCTCTAATCCCAATATCATATATACGCGTATCCCCTAAACGACGTAGCAGATTGTCATCCGTATGCGGATTAATCGCTTTCACCGGCAAGCCGAAGGCAAAATGCAGGTCATGGTATACCTGCGCTCCAGTTGAGCAGATGACATCGATGAAACCTGCTTCAATGAGAGAAATGATTTGACCGCCCATCCCACCGGCGACACCGGCGCCTGCTATACCCAGCCAAATGGCGTCGTCCGATTCGATCATTCGCCGGAGCAAATGCGCGCCGCGCGCGACAACGCGCGCCTCAAAAGATGTTGCACCCATGAGACTAATCAATTCTGATATCGTCATTCCTTTTGTCAGGGTGACAGGCAGGATATCTGGAGCACCTTCAAAATATGAGGTCGTTTTATGAGGCATGAAATAATCCTTTAATCAATCGAGAAGCATAACGGCCATGGCGACGACTGTCGTGTACAAGCCGTCTTTATGGCCTCGCGCAGTTTGGGCAATACTTCGACTCACGAATTGATTCTTATGATCAACCTTATACAGCTTTTTTCGCTCATCCCAAGCCTGTTCCGGATCGAGGTCAATACCCAATGTAGAAGCGAGCATTGTAGCGGCAAGGTCCTCGGCAAAATCAGCTGCTTTTTGCTGAGTATGGCCGAAGGCGTGATGTTCGCTGATGTAGCCGTATTGTTCTTTATCTTTTGGTTGCGCCAGACCGATAGCGGCAGATAAAATCCTGCCCGGTTCATTGGTACACATACGCGCCATCACAACAAAGGTTATTTGACCCGGTTTTAGCAGCTGGACCCCTTCCTCCTTGGAAATAATTTTGCAGCTGGGAGGGAAAATGCTGGATACGGTTACCAAGTTGCAGATTTCAGTTCCTGCCGATCTGAGAGCCAATTCAAAGCTTTGTAATTCATTTTTATGATTGCCAACCCCTTTGGTAAAAAACATGCGTTTGGGCACTTGTTTATTCAACTCACAAATCCTCCTGACATTTAAAAACCGTTAATTTTTATGGAACTCAATGTATTAAAAAGTTAAAAAATACACAAAGTATTATTTAGAATTTCATTTATCAAGGAATTGAAAACCGTCGGTGAAGCAGTTCAACAAACAGCAAAGCCGCTATGCCGCCGATCAATGCAGTAGCAAATTGCGGCGCCGCCATCATCAAGATCAAAGCTTTTGGAAGCTGGGCAGAGATCAGGAGCGGAACAATGAAACGAGCAGCAGCATAAAGTATCGTCATCTTGAGCAGACTCGCTATCAACAATCCCAGCCAGGCTGTAAACGTAAAGAGAGATTCGACCTGCCGGCCTTTGCCGGAAAAACGTCGAAATACGGTAAACGCTAAAACAAAGCCCGCATTAGCCAACACAATGAAGGGGATCATGGGGGCGAGTGGCGGCGGCAGTTGACCGCGAAGAGCCGCCAGAATGGGTGTGAACAAACCCAAAATGACCCCCGCCCCTGGATTGATGATCAATGAGGTGATGATCAGCATCATGTTAATTAACGGACCTGTAAAAGGTTGAGGCAAGCCCATCATTTCGATGGAAAGTGTCAACGCAGTCAAAAAAACAAAACGTGTCAAGGATCGAGTGGATGGTTTCATTCAATTTCCTAAAAAAATGATGCGAATATTAACGCAAAAAAAATTAAAATCAAATGAATTTTATCTTGATGAAATTGGTTTATTGAATATATTACAATGAATTTTGACAAATTAAGTTGGGAGGTCAGTATGGCTGACATGGAATTTATTTCTCAGATGCGTGTAAAAACGCAAAAATCGCTTTTAAAAAAAGCAAATGTTATCGGGGTAGGGATTGGATTCAAAGAAACTGAAGGAAAAATGACTACTGATTTATCTCTGAAGGTGCTGGTTGTCGAGAAACTCCCCATATCTGCTTTGGCTGCGCAGGATTTAGTGCCCAAGGAGCTGAACGGCGTCAAAACAGACGTGACATATGTCGGAAGAATCCACGCCCTGCAAAGTCCGACCGCAAGACATCGACCCGCATTTCCCGGTATCAGCATCGGACATTATGCAATCACTGCAGGAACATTTGGAGTCGTGGTTCGCGATCGACAAACCAACGAACGACTTATCCTGTCCAATAATCACGTCCTCGCAAACGGTAACAATGCCTCACCTGGCGATTCTATCATCCAGCCCGGAGCTGCTGACGGCGGTCGCACACCTCGGGACAGAATTGCGGATCTGTCCCGATTTGTGAAAATACAGTTTAAAGGAGACGGTGGTGGAAATGGCGGATCGAGTTGCCCTTTCGCTCGATTTACTGCTTCGTTTCTGAATGTCATTGCCTCACTATTCCGCTCAAAAAGCCGCATGACTGTAGTACAGGCTGACGGTCTCAATCTTGTCGATGCCGCCGTTGCCAAGCCGATCAGTGAGGATATTATCACCGAAGAGATATTAAAAATAGGACAGGTCAGCGGGAGCGCGGAAGCAAAAATCGGCATGAAGGTGCGCAAAAGCGGGCGGACAACAGGTTATACAGAGGGCGAAATTACCGTCTTGGACACCACCATTGAAGTGGGCTATGGCGGTCAAGTTGCCATGTTCGAACATCAAATATTGGCAAGCGGAATGTCTGAACCTGGTGACTCGGGTTCCTTGATCGTAGATCAACAAAATCACGCAGTCGGGCTGCTGTTCGCCGGATCTGCAAATGTGACCGTTTTGAATCCAATAGCAGCTGTGCTCACAGCGCTGAACATCACACTCTAGTAATCATTATGTCGCTCTTTGATTTACTGACTGTCGTCGGTTTTGGTTTTGGTACAGCTCTTACCATTATATTATTTTCTCTTTCGATGCAAAGGATGCCGAAGCGTCCCGTTGATATTGCTTTCGGCATCCTCTTTCTCGCTTTTATCTTCTGGTTCGGCAGCAACTTTATTGCGGTATTGGTCAATTTCCTGATGGGGTCGGTCGCCCGACCTGAGATCAATGTTCTGCTGCTTCTCGCGTATTTAGGACTTTGCATTACTCCGTCTTCTCTGCTGCACATCCAGATTGCCAGTCTGCTGAACTCAGGCCAACTGGAGAGCCGCCTCAGCAAGCGTCACATTTTAATTTTATCATCACTTTACATTCCTGCAGTCATTTTTATCATATTATACGCTTCTCAATTTTTCTCCCTGACCAACGCAACCCCGGGTAAAAGTCATCTCATCAGCACGCCTTTTATCATTTGGATGCTTATCAGTATGACCGCATCAGCAGCTTTTTCCGAAAAGTTGATAAAAATATTGGAACACGTAGCTGACCGAAGATTTTATCGGGACATGACCTATGTCCTGTCATTCATTGGACTGGGCGTTGTTTTTATCTATATCTTTTCATTCCATCGCCTTCCATATATCGGCCCCTATCTCGATCTAATCATGCTGCTTTCTCCAGCCTTGCCAATGGGAGTGTTACTCTATTATGTCTATCGCTACAATTTTTATCGGCTGATCGTCAAACCCAGTCTGGTCTATTCCATCTTATATGGACTCTTCATGGCCGTCTACTTGCTGGGAATTCGCCGGGTGGGAGAATATCTGCGACAATTCCCCGAGATCAATGCTGATCTCATTGAAGGACTTTTGCTCATCGCTCTGGTTTTTGCATTTCAACCCTTCCGCTCCGCTTTTCATAGACAACTCGACAAATTATTTTTCAAGGATCGTTATTATTATCAACAGTTCCTGCGTGAATTGTCTGACAGCATTAGCAGTATTGTCGACCTTGAAGAATTGATGCAGGCGATCCGAAAATCATTGATCCAAACACTGCAAGTGAGAGAATGCATCATCGTCATTTTTACCGTCGATAATGATCAGGCAGAAATAATCAAATCAACTGGCCACGGTCACGTCAGCGATCTTCAATTGCTCATCAACGCGGTCCAGGCGACAGCTCACTTTAGATTGCGTCGTCAAATCCATGATCATCGAGTTATGGCCGCACTACGCATCAATCAATTGACCTTGGCAGTACCGATCAACTATCAGGAACAATTGCATGGCCTGATTTGCCTGGAACAAAAAGAGAGCGGAAATGTCTTTTCCGATGAGGAATTGGATGTACTTCAGACTTTTTCAAATCAAATTGGACTCGCTTTTGAAAATGCGCGATTGGTGCAGGAGCGTTTGGAACTCATCGGTCGAATTTATCAGAGCGAAAAACTCTACTCTCTCGGACAATTGGCAACCACCCTTTCTCATGAAATCAAAAATCCTTTGTCATCGATTAAAACGATCATTCAAGTGCTCCATGAAAAAGCAGAAGGAGAAGAAAAGACCGATCTTTCGCTCGTTCTTGATGAAATTCTCCGCCTGCAGGCCATTACAGGAAAACTGCTCAGCTTCGCACGGCCGGCTGGCACAAACATAGAAAGACTTTACGTGCAAAAGATCATCCAGGATGTTGCCGCCTTGCTGCAGCATCAGGCAAAGCAGGCCAAAATCAGCCTACAGCTTTTTCTGGATTCAGTTCCCCCGATCGAGGCAAAACCTCAGGCGATTCGGGAAATAGTTTATAATCTCATGTTAAACGCCATTCAGAGTATCCCATCCCAAGGGGAAGTAGATGTCTTTTTGAAAATTGTTTATTTAAACATGGAACCCAGGTTTCAATTATTCAAGAAGCACCCTCTGCCCTCGTCCATACTCAAATTAGAAGTCAAAGATACCGGATCGGGAATTGCTCCTGAAATGATTGGTAAAATTTTTGATCCTTTTTACACCTTAAAAACCAAGGGTACTGGGCTGGGCTTGACAATTGTCAAAAGAAATGTCGAAGAGTTGGGAGCAAGCATTGAGGTCGAGAGTACCTTGGGCAAAGGTTCAACGTTTACTGTTAATATTCCATTGAATAATGATCAACAGGATTCTTATGCAAAAATGCAAAATCCTCATCGTTGACGATGAATCGACAGCGCGTTATGGCATGCGCAAGGCATTGAATTCATCAGAGGTGGTGATAGATGAAGCGGAAGATGGTGAAATTGCCTTGGCAAAAATTGCCGAATGGCAGCCGGACATTGTCGTTTGCGACATCAACATGCCCAGAGTGAACGGTCTCCAAATGCTGAAAAGTCTGATGGAAAAGCAGGTACTCTCTAAAAAACCGCAGGTCATTGTCGTCACAGCATATGGGTCTGAAAAAATTGCAGTGGATGCGATGAAAGCCGGCGCCTATGATTATCTGAGCAAGCCGTACGACATTGACGAATTGAGATTAGTCGTCAAAAAAGCATTGGATAATCTGCGTCTGCAACAGGAAAATTTGAGATTAAAACAGCAAGTTAGTGGGCAAGTTGGACTCCTCGGCGAGAGCCAATTGATACAGCAGATCAATCGGTTGATAGAAAAGGTTGCTCCCACGGATGTGACCCTCTTAATCACCGGAGAAAGCGGTACCGGAAAAGAACTGGCAGCTTACACCATTCATTCACTCAGCAGAAGGTGCGACGGCCCTTATATTACCATGAACTGCGCTGCCATACCAAAAGATTTGGTTGAAAGTGAGCTGTTCGGGCACGAAAAAGGCGCTTTTACAGGTGCCGGAGCACAACGACAAGGCAAGTTTGAGTTGGCGCATACAGGAACTCTTTTTTTAGACGAGATCGCCGACATGAGTCTTGACACCCAAGCCAAGATATTGAGAATTATGGAAGATAAAACCTTCACACGTCTGGGCGGCAAACAGGCGATTAAAACAGATGTTCGCCTCATCAGCGCCACCAATAAAGATTTGGCAAAGGAGATTGATCAGGGTAATTTCCGCCAAGACCTATACTATCGCCTCAAAGTCATTGAAATCAATCTGCCGCCGCTGGTAAAGCGCAAAGAAGATATTCCGCTGCTGGTGAATCACTATCTGCCGCGGATCGCGCAGCAGTACTATAAATCCTGCGAGGGAATTGATTCCGCTGCGCTTCGTCTGCTCATTGATAACCCATGGCCGGGCAACGTGCGCCAATTGATTCACGTACTCGAACAAGCCGTGGTGTTGGCAGAAGGAGTGAAAATTTTTGTTCAAGATCTTCCCGATGAATTTCAACAAAAACATCAGGAATCATTTCGCTCGGCGTTATATGACCATTTGGGCATTTTGTCATTCACTGAACTCAAAGAACAGGTTGTAACAGGTTTTGAACGCGAAGTGATCACAAAGGCACTACAGGAGAGCCACGGCAATATCAGCCAGGCTGCCAGACTCTTGAAAATGAAACGACAGTTTCTGCAGGCAAAAATCAAAAGCATTCAGCTTAACCTGAACAACCACCGATAGACTTTGCAGCCTCGCTGCCTACCGCAGGCATTCCAGCAATAAGCCCCTTAAACAGTTACATTATTCTACGCGATTGAAG
>Ga0105103_10000179_pt1 | contig 34498 bp, 20 predicted proteins | sample PPLLaktember2015_2_FD_79107 | JGI IMG/M metagenome (GOLD analysis project Ga0105103, IMG submission 79107) | Freshwater sediment microbial communities from Prairie Pothole Lake near Jamestown, North Dakota, USA - PPLs Lake P7 Core (6) Depth... | ecosystem: Environmental > Aquatic > Freshwater >...
GCCAGAGTCGCCGCGTGGGTATCGTCATGGGCGACAGTGTCCCTGATTATCTTGATTCCGTCTCCACTGGCCGACGCGACTTCCAGGCTAGTCGCCACGGCCAAGGGCGCCGTCGGGGCCAGGCCGACACGGACGCCGGCCGCGCCTGCGGGCGGGGCGACGCGGACTGTCTCCACAAAGGTGTCCGTCGCGATCGAGCCCTCTACGGAAAGGCCGGCGCCCACGGGGCCTCCCGGCGCCTGGTCGAGGCGGACAACACCGTCATCACGAAGGAAGAAGATTTGGGTTCCCGCCGGCGAGCCTGGGCCCGCGTCGACGAGGGCGAGGCCGGGACCCGCGGCGGGGGCCGCGACGGTGGTCGCCGTCAGGGAAGCGAACGTAGGCGAGGCAACGGCGCGCAGGTCCTGCCCGGCATGCGGATCAGTCGTCGTCGCGTCGACATGTGAATCAATCTGGGCGTGGGTATTCGTGCCCCGATTGATCAGGTCATTGTGATCAAGGGAAAGGCATGTCGAGGTCCAATAGCCATCGATGGTGTACACAACGGAGCGCATCGGGAAAGTTGGGCCCCCTTCAACGTAGACAACCCATCCTTGCGTCGGGATAGATTCCAGCCATACTCCGCCTCCAGCCGTCCACTGATAGATGTAGTTCTCCGTCCATCCGCCTCCAGTCGCCGACGCGATGTAGCGATCGCCATCGGCGGGGCCCACAGGCAGCGGCGCGGCGAAGGCGAGAACAGAGCGGATGAAGACGGTGCCCGCCGCATAAGTATCGACATACGATTTCGTAGTCAGCGATTCGGGCAGAGTCGGCGGGGGGCCAATGACAGTTCCGCCCGATAGTTCGATTGCCGGCGCATTGACGGCAATTGTGCGCGCCGTGCCGAATCCCGCGGCGTAGGTCGCGATTTCGAATTTCCCGCTTGTCAAGCTCCAGCCCGCGGACATATATTCGCGCGTTATGTCGGCGGGTGTGCCGACGTGATTCGCTACGAAGGCGACCGAGGCGCCGCCGGGCGCTGGGCCCACGTGCGCGGACCCCGTAGAGTCGCGCTGGAGGATGGCCGATAGGGCGGGGCCGGTCTGCGCATATGTCGGGCCGAGGACGCCGGCGCCGTCGGTGATCGCGACTACGCGGGGCTCGCCGCCAGTGCTCGCCGACAGATCGGCTCCAGTGCCCCCGCGGGCGGCACCGAGTTGCGACTCCGAGGCGAGAAGGCCACCTGCATCGTTGTAGAGGGCGCCTGGGGCTCCGGGCACGAGGGCGGAACGAGGATCGATCGTGGTTAGACCCGTTCCCGGCCCATTCAGGGAGGTCGCAGCGTATATGTTGCCGAATCGCGCTTCATCGACATCGCCCATAGTGCGTATATGAGAACGCCGAAAAAAAGAGATAATAAGCGGGCCTAATCATCGGAAAGTCGCGCACCGCGGTTCTTTATCAGGTGCGCAGCGAGCGCATGATTATCGGCGCATAGCGCCTCGTAAAGCGCGCAGCCGACATCGGCTTCCGGCGCCCCTGTCTTCGCGCATCGGTCGAGAATCCACTCTACAGTGCGCACGGGCCGCGATCGGCAGGCAATGGGGATGTAGCGGGCGAGATGGCTCATGGAGATGCCGGGCGTCGAATCGGCAATACAATCTGCCTCGCGGATATCGCCCCGCCGGCAAGCGCGGATGAGGCGCGCTTCCGGGGGGTCAATGCCCGCGGCCGCGAACAGGTTGTAGGCGGACTCATAGTCGCTCATGGCCGCCGTGCATGCGGCGTGCGTGATTGCCGACGGATTGCACTTCTGCACATAGCGCAGGGCGACCGCGACGATCGCCGGGTTCCCGCCGTTCGTGGCCGCGCAGAGAAGGTCGTCCGCCGCCGCGTCGAGCGCGTCAAGAGCCCCGTGTTGGGTGACGAGTGAGAACGCGCGCCAGCGGCCACCGTTGGCCGCGCAGATGGCGTATTGTTCGTCGACGCAAACAATGTGGTTGTCGATGAAGAACTCGGCAAGTGAGCAGTGGCCGCGGGCAATTGCCCGCATGCAGGCTGTACGGCACGTTTCCTGGGTACATCGCGAGACGTACTCTTCGACGATGTGCACGTGGCCCTTCTCCGCGGCGGCGATGACGGCAAGGGAAACCGCATCTCCAGGCCCATCCGCCCGGCCCATGAAGCGCCGGAGTAGCGCCCCATTGCCGCTGGCCGCGACGGCCCCGCAGACCATCGGGCGCGCGTCGGCGATAATGTCGAGGTGCCGCGCGTTCTCCGCGGCGAGGTCTATGGCCAGGGGCGATTGGCGGAGATCTGGGCGGCCGATAACCTGCGCCAGGAAGAGATTCACGACATCTTCACGGCCCCCTCGGCACGCGTTGCATAATGTGGTCAGAATGGACCTCCGCCAGCCTTCTCGGCGCGCGGCAAAGTCGATGACGTCTCGATGGCCTCCACGGCAGGCCGCCGGGAGCAGCGGGAGATCGGTTCGGGCAGCGAGGTACTTCACGAGGCGCATGTGGCCGGCGCGGCAGGCGCTCTGGAGGCACGTTCGGCGGTCGGCGTCGAGGGCGAACATGGCGGCGATATTGAGGGCGCCACACTTCCCGGCGATGCGGGCCATTCGCGGGCCGCATGGGAGAGTGCCTCTGGAAGTGAAGTAGGCCGCATCATCGTGGGCGGCTGCCTGTTCGGCCATTGTATATGCGGGAGATTCTCTTTCTAACATGTTTCCCGCGCGTGGGGAAGGAAAAAGAGATCGGATCGGGGGTCCTACTCATGATCGTCGTCGGCTGGGTCTCGGCCGCCCCATTCGCGGGCGAGCGCACATAGGTCGGGATGTCGGCCTTGAACGGCGGACTGGAACATTCCGTCCCAATCTGTGGCGCCCCATTCGCGGGCGAGCGCACATAGGTCGCGATGGCCGTTCTGGGCCGCGCAGTAAAGCATTCCGTTCCAGTCTGTTGCCCCCCACTCGCGGGCGAGAAGGCACAGGACGCGATGGCCGTTCTGGGCTGCCCTGTAGAGCATGCTGTCCCAATCTGTGGCGCCCCATTCGCGGGCGAGAAGGCATAGGTCCCGGTGGTTATTTTCAGCTGCTCCGTTGAGCAACTCCACCCAGTCGGTCGCGCCCCACTCGCGAGCGAGAAGGCACAGGTCGCGGCGGCCACTCTCGGCGGCCCCATACAGCATCCAATTCCAATCTGTGGCGCCCCATTCGCGGGCAAGAAGGCATAGGTCGCGATGGCCTCGCCGGGTTGCCGTGTAGAGCATCGTGTTCCAATCTGTGGCGCCCCATTCGCGGGCGAGAATACATAGGTCGCGATGGCCTCCGCGAACCGCTCCGTCGAGCATCAAATTCCACTTAGTCGCCCCCCACTCGCGGGCAAGAATGCATAGGTCGCGATGGCCGTTCCGAGCCGCTTCGAGGAGCATTAGGTCCCAATCAGTGGCTCCTTTTCCGCGCGCTATCATGCACAGATTGCGATTGCCGGCGATGGCGCCCGTCTTAAGTAGGTTATGCGCCGTCATCTTGATTGGCGGCCCTATTGCGGCGCGCATTCGCCGGCAGACGAGCCGAAGAGGGGCGGCTTCGATGGGATGCAGATAGGAAGCGATACGCGAAAGAAGGTAGCTGTCGAGTTGATCCATATATTAGTGGTTCCTATCAGGATTCAATTTCCTTCGACGGGGAGCGAAAAAATTCACAGCAACCCATCGAATATGCGGGCGTAGCCCCTGCGCGAGGCGCACTTCATCGCTTTTTTCTTGTTTGTCGCCCCCTTTTCGAGGGCCAGCCGGCATAGCTCGCGATTCCCATTGAACGCCGCGCAGTAGAGCACATTGTCCCATTCCATGGCGCCCCACTCGATGGCCAGTTCACACAGCTCGCGAGAGCCCGCGTAAACCGCCGACATCAGCATACTATTCCAATCTGTGGCGCCCCATTCGCGGGCGAGAAGGCAGATATCGCGATGGGCATATGAAGTTGCATAATGAAGCGTCATATTCCAGTTCGTGGCGCCCCATTCGCGGGCAAGAACGCACAGTTCGCGGTTGCCGACTTGTGCTGCGGACTGGAGCATTTCATTCCAGTCGCGGGCCCCCCACTCGCGGGCGAGAAGACATAGGTCGCGGCGGCCGCGGATTGTCGCCGTCCTGAGCATGTCTTCCCAGTTAGTCGCGCCCCACTCGCGGGCAAGAAGGCACAGGTCGCGATGGCCGCCATGGGTAGCATCCTGAAGCATAAAGTTCCAATCTGTGGCGCCCCACTCGCGAGCAAGAAGGCAAAGGTCGCGGTTACCCTCGTAGGCGGCCCCGCAAAGCATCGAGTTCCACTTCGTGGCGCCCCATTCACGGGCAAGAACGCATAGGTCGCGATTATTATGGCGAGATGCTTCCCATAGCATTCTATCCCAGGCGAATGCGCCCCATTCGCGGGCAAGTGTGCATAAGTCGCGACTACCATTTTCAGCAGCACCCGACAACATCGCGTCCCAATCTGTGGCGCCCCACTCGCGAGCAAGAAGGCAAAGGTCGCGATGGCCGCCCCGAGCTGCACCATAGAGCATGCGGTCCCAGTCTACGGCGCCCCATTCGCGGGCGAGAAGGCAAAGGTCCCGATAGCCATCACGCGCTGCGCTGGAGAGCATCGAGTCCCAATCCTTTGCCCCCCATTCGCGGGCGAGAAGGCACAGGTCGCGGTGGCCGCCCTGGGCCGCGCCGTAGAGCATTGCGTTCCAATCTGTGGCGCCCCATTCGCGAGCGAGAATGCAGAGGTTCAGATAGCCGCCATGGGCAGCGGAGAAGATCATCGAATTCCAGTCGTTCGCGCCCCACTTACGGGCAAGTTCGCATATGTTCCTATTCCCCCGCGTGGCCCCTTCAACGAGTAAGGCATTGACAGATATGCGATTTGGGGGCGCAATCAGCCCGCGCATTCGCCGGCAGGTCGCGCGAAGAGGCGCTGCCTCAATCGGGTGCAGATGGGCAGCGATATGGGCAACAAGATAGCTATCGAGCTGCTCCATACGTAGTAGAAGATCGCTGATAGTTCAATTTTCGGACCGGTATTATGGGAAAAAACCAACCAATTCGCGTTTCATATCGTCGCTCCCCACTCGCGAGCAAGGAAACACAGGTCGCGATGTTGGCCGCAGATAGCTTGCTGAAGCATCCCGTTCCAATCCGTGGCTCCCCATTCGCGGGCAAGAAGGCACAGGTCGCGATAGCCGCCATAGGCAGCGGATGAAAGCATCCCATCCCAATGGTTCGCTCCCCACTCGCGGGCGAGAAGGCAAAGGTCGCGATGACCGCGAAAGGCCGCATAGTGGAGCATCCCGTTCCAGTCTGTTGCGCCCCACTCGCGGGCGAGAAGGCATAGGTCGTGATGGCCGTTAAAGGCGGCCCCACGAAGCATCAGGTTCCAGTCCGTTGCTCCCCACTCGCGGGCGAGAAGGCAAAGGTCCCGATGGCCGCCGTAAGCTGCGCTGTAGAGCATCGCGTTCCAATTCGTTGCGCTCCACTCGCGGGCGAGAAGGCACAGGTCGTGATGACCACCCTCAGCAGCACTCTGGAGCATGCCTTCCCACTTCATGGCGCCCCACTCGCGGGCGAGAAGGCAAAGGTCGCGATGGCCGTATCTTGCTGCCTCGTGAAGCATCCAATCCCATTTCGTTGCCCCCCACTCGCGGGCAAGAAGGCACAGGTCGCGATGGCCACCCCGGGTGGCGTTCACGAGCATTTCGTCCCAATCTGTGGCGCCCCATTCGCGAGCGAGAAGGCATAGGTCGCGATGGCCACCCTGAGCGGCTCCGATGAGCATAAAGTTCCAACCTATCGCCCTCCACTCGCGAGCGAGAAGGCATAGGTCACGATGACCACCCTGGGCGGCTCCGATGAGCATGGAGTTCAGATTCAGCACGCCCCACTCGCGGGCGAGAAGGCAAAGGTCGCGATGTCCGCCGCCGGCCGCCTTGCGCGTCATCTGAATGAAATTTGTCGCGCCCCACTCACGGGCAAGAAGGCAGATGCCGCGATGGCCGTACTGGGCGGCGCTGGTGAGCATTGAATTCCAATCTTTCGCCCCTCGCGCGCGGGCCAGCTCACACGCGCTCCGATTCCCTTGCGTGGCGCCCTCGACGAGCAAGGCATTGGCGGTCATTCGGGCGGGAGGCGCAATCAGCTGGCGAATGCGCCGGCAGGTCGCGCGGAGGGGCGCCGCTTCGACTGGGTGCAGAAAGGAAGCAATGTGGGAGATAAGAAAGCTATCGAGTTGCTCCATGTGATAGTGAATGGGTATCCGTGTTCACTTTTTGTTGCCGATTACAAAAAGACGGCGAATAATTCCCTTACATAGCCGCTCCCCACTCGCGAGCAAGGAAACACAGGTCGCGATGTCCATAAGCATCGGCGTGCATAAACATACCGTCCCAATCCGTTGCGCCCCACTCACGGGCAAGAAGGCAAAGGTCGCGATGACCACCACTAACCGCGTTGCGGAGCATTCTATCTAAATCTGTTGCTCCCCATTCGCAAGCCAATGTACACAGCTCACGATGGCCACCCCAGGCAGATGCGCTGAGCATGCCGTCCCAATCCGAGGCACCCCACTCGCGAGCGAGAAGGCAGAGGTCGCGATGGCCACCCAGGGCGGCATAGAAAAGCATTCTGTTCCAATCGGTCGCGCCCCATTCACGAGCGAGAATACATAGGTCGCGATGACCGCTTTTGGCTGCATTATAGACAGCCCTGTTCCAATCGGTCGCGCCCCACTCGTGGGCAAGGAGGCAGATGTCGCGATGACCGCATCCTGTCGCAACAGTAAGCATATCATTCCAGTTTGTCGCCCCGGCTGCGCGCGCCAGTTCACATACAGTTCTGTTCCCAATGGAAGCGCCCTCGGCGAGCAAACCGCTCGCCGATGTATGGGTGGGGGGTTTAATTAGCGCCCGCATTCGCCGGCAGGTCGCGCGGAGGGGCGCCGCTTCAACCGGATGAAGGTGGGCGGCTATGCGGGAAACAAGATAGCTATCGAGTTGCTCCATGTGATAGTGAATAATTCGATACTCTTTATTTCAACTTTCTATGTTCGCCGATTGCGACGCATAGATACGAAAAAGACGATCAATTCACGAACTTTCCCATTCACGGGCGAGTTCTTGAATTTCCGGATGGCGATACTCTCCTGCGGCCTCGAACATAATGCGCCAGTCAGTCGCTCCCCACTCGCGAGCGAGATGACACAGATCGCATCGGCCCATCGACGCCGCTAATTGGAGCACCGAGTTCAAGTCGGTCGCGCCCCACTCACGAGCAAGAAGGCAGAGGTCGTGATGGCCGCACAGGAATGCATCGAGGAGCATTCCGTTCCAATTCGTAGCGCCCCATTCGCGCGCCAGAATGCAGGTGTCGCGGTGGCCCCTCGTGGCGGCAATCTGCAGCATGTTATCGTAATTTGTAGCGCCCCACTTACGGGCGAGAGAACATATTTCGCACTTATTACGCGCGGCGGCTCTCTCGAGCATTTCGTTCCATTCCGTGGCGCCCCACTCGCGGGCGAGAAGGCATAGGTCGTAGTGGCCTCCTTCGGCGGCCCCATACAGCATCCAATTCCAATTTGTGACGCCCCATTCACGGGCGAGAAGGCACAGGTCGCGACGGCCACCCTGGGCGGCGCCGTAAATCATGTTGTCCCAATCCGTGGCGCCCCACTCGCGGGCTAGAAGGCAAAGGTCGCGGTGGCCGTATTTGGCTGCGGCTCGAAGCATTCCTTCCACGGCTTTTGCGCCGGCCGCGCGGGCCAATTCGCATAGCCGGCGATTTCCTTCGCTGGCGCCTTCGATAAGCAGGAAATCGGGCGATACGCGGGTGGGAGGCGCGATCAGCGCATGCATTCGCCGGCAGGTCGCGCGGAGGGACGCTGCCTCAATCGGATGCATATGGGAGGCGACGAGAGTAATCAGGTAGTTATCGAGTTGCTCCATGTGATAGTGAACGGATATCAGCGTTCACTTTTTTGTTGCCCGTGTTGCTGGGAAGAGATCGCGAATTTCCTCACTCGAGGACCAGAACGCATAAGGCGCCGTGCTGCAGGGCATTCCGGCCTAATCAGTTGCGCCCCACTCGCGGGCGAGAAGGCACAGGTCGCGATGACCGTATATGGATGCCTTACGGCGCATTTCATTCCAATCTGTAGCGCCCCACTCGCGGGCAAGGAAACATAAGTCGCGATGGCCACCTTGGGCCGCTCCCAGCAGCATGCTGTCCCAATCCGTGGCGCCCCACTCGCGAGCAAGAAGGCAGAGGTCGCGATGGCCGCCCCAGGCGGCGCAGTAAAGCATGCGATCCCAGTCAGTCGCGCCCCACTCGCGGGCGAGAAGGCATAAGTCCCGATAGCCTTTCCGAGCCGCATGATGGAGCATACAATCCCAGTTAGTCGCTCCCCATTCGCGAGCAAGAATGCATTGCTTGCGGCAATTATTCTCGGCCGCATTACAAAGCATCCAGTCGAAATCTGTAGCGCCCGACTCGCGGGCAAGAAGACATAGATCATAACGATTGCCCATAACGGCGTTGCGAAGCACCCGATCCCAGTCAGTCGCTCCCCACTCGCGGGCAAGAAGGCACAGGTCGTAGTGGCCGCCCCCGGATGCCCCGTAAAGTATTTCGTTCCAGTCTGTTGCGCCCCACTCGCGAGCGAGAAGGCACAGTTCGCGATGGCCTCCGTGGGCTGCCCCGCGAAGCATTCCGTTCCAATCTATGGCGCCCCATTCGCGGGCAAGAAGGCACAAGTTGCGGCGGCCACCCTCGGCAGCTCCGTACAGCATGCTGTCCCAATCCGTGGCGCCCCACTCGCGAGCGAGGAGACACAGTTCGCGATGGCCGCCCTCGGCGGCGCCGCGAAGTAGTATGTCCCAATGGTTCGCCCCCCACTCGCGGGCAAGAAGGCACAGGTCGCGATGACCGTTAATGGCGGCCTCCCAGACCATCACATCCAGATTGCCTATTCCCCATTCATGGGCAAGAATGCATAGTTCGCGATGGCCGCCCTTAGCGGCGCTTCTGAGCACCCAATCTGTGTTGTTCGCTCCCCAATCATGAGCAAGAAGACATATATCACAATGACCTCCAACACCCGCCGCGCCGATCATCCCGTTCCAGTCGGTGGCGCCCCATTCACGGGCGAGGAAGCACAGGTCGCGATGGCCGCTCGCGGCTGCGGCCCGGAGCATCTCATCTACGGCCTTGGCGCCGGCCGCGCGGGCTAATTCACACAGATTGCGGTTTCCTCGAGAGGCGGCCTCAGCAAGTAGGATATCGGGCGGCATATGTGCGGGAGGCACAATCAGCTCGCGCATTCGTCGGCAGGTTGCGCGGAAGGGGATGGCCTCAACAGGGTGCAGATAGGCGGCAATGCGGGAAATAAGAAAGCTGTCGAGGCGCTCCATATGCGCGGGCAATTTGCTATTCGTCTGTTCACTCCGCGTGCGTTCTTATACGGGCAAGTGTGGAAAAAAAGAGATCATTCGACCGCGCCGTTAGTCCGCATCGGCCCACTTAATGGCCGGGTTGATTAGCTCGAAGTTGCTTGCCCGTATAGCTCCCCGTAGCATTTTATTCCAATCTGTTGCGCCCCCACTCGCGGGCAAGGAGACAGAGGTCGCGATGGCCTCCTTCGGCGGCCGAGCGGAGCATCCTATTCCATTTCGTCGCTCCCCACTCGCGGGCAAGGAGACAGAGGTCGCGATGGCCACTCCAAGATGCGATACTGAGCATTCCGTTCCAATCTGTTGCGCCCCACTCGCGGGCAAGAACGCAGAGGTCGCGATGCCCACTGCACGTCGCGTAGGAAAGCATTGTGTCCCAATTCACGGCGCCCCACTCGCGGGCAAGAAGACACAGGTCGCGATGGCCGCCTCTGGAGGCCCCGCGCAGCATCAATTCCCACGCAGTTGCGCCCCACTCGCGGGAGAGAACGCAGATGTCGCGATGGCCGCCCTGGGCTGCGCTTTCGAGCATCCAATCCCACTCCTTTGCGCCCCATTCGCGGGCGAGAAGGCACAGGTCGCGATGGCCGGCCTGGGCAGCATCCTGAAGCATATGCTCGGATACAAGTTCCTCGCTGCCGGCCGGGATCTTCTCGTGAGCCAATATGCACAGGTCGCGGCGGCCCATGATTGTCGCCTCTTCGAGTAGGGCACTGGCCGATATGCGGGCGGGAGGCGCGATCAGCGCGCGCATTCGCCGGCAAGTTGCGCGGAAGGGGATGGCCTCAACAGGATGAAGATGGGAGGCGATGAGGCAAATGAGGTGATTATCGAGTTGCTCCATTATAGTAGATGATTATCTGTAGTTCACTTTTAAGGCTGATTTGCGCCCCACTCGCGGGCGAGGAGACATAGTCCGTGGTGGCCGCCCCGGGCCGCTCCGCGGAACATCCAATCCCAATCCGAGGCGCCCCATTCGCGGGCAAGGGAGCATAGGTCGCGATGGCCGCCCTGAGCGGCGGCCCAGAGCATCTTGTTCCAGTCGCAGGCGCCCCATTCGCGGGCGAGAAGGCAGAGGTCGTGGCGGCCGCCCCGGGCAACCCTCCAGAGCATGCCGTTCCAGTCAGCCGCTCCCCACGCGCGGGCCAGCTCGCATGTATCCCGGCAGCCCCCTTCGGCGGCCCCGCACAGCATCCAATCCCAATCGCGCGCGCCCCATTCGCGGGCAAGAAGGCACATGTCGCGATGGCCGCCGGCGGCTGCGGCATAGAGCATAAACAATACGCTGTTCGCCCCCCACTCGCGGGCAAGAAGGCACAGGTCGCGATGGCCGCTCCAGGCGGCGCAGTAGAGCATACCATTCCAATTGGTCGCCCCCAACTCGCGGGCACGAAGACATAGGTCGCGGCGCCCATGGGCCGCCGCCCAATGGAGCATTTCGTCCGGATCTGTCGGTCTCTGATCGGGGGCCGAATCTTTCCAGAACGGATTTCTCATGAAGGTGATGGTCATGGATATTCGCGATTAGTAATTATCTCGAGCGCCTCCGTCTAATAGAAACCGCCACTAAGTTCGCCCGCATGCGGAGAAAAAGAACAACCAATCCCACGCGCTCCTAGCGACGGTTCCTAATCATACGTGCGATGTTGCGACCCGCATTACGTCCCACTTACTCCGTCGCCCCCCATTCGCGAGCAAGTTGGCATATAGCGCGACTATTACCGAGGCGCGCGCCCCGAAGCATCCTATTCCAATCGCGCGCTCCCCACTCGCGGGCGAGAAGGCACAGATCACAATGATCGCCCTTGGCCGCTTTCCGAATCATTAGGTCCCAATTCGTTGCCCCGGCTTTGCGGGCAATCTCGCATATTGATTTGTCCCCGAGGAAAGCGCCCCCGGCGAGAAGGGAATCGGCCGGCATGTGGGTTGGGGGCGCAATCAGCGCGCGCATTCGCCGGCAGGTCGCGCGGAAAGGGGACGCTTCGATAGGGTGTAGATGGGCGGCGATAAGGGAGATGAGATAACTGTCAAGTTGATCCATGTAAAGTGAAAGACGATCGGCGTTTCACTTTTTTGCCCGCAGTGGGGAGCGGAGGGATAAGGGCGGCGCCCATTGAGGGCGCGATCAGCGTATCTGGGTTGTATTTGGCCGCGATTCTCGCCCATCCGCGAGCGAGAAGACACAGTTCGTGATGGCGATGGCCACTGATTGCCGGAACGTATCATCAGGTCCGCGCTCCCCGCATGCGGGCCTGAGGTTGGCTTGCTGTCGATGAGCGCAACTTCCAGAGCCGATTGTTCATGTAAGTGATAGGCGCGCGGCGCTTCGTTGGCCAACGATCATCCTGGGCGTTCTCGCCTAATAGGAGTGCGTTCGATCCTCAGGGTTTCTTTTGCTGGGAGTGAAGCGGCGCGGCCATTTGGAAATCGGCAGTCGATCGAAAATCTGAAGGGTTCGATTAGTATCTATAGGATATGGACGCGTTGCTGATACAATTACGCTTAGCGCTGGCCGCACCGCAGACGGCGCCCCAGCAGGCGGCGACTGAGGAGCTAATTGCGGCCTTGGAGACGGGAACCGTGCCCTGGGCCGACGTATCGCCCGACTTCAAGGACGCCCACGAGCTGCCGGCGCGCGACATGGGGATCGACAGCGCGTCGGAAGAGGTTGCCGTCCAGACTAAGTTCCGCCCGCAGTCGGGGCGCGTTGGGGCCCGGGAGATCGCGATGTTCCTTACTTCGGCGAGATTGGGGCCGCGGCCATTCGGGCGATGCATTCTGGCGACACAGGATGGGGTTAGACTGCCCACCTATAGGAAAAGCGAATATGAGCGACTGGACATCAACCAGGCGATTCGCGACAAGTGGGCGACGCGCGCTGCTCGCGAATCTGTTGGGTTGGGAGTCAGAGCGCCCGTTGTGCTGCGGGATTATCAGCGGGAAGCGATCGCGTGCGTTCTCGATCGGCTTCATGCGCCGCCGGAGGAATTGGCCGCGGACGCGGACGATGGGCGGAGTTCATCGGCCGATTCGGAACCCGGAGACGGCGTTCGGCAAGTGCGGATTAAGCTGCCCTGCGGTTCCGGGAAATCGTTAGTAATGGCGCACGTAGTCAGGGCGGCCGTTGGTGAAGGAAAACGGGCTGTTGCTCTCGTGCCGACCCTTGCCCTTCTTGATCAGATGTCGGCGCTATTCGCCGAGTGCGGGATTAGGCACGGTCTTCGTGGCACGGACCATAATGGAGGCGGCGACTGCGCGGCGGAAGAGGAAGTGATGATCTCCGTCTACAATTCGGCGGCCTATCTCCGCGGCCCGTTCGACTTGATTGTCGTCGATGAGGCGCATCATCTCGCCGTTCCGGAAGTGTATGCCGACGACCCGGGGCGCAGCCCGACCTTGTGGAGGGAAGTCCGGCGGCTAATTGAGGCTGGCGGCGAGAATAGGCCGCTTTTGGCGATGTTCTCGGCGACCCTGGATGGAGCCGACTTCGAGCGGAATACGGGGGACCTGATTACGGGCGGTGTTCTAGCCGATTACGATATCTGGGTCCCCGTATGGGATCGGAACCCGGAGGCGCGGGATATCGCCGAATACGTAGCGGAGAACATCGGGGCGCTGCGCTCTACCTTGATCTACAGCAATCGCTTGGAGAAGGCGCGGGCAATCAGCGATGCATTGTGTTCTCTCGGAATTCGCTGCGCTTACTTCGACGGGGAATCGGGCCGCGCCGAACGGCGGCGGATACTCGGCGCTTTGAGGAGCGGCGAGATTCAAGCGCTGAGCACTGTCGGCGTCGTTGCCGAGGGCGCCGATCTACCCGGGGTGAATGCCTGTGTCTTTGCTGATCCTCGGGAATCGCAGATCGCGATCGTGCAGTGTGTCGGCCGCGCACTGCGGAAAGCGCCGGGAAAGATAATGGCGCATGTTGCAATACCGTGTGTGTGCGCATCACTGAATCAGGGTGATGAGTCCGGCCTTCGCGAATTAGGGAAAATAATGCGCGCTATGAGCGGGGAGGATTCCCGTATCCGGCGCTGTATTGCGAGGCGGAGTGCCCGGGTAAGTGTTCGTGCCTGCGCGACCGACAACTCACTCGAAGAGAATGCCGTGGAGAATGCGGAGTTGATCAGCGAATATGTTTACGATCGGATGGGGAATATGGTCAGATGCGGTTTCGAGCGGAATCTCGATATCCTCCAGCGGTTCGTAAGCGCAAATAGCCGCTTGCCGACCCGGAAGGAGGAATACGGAGGCGTGAAGATTGGCGCGTGGATCAACACTGTACGCATGGCCCGGAAGGGGAAAGGCAACTGCCCGATGACTCCCGAGCGCATCCGTGCCCTCGAGTCTATTCCCGGGTGGAGCTGGGAGGCGAAGACCGCCGACGAGATGTTCGCCGATAACGTTGCCCTTCTTCGGCGGTTCGTAAGCGCGAATAGCCGCTTGCCGACCCGGAAGGAGGAATACGAAGGCGTGAAGATCGGCAAGTGGATCAACACTGTACGCACGGCCCGGAAGGGGAAGGGCAAGAGCCTGATAACTCCCGAGCGTGCCCACGCCCTCGAGTCTATTCCCGGGTGGAGCTGGGAGGCGAAGACCGCTGATGAGATGTTTGCCGATAATGTTGCCCTTCTCCAGCGGTTCGTAAGCGCGAATAGCCGCTTGCCGACCAGTAAGGAGGAATACGAAGGCGTGAAGATCGGCACGTGGATCAGCAATCTACGCACGGCCCGGAAGGGGAAGAGCAGCCACCTGATGACTCCTGAGCGCGCCCGCGCCCTCGAGTCGATTCCCGGGTGGAGCTGGGAGGCGAAGACCGCCGACGAGATATTCGCCGATAACGTTGCCCTTCTCCAGCGGTTCGTAAGCGCGAATAGCCGCCTGCCGACCTGTAGGGAGGAGTGCGAAGGCGTGAAGATCGGCTCGTGGATCAGCGCGATGCGCACGGCCCGAAAGGGGAAGAGCAGCCACCTGATGACTCCCGAGCGCGCCCGCGCCCTCGAGTCGATTCCCGGATGGAAGTGGAGCGTGCGCTAATCGCCACTATTTGCCCTCTTTTTTGCAGGAGAATATCGTGGATGAGTTCGCCTCGGTTATTTATCCCCGCCGTTGGCGGAATTGGAGGTCGGCGACAAGCATCCACTGCGCGGGGGATTAGAAAGCAAGGCAGGAAGGGTTAACAAGTCGGAAAAAAATATCTCCGAGTGTCTCTGCGTCCCAGAATTACACGATGTAGGAGATTGACGATACGCCCGCAATCCCTGCGAAAGCGCCATTTGCGAATGTGAATCGAAAATCACCGAGATTCCGCAGTGAGTGGAGACTTATATTGCCGCTAGAATTGATCATCAGATAGCCGCTATAGGGTCCATCATTATCATAAACGCACATGCTGCCGGCGACAGTCGCTGCGGGGCGATATAGAGCTGGGATCGCTGTTGAGAAAGACATAACCGCAGTGGCCGATCCGGTGGCCGCCGTATTGAATGCGTCCAGTTCGACGATAACCACATTCCCGCGTCGGATAGCGCGAATTCCAATACCCGCAGAAGTGTACACTGCGCCCCCGGTCATCGTGCCGGTCGAGCTCCAGGACGCATAATTAGTCGCGGCGATCACCAAATTGCCGCTCGAATCGACGCTCAGGTCGGCCTTGTAAGTCGGATCATATCGAACGCTCAGCTGCGGCGCCGTCGTACTCGTAACTACAGTTTGCAGATCGGCGGCAATAGATGAAGTCGATACCGTTAGTCTGGCCGTCGGGGCGGTGTTTACGGGGCCCGTGCAGATAGTAACGCCACCATAACCTATGGTCAATCTGGAGGTTGATCCACCCGCATTGGGGATAATAAGCGATGAATTATCGCTATAAAAATTATATCCCATGTGAATTCCGTCGCCGAGAGTCGCAAATGAGCCAAACAGATATCCGGTTGAATTGCCGCCGCCCATCGAAAGCCGATGATAATCCGCGCTCGTCCCATCTCCAATAGCGACATTTGCATTGAGCAGAATGGAATTCGTGGTATCGGTAATCGAAAGGGTACCGGCGGCCGACACACTAAAGTCCGCGCGATGAGTCGAATCGTATTGAACGCTGAGCTGCGCGCTCGTCGCCGCGATTGTGGTCGGTGTAAGGATGCTGCTGCCCGCGGAAGCGAAGCTCGCGAGGCGCGTCGTTGGGGCAACACCTATTCCGCCCACGTACATGTCAACTGACGCCGTTCCAGCGGCAATTCGTGATGTGGGGGCGGCCGCATCGGGAATCACATTAGCAACGCCATTGTTGTAGTAGTTAAGGGCCAGATTTACCGCTTGATCGGGGAGCCAAGATCCGTAAACATAACCATACGTACCACCAGAAGCTACAGCCATGCGCCTACTATCGCTAGAAAGATCGCCAAGCTGAATTGTTCCCGCAGACGAAATCTGGCCACCGATACCCAGTCCTCCTGTGACCCGCAGGGCGCCATTCGCGGAACTCGTGCTGGCCGTGCTGCTATTAATGTACACATTGTCCGTATTCGCGAATATAACCGAGTTGCCGGTAGTATCAATGGTCAACGATCCCCCTCCGGATACGGCGAAACTAGCGGTATTTCCAACGCTGAAGCCGACTGTTAGTTGGGGAGTGGTTGCGCTGAGGACCGTTAGGGGCCCGGATGGAACGAGTGCGCCGCGGAAACTCGTCGCATATACATCGCCGCCAACTCCCAAGCCGCCCCCGATCACCAGAGCCCCCGTTGCCGTGCTCGTCGACGCGGTAGTGTTTCCCACGGCGAGATAGGCGCCGGTATTATCGACCGTATCCTTGTAGTAAGTTATCGTTCCTGCCGACGCTCCAGCCGCGCCGGGATCGAAGGCAATGAAGTTCTGGGTGTATTTGTTCGGGGCGGTGATTCCCGCGCGCTGAATCGAGGCGCGAATATCGGGACGAAGTATCAGCGTGCCGCGGCGCGCATCGTCTCCCCAGCCGGGGCTTGCGTAAGAGAGCTCGATATAGCGCTGATTCGCGTTATTGTCGCCGTTTGCGAATCCAACATCGACCGCCAGGCCGTATTGATTCGGGGTATGCGATCCGCTCCAGTTGCTGAATATCGCGTGCCGATACTCAACGGGGGCGCTCGGATTCAGCGTCGGGGCCGCCCGGGCCAACGACATCACAAGTGGGCGACTCGCGCAGTCGCCGAGACTCGCCGGCGTATAGTCCATACCCACTCCGCCCATATGCCCACCAACGATCGCCGCCGTGTTGTAGCCCGGCCACGTGCCCGTGAAGGAAAGTTGCCGCGCGTAAGCGGCCCCGGCGAATCCGGCGCCGCCGCCGACTATCAGGGCGCCAGTAGTCGTGCTCGTCGACGCGGCCGTATTCAGGACGCGCACTGTATCCGTACTGTGCAGATTGATGTCGTTGCCCGATGCGTTCACAGTCAGGTCGCCGCTGGCGTCCGTCATGAACGTCGTGTTCAGTGTGCCCGCCTTATCGTTCTGGAGTACCAGCTGCGGATTGGCGCCGGACCGCGTTAGTGTGCACCAACCGAGCGCCGATGGAGCCGGCATATTCGCGGCGGAAGCACTATCATAAGCGATCGTGTAGCTAACGAGTAGATCAGTCGGCGCGGCGCCGCCCCCGCTGGGAGTTGCCGGCCCGCAGTCGGTGCCGTCCCATGCGGCGGATATTCCGTATATCTCTACATCTGGGCTGTAGTCGCCGCAAATATAGATCCGGGCCAATTGGGATACGGTTTCCCGGGCTATTATCATGCGGAAGGTCGACGCATATACCAGCTGCTGGAAGGTCGCAATATCAGCCAAGCCGTTCACCGAATAGCCCCAGAACGTCCATTCTCCGTAGTAGATGTGCGACACACGAAGGCGGAACGGGCCCGGCGATACGGCCGCCGCGAACACTCGATACCAGCGGTTGGCCGAGGCCCCGGATCCGGAGAATCGGTAGCTTGCGCGTATCGACGGCGCATGCAGGTTTCCCGCGAATCCCGCGCCGCCCGACACGATCAGCGCGCCCGTCACCGTGCTGGTCGACGCCGTCGTCGCCAGGACGCGCAGGGAATCAGAGACATCGATATTCACTCGATTTCCGGTTGTGTTCAGGGTCAGATAGCCGCTCGAATCGACCGTGAAGTCGGCGCGTATGGAGACCGATGGATTATAGGCTAGCCGCAGCTGCGGGGCCGCCGAATAAGCACATGTGTGCTGCCCAGTAATCATCCCCGAATATGGATCGGCATCGGCCGCGGAATCGGCGACCAGCGTATAGTCGCCGGGCGGCAAATCGACGGGATCCGCTGCTGTTGACCCGCAATCGAGACCTTCCCATACGTAGGCCGCCTGGTAGGTCGCGACTCCCCACTCGAGAACGACGTTGAAGTTGTAGCTCCCGTTCGCCACGAAATAGGTATGGTAAAGCCCAGTCGACGTTTCCTTGAATATCGCGCATCGCGCGTCGAAGCTCGAGCCCGGATACGATTCGTATATCCTGCGAATATTCGCGGCCGCAACATCGGCACGGATAACGAATCTGATGCGCCCATATGGGATATTCACGCAGGCGACCGTCGCGAAGTAGCTTGCGTTCGGCACATGCGCGCGGAACCAGCGATTCGTTGCCGTCGTGCCCGTATACGGCATCTCCGAGGCGCGCTGCGCCCGCGCGTTGATCATCTGGTCGACCCCGAGGCCGCCGGCGAGTACGAGCCCTCCCGTCGTCGTGCTGGACGAGGCCGAAGTCGCATATGCGCGAATAGCCGGATTCGCCGTCAGCGACCCCTCAATGCGGAATACAGACTGATCGGCCGCGGGCCCAGTCGCCGCCGCGAACAGGAATCGATTCGCCGTGTTCGCCAACTGCAGGCGGAATTCGTTGGATTGAATCCCCATGCCCAGATATTGGTATTCATCGTCCGCAGCTTCGTAGAGGACTATTCGCCGCTTAGTATTCGCTGCCGTGAACTGAATCCGCGACGCGGCCCCCATCAGCCGCAGATCGCCGCCCATATATTCGCTGTCAGCGAGCCCTAGGCCACCACTGATTATCAGGGCGCCTGTTGTTGTGCTCGTCGACGCGGTTGTATTCAGGATGCGCACTGTATCCGTACTATGCATATTGATATCGTTGCCCAGCGCATTAACCGTCAAGTCCCCGCCAGCGCTAACCGCGAAGGTTGTTGTTGCGGCGCCAAGTGGATCGTAGGCGAGAGTCAGAGCATTACTCGCCGAACATGCGTAGATTCCCCCCGTCTTGAAGAAAGTCCAACATGGGGTCGTCGTGTTCGTGTCCTTGACGATCGTGTAGTCGCCCGGCGGCAGATCAGTTGGGTCCGCGCTTGTTGGCCCGCAGTCGGTGAAGGAAATCGGGCCGATTCTCTCTCGAGCGCGAACAGATTCAATCTGTATCGGGTAGCCGGCGCTAATCGCGACATAGAAGTGGAAGAGCCGCGATGTTGTTTCCCAGGCAATCATCGCTCGGATATTGAAAGTCGATGTTAGGGTGCTCCAGATCGATATGTTGTTGCTTCCAGCCGGTTCATAGCAATAATAGCTAATGTACGTTCGCGCATAGGGCCGATGCCCGAATTCCACATCGAAGTTCATTCGATCGATGGGGGCAATTATGCGATACCAGGTATTGAATGCCGGCGTGAAGGCGAAGCCCCCGTAATCCAGCTCCTGCGCCTGCAGTGCCGCGGAGTAGATCGCGCCCCCGAATCCGCCTCCGCCGCCGACAATCAGGGCGCCGGTCGCGGGCGAACTGCTGTCAGTCGTGTCCGTGATCGTAAGCGCCTCTACCGACGTGTTCCGCAGGCCCTGGACGTCCGAGTCGTAGATCACAGCGCCTACGGGAATCACGGCGGATCCCGTCGTCGCCCCGGACAATGTGCCCGGTGTCGTGATGCTCGACGTTCCCGTGCTCGCCGGATATATTGCGTAGATCGAATAGGCATCGGCTCCGTACAGCTCGTAGGCGGGCAACTGCGGATTGGCCGGGCTGATGTACTGCGCGCCGTCGATATACATGACTTCACCGGGAACATAACCCGCCGACAGATAGGAAATGCGGCATGTATTCGTCAGGACCTCGATATAGAAAGTATATCGTTGTCCGGCTGTCACGGCGAACTGCGATCCAGGCACAATGGTCGAGCCGGGAATCCCATTCACGCCGTCCCAGACAGGCACAACCGCATTGTAGCCGATCGATACGACTTCGGGAACGTCCATGACCCACTCCTGGAGCATTGTGCCTCCCGTGCCCTGGCCCTCGTAGATGCGCATTCGGCAGCTCGACGCGGGCCAGCCGAACAGCGTCACTGTGGCGAACTTCAGCTGCGTGAGGATCATATCCGCTGCCGGCGTGAATGTCGCCCACATGTTCTGGCCGACCGTGATATCCACTTCTGCGTGCACATGCGAATTAGCCCACGTGAAAGTGAGGGCGCCGCCCACGGCGACCGCGACCACGCGCGCTTGAGTGGCCGCCGCCGATACCCTATCGAAAGTCGACTTCACAAGGGGCACAGTGGGCGCGACTGACGGCGACACGTAGAAGCGGGCCTCTGCTCCTCCATGCGATTTGCAGATGCCCCGGGCCCCTTGGGCGAATGTCGACGTGCACAACAAGTGCCAGAAGCCGTCGGCTTGATCGGTCGCGATTAGCTCATGTCCGCCGACGAGATTGCCGCCGAAGCCGGCGCCGCCGGCGACTGTTAGGGCCCCCGTTGTCGGCGACGTACTCGGCGTCGTGTCCGCGATGGCGAGCGGGCCGGCCATCGTGGTAGTCGCGCCGACCGTCGATGAGTCGAAGAGAATCGTTCCCGATGGGTTGGCCGTAGTGCCCGTTGTTATACCCGATATCTCACCCTCAGTCGCTACTTCCGATGAGCCGGTGCCTCCCGGGTAGCGCGCGTGAACTATATAGGCGTCGGGCGGGCCCCCTGTCTGATAGAGCTGGAATGCCTGGACGACGAAGATAGGCCCCGGCTCGAAGATCTGTGCGCCGTTGATGTACAGCGAGCCACCTCCGGGAAGCCAGGCAATACTGCAGGCTGCGATTCGCGCCTGGTTTGTCAGTACCTCCGTGTATAGTGTGTACGACTGCCCCGCGGTAATGGCGAATTGCGACCCCGGGGGAATCGTCGAGCCGGGAATGCCGTGGACGCCGTCCCATAGCGTATAGTATGTGTTGTGCGCAGGTATGCCCTTCGGGAGGCGCATCGTCCACTCGCGGATCAAGGCGCCCCCCGTGCCGGCGCCCTGATAGAAGCGCATTAGACAATCGCTCGGCGGATCGGCGTTGTAGGTGATTATCTGGCCCATGAACTTCGTTAGGGTCGCTGACGACGGGGCGACGAAGGTTGTCCATGTGTTGCTGCCGGCAGCGACCGTGTAGTTCCAGATCGTATGAGAGTCGGCCCAATCAAGTAGCAGACTCTCGCTGACTGTTTGCGTCGTCACGATCATCAGGGGAAGCGCGGCACTCGGCGACGAGCGGTCGAAGGAGACCCCGAATTCGGGTATAACTCCGCCCGTACACTTCATCGTCGCGACGACCCCAGAATCACTCTTGCATACGACTACGGCGCCTTGCGCGCTCAGGCAAGTGCACATTACATACCAGAAGCCGCCGGCCGCGTGCGTGATGGCCAATGCATTGTGCTCGTTGCGCATCAGGCCGCCCACATAGAGAGATTCGCCGGCCGCAATTCCGCCGCCCACAGTAAGCGCGGCCGACGTCGAGCTGGCCGCCGGGGCCGTGTTGAGGACGGCGACTCGATCTGTACTGTGGATGCCGATATTGTTGCCAGATGCGTCCAGGGACAAGTCGCCGATATCGCTGGTCGTCAGATCAGTGTAATTCGTGCCGTCGTAGGCAAGGCGCATCTGCGCGCCCGCAGTGCTTGTCGCCGAGAGCTGGGCGGCAACGGCGACTTGTCCGCTTTCGGGGGCCGCCACGGTCAGTAGGCCCGCCGCATCGACTGTCATTGTTGCCGTCTTGTTCAGCCCGTAGTACATCTTCAGTTGGGCCCCAGTCGAGTTGTAAGCGGTAATCGCGACACCCGCCTCCGATACACCTCCGACACCAAGCGCCGGCCGAATCTCCGTGCCTGTGCCCCCAAGCGTCGTGATTCGCAAGTGGTCGCTGCCGTCAACAGCCAGAGTCGCCGCGTGGGTATCGTCATGGGCGACAGTGTCCCTGATTATCTTGATTCCGTCTCCACTGGCCGACGCGACTTCCAGGCTAGTCGCCACGGCCAAGGGCGCCGTCGGGGCCAAGCCGACACGGACGCCAGCTGCGCCTGCGGGCGGGGAGACGCGGACTGTCTCCACAAAGGTATCCGTCGCGATCGAGCCCTCTACGGAAAGGCCGGCGCCCGCAGGCCCTCCCGGCGCCTGGTCGAGGCGGACAACGCCATCATCACGAAGGAACAGAGTCTGCGTTCCCGCCGGCGAGCCTGGGCCCGCGTCGACGAGGGCGAGGCCGGGACCCGCGGCGGGAGCCGCGACGGTGGTCGCCGTCAGGGAAGCGAATGTAGGCGCAGCTGTCGCCCGAAGATCCTGTCCCGCATGGGGGTCAGTTGTCGTCGTGCCGATGTGCGCGTCGATCTGGGCGTGAGTATTCGTGCCTCGATTGATCAGGTCGTTGTGATCGAGAGACAGGCTAGTGGGCGTCCAGACGCCGCTGACAGTATAGATAACCGATTTCATCGGGTAGATCGCGCCCCCCTCGACATAGACAGTCCATCCCTGAACGGGAATCGACTCCAGCCAGACACCGCCGCCGGCCGACCACTCGTAGATGCGATTCTCGGTCCATCCGCCTCCTGTCGCCGACGCGATGTAGCGATCGCCATCGGAGGGGCCAACGGGGGGCGGCGAAGTGATCTCGAGCACGGCCTCAATGAAGACAGTGCCCGCAGCGAAAGTATCGACATAGGCCTTCGTAGTGAGTGATTCGGGCAATGTCGGCGGGGGCCCAGTTAGGGTGCCCCCGGTGAACGTAGTGCTCGGCGAATCGACGGCTAGCGCGCGCTGTGTGCCGATGCCCGCGGCCGAGCTCGCGATCTTATAGCGCGTATTCGCTGAGTCCCAGCCAATAGAAAGATACTCGCGACTTGCGTCGCCGGGAAGGCCCGCGCGGTTAACAATGAGGGCGGCTGCCCCACTCAGAGTGGGCCCTACATGCGCGGAGCCCACAGAGTCGCGCTGGAGCAACTTGTTTGCCCCGCCGTCAGTGCCCGAGCCCGCGACAGTGAACGCGGGGCCCGAGCCGCCGACGCCGTTAGTGATCGTGATCACGCGGGGCTCGCCGCCAGTGCTCGCCGACAGATCGGCTCCAGTGCCCCCGCGGGCGGCGCCGAGTTGCGGCTCCGAGGCGAGGAGACCGCCGGCATCGTTGTAGAGGGCGCCTGGGGCTCCGGGCACGAGGGCGGAACGAGGATCGATCGTGGTTAGCCCCGTTCCCGGCCCATTCAGGGAAGTCGCGGCGTATATGTTGCCGAATCGCGCTTCATCGACATCGCCCATAGTGATTGTGCTGTATATGAATGCGCTCAAAAAAGAATCCGCACGCGGCTATATGTGCCGCACTCCTTGGCCGGCGTCGGCGCTCCATCCGCAGTTAGTGCATTTGGTGGCGCGGCGAGCGAGATCCGGAGCCGTTAGGGCACGGCAGACTGCCCAGTGGCCGCGAAGGCAGGCGGCAGACAACCCCTCCCTCATGACTTCCTGGGTGATGAAGGCCGGGCCCAGAACGTTCAGCAGGGCACGCACAAGAGGATGATGGCCGCAAGAGCACGTCTTGACGAACAGCCGCCCATACGAGCCCGGACCTGCGGCGCGCATTAGCGGGGCGTAGAGCCGATCGGCGATGTCGTGGCGGCCGCGGGCGAACAGCGCGCGGACCTCGCGTGCGGCCGCGTGTGATGGGGCCTCGCTGCCCTGCGCAATTGCGTAGTCGCGAATAGCCAGATGGAGGCCGCGATTGGCCCCAACGGCGACGCTAGTGAAGAACTTGGCCTTCGCCGCCGGCGAGGCGCTGGGCGATATGCACGAGGCAAGGTGCTTGACGAGCTCGAGATGCCCGCCACGGGCCGCGTGGCGCGCGGCTTCGGCGATTACTGAGGGCCGCACAGTGGCCGAGCGCGCGAGCAGCGCGTCGATGATGTCGCGGTGGCCCCCTCGGGCGGCCCCGTTGAGGTCCCAGGCGGGGCTGCCGAATGTGTCGCCGGTGAACTCGCGGCGCTTATCTTCCAGGTAGTTGATGAGCGCGGGATCCCTATGGCGACTTGCCCCGTAGAGGGCACTGCTGACATAGTATTCGCCTTCGCCAATAATGCGGGCCAATATCTCCGGGTCGAATAGTTCCTGCACGATGGCGAGGCGCGTCGCCGGGGAAACGTTGGGCTTGCTGTTGGCGGCGCGGCGAATCAGGTCGATCATAACGCAGTTGTTGGCGAATTGGTCGATAGAGCGCACTGTGTCCATGCTGATGGGCGGGAAGCGCGCCTTAATGGCGCGGCAAAGGTCGCGCACAATCCGCAGGCAGCCGACGTGGGCCGCGTTGTAGAGGGCCTTCGAGATGTACGGCGCGGGAATAGGCGAGTCGGCGGCGCAGATGTTCCCGTAGAGGCGGAGAATATGCCAATGGCCGCAAGTGCAGACATCACAGAAGTCGGCGGGGTCCGGGCGGACATTGTGCCGCGCGAAGTAGTAAAGGCAGCCGGTCAGGGCGGCGCGGCGCACGTTCGGGGGCGGGCAGATCGGCGACAGGGGAATGAGGCGGGGCACGGACCGGCAGATAGTGTACCACTCGTCGGCCGTCATCGAGGCGAACAATGCCTCCCTTACTGGGCGCTGCAGGAGAAGCTGGGTGAAAGTATCGAGAAGTGGCGATTTGCTCATGCTCGTGTTCATGGCGCTAATGTTGATGAAGGCGGCATTCACTTTTCGGGCAGAAAAAATGATACGCGCGCCTAGGGAAATATAGGGAAGAGACATTATGAATATCTGCATGGATAGCCACCTCATACATGTGGAAATCGCCGGCCAGACAATGACGGCCGACTTCTGCGGGGAAATCGCGCTGTTGGCGCCCCTCGAGGGCTATCCGATCGAGGGAGTGCCCGCGGGTCAGCAGCCAGCGCGCATTCGGCTCCAGTGGTTCATTGAGGCGGGCGACACGTATATTGGGTGCTGCTGCGCGCTTCCGGGGGCGATGGAAGGGGCGGCGAGCATCGAGAATCGGATGGCCCTATGCAGTCTCAATGAGCGCGCGACATGGGAGTTCGTGTTCGCGTGCGACTATACCGGGGGCTTCGTGAGGGAATATGTGGCGGAGGAGCGGGCCGTTGAGCTCTATAACGCATTCTGCGAGCTCGTCGACGGCCTGGGGATCAGCGCGGAATCGGGCCTAGTTAGGTATTCGCCGCGGCATGCGGGCTGGGCTGCGTATATGTGCGCTGTCTGGCGTGTTGATCTGACCGCGTGTTGATGATTTTTCTATACCGAACGGAATCCCACATGTGGACAAAAGCGGCCATGTAATATAGCAGTAATGGCCGCGGCGTTTCCCAAACTGTCGACTATAAATGGGGCCCTTAGGCCGACCAATATTAAGATCGGAAATCACTACGGACCTCTGTGGACGAGCAAAATATTGATTGCACTTAAGGGGTTGTGCGACCTATATGCAGGAAATCACGGGATTACTCTTGCTCCGGTTCCAACGAAATCCGATCAACTCGACCCCGACGAGCAATACTACGCCTGGATGAAGAAAACCGCGGAGGATCTGATTGGAACCGGGATTAACATTCATCAGATGTTCTTCGACGCTTGGACGATTGCCGATATCACGATCGGTTTACTGGCCAGATATTACCTCGTTAAAGATATGTATCATATCTTGGCACTAAGTGTCCAGACAAGGGATCCCGCGTATCGACCGAAGGATCACGATCCGACGGACCCCAGGAGCAGGAAAGCCCTCGCAGATGTTTTTGACCAGAATGCATCGGATCTAATAACCGCAATCTCCGGTAGGAATGTAATCGCTTTGGGAACCGTCACCAAAAAGAGCGCTCCGGAACGCATGCTGCATGATTTCTATGATCAGGCAAATAACATTGCGAGAGCGCTTGGGAAATATGTCGTGCAAATTCTTTGTTGTATGGAGGGTTTGGGTGCACTAGGGAGATTTCAGATGACTATTGATGGAATCAGAAGTTACGCATACGGCCCGTCTCTGTCGTGGCATCTATGGAATACATGTCAACACGCCGAAATTAATTACTCTGAGATCTATCGCAATTTGCCTCAGCAAATTAATATGACAAACATCACGAACGCCGAGCAACAATCGCTTCGAGCAATCTCGGCTTTGACCTTTCACGCGACCTACGATGCTGCACAGATCACTATGTTATCTGACGAGAAGGTAGCCCAAGCGCAGGATTTCGTAGTTGCGGGGAAGATCCTCCTCGCAAGGTCGGCAGTTGGACAACCGGGAGCGTTGATCTCTTATGTGCGCCCCGGACCTCCCACTTCTAAGCGAATAAGCACAGGGCTTTTCGGCACATACGTTTCACCTGCTCCCGCTCCCGCTCCCGCCCCCGCACCTGCTCCCGCTCCCGCTCCCGCTCCCGCCCCCGCACCTGCTCCCGCTCCCGCTCCCGCCCCCGCACCTGCTCCCGCTCCCACCATCCCAGCAATAAAGGCCGGATATTCGGCATCATGGATGAGCAATCCTAATCTAAACCAAAGTATTACTGTTGCCTTGAAAGATATCGAAATATATCTGTCCATATCACGAAATCAAGTCGCATCGCTCAAGCCGGATGCCAAAACGGATAAATTGGAAGCATTGATTGACGATGCTAATGCGGACATATTAGATGCGAACCTAGCGAAAATGCGAACCTGGTATACGGATATGGCGCCACGTATTGTCGCGGCAACAGAGGAACTAGCGCCCGCTATCAATAAGGGACCTACGGTGGGTATCGAGCATTTGTTCGAAGTCATACATGACGTTTATCTTTGTCTTATTGAGACGAGCAACGCGGCAGATTTCGCAAACGGTATTCTTGACAAGAATGCCCTCGATATCAATTACGGAATTCTCTTGTCTTCGTGTGTTTCCATGCTAGTAAATGTGAAGAATACCTTTCTCGGTACGGTTGTGTGCGCGTACCGCGCGCGTACTTTTGCCACTGCAAACTCGGGCAATGCGACTCTCAATCAGGAAATCGCGGCCGCCGAAACATTACCATACGATATGGCGCAGGTAATTAAGAATGACCTGGAAGATGTACGTTCGATCGCATCCATAGTCGCGCGCCGCCTACAATATCGATTGTATACCTACGATGCTAACACTTATATCGAAGTAGTTAATGCTCTTGAGGAATATATTACTAAATTCCCGCCGATTGCGACTGCCGTCAACGATGTGGTTGTCAACGGGACCATAAATAAAACATACGATCTCGCTTTTGCGCAAGCCGTGAACGCTTATAAAGCGAGCGGCGGCATCGCTGCGATTAATGCGCTACAAACGAGTTTGGTGAGGGGAGCTGCGTTTCCGACTGCTCTGGATAGATATTATACCGTAGTTCCCGAGGCAGAATTAGCAGAACTTACCCGCGAGAACACAATCCTATTTCCATATATGCAGCACGTGTTCGCCGGGATGCCTAAAGCTCTGGATAATTACAAGACTCTGGACGCTGCTTTCCAACAGCTAATGGGAAAGATCGCTATGATTCAACAGCATCTAGTCGGCGTAACTCAGGCAATTGCGACCAAATCATCGATTACGCTTCAAGGCACACCACAAACCCCCATTCGTTCGATAGTAGAAGACATCAAAGGGACCTTATTGCTGGAGAGGGACATGTGGTTGGCGGTCAATAATAACATGAGCGTCGGATTAGCTCTTTATATTGAAACCCTGAAGCCGCCTGCATCACCGGCCGATAAATATGTACCCCCGGCGAGTACGTTAATAGAATTTCGCCAGGCAATGGGCAACAACCTGAATTACGTACATGAATATGATAGATGGCGAGCGACATATGATGCCCATTATAAGGAAATTGCGGACGATCTGACGGATATCGATAACGCAATTACCACGGGCGGGCTGAAAATCGATACGAAACCGATAACCGACTTCAAAGCTATTAGGACATCCGATCCGAATGTTGAAAGAGGGTCGGCCGTTAGCCCGGATACCTTGCGAACAATCCAGGACAATCTCAACAAGACCCTCGGCACCGCATTGGAATGCCTAGTCAAGATGATTACACAATTCATACGCGCAGCTGAGGATGATCCCGCCGTAGACGCAGCGCTAATTGCGCTTTACAACGGAAAGGTATGGCCCCGCGATCTCGCACTAAATGTCCGAGTTTCGAATTTCATCAAGTGCGACGCGAACTGCATATTTGATGCGGGGGTACATGACGTCATGTCTCTGCACCCCCCGAATCAGGTGACCGCCGAAGCGATGGGCGCGATTATTAATAATCATCTGGACGCTAATGTTTACAATCCCATACGTAAGGCAATCAATCGGGCCGCGAAAGCCCTTACTGCGGAAGTAAATAAATTTAGAGCGCTAAAGGGACCGACAAGAAACCAAACGAGACATGCACTAACTACTGACATTCAGCCCCGCATACAGGCCCTTAACAAAGCCATAAGCGACTTCTGGGATCCGCTAATAGTTTCCATAGGAACCAATCCGAAGGCATACCAGGCAGCAGCCAAGGATCTCCTAGACAGACTAATCAATAAGAATTATACAAACGATGTTCCTCCGAATGTTCTGGATTCACTCCGCAAGATTGCCTACCCGCAAGCGGTAGTGTCCATTGAGGAAGAATTCGAGAGCGATTATGAACAACAATTGCGCCTGGAACGCGAACGCTTGCTCGCCCCGCGGGCCGGCCCCAGCGACGAGGAGCTCGCATATCGCCTCCAGATGGAAGAGGCCCAGCGCGCGTCCCTTGCGACTCAAAGCTACGCCAAATACATGGAGGAAATGGAGCGCCGCATGCGGGAAGAGTCGGCAGCCAAGGAAGCGGCCCGCGAATTCATCGCCGCAGTTCCCCCGCATCATGACGATGTCGTTCGCCACGAGATCAACGTCATTCGCCGCGAATCGGACAACGACGCCGACTACTTCGACAAGCTCGCGAAGATCGCCGATGTGGTCGCCCGCGACGCCGGCGAATCATTCGCCCCGGCCATCGAGCTGCCCGCTCTTGCGGCCCAGGTTAACAAGCTCCTCGATAAGCTCGGCATTCCCAAATATGCCGAGCATGAATACAATCCCCTTCTCCGCATAGCGCTCCTCAAGAACATAGGAAAAAATAAGCGCTTACGCGAGCTGCTCGGCATCGAAGACAAGGACGTTTCCTGAGCCCCCATTCTCCTCTGCAGCTATCTTTTTTCCCTCTACACGGTCGGCACGTAGATCATGCGCGCCCACGCCTGCCACCTTACAGTGCGCCCAGCGACCCCAGTCGCATATATAATCGCGGAGCCAGCAGCCGGCGCTACGGAAGGCACAATGCCCGCCAACACGGCATCGCGATTCGCCCGCGTGTCGAACATCGCGGACACCCCCGGCGCGGGCAACAGAGCACTCTTATCCGCGCGGATCCGAAACGAATCGTAGCCGACCCCACCGACAGGCAGAATCGAATGGTATCCTACATACACGTCGGCCATATACCCTCCAGCATCGGCCATCGGCAGCGTCAACACGGCCGCCGTCGCCACGCCCACCGTATCGACAAGCCCCCCGTAGTAGTCCAGCACGCGCGGGCAAACCACTATTTGCCCAATCCCGCTCAGCGTCGCGCCCCCGAAGTCAATATCCCCTCCCGGCGTCAACGGCGCCACATGATCGACCCCCAGCCCGCTCGCCGTGAACCGCGCGACTTCCGTTCCCGCGGCCGATACAGCCATCTCCCCGGCCGCCGTCCCGTACAGCCCCGTCGAGGCCGCCGCCGGCGTCCCGGCGAACCTTAGCGAGGGCGCCGCGCTGGTCCCGTTCGTCGGCAAGGAAATGTAGCTCCCGAAGCTCACAGGCGGCGAAATAGTCCCCGAAATAAGCATCGACCCCGATACATTCAGGGTCCCGCACGAAACCGCATTCGTCTGGACCCCGCGCACGTTAGTCGCGACTGGCGACGTCGCTTTGACCCGCAGAATACGATTGATCTCCCGCACATTCGCCGTCGGAGGAGGCGGATAAGGTGTGTACGACATCGCGGCAAAGTATATATCACGCGTTAGAATTCCGACGGCTTGTACTTCAGCTCGTATTCGGGCGGCGCCGCCTCGCATATTGCCCTATAGCGGGCATCGTTCTTGATCGTCGTGTCGCGCTCCTGCTTGTGAATGTACTGCATAATCCGCATTATCTCGGGCTCATCGCCGAATCGCATTTCGATTATCTTCCCGATAAAGAAGGGGTAATAGGGCCGATTTCCCGAGCTAGGAAAGAGCCAGCTGTATATGTTCATGATCCGGTTGAAGTCGACGGTTATTCGCTGAATCGCCGGGAACGGCAACACGGGCGGCGCCCGCCCTCCCAACAGCTTGGTCAGCAGCGGCGCGTGGTCATTCAGGCCCGTAAGCCCGCACAGCTTCAAGTAGCGCCGGACTGTCTCGCAGACTAGATTGCGGCTATTCACGCCGTCCGCCTCGATCGACACCTGCAGCCTCTGAATGTCCCCAGGCGAGAAAGTCTTGTTCTCTACCGCCTGGAGCCGCTCCAGCCAGAACTTGAGGTGCCGGAAGTGGATATATCCGCTATGCCGCCCCTTGATGGTCTCCTGAGAATAGAACTGATCGTCGCGGAACATCGTGCCGACGATTCGCGTTAGCCGCCCGCAAGCGCTACAAGTTGCCTCACTCGAATCCGGCGTAATGATCATTTGGGAGCCGCACGACGCGCAGTGGCCGACCGACTCCTGAACGAGATAGTCGCCGCGCGCCCACTCTACGGCGTGAACCGCCGACTGCTTGCCTGCGCGCGCCAAGTCGCCGCCGGCGCCGCCCGCGAGCCCGTCGGCCACCCGCATAAGCGCCGCGCAGGTATCGAGCAGCACAGAGCTGTAGTTCTCGCGCGTAATGGTCTTGTAGTACTGGTCGGCGACTCCAGGTTCGCCGATGTGGAGCAGGAAGGGAACGGCCGTTAAGTTGTAGTGCGTCATTGCCCCCCTGAGGCGCTCCCTGATTTCCTCGACTTCTTGCCGCGCTCCTTCGCTGAGCCCATCTGCCCGCGATATGCGGGCAGCCCCCTTGATCGCCTCCTCGAAGCGCGCCCGAATGTTCCGATCGTGTGTATCTATCGGGCCGCCAGAATCCTGCCCAAGTCCCGCTTCGGGTCGGGCCACAGTTGTAGCCCGACTCTTTCGCCCTCCGGCGCCGCGCACTGATAATTGCCCGCTCATTTTCCCTTTCGCTATATCAACACTCGGCACCTCTTGTATATCTAAATATGAGTTCCCAGAAGAAGACCCCCGACGAACTACGAGCCCTGACTAATTCGCTGATTGCGAATCCGGAGCTCATCAGCGAGCTTTCCGAGGAGGATGTGCGCGAGCTCAACAAACATGTGAACCCGTTCGGCACAATCGCCCCGGGCAAGAAGTCGCACATCGCGCTATCGATCATAGATATCCGCGAGACCTATCTGCGCCAATTCTTGATTACCTCGCTGATCGGCTATCTTTACCGCCTGCTCGAGGAATACGTCCCCGAATCGGTTCAGCGCGCCGAAGAAGAATATAACGCGCGCATTAACAGCACGGCCGTCCAGGAGGAGCGCGACGAACTCGCGGCCGAGCGCGACAAGTTCGTGAAGCGGCACACCGAGGCGGCGAAGACCGTTGTTCGGGCCTTCCTCAACGCGAATTTCAACTTCAATCCCGACAAGCACATCATTGCCGCGCCGGCGGCCCATAAGGCGCCCCCTGAAAGCGACCCGGAACGGCCCCAGCAGGACGACCTGAAGCGCGAGTTCCTCTCCACCGCGGGCGCCGCGCCGCGGGCCGACTCGGCGCCGCCGACGCCGCGCGACATCATGTCGGCGGCCGGCATGGTCTACCAGGGCGCGCGGACTGCCTCTACCAACATCGAACGGGCCCGCCGAGCAATATGGGAATACGCGAGCACGGTGCCCAACCCGCAGGCCCTCGGCAACGCGATGGACGCCCTAGGCGTTCTGGAAAGATGCTCATCAAAGGTAAGCTCGACGGCCGCGACCCTTGCGCCCCTCGTCTCGGCCGATCTGGCGCGCGACACACTTCCCGCGCTGAGCATCGAGCCGCCGGCCGATGTCTTCCACCACTTCTCGCGCTACATGTCGGCCAACTACGAGGAATTGCGCCGCGTGACGAATTGCCTCTACTGCACGAAGCCGGACCTCGAGACCGCCGTGATCTATTACGACCACTTCAAGACCGCCGAAGAGGCGCGCAGCTATGTTCTGCGGCACGAAACGGAGTTCAAGGCCGACGTGAAGGTCATCGAGAATGGGAGCGTAACTCTCCTCGGTCCCTTCCGGGAGAATCGCGACAGGATAGACTTCTACAATAAGCATACGGAGGTGCTCAAGCTGATCATGAAGCAAATCGAGGAGGACCATCGTATCGGCGAGGAACTCATGAAGAAGCGCATTAGGCGAACGAAAAAGAAGAACCTCAAGGAGGCGGGCCCCGACGCGCCGGGCCTCGCCGCCTATGCCCAGGCGCGCGGCGTCATTGCCGCCCTCGGCAAGAAGCCCGAGCTGACCCGGGCCGAAAAGGAGGCGCTCGTGAAGTCGGAGCAGGCGGTCGCCGAGTTCGAGACGCCCGACGATGCGCTCGCGATTCGCGTTCTCGCCCCGGACGTTGCCGATGGGCTCAAGCAGACGTTCTTCTACAGCGAGGCACAACCTCTGCCTAACGCCGCGGATATGGGCGCCGGCAGCTCCTCGTCGCGGCCGCCAGGGCTCTAATCGGCGCCCAGATCGGCCTTCTTTTTTGCTTCTCGAACGCGCGATTAACGAAGACGTAGGGATACGTGAGCGGAATACAGGGATACGCCAGCGGAATATGAGTTATATGCGGGCCACACGCGAACTATATGCGGACAGAACACGGGCGATACGTGGGCGCAATATGGGCGATACGTGGGCGCAATATGGGCGACACGTGGGCGCAATATGGGCGATACGCCGGCGCATTCTGGGCGGCACGCTCACTGAATGAGCGAGCTCATCCACCGATCGTCGTCGGCCGCCTCGGTGCCCCGAAGCATCCCGCTCGCCGCTTCGCGAATTTCCCTGGAAACCGCGGAGAACGGAGGAAACACGGTCGCCACGAAGAGCCCTATTCGCTCCCCGCCCAGCACTATGACCTTCTCGTAGGTCGGCCCATTCTGGATTAGTTTCGCCGCCTTGTTGAGGCGCTCGACGAAATCGCGATCCAGCGGATTTGAACCCCGCCCGACGAACATGCGCACTGTCCCCGGATGAACGAATATGGAAACCGACGAGTTAATCCGCGCTTCCGGAGGCAAATACTTGTCGGAGTGCACAGCGAAGATGACCGTGCACCCTATGTGGCGCCCCTGGAAGATCGCCTCCAGCGTGGACTTACATTTGGCTATCTTCTGTAAGTCGGTCGTGCAGTCGTCGAACACGATTAATGTGCGCGGATTGAAGTCGCGCCACTCCAAGGCGACCCTTTCTTCGGTGCTCATCGCGTTCGCCGCCCTCATTCGGTGCAGATTCGCGACTACCGTTTTCTTGTAAGTTGCGAGCAAGAACTGCTCGTGGGCCTCCTCGATCGCCTGCCTCTTCGATAGGCGAACCGAGTCGTTGATCGTGGAGTCCCGCGACAGGCGATCAATGGCCGTAAGGCGCCTATCATAGCTCTCCTCGACCGCCCGCTGCTGCTCGGGGCTCGCTACCTCGCGGAAGAACCTCTCCCACACGGCGAGTTTGTTCGCGGCCGCATATACGCGCATATACTGCTCTTGCGTCTTGTATATCGCCTCGATGATCTCCGGGCTCGCGGCATCATGCACAAGGGCCGGCGGTACATGCGCCTTTGAATAGCCCCCATTGTTCCGGTCGCTCGCGCAGAAGACTATCACGCGGCCAATGAACTGGGGGCACAGCAAGCGCATAATGTGCTTGATTACGGTAGATTTCCCCCACCCCGTAATGCCGTATATTGTCGTCGTCTTGCCGAGGAACATATCGGCCTCCAGCGTGATAGTTTCCGGGCGGTCCGCGGCCATAGCTAACTGGAAATATATATTCATCAGCCCACCGGTCAATAAAAAAGCACACCGCGCGCTCGCCGCGCCCCCTCACTCGATGTTCCGCGTCAGGTCGGCCGCGATCTTCACGGGAATCGGCACCATCTCCCCGGGGGCGGCCTTCGGCGTGGCGAACAGGGCGGCCGACTGGTCGCGTTTCCGCTCGATATCCATGATTCGCAGGAAATGCCTATGATACAAGAACATTGAGATGAGGATCGCCGCGAACACATAGAAGAACGTGCGCACTATCCACATGCGCATGGATGTGTATTGTTCTGGCCACACGATGAAGTAGAATATAATCATGATTACGGCGGTTAGCAATAGCGACGTGTAGATTGGGTTGCCGAGAATCCGCGACATGCCGCGGTTATTGCCGATATTGTCGGCGAGGCTGTTGATAGTTCCCCCGAGGTCCATTCTTATATATTAGCGCCCTCCAAATTCCTGGCGGCCAGTGCGCGCTGTATTGCCTTCTCCCGCTCTTCGTCGTCGTCGACATCGATATCGAGCTCCGCATCGGCGCCCACAATATTCGGCGACGAGGGGCGCTCTTCCGCCTTCGTTTCCGGCGCATTCAGCACCAGTTCGGGCGACGGAGGATGGGCCACACTCGTCGCCGGCGCCTCTGCCGCCGCTGCTTCCGCCGGGTGCTCGGGATTCAGCACAAGAGGGGA
>Ga0105103_10000180_pt1 | contig 34456 bp, 34 predicted proteins | sample PPLLaktember2015_2_FD_79107 | JGI IMG/M metagenome (GOLD analysis project Ga0105103, IMG submission 79107) | Freshwater sediment microbial communities from Prairie Pothole Lake near Jamestown, North Dakota, USA - PPLs Lake P7 Core (6) Depth... | ecosystem: Environmental > Aquatic > Freshwater >...
CCGGCCGCTGCGCGTGCCGTGCAGGAGCAGGCTCTCAAGCAGAACATCACCACGCTGCACAACCGCGTCAATGAACTCGGCGTGGCCGAGCCGGTGATCCAGCAGCAGGGCCTGGACCGGGTGGTAGTGCAATTGCCCGGCGTGCAGGACACCGCCAAGGCCAAGGACATCATCGGCCGCACCGCCACGCTGGAGGTGCGCATGGTCAACGAGAGCGCCGAGGCGCGCGAGGCCGAGCGCGGCAACGGGCCGGTGCCCTTCGGCAGCGAGCGCTATCTGGAGCGCAATGGCGCGCCGATCATCGTTTTCCGCCAGGTGGTGCTGACCGGCGACAACCTGACCGATGCGCAGGCCGGCTTCGACGGCCAGACCCAGGAGCCGGCAGTGCACCTGACGCTGGACGCCAAGGGCTCGCGCATCTTCCGCGACGTGACGCGCGAGAATATCGGCAAGCGCATGGCCATCCTGCTGTTCGAGAAGGGCAAGGGCGAGGTCGTCACCGCGCCGGTGATCCGCAGCGAGATCGGTGGCGGCCGGGTGCAGATCTCCGGACGAATGACCACGGCCGAAGCCGCCGACACCGCGCTGCTGCTGCGCGCTGGCTCGCTGGCTGCGCCGATGGAGATCATCGAGGAGCGCACCGTCGGCCCCAGCCTGGGCGCCGACAACATCGACAAGGGCTTCAACAGCGTTCTCTACGGGTTGATCGCCATCGCCGTGTTCATGTGCGCCTACTACGGCCTGTTCGGCGTGATCTCGACGCTGGCGCTGGGCTTCAACCTGCTGATGCTGGTGGCCATCCTGTCGATGCTGCAGGCTACGCTGACGCTGCCAGGCATCGCCGCCATCGCGCTGACGCTGGGCATGGCCATCGACGCCAACGTGCTGATCAACGAGCGCGTGCGCGAGGAACTGCGCGGCGGCGCGCCGCCGCAGCTGGCCATCCACAACGGCTATGAACGCGCCTTCGCCACCATCCTGGACTCGAACATCACCACGCTGATCGCCGGCGTGGCGCTGCTGGCCTTCGGCTCCGGGCCGGTACGCGGCTTCGCCGTGGTGCACTGCCTGGGCATCCTGACCTCGATGTTCTCCGCGGTGATGTTCTCGCGCGGCCTGGTGAACCTGTGGTACGGGCGGCAGAAGCGGCTGAAGTCGGTGTCGATCGGGCAGGTGTGGAAGCCCGACGACACGGGCGACACCGTGGCCAAGGCCTGACGACCCACCGCTGCATACCAAAGGCCAAGCATGGAGTTCTTCCGCATCCGCCGCGACATACCGTTCATGCGGCATGCGCTGGTGTTCAACATCATCTCGCTCGTCACCTTCCTGGCGGCAGTGTTCTTCCTGTTCACGCGCGGCCTGCACCTGTCGATCGAATTCACCGGCGGCACGGTCATCGAGGTGGCCTATGCGCAGCCAGCCGACATCGGCAAGGTGCGCGGCACGGTCGAGTCGATGAAGGTCGGCGACACGCAAGTGCAGAACTTCGGCAGCGCGCGCGACGTGCTGATCCGCCTGCCGCTGGCCGATGGCGTCAAGCAGAGCGAACTGGTCGGCCGGGTGTTCGACACGCTGTGCCGGGCCGAAGGCGGCACGATCGAGTCGCGCCAGGGTGTCAGCGACAAGGGGGAGTCGATCAGCCGCCAGGTCTGCGCTGCCGGCGCTGCCGAGCCGCTGACCCTGCAGCGCAGCGAATTCGTCGGCCCGCAGGTCGGCAAGGAGTTGGCGGTGGATGGCGCGATGGCGCTGGGCTTCGTGGTCCTGGGCATCATGATCTACCTGGCGCTGCGCTTCGAGTGGAAGTTCGCGGTTGCGGCGATCATCGCCAACCTGCACGACGTGATCATCATCCTCGGCTTCTTCGCCTTCTTCCAGTGGGAGTTCTCGCTGGCGGTGCTGGCGGCGGTGCTGGCGGTGCTGGGCTATTCGGTCAACGAGTCGGTGGTCATCTTCGACCGGATCCGCGAGACCTTCAGGCGCTTTCGCAAGATGAATACGCACGAGGTCATCGACCATGCCATCACCAGTACCATCAGCCGCACCATCATCACCCATGGCTCGACCCAGTTGATGGTGCTGTCGATGCTGATCTTCGGCGGCCCGACGTTGTACTACTTTGCCCTTGCGCTGACCGTGGGCATCCTGTTCGGCATCTATTCTTCGGTGTTCGTGGCGGCGGCCATCGCCATGTGGCTGGGAATCAAGCGTGAAGATCTGGTCAAGTCGGGCAGCAAGGAGGTCGATCCCAATGATCCCAACTCCGGGGCCGTGGTGTAGAGTGACTTGACTTGCGAGGTAAAGAGTCCCGACCTCATGACACACAGCGCAGATCACGCCGAAATTGCCGAACAGGCACGGCGTATCTACGCCGAACAGCTGGTCAAGGGCCTGCCGGCGATGGTGAATTCGCTGGCCGCAACGGCCAGCTCGCTGCTCGACAAGCCCTCCGAACATGCCCGCTTCATGCGCCGTCGCGAGCTGGTGCACGAGCTGAAGAAGGGCGCCGCGGTCTGGCACAAGACCATGGTCAACAGCTTGCGCAACGCGCTGCTGAACGGCGTGTCGGCGGTACGACCCGGCGACCTGCCACCGCCCGGCACCTCCAGCGGGCCGCTGTCGCTGGTGGACGACGACACCATCGAACGCGAAATCCTGACTTCGCGCCTGGCGCTGGCGGTGATGGACCAGGCCGCGTCTGAGTTCACCGACCTGCGCGCGCGCATGTCGGCTCTCGAGCGGCGCGAGGAGCTGGACGCACAGGACATGCTGCGTGCCCATGTATTGGCGCGCATCGTCGTCGATGCCTGGCGCTCGGCCGGCTGCAGCCTGGACAGCTGGCGCGAGTTGCAGATCAACCTGCACGAAGAGCTGGCCGGCCTGGTTGAGGAGGCCTACCACGAGACCAACCGCTGGCTGGTCGAGCAGGGCGTGCTGCCCGACGTGGACCTGCACCCCTATATCAAACGCTCGCGCAACGTGCCGACGCAGCAGGCTGGCCTTGCCGGCGGCGGCGGGGGCGGGGGCGGCCCCGGCTATGCCCAGAGCTCGGGTTTCGGCGCGGCGCAGGGGCCTGGACAGGGGCCGAACTCGGGCTATGGCCCCGGGCCGGGGCACGGCGCGGGCGGCGGCGGCGCGGGGACTGGCTATGGCACGGGCGGGAGCGGCCGTGGCAGCGGCCCGGGCGCCGGACCCACCACGGGTCCGGGCGCCGGTCGCAGTTCGCATTCGGCCTATTGGGCCGGCTCGCATGCCGGGGCATCGGGAGACGGCAGTTTTCGCGGCGGCGTCGGTGACGAGACGCGGATGATGACGCGCACGGCGCCGCTGGCGCGAAGCGGCGAGCACTCAGAGGCAGTGCTCGGGCGACTGAACCGGCTGGTCGGCCGCCATTTGCCGTCCTTCAGCGACACCAATCGCTCGCACAAGCTGTCTCCGGAGCTGGCGCAGGCCATCGACCAAGCCCAGCAGGGCATTCGCCGCCGAGTGGCGGTCAGCACCAAGCGCGCCGGCGAGCCGACCGTGACCACGCCGGCGCTGCTCGAAGAGCTGCACCAGCGCAAACAGGCGCTGAAGCAGTCTGCGGCCACGCCGGAAGAGCGCGCCACCATCGAGATCGTGGCGCTGCTGTTCCAGAGCATCCTCACCGAAGACCGCATTCCGGCCAGCGTGCGCGTGTGGTTTGCGCGGCTGCAGATGCCGGTGCTGCGCGTGGCCGTCACCGAGCCGGACTTCTTCGCCACCGTCGACCACCCGGCGCGGCGGCTGATCGACCGCATGGGCGCCTGCGTGATGGGTTTCGACACCTCCACGCGCAGCGTCGGCGATGCGCTGGAGAAGGAGATCAAGCGCGTGGTGCAGGTGGTCGAGGCCTACCCCGACACCGGTCGGCGCGTGTTCCAGACTGTGCTTACCGAGTTCGAGAAGTTCCTGGAGCACTACTTCAGCAACGAGAACGAGGCCACGCGCAAGGGCGTGTCACTGGCGCAGCAGGTCGAGCAGCGCGAGACCATGGCCATCCAGTACACGATCGAGTTGCGCCGCATGCTCAACGAGATGCCGGTGCAGGAAAGCGTGCGCGCCTTCCTGTTCCAGGTGTGGGCCGACGTGCTGGCCACCACCGCGGTGCGCTACGGCGCGCAGAGCGACGAGACGCGGGCGATGAAGCGCGCCGCATCCGACCTGATCTGGTCGGCCAGTGCCAAGGTCACGCGCGAAGAACGTGCCGAAGTCATCCGCCGGCTGACGCCGCTGCTGAAGACGCTGCGCGACGGCATGTCCTCGGCCGGCATGGACCCGGCCCGGCAGGACGAGCACATCCAGATCCTGAACAACTCGCTGGCCGCGGCCTTCACCGCCAAGGCGCCGGTGATCCCGCACGAGCGGTTGCAGGAACTGGCCGAGCGGCTGGAGTCGCTGGAAGAGCTGCTGCCCGACGCCGCCGACGTGACCATCGACGACTCGATCGTCTTCGACCTGTCGGGCCACGAAAGCTCCGAGCTGGAGGTGGTATCCGAAGGCGGCTCGATGCCGACGCCGGCGATGATCGCCTGGGCCCGCGAGCTGCAGGTCGGCGGCTGGTACATGCTCGACTACCGCGGCCGTAACGAGGCGGTGCAACTGGCCTGGCTGGGATTGCGCAAACAGCTGTCGATGTTCGTCACGCCGCAGGGCCGCTGCGTGTTGTTCCAGCAGCAGCGGCTGGCGTCGTTCCTGCAGGCCGGGCTGCTGCTGCCGGCTCAGGACGAGAGCCTGAGCGTGCGCGCCACGCGCAGCGCGCTGGCCAAGCTGGACGTCGACCCCTCGCGCCTGCTGAACTGACGCGGGGTCAGTGGATCAGGCGCTCTTCGGGCGCGACAAACAACTCGTCGAGGATCAGCGCGTCGGGCTCTTCGCCAAGGCTCCAGAAGACCATCAGCACGATGATCTTCAGGTCGTCCAGCTCCACCGGCCCGTTGCCGATGGCGGTGGCGCGGTCGACCACCATCTCGCGCATCGTCGGCGGCAGCACGCCGGCCGATTCGAGGAAGCTGATGAATCCGATCGACTCATCGCCGAGCAGTTCGCGTTCGGCGTCCGAATACACGCGCAGGCTCTGTTCGCCCTGCTGGGCGGTGCAGGATTCGGCGCTGGTCGCCAAGCCGTCCAGCCATTTCAGAGCGTCCTGGATCTCGTCACTTTCGAAGCCGACCGCGGAGAGCTTCCTGGACAGTTGCTGGTGGCTCGGGCAGGCATCAGGGCGCCAGTAGTTTTCGTACAGGTACACGAGCACTTCGAACATGAAAACACTATAGCGCACCGAATGGGCGCCATGGCTGCGGTTACCTTGGGGCCGACGCTCAGGCGTGGCTGCGCCGCTGGTACAGGCCGCCGGGCAATCGTGCCACCTGGTCCTCGAGTTCCAGCTCCAGCAACCGCGCACTCAGTTCCTGCGCGCTCCAGCCGGTGCGGGCGCACAGCGTGTCCAGCGTCGCCGGGTCATGGCCCAGCGCCCGCAGCACAGGGTCGTCGCGGACACCCGGTGCGGGGGCGTCGCCAGGCACCAATCTGGGCTGGCCCTGCAGTTCCTCGAGGATGTCGTCGGCGCTTTCCACCAGCTTGGCGCCCTGGCGGATCAGCGCATGGCAGCCGCGCGACAACGGCGCATGGATCGAGCCCGGCACCGCAAACACCTCGCGCCCGTATTCGGCGGCCTGCCGTGCGGTGATCAGCGAGCCCGATTTCAGCGCCGCTTCCACCACCAGCGTGCCGCGCGCCAGCCCGGCGATGATGCGGTTGCGCATCGGGAAGTTGGGCGGCAGCGGCGGCGTGCCGGGCGCGAACTCGCTGACCAGCACACCATCCGTCGCAATGCGGTGGGCCAGCGTGCGGTGGCGCGCCGGATACACCCGGTCCAGCCCGGTGCCGACCACCGCCACGGTGCTGCCCGCGCCTTGCAGCCCGCCCTCGTGGGCCGCACCGTCGATGCCGAAGGCCAGGCCGGAGACGATGGTCCAGTCCTGCCAGCTGAGATGCGCGCCGAAGGAGCGGGCGTTGTCCACGCCCTGCGCGCTGGCATTGCGGCTGCCGACGATGGCCAGGCTGCGCCGGTTGAGCAGCCCGACCTGGCCTTGCACGTAAAGCAGCAGCGGCGGGTCGGGGGTCTGCAGCAAGAGGGCCGGGTAGTCGTCGTCGCCAATGGTCAGCACCTGGCGCTGTTCGCCGCCAGCCAGCCATTGCCGGGCTGCGCGCAGGCGCGGCTGCAGTTCCTCGGGTTCACGGTCCAGGGCCTGGGACAGCTGCGCGCCGACCACCTGCTGCCAGGCCGCCTTCGAGGCCTGCAGCACCTGAGTCGCAGAACCGAAGCTGGCCAGCAGGCGCCGCGCGCCTTCGCGGCCGAGCTCCGGTGTTTCCAGCAGCCGGAACCAGGCGGCGAATTCGTCGGCGTCCAGCACGCCGGCCCCTGGGAATCAGGGCTGTGTGAAGGCGTCGCCGGGGAACACCGGCACGTTCACCGACAGGATCAGCGCATAGGAGGTGCGCTCGAAGACGCTGAAGACGAAGAGCAGCCCGTTCTGCTCATTCGGCAACTGCAATACTGCGCGCTCGCCGTCGATGTTCTTGGCCAGGCGATCGCCCTGGCGCCACAGCGCCAGCACATGGCCGCGCTCGACGCCGTCGCGCGCGCCGCGATTCAGAGCGACGATCTGGTTCTGGCCGGCGCTCAGCGCGTCGCCGTAGATCTGCAGCACGCGGCCAGCCATAGGCACGTTGGGATGGTGCGGCGCATAGGCGTCCAGGTCGCGCGCTGGCAGCGGCGCCAACCGGTCGCCGACATTGACTTCCATGCGCGCCGACTTGATCGACACGGTGGCGGGCACGACCACGGGCTTGCCGGCCTCTTCGTAGGTGCGGCCAGGGCGCACGAAGTCGGCGGTGCCGACGTAGCGCGCCTCGTAGCCGAGCAGTTCCCTGGTGTCGAAGTCGAACAACGGCTGCGGTTCGCGGAACAGCCGGTAGCCCGACGCGCGGTTCACGTCGCCGAGTACATAGGCCAGTTGGCCCTGCGCCATCGCGACGTAGCCCTCCTGCGCGGCGACGATGCGCGGCGCCCGGCTGAGTTCGTCGTTGTTGAAGATCACCGCCTCGGTCAGGAAGGGCCCGATCAGGTGCAGCGGGATCGAGCCGATCGCGCCGTTGTCGAGCAGGTTGCTGCGCACCCGCGGCGACAGCCGGACCGTGTTTTCCGGCGCGCCGCCGCCGGCTTGGGCCACACGCAACCGTGCGCGGTCGCCGCTCTTTTCCAGCACCAGCACCTGGCCCGGGTAGATCAGGTGCGGGTTGCGCACCTGCTCGAGGTTCATGCCCCACAGTTCGGGCCAGCGCCACGGGCTCTTCAGGAACAGCTTGGAGATGTCCCATAGCGTGTCGCCGCTCTGCACCGTGTGCGAGTCGGGTGCGTTGGGCGCCAGTTCCGATAGCGGCACGCCGGCCTGTGCCACCTGCTGCGCAGTACTGCGCTGCTGCGGCGTGATCGGGAAGTTGGGCTCGGCCACCGCGGCCGGGCCGGCCAGCATCGAGGCGCCAGCCCACAAGGCGGCAAGGGCGCCAGCGCGGCGACGAAGGTGTCGTGGGTTCATTCGATCGAGCTCCCGGCGGACCTTGAAGCCCCCGGCGGGTGCCACAATCTCGCCATGTGTTTGGACATTTTTCGGCCTCGGCGCACCATAGCGCAAGCGTCGATGAAATGCTCAAACAGTTTCTCAGATTCTGCCCATAAACCGTTGATATCGCAACGAAACCGGCCCACAACGACACAGCCTGTGATGACTGTCACGCATCGCGGCGTTGTGTCGCGCTGACGGCTGTTGCGGCTTGTCACGCCCCACGTCACTGCGCCGACCATGGCCCTACTGAACATCCTGCGCTACCCCGACCCGCGCCTGCACACCGTGGCCCGCCCGGTGGCCGAAGTCGATGCGCGCATCGGCCGCCTGGTCGAGGACATGATCGACACCATGTACGCGTCCGACGGCATAGGTCTCGCGGCTACCCAGGTGGACGTGCACGAGCGCGTCATCGTCATGGACGTGTCGGAATCGCGCGACAAGCCGCTGGTGCTCATCAACCCCGAAATCACGTGGCGCAGTGACGACATGGTCATGGCCGAAGAAGGTTGCCTGTCAGTGCCGACCTTCTACGACTCGGTCCAGCGCCATGCGCGGGTCAACGTGCGTGCCCAGAACCGCAGCGGCCAGCCCTTCGATCTGGAGGCGGCCGAACTGCTGGCGGTGTGCGTGCAGCATGAGATGGACCACCTGCTCGGCAAGGTCTTCGTCGACTACCTCAGCCTGCTCAAGCGCAGCCGAATTCGCAGCAAGCTGCTGAAGAGGCAACGCGAGGAGCGGCGTGGCGCCTGACGCGCCGCACGGGACGAAACACCTGCGCGTCGGCTTTGCCGGCACGCCGGAGTTTGCACGCGCCGCGCTGCAGCACCTGCTGCGCTGCGGGTACCGTCCGCCGCTCGTACTGACGCAGCCGGACCGACCCGCCGGCCGCGGACTGAAACTGCAGGCCTCGGCCGTCAAGCAGTTGGCGCTGGCCCATGACCTGCCGGTGGCCCAGCCGCGCAGCCTGCGCCTGGATGGCAAATACCCGCAGGACGCCCAGGCGGCGCAGCAGGCGCTGCAGGCCGCGCAACTCGATGTGCTGGTGGTCGCAGCCTATGGGCTGATCCTGCCGAAGTGGGTGCTGTCGCTGCCCCGGCTGGGCTGCATCAACATCCATGGCTCGCTGCTGCCACGCTGGCGCGGGGCGGCGCCAGTGCAGCGTGCCATCGAGGCGGGCGACGCTGTGACCGGCATCTGCATCATGCAGATGGATGCCGGCTTGGACACCGGCGACATCCTGCGCCAGGAGACGCTGGCCATCGGGCCGGCCGACACCAGCGCCAGCCTGTCGCAACGACTGGCCGAACTGGGCGCACGGCTGGCGGCGCACGCGTTGGACGACCTTGCCGAGGGCCGCATCGATCCTCGGCCTCAGTCGACCGAAGGCGTGAGCTACGCCCACAAGATCGACAAGGCCGAGGCGTCGATCGACTGGCACCAGGACGCCGCCGCCCTCGAGCGGCGGGTGCGCGCCTTCGACCCCTTTCCCGGTGCCAGCGTCCAGCTGGGCGGCGAAAGCCACAAACTCTGGCGTGCGGCAGTGCGCGCCGGTGTTGCCGGGCCCGCCGGCAGCGTGTTGCCGTCGGCGCCGGGCACGCTGCTCGTCGCCTGCCGGCGCGACGCGCTGCAGTTGCTCGAACTGCAGCGCCCGGGCGGGCGGCGCCAGCCGGTTGCTGCCTGGCTGCAGTCGCTGCCCGACGGCGCGCTGGCCCCGGGCACGTCGCTGGAGCCAGACAAGACCGTCTGATTCAAGTTGCCGTCGCCAGGCGCCGATATGGGTTGAAGCCACCCGCCACCTCAGTCCGCCATGACGCCGATCCGCCAGACGCTCCTGCTCGCCGCCGCCCTGCTCGTTGCCGGCTGCGACATGCTGGGCATCGAGTCGACCCAGGCCGTGGCCGAGCGCCGCGAGGCCGACGGCAAGGCCGTGGGCGGCGCCTGCCGCCATGCGGGCCGGGCGCTGGAGGACTGCTACGTGCTGAATCGCAAGGCCGACCGGGCAGCCGTGTTCGCCGGCTGGCGCGAGATGAACGACTACATGCGCGAGAACAAGATCGAGGTCGTAGCGCCACAGCTGGGTGCCGCCACCGAACTGGCGGCCAAGCCGGTGCAGGCCGATCCCGGCGATGCCAAGGCGGCGCCCGAGGAAAAGGCTGCCAAGCCCGCGCCGGGCAAGCGCAGCGCGCACGAATCCTGAGCCGTCCCGACCGCAAGACTTCTTGATGCGGCGCAGCATCGCGCCGCAGCGCCGCTGCACAATGTGCTTCGGCCGCGGCGGGCCGTGCAGCGCCTGCCTCGTGGAACAACTCCACTCGGAACCTCCAAATGAAAGTCCTCCGCTTCAGCGATCTGGTCTCCGCCGGCAAGGTGGCCGGGCGACGTGTGTTCATCCGTGCCGACCTCAACGTGCCGCAGGACGATGCCGGGCACATCACCGAGGACACGCGCATCCGTGCCTCGCTGCCGTGCATCCGCATGGCGCTGGACGCCGGCGCAGCGGTGATGGTCACCTCGCACCTGGGCCGCCCGACCGAAGGCGCCTTCAAGCCCGAGGATTCGCTGGCCCCGGTGGCGCAGCGGATGGCCGAACTGCTGGGGCGCGAAGTGCCGCTGAAGTCCGGCTGGGTCGACGGCGTGGCGGTGCAGCCCGGCCAGGTGGTGCTGCTGGAGAACTGCCGCCTCAACAAGGGCGAGAAGAAGAACGACGAGGCACTGTCCAGGAAGATGGCCGCGCTATGCGACATCTTCGTGCACGACGCCTTCGGTACCGCGCACCGCGCCGAGGCCTCGACCTACGGCATCGCGCAGTTTGCCAAGGTGGCCTGCGCCGGCCCGCTGCTGGCCGCCGAGATCGATGCCATCTCCAAGGCCCTGGCCAACCCGAAGCGGCCGTTGCTGGCCATCGTTGCCGGCTCGAAGGTCAGTACCAAACTGAGCATCCTGCAGAGCCTGGCGAAGAACGTCGACGGCCTGATCGTCGGCGGCGGCATCGCCAACACCTTCCTGCTGGCTTCAGGGCTGCCCATCGGCAAGAGCCTGGCCGAAGCGGCACTGGTGGACGAGGCCAAGGCAGTCATCGCGGCGATGAAGGCCCGTGGGGCGGCAGTGCCGATTCCGGTGGACGTGGTCACGGCCAAGGAATTCAAGGCCGACGCGCCGGCCACGGTCAAGAAGGTGGCCGACGTGGCCGCGGACGACCTGATCCTGGACATCGGCCCGCAGACCGCAACGCTGCTGGCGACGCAGCTCAAGGCTGCCGGAACCATCGTCTGGAACGGCCCGGTGGGCGTGTTCGAGTTCGACGCCTTCGCCAAAGGCACCGAGACGGTGGCCCGTGCGATTGCCGAGAGCAGCGCCTTCAGCATTGCCGGCGGCGGCGACACGCTGGCGGCGATCGCCAAGTACGGCATCGAAAAGGACGTGGGCTACATCTCCACTGGCGGCGGCGCCTTCCTCGAGGTGCTGGAGGGCAAGACATTGCCGGCCTTCGAGATCCTGGGACGGCGCTCCGACGGCTGAACCCGGCCGGCCGATTGCCACCCTGGCAGTCGCATCTGTTTGAGCCCGAAGGCGGCGATTGCGCCGTCGATCCGGCGTAACCTTCGACGTTCCTACCCTGCCGAAGGAGCGCCGATGAATGCCCCGTTGACCCCCGCCGAGGAAGCGCTGCGCGAAGCCGCGCTCGAGTACCACCGGCTGCCCGTGCGCGGCAAGATCTCGATCACGCCGACCAAGCCGCTGTCCAACCAGCGCGATTTGTCGCTGGCTTACTCGCCGGGCGTGGCCTATGCCTGTCTGGCCATCGAGAAAGAGCCGCACCTGGCCGCCGAGTACACCTCGCGCGCCAACCTGGTGGGCGTCATCACCAACGGCACGGCGGTGCTCGGACTGGGCGACATCGGCCCGCTGGCCGGCAAGCCGGTGATGGAGGGCAAGGGATGCCTGTTCAAGAAGTTCGCCGGCATCGACGTGTTCGACATCGAACTCGCCGAGCGCGACCCGGACAAGCTGGTCGACATCATCGCCGCGCTGGAGCCGACGCTGGGCGGCATCAATCTCGAGGACATCAAGGCACCGGAGTGCTTCTATATCGAGCGTCGCTTGCGCGAGCGGCTGAACATCCCGGTGTTCCACGACGACCAGCATGGCACCGCCATCATCTCCGCCGCGGCGCTGCTCAACGGCCTGGAGCTGGTGGGCAAGAAGATCGGCGACATCAAGATCGCGGTCTCAGGCGCCGGCGCGGCGGCGATCGCCTGCCTGGACGTGATGGTCGGCCTGGGCGTGAAGCCATCGAACATCTTCGTCTGCGACTCCAAGGGCGTGGTGCGCGAAGGACGTGGCGACAAGCTCGATGAGTCGAAGCAGCGCTATTGCCAGAAGACCGAAGCGCGCACGCTGGCCGATGTCGTGCAGGGCGCGGACGTGTTCCTGGGCTGCTCGGCCGCCGGGGTGATGAATGCCGAAATGGTCCAGTCCATGGCCGACAAGCCGATCATCCTGGCGCTGGCCAACCCCGAGCCGGAAATCCGCCCGGAGCTGGCCAAGGCGGCGCGGCCGGACTGCATCATCGCCACCGGACGTTCGGATTACCCGAACCAGGTCAACAACGTGCTTTGCTTCCCGTACATCTTCCGTGGCGCGCTGGACTGCGGCGCAACGAAGATCAACGAGGCGATGAAGCTGGCCTGCGTACGCGAGATCGCCGCGCTGGCCAAGGCCGAGACCAGCGACGAGGTGGCCGCCGCCTACCCGGGGCGCGAGCTGAAGTTTGGCCCCGACTACCTGATTCCCACGCCCTTCGACGTGCGCCTGATCCTGCGCATCGCGCCGGCCGTGGCCCGGGCGGCGATGGACTCCGGCGTGGCCACGCGGCCGATCGCCGACCTGGAGGCCTACCGCCAGTCGCTGAGCCGTTTTGTCTACCAGACCGGCATGTTCATGCGCCCGGTGTTCGCCGTGGCCAAGGCGGCCTGCGAGCGCGGCGCGGCCCGGGTGGCCTATGCCGAGGGCGAGGACGAGCGTGTGCTGCGCGCAGTGCAGGTGGTGCTGGACGAAGGCCTGGCCCGGCCGATCCTGGTCGGCCGACCGGAGGTGATCCGCATGCGCATCGAACGCGCCGGGCTGCGCCTGACAGCGGGCCGCGATTTCGAGGTCGTCGACCCGGCCAACGACCCGCGTTTCCGCGCCTACTGGGAGACCTATGCCGGGCTGATGGGCCGCGACGGCGTCACCCCCGAGGCGGCCAAGGCCGCAGTGCGGCGCTCGAACACGCTGATTTCGTCGCTGATGGTGCGCCGTGGCGAGGCCGACGGCATGCTGTGCGGCCTGGTCGGCCGCTACGACAGCCACCTGGAGCATGTGCGCACGGTCATCGGCATGAAACCGGGCATGCGCACCATGGCGGCGATGAACGCACTGATGCTGGAAGAGCACACGCTGTTCATTGCCGACACCTACGTCAACGAGGAGCCCAGCTCCGAGGAGCTGTGCGACATCGCCGTGATGGCCTCGGCCGAGGTGCGGCGTTTCGGTTTCCCGCCGAAAGTGGCGTTCCTGTCGCATTCGGTCTTCGGCTCGTCGCAGCGCGCGTCGGCACGGCGCATGCGCTCGGCCCGCGACCTGTTTGTGCAGCGCTGCCCCGACGTTGAATGCGACGGCGAGATGCAGGGCGACGCAGCCCTGTCGGACAGCGTGCGCCGCAGCCACCTGCCGCAGACCACGCTCAGCGGCTCAGCCAACCTGCTGATGCTGCCCAACATCGATGCTGCGAACATCCTGTTCAACGTGCTGAAGATGACTGGCGGTCACGGTGTCACGGTCGGACCGATGCTGCTGGGCGCGGCCTTGCCGGCGCACATCCTGGCGCCGTCGGCCACCGTGCGGCGCATCGTCAACATGACGGCACTGGCCGTGGCCGACGTCGCCGCATCGCCGCAGAAGTAGGCCTGGCTGAATGACCCGGCGGCGTGGCGCTTCATAATCGCCCCGCCCTGCCGCCAGACCACCGAAAGCCCACGCCATGCCCCGCGCCACCAAGATCGTCGCCACGCTCGGCCCCGCGTCCAGCGACCCTGCCGTGCTGGAGCGCCTGCTGCGCGCTGGCGTCGACGTGGTGCGGCTGAACTTCAGCCATGGCACGGCGCAGGACCATCGCGATCGTGCCACGCTGGTGCGCGATACGGCGTTGCGCGTGGGCAAGCCGGTGGCGCTGATGGCCGATCTGCAGGGCCCGAAGATCCGCGTTGGCAAGTTCGAGGGTGGCAGCGCGATGCTGGTCAACGGCGCCGCCTTCGTGCTGGATGCGTCACGCGAGGAGCCGGGCGATACAGGCATCGTCGGCCTGGACTACAAGGAGCTGCCGCGCGACGTCAAGCCCGGCGACAACCTGCTGCTCAACGACGGGCTGATCGTGCTGACCGTGCAGTCGGTAAGGGGCGAGCAGGTGCATACCGTGGTCAAGCAGGGTGGCGTGCTGTCCAACAACAAGGGCATCAACAAGCAGGGCGGCGGCTTGACGGCGCCGGCGCTGACGGCCAAGGACATGGAGGACATCAAGACGGCGATGAGCTTCCAGGCCGACTACTTGGCGGTGAGCTTTCCGAAGAACGCCACCGACATGGAGATGGCGCGCCAGCTGGCCAACGTGGCCGGCGAGGCGCATCGACACAAACCGGCGTTGATCGCCAAGATCGAACGCAGCGAGGCCATACCGCAACTCGAAGCCATCCTGAAGGCCAGCGACGGCATCATGGTGGCGCGCGGCGACCTGGCCGTCGAGGTCGGCCCGGCCGCCGTGCCGGCATTGCAGAAACGAATGATCCGCATGGCCCGGGCGATGGACAAGATCACCATCACGGCCACGCAGATGATGGAAAGCATGGTGCAAGCCCCGGTACCGACCCGCGCCGAGGTCAGCGACGTGGCCAACGCCGTGCTCGACGGCACCGATGCGGTCATGCTCAGCGCCGAAACCGCGGCCGGCCAGTACCCGGTGGAAACCGTGGAGCAGATGGCGTTGATCGCGCTGGAGGCCGAGCGTGCTGAGGATGTCGAACTGGACGGCGATTTCGCGCGCAAGCATCTCGGCCGCATCGACCAGAGCATCGCGATGGGCGCCTTGTTCACGGCCTTCCACCTGGGCTGCAAGGCCATCGTCGCGCTCACCGAGAGCGGTTCCACGGCGCTGTGGATGAGTCGGCACAACATCCACGTGCCGATCTTCGGCGTCACCTCGTCGACCAGTTCCGAACGGCGCATGGCGCTGTACCGCAACGTGCGCCCGATCCTGATGGAAGCGCACAGCGACCGCGACGAGGCGCTGGTCGACGCCGAGCGGCTGCTGGTCGAGCGTGGCGTGCTGATGCCCGGCGACACCTACGCCATCACGTGCGGCGAGCCGATGGGCTACCCCGGTGGTACCAACATGCTGAAGGTCTGCAGAGTGGCTTGATCGGACCACCCCCGTGACGACCTTCGGCCGGCCCCGTCGAGGGGCCAACGCCGACGGCCCGGGGGAGCCGGATCCGTGGCGTTTGCTTGATCTATCTCGAGTGCGCAGGCAACCGCGTCGCTAAAATCTTTGCACTCATTCCCCCAACCTGCCGAGGTCTCACATGCCACTCGTCTCCATGCGCCAACTGCTCGACCACGCAGCTGAGAACGGTTACGGAATCCCTGCCTTCAACGTTAACAACCTGGAGCAGGTGCAGGCGGTGATGACGGCGGCGGCAGAGGTCGGTGCGCCGGTGATCCTGCAGGCCAGCGCCGGGGCGCGCAAGTACGCGGGCGAGGCCTTCATCAAGCACCTGATCCAGGCCGCCATCGAGACTTGGCCGCAGGTGCCGCTGGTCATGCACCAGGACCATGGCCAGAGCCCGGCGGTGTGCCAGGGCGCCATCGACCTGGGCTTTTCGTCGGTGATGATGGACGGCTCGCTCGAGGCCGATGGCAAGACCATCGCCAGCTACGACTACAACGTCGATGTCACCCGCAAGGTGGTGGACATGGCGCATGCGCTGGGCGTCACCGTCGAAGGCGAGCTCGGCTGCCTGGGCAGCCTGGAGACGATGCGCGGTGACAAGGAAGACGGCCATGGCACCGAATCGACGATGACGCGCGAGCAGTTGCTCACCGACCCGGAGCAGGCCGCCGACTTCGTCAAGCGCACCCAGCTCGACGCGCTGGCCATTGCCATCGGCACCAGCCACGGCGCCTACAAGTTCACGCGCAAGCCCACCGGCGACATCCTGGCCATCGACCGCATCAAGGAAATCCACCGCCGCATCCCGAACACCCACCTGGTGATGCACGGCAGTTCCAGCGTGCCGCAGGACCTGCTGGCCGAGATCCGCCAGTTCGGTGGCGACATGAAGGAGACCTACGGCGTGCCAGTCGAAGAGATCCAGGAAGCCATCAAGCACGGCGTGCGCAAGATCAACATCGACACCGACATCCGCCTGGCGATGACCGGTGCGGTGCGCCGCTACCTGGCCGAGAACCCCGGCAAGTTCGACCCGCGCGACTACCTGAAGCCGGCGCGCGAGGCGGCCAGGAAGATCTGCGCGCAGCGCTATCGTGAGTTTGGCTGCCAAGGTCAGGCGGCAAAGATCAAGCCCACGCCGCTGCCCGAGGTGGCCGGCGCCTACCGTAGCGGCAAGTTGGCGCAGACGGTCGTCTGAGTCCGCGCCGCTGGCGCGCGCCAGCGGCTTACTTCTTTTTGCCGTTGCCGGGTTTCAGCGCAAGTTGCTTCGCGCCGGCATGACCTTGGTGGCGCTTGTTCAGGTCGGCGAGCACGCCTTCGTCGCTGAGGTCCAGCGCGACCGAGTTGTCCCAGTCGCGGCGCGTCACCTGCTTCAGCCGGGCGATGACCTCGGGTGCGTCGGTTTCGATGGCCAGTTCGCGCCGTTCGTCGAAGCTGCCCGGCGCCAGGTTGATCGAGCCAATGACGGCGCGCGCCTCGTCGGCCAGCAGCATCTTGCCGTGCAGCTTCAGATTCTTCAGGCGGTGCACCTTGGCGCCGACGTCGCTCATGATGCGCAGGCCGCCCACGCCTTCGATCAGCTTGTCCGGCTTCAGGTTGTGCGGCGGCCGCGCCATGATATGCACCCTGACGCCGCGCGCCAGCGCCCGCACCAGGCGTTCGATGATCACCGTGTCCTGGTAGCGTTCGTTCTGCAGCCACAGCGAGTGCTGGGCTGAATCAATGAAGGCGGCGATACGCGAACGGCCGTTGTTCGGGCACCAGATCAGACGCGACTTCGGGTCGGACTTGAACTCGGCCTGGTTCCAGTCCGCGTCGAAGCAGCGCAGCATTTCCGACACTTCAAGCGCATCGGTGGTCACCACCGCGTAGTCTCGGGTCTGGGTCAGGTCGCGCGTTTCCCAGTTCAGCGATTCGACGAAGCCGACCTCGCCGTCGATGACCATCGACTTCTGGTGCGTCAGCGCAAAGGCCGGGCTGCTGTCGCGCACCTCGACACTGCTGTCGGCCAGCGCTTGGCGGGTTTCCTCGTTGTCGGCCGAGCCGTCGCGGCGCTGCGGGTTGAGCATCACCCGCACCTTCACGCCGCGTGCCTGCGCCGCCTTCACCGCCGTGACCATGTCCGGGTCGGTGAACAGGAACATGCGGATGTTGATCGAGCGCTTGGCGCCGTCCAGCGCGTCGATCAGCGGCTTGGCGGAGTCATCGGGCAGAACGATCAGGCGGTGCGACATGGCGGCTTCTACAATGTGCGTTTTCCCGTTCCCCGGAGCCGCCCGTGACAAGCGCAGCCCCTGTGGTCGGTGTGCTGATGGGCTCGTCCAGCGACTGGGAGACCCTGCAGCATGCGACGCAGATTCTCGCCGAGTTCGGCGTGCCGCACGAGGCGCGCGTGGTCAGTGCCCATCGCATGCCCGACGACATGTTCGCCTATGCCGAAGCAGCGGCCAGCCGCGGCCTGCAGGCCATCATTGCCGGGGCCGGCGGCGCCGCGCACCTGCCCGGCATGCTGGCTGCCAAGACCTGCGTGCCGGTGCTTGGCGTGCCGGTGGCCAGCCGCCACCTGCAGGGCATCGATTCGCTGCATTCCATCGTGATGATGCCCAAGGGCGTGCCGGTGGCCACCTTTGCCATTGGCGCTGCCGGCGCGGCCAACGCCGCGCTGTTTGCGGTGGCCCTTCTGGCCAACCAGGATGCGGCGCTTCGCGGCAAGCTCCTCGCCTGGCGCCAGCGGCAGACCGAAGCCGCGCGGGCGATGAGCGCCGAGCTCGGCCGCGCCCCCGGGTGATGCCCGCCCTGCTGCCCGCATCGGCCGGGCCCGATGGTGCGCCGGCCATGCTCGGCGTGATGGGCGGTGGCCAGCTGGCGCGCATGTTCGTGCATGCGGCTCAGGCTCTGGGCTACCGAACGGCGGTGCTCGACCCCGATCCGGCCAGTCCGGCCGGCCTGGTCTCGCACCTGCATGTGCCGACCGCCTACGACGACCCGGCCGGCTTGGCTCAGCTGGCCCGGCACTGCGTGGCCGTGACCACCGAGTTCGAGAACGTGCCGGCGCCGGCGCTGGCCTGGCTGGCTACGCAGCGGCCGGTGTCGCCGCGCGCCGAGGCGGTGGCGGTCTGTCAGCAGCGCGCCGCGGAGAAGGCGCATTTTGTGCGCTGCGACGTGCCCTGCGCGCCGTATGCAGTGCTGGCCGACGAGTCCGACCTGCGCGCTCTCGGCGACGAGCTGTTCCCCGGCATCCTGAAGACCACACAGCTGGGGTACGACGGCAAAGGCCAGCGCCGCGTGGCCTCGCGCGCAGACCTGCCCGCCGCCTGGGCCGCGCTGCAGCGCGTGCCCTGCGTGCTGGAGAGACGCCTGCCGCTGCAGCGCGAGATCAGCGTGATCGTCGCCCGTGCCACCGACGGGCAATGGGTGCACCTGCCGGTGCAGCAGAACCTGCACCGCGACGGCATCCTGGCGGTGACCGAAGCGCCGGCGCCCGGCCTGCCACCGGCGCTGGCCGCGCAGGCGGTGGACCAAGCGGCGCGCCTGGCCAGGTCGATGGACTACGTGGGCGTGCTATGCGTCGAGTTCTTCGTGCTCGATGATGGCTCGCTGGTAGCCAACGAAATGGCACCGCGGCCGCACAACTCCGGCCACTACAGCATCGATGCCAGCGATGTGTCGCAGTTCGAATTGCAGGCGCGCTGCATGGCCGCTCTGCCGTTGGTGGCGCCGCGCCAGCACTCGGCCGCGGTGATGCTCAATCTGCTCGGCGACCTGTGGTTCGGCACCGGCGGCGACAACGTCACCGTGCCGCCCTGGGACCGGGTGCTGGCGCTGCCCGGCGTGCACCTGCACCTGTACGGCAAGGCCGAGCCGCGGCGCGGCCGCAAGATGGGGCACTTGACAGTGACCGCAGCCGATCCCGCAGAGGCACGGCGTGTGGCACTCGAAGTCGCGCTGCGGCTCGGGTTGCCGTCCTTCTGAGCCCGCCCGAGCCGGTTGCCGCGATGCCGCTGCTCGACGCTGCCGACCCGCTGGACGTGCGTGCTGCCGCCCAGGCGCTGGCAGCCGGCGAGTTGCTGGCCTTCCCGACCGAGACGGTGTACGGCCTTGGTGCCCGCGCCGACGACGATGCCGCGGTGCAGCGCATCTACGCGGCCAAGGGCCGGCCGGCGGCCCACCCGCTGATCGTACATGCCGCAGACATGGAGCAGGCACAGCGTTTTGCATTGCAATGGCCGGCTGCGGCCCAGACCCTGGCCAAGGCCTTCTGGCCCGGGCCGCTCACCTTGATCGTGACGCGTGCACCCGGGCTGGCCCAGGCAGCGGCCGGCGACCAGGGCAGCATCGGCCTGCGCGTGCCGGCGCATCCGGTAGCCCAGGCATTGCTGCACGAGGCCCAGCGACTGGGAGTGCCGGGCGTGGCGGCGCCCAGCGCCAATCGCTTCGGCCGGGTCAGCGCCACCCGCGCGGCGCATGTGGTACAGGAATTTGGCCCCGAGCTGAAGGTGCTGGACGGCGGCGAATGCCCTGGCGGCATCGAATCGGCCATCGTGGATTGCACGGCAGCGCAGCCGGCGCTGCTGCGCCCCGGCCTGCTCCCGCGGGCGACACTCGAGGCGGCACTGGGCGTGCCATTGCGCGAGCCCGACGAGCAGTCGCCGCGCGCCAGCGGCAGCCTGAAGGCGCACTACGCGCCGACCGCCCGCGTGCGGCTGATGAGCAGCCAGCAGCTGCGCGACGCGCTCGACGTGCTGGGTCCACAGGCATCCAGCCTGAGGCTGGCGGTATATTCGCGCAGCCGTCTGCGGTCCGCAAGGGGCGTCGAGCACAGGCTGATGCCCGACGACCCGGCTGCCGCCGCGCACGAGTTGTTCGCCGCGCTGCGCGAGTTCGACGCCCGGGGAGCACAGCTCATCTGGGTAGAGGAACTGCCCGACAGCCCCGAATGGGAAGGTATGCGCGACCGCTTGATGCGGGCCGCGGCCGCATGATCGCGGCAATCTGATCCATGCACGTTTCTGGAGCGATGATGAAGTCGATGGGCAAGTGGGCGAGACGCGCCTTCAGCGGTGTGGGTGTAGGCCTGGCCATGCTGCTGGCGGCCTGTGGCGGCGGCACCGAGCGAGTGACGGAGTTCGAGCCAACGCGATACATCGCGTTTGGCGATGAGATGAGCGTGCTGACGAAGGACGCTCCTCAAGGCCGCAAGTACAGCGTCAACGCGCTGAACAGTGACGGCACGGGCATCGATTGCTCGGTCAGTACTTCCAGCCAGCCTTCGCTGTTGTGGACTCAGAGGCTCGGCAACGCATTCGGTTTCGTGTTCGAGGAATGCAATCCGTCGGCGCGTGCCGTGACAGCCTTCAGCTATGCCGCGCCGGGCGCAAAGTCGGCGGATTTCCTCGCACAGCTCGCCGAGGCGAGAGTGGTGCACGGCCCCTTCGGTTGCAACGACCTGATGTCCGTGCTGATCGGCGCCAACGACGTGATCGATCTCTTCGAGAACGTCTATCTTGCCGATCCCACGTCCAGTACGGCGGCGACCATCACCAACGAGCTGAGCGCTCGCGGCGCAAGCCTGGGCAAGGCGATTGCCGAGGTCACGGACAACGACGGCCCGAACATCATCGTGTCCACGATTCCTCTGGTGAACCTCACACCCTGGGCGCGGCAACTGAACATCGATCGCCCGGAAATCGACACGCCGAGCGTCCTGAGGCAATTCAGCGATGCCTTCAACACGGCGCTGCGAGTCAACATTCCGAACGACGGTTCCCGCTGGGGCCTGGTGGAACTGGATGCGCTTCTCCAGGCTGGGTTCAACAATCCAGACAACTACGGACTGAACAATGTCCAAGACGCCGTGTGTGACCCATTGACCTGGAACACCGCGAACTGCACGACCGCGACGCTGGTGGCCAACGGCAACGCCAACACCTGGCTGTGGGCCAGCAACAAGTGGATGGGCTGGCAGGCGCACGACAGACTGGGCAGCTTTGCCCGCCAACGCGCACAGGGCAACCCCTTCGGTTGCAGCTGACGGCTCCAGTCCGCCAGGCTCCTCATATGGTCGCCGCTGTCAATGATCTGGTATCGCATTGGGTTTGGTCTGAGTGGGATCGATCAGGCGATGCGACACGAGCGTTGCAGCGACGATGAATCAGACTCATATCCGCGGATTGGATACCAGCACTTCATCGATTCGTCGCGGGCCTGCCTCGCTGTAGAGTCGGGGATCTGCCTTGCGGTGCCCTTGCAGGAGCGTCGAGGGTTGCCCTATCGTTGCTCGTACCGCATCGCCAGATCGATCCGTGTTTCTTCGTTCCTTCAGGTTTGCTTGACGTTCTCGCGCTGCGCCTGCATGCCGATGGCCCAGATGAAGCCGGCCAATTCGCGTGCAACCGCGACGCAGGCTTTGTTGGCTTGCAAGCCGCGCGCATTCAATGCGGCAAACCGCTGAGTCAGCCGCAGTTGCGTCTTCCAGGCCATCATCCGTATCGGTTCGGATAGCTGCTGCTGTCGAAGCTGCGCCTCCTTGCCGATGCGGGCCTTGAAGCGGTAGTTTCAAGCCGCCTCGGTCAGTAGCCGGCGTGCGTGTGCATTACCGGTCTTGGTGATGCTGCCGCGGCTCGTGCGCTCACCGCTGGAGTGCTCGGACGGAACCAGTCCGAGATAGCCCATGAGCTTGCGCGGATGCGCAAAGCGCCCGAGGTCTCCGATCTCGGCAACCAAGCCGATCGCCGTGATGGCCACTACGCCACGCAGCGCCTGCAGCGCGCCGACCACCGGCTCGAAGCGCCAGCCCATGATTGAAGCCTGCAGCGCCTTCGTTAGCCGATCGACGCGATCGTCTGCGGCCTTCACGGCTTGCCAGTATTCGGTGAACGCCGCCTGGGCGGCTCCGGCGCCGAAGTTGAGCGTCGCCAGCCAGCGGTTGTAGGCACCGCACCACGACGTCTTGCCCTTGTAGCGCACGTCGTGGCGCAATAAGAAGCCCTTGAGCTGGTGGCGGGCCTGGACGCGGCTGTTGACGGCGTCTTCACGCGCCCGCGACAGGTCGCGGATCGCCTCGTCGTGCGGGTCGGGTATTCACACGGCAGTCAATTGTCCTGCGCGCGAGCACTCGGCCAACTGCACACTGTCACGCCCGTCGGTCTTGACTCGATCGCCTGGGCGCCGCGGAATCTGTGACGGTGCAATGATCTCGCACACGTAGCCCTTGGCACGCAGGGCGCGCAGCAGTCCGAAGCCCGTCGGACCCGCCTCGTACACGATGTGCAGTTGCTCCGTTGGACGCACCTTGGCTAACGCCTTCAAGAGCTTGGTCACGCCGTGCGTGACCTTGCCAATCAATCGCCCCGGTGCTCTGCACGGCTCGGCCGCCGCCACGCTGATGCTGTCCTTGTGGACGTCCAGGCCCACATGGATCTTGGTACGCTCTTCCATGGTCGGTCTCCTTGTTGCTGACGACGCAAGTCACAGCATGTAGTAGCCCTACGCGCCTCGGCGCGCGAGCTACGATGTCGGAGACCGGCCGCCTGTCTTGGGGCGGCGACCATGATGTCTAGCTGGGCTTGCGCCTGGAGCACCACTCCACGACCAGCTTGGTCACCAGGATCGTCACCGCCAGCACCAGCGTCACAGCGTTGGCGATGATGATCGGCCATTCGCCCAGGCGCCAGCCGTAGGCCAGCCACAGCGCCACGCCAATGGTGAAGACGCTGTACATGGCGGCAGAAATGCCGTGCACTTCGCGTGTGCGCAGCGTCAGTAGCGCCTGCGGCACGAAGGACAGGGTGGTCAACGACGCGGCCAGATAGCCCAGCCAGTCGGCGGCAATCCAGGCGCTGTCCATGGGCAGTCAGCGCGACGGTGCGTCGCGCAGGCTCCATTGCACCAGCGCATCGAGCGCGGGCCGCGCCGCGTTGGCATTGGAGTGGTTGATGATGGCTACCAGCACATAGCGGCGGCCGCTGTCCGAAAGCACGTAGCCTGCCAGGCCGGACACGTCGCGCAAGGAGCCGGTCTTCAGGTGTGCGCGGCCCGGGGTGGCGCGCGAGCGCCGCAGCGTGCCGTCCAGGCCGTTGATCGGCAACGAGCTCAACAGCTCGGGCATGGCCGGGCTGCTCCAGGCCAGCTGCAGCAGCCGCACCAGCAACGCGGCGCTGAGCCGGGTTTCGCGCGACAGGCCCGAGCCGTTGTCGAGGTGCAGGCCGGGCGGCAACTCGCCCACGCGGGCCGTCAGCCAGTCGCGCTGCACCGCACGCGCCGCCTCGGCCGTGGCCGGCTGCCCCGGCTGGCGCTGCAGTGCCAGCGTCAGGAACAGTTGCTGCGCCATGACGTTGTTGCTGAACTTGTTGATGTCGCGCACCACGTCGGCCAGCGGCGGTGACTTGATCTCGAAGCTGGGCTTGACGCCCACTGGCGCGCTGCCGTCGAGCACGCGGCCGGACAGCTTGCCGCCCAGGTCGCGCCACAAGGCTTCGATCAGCCGCGCGTTGTAGCTGGCCGGGTCGGCGTCGGCCACCGGCCAACTGAGCTCGCCGCAAGCCGCCGGGTAGCTGCCGGCGAAACGCACCCGCGTCGCATCAGCGAAGCTGGCTTTCAGGCCGCTGCGCCAGTCGTCGCAGGGCCCGGCGGACAGGCGCACGCTGCGGTCGACCTGCGTGCCGGCCAGCACCGGATCGACGCCCACCAGGGCCACGCCGCGCGGCGCATCCGGGACGAAGCTGTAGGTCACCGACTTGAAGTTCAGCAGCAGCGCATCGGGCTGCACGTTGTACGGTCGGGTCGGGTCCCCGTCGAACTCGGCCGGGTCGGCTTGCTGCGGCGCGAAGGCGCTGCGGTCGAGCACGATGTCACCGCGGATCTCGCGCACGCCCAGCTGCTGCACGCGGCGCAACAACAGCCACACGCGCTCGACCACCAGCTTCGGATCGCCCGTGCCCTTGATGACCAGCGAGCCGTCGAGCACGCCATCGCTGACGCTGCCCTGCAGCCACACCGGCGTGGTCCAGGTCCAGGCCGGGCCCAGCTGGTCCAGCGCGCCCAGCGTGGTCAGCAACTTGGCCAGCGACGCCGGGTTGACCGGCGTCTGCGCGTTGTGCGACAGCAGCGTTCGGCCCGTACCGGCTTCCTGCAGCAGCACCGCCACCGCGTCGGCTGGCACGCGCGCACGCTGCAACGCGGCATCCACCTCGGGCGGCATGGCCTGCGCGGCCAGCGCGCGCAACCCCAGCCACAGCAGCACCCAGTGGGCGCGTCGGGACGGAAACGCAAGCCATCGAGCCGCCCTCTTCCACATGCCGGCGATGATCGCACGGCTACACTGGACGCATGTGGTCGACATGCCCGCCGTGGCAGTATCCAGGGCCGGGTGCGAGGCGTCGGCCATCGAGGGCCGAGCGCCGGGAGGATTGGGCATGACCTCGACCCGCCTGCTTGCCTTCGACACCTCCACCGAAGCCCTGGCCGTGGCGGTGCTCGCCGATGCCGGGCTGTTCACCTGCAACGCCCCGGGCGGCACAGCCGCCTCGGCGCAGCTGTTGCCGCAGGTCCGTCGCCTGCTGCAACAGGCCGGGCTGGCATTGCCGCAGTTGCAGGCCATCGCCTTCGGCCACGGGCCCGGTGCTTTCACTGGCCTGCGAACGGCTTGTGCCGTGGCCCAGGGCTTGGCGCTGGGCGCAGCGCTGCCGGTGCTGCCGCTCGACAGCCTGATGATCGTGGCCGATGGTGTGCGACTGGCGCAGCCCGGCGCGCCCACGGACATCGACGTGGTGATGGATGCGCGCATGGGCGAGGTCTATGCCGGCCGCTATCACTGGGCTGGGGCGCGCTGGCTGGTGCGCCGCCTGCCGGCACTGTGTTCGCTGGACGCGCTGCATGCCATCTGGGCGCTGCAGCCGCCGCTTTGTGTGGCTGGCTCGGCAGTGCCCGCCTTCGGCGAGCAGCTGGGCAGTGGCGATGCGCTGCGCGTTGCTTCCGACATCGACCGCGCCGCTGCCTTGATGCGCCTGGCACAGCAATGCTGGCGCGACGGCGGCGGGATCGATGCGGCGCACGCGTTGCCGCTGTACCTGCGCGACAAGGTGGCGCTGACCGTGGCCGAGCGCGACGCGCTGCGCCGCACCGAGGTCAAGGCATGAATGCGGCGGGCCGCTCCAAAGCGCTCATCTCGCTGCTCGCAGCGCGGGTCGTCCAGTGAGTGCCCTGCTGCAGCCAGGGCCGCAGCTGTGCCCGATGCAGTACGGCGACCTGGACCGGGTGCTGGCGGTCGAGCGCGCGGCCTACAGCTTCCCCTGGACGCGCGGCAATTTCATCGATTCGCTAGCGGCCGGCTATCTGGCCGAGCTGCTGGTGGACGACCGGGCTACGCTGGTCGGCTACTACGTGGCCATGGCCGGCGTCGACGAGTTGCACCTGCTGAACCTGACCGTGGCGCCGGCGCAGCAGCGGCGCGGCCACTCGCGCACCTTGCTCGACGCGCTGGAGCGTCGTTGTCGCGAGAAGAAACTGGCCACGCTGTGGCTCGAGGTACGCGCCAGCAATGCGCGCGCGCGCCAGGTCTATGCCCGCCGCGGCTTCGCCGAGGTGGGGCTGCGGCGCGGCTACTACCCTGCGGCCAAGGCGCAGCGCGAGGACGCGATCGTCATGAGCCTGGCACTGGGCGAGGGCTGAGCGCATGGCCTGGACCGAACGCCAGAGGTTGATGCTGCAGGAGATGGGCATCCGCCTGTGGGCGACCGCGGCGCCGGAAACGCCCGTCCCGACGGCAGCGGCCGAGTCGCCCGAGGCCCCGGGGCCTATGGCTGCCGCGGTTGCGAGGCCGCCGGCCCAGGCCGGCACGGCGACAGACGAGCGCAGCGCGGCCATCGCCGCGATGACCTGGCCGACGCTGCGCCAGGCGGTGGCGGAATGCACGGCCTGCGGCCTTTGCCAGTCGCGCCGGCAGACGGTGTTCGGCGTCGGCAATCCGGCGGCACGTTGGATGATTGTCGGCGAGGCCCCCGGCGAACAGGAGGACCTGACAGGCGAGCCCTTCGTCGGCGCGGCCGGACGCCTGCTCGACAACATGCTGCGCGCTCTGAACCTGACGCGCGAAGACGCGCCGCCCGAACGGCAGGTGTACATCGCCAACACCTTGAAGTGCCGGCCGCCGCGCAACCGCAACCCCGAGCCCGAGGAACTGGCGCGCTGCGAGCCCTTCCTGGTACGGCAGATCGAGCTGGTCCGCCCGCGGCTGATCCTGGCGATGGGCCGCTTCGCGGTGCACTCGCTGCTGCGCAGCAACGAGCCGATCGGCAAGCTGCGCGGTCGCGTGCACCGCTACCAGGGCGTGCCGCTGGTGGTCACCTACCACCCGGCCTATCTGCTGCGCAACCTGGCCGACAAGGCGCGTGCCTGGGACGACCTGTGCCTGGCTGCGCAGACGGCCGAGGCGGCTGCTCCGCAGCAGGGCTGAATCCGGCCGTCAGGCCTTCTTCGGTCGCTGCCAGTCTTCGATGATCGTCTGGCGCGCACGCGCGACCACCAGCTTGCCGGCTGGCACGTCCTTCGACACGGTGGAGCCGGCGCCGACGGTGACACCGTCGCCCAGCATCACCGGCGCCACCAGCACGCAGTTGGAGCCCACGTGCACGTCGGCACCGATCAAAGTGCGGTGCTTGTTGGCACCGTCGTAGTTGGCGGTGATGCAGCCGGCGCCGTAGTTGACACGCTTGCCGACCGTGGCGTCGCCCAGGTAGGCCAGGTGGTTGGCCTTGGCGCCGGCGGCCAGCGTGGAGTTCTTGACCTCGACGAAGTTGCCGATGTGCACCGCTTCGCCGAGATCGGCGCCGGGGCGAAGCCGAGCAAAGGGGCCGACCGTGGCATCCGGTCCGATCTTCGCACCCGTGATGTGGGTGAACGGGTGGATCTCTGCGCCGGCACCGATCTCGGTATCGCGGATCACGCAATGGGCGCCGATGCGCACGCCGTCGCCCAGGCTGACGTGGCCTTCGAAGACGCAATTGACGTCGATCTCGACCTCGTTGCCGCACAGCAGCTGGCCGCGCACGTCCAGCCGCGCCGGATCGGCCAGGCGCACGCCGGCCTCCATCAGCGCCTCGGCGCCGGCACGCTGATAACGCCGCTCCAGGTCGGCCAGCTGCACCGGGCTGTTGACGCCCAGCACCTCGGTCTCGCTCTCGGGCTGGGTGGCCACCACCGGCACGCCTTCGGCCACGGCCATGGCGACGATGTCGGTCAGGTAGTACTCGCGCTGCGCGTTGTCGTTCTTCAGGGCGGCGACCCAGCGCTTCAGCGCTGCGGTGGGCGCGGCCATCATGCCGGTGTAGATCTCGCAGATCGCCCTCTGCGCAGGGTTGGCGTCCTTGTGCTCGACGATGCCCGTCACGCGGCCGGAGGCGTCGCGCAGGATGCGGCCATAGCCGGTGGCATCGGCCAGTTCGATGGTCAGCAGCGCCAGCTGCTCGCCGCCGCAGGCGCGGGCCAGCGCCGCGGCGGTCGCGGCGCGGATCAGCGGCACGTCGCCGTTGAGGATCAGTGTGGTCGACGCGCCATCGTCCAATGCCGGAACCGCTTGCTGGATGGCATGGCCGGTGCCCAGCTGCGGCACCTGGCGCACGAAGGCCAGGCCCTGATCTGCCGCGCTGGCCTCCACCTCATCGGCGGCATGGCCGGTGATGACGATGGTGCGCGCGGCCTGCAGCGGCACGCAGGTATTCAGAACATGCTGCAATAGGCTGGTGCCACCCAGGCGGTGCAGAACCTTCGGCCGCGCCGACTTCATGCGCGTGCCCTTGCCGGCAGCCATGATCACGATGTTCAGAGCCATGCGAGCTTCCACGACCAAAGCCGCGATTATCGGGTTGTGGCTGGTGGCGCTCGTGCTGATAGGCGGCTGCAGCGCGGTACGAATTGGCTACAACCAGGCATCGACGCTGGCCTGGTGGTGGCTGGACGGCTACATGGATTTCGATGCCGAGCAAGCGCCCAAGGTGAAGGAGGCGCTGAACCAGTGGTTTGCCTGGCATCGCACGACCCAGCTGCCGGACTATGCCAACCTGCTTGCCGCTGCCCAGGTGCAGGTGCTGCAGCCGGCCACGCCGCAGCAGGTCTGCCGCTGGGCCGACGACCTGCGCGTGCGCCTGGCGGCGGCTTTCGCGCACGGCGTGCCGATGGCGGCCGAGCTGCTGCCGACGCTGAAGGCGGAACAGCTGGCGCATCTGGAGCTGCGCTATCGCAAGTCGAACCGGGACTTCGAGGACGATTTCCTGCAGCAGGAGACCGACGAGCGGCTGAAGGCCGCGGTCAAGCGCACCATCGACCGGGCGGAGATGCTCTACGGCCGCCTTGATGAACGGCAGCGCCAGCTGATCGCAGCCGGCGTGGTCGCATCGCCCTTCGATCCGGTGACCTGGTTTACCGAGCGCCAGGCGGTGCAGGGCGAGACGCTGCAGACCCTGTCGCGGCTGACGGCTGGCGGCCCGGCGCGCGCCGACCGAGAATCCAACCTGGCGGGGCTGCAGGCGCTGGCGGCACGCGTGCAGCGGGCGACGCCAGGCCCGTACCGCAGCTACCAGCAGCGGCTGACCGAGTACAACTGCGCCTTCATCGCCCAGCTGCACAACAGCACCACGCCGGCGCAACGCCAAGTGGCGCGCAACAAGCTGAAGGGCTGGGAAGAGGATCTGCGCACCCTGGCCGCGCAGAAGGCCGCGCCACGCAGCGACGCGGCGCTGTAGCTTCAGCCGATCGCTACACGGATCGGCACTGCCGCCGCCCTCGTGGCGCAGCCGGCGTCGTCCTCGTCGAAGGCCTTGTCGCCTGCGGCATCGGCCACGCCGCTGGCCTTCAAGGTAGCGAAGGGGTGGAGCCGCCGGTCCATCAGGTGCGAGGGCACCACATGGCCCATGGCATGCAGCATGTTGTCGGTGCGTCCGGGGTACTGGCGCTCCCACTCGCGGACCATGGCCTTGATCTGCACGCGCTGCAGGCTGTCCTGGCTGCCGCATAGCGTGCACGGAACGATCGGGAACTGCCGATGCGCGGCCCAGCGCTCCAGGTCGGTCTCGGCCACGTAGGCCAGCGGCCGGATGACGATGTGGCGGCCATCGTCGCTGGCCAGCTTGGGCGGCATGCCCTTCAGGCGCCCGCCGAAGAACATGTTCATCAGCAACGTGACCACCATGTCGTCGCGATGGTGGCCCAGCGCGATCTTGGTCGCACCCAGCTCGCTGGCCACGCGGTAGAGGATTCCGCGCCTCAGGCGCGAGCACAGGCTGCACATCGTCTGGCCTTCGGGGACCAGCTTCTTGACGATGCTGTAGGTGTCCTGGTCCTCGATGTGGAACGGCACGCCACGGCTGCGCAGGTACTGCGGCAGCACATGAGCCGGAAAGCCGGGTTGCTTCTGGTCGAGGTTGACGGCCACCAGGTCGAAGTGCACCGGCGCACGCTCGCGCAGCGACAGCAGCACGTCGAGCAGCGCATGGCTGTCCTTGCCGCCGGACAGGCAGACCATGACCTTGTCGCCGGCTTCGATCATGTTGAAGTCGGCGATCGCCTGGCCCACCTGGCGGTGCAGCTTCTTGCTCAGCTTGTTGGCCTCGAAGGCCTGCCTGCGCGTGTCGCGCGCGGCGTGATCCAGCGGTGGTGTGTCAGTGACGGCGTTCATGGCGGGCCTTCAGGTCGTGGTGGGGCTCAGGCCGAACACCTCGACGCCGACGGCATCGCAGTCCGGGTAGACGTCGGGCTTCTCGGTGGACACGCGCGCGGCGCGCACCCGTGGGTGCTCGAGCATCAGGCGCAGCAAGTCGTCGGCCAGGGTTTCCTGCAAATGGATGTGGCCGCGTGCCACGCGCTCGCTGATGCTGCGGCGGATGAAGTCGTAGTCCACCACCTCGTGCAACTCGTCCGCTTGCGGCGTGGACTGTTCCAGCGGCACGAACAGGTCGACATTGATGAGCACGCGCTGCTCGCCCTTCTTCTCGAAATCGTGCACGCCAATGTGGATCCAGACTTCGTGGTCGCGCAGGAACAGGCGGCGGCAGCCGGCCAACTCAGGGTTTTGCAGCAGGCTGGTCATCTCAATCCTTGGAAAGGAACACCACGTCGCGCGCTTGCGCTGACAGGTGCTGGCCTCCATCGACCAGCAGCGTCGTGCCGGTGATGGCTGGCGATTCGAGCAGGAAACGCACCGCGCGGGCGATGTCCGGCCCGGTGGACGAGCGCAGAAGCGGCGTCAGCCGGTGCGCTGCCGCGAAGCCGGCCTGGTCCATCGGACCCGACGGCAGGGTCACGCCCGGTGCGACGCCGCAGACGCGCAGGCGTGGCGCCAGCGCCTGGGCCAGCAGCGTATTGGCGGCTTCGAGCGCCGCCTTCGACAGTGTGTAGGACAGGTAGTCCGGGTTGGGATTCCACAGCTTCTGGTCGAGCAGATTGACCACGCAGCCGGTGGCCGCGGCGCCGTCCAGATGTGCATGCAGCGCCTGGGCCAGCAGCACGGCCGGGGCGACGTTGCTGCGCCAGTGCCTGTCCATCTGCGCATGGCCGAAGCTGTGCACGTCGTCGTACTCGAACAGCGACGCGTTGTTGACCACTGCGCGCAGTCGGCCGAAGTGGCCCAGCACGGCGGGCACCAGCGCGCGGCAGGCCGCCTCGTCGGCCAGATCGGCGGCGAAGGCGCGGGCGTCGGCGCCCAGCGCGTGCAGCTCCCGCACCGTGTCATGGGCCTGGGCCTGCGAATTGCGGTAGTGCAAGGCCACGTCCCAGCCCTGCGCGGCCAGCTCGAGCGCGATCTCGCGCCCGAGTCGATGGGCGCCTCCGGTCACCAGGGCCACAGGGCGAAGATCCATGCTTCCTACAATCGATCCATGGGGGAAGGGCAATCCGCGAGTTTATCGGCGCAGCTGGGCCAGCGGATTCGTGCGGCCATCGCCGGCAACGACGGCTGGTTGCCCTTCGACCGCTATATGGCCCTGGCGCTGTACGAGCCGGGGCTGGGTTACTACGCCAACGCCGGTCGCAAGTTCGGAGCGATGCCCGATTCAGGCAGCGATTTCGTCACCGCGCCGGAGATGTCGCCGCTGTTCGGCCGCGCGCTTGCCGTGCAGGTGACTCAGGCGCTGCGGGCCTGCAACTCGGGCGAGATATGGGAGTTCGGCGCAGGCTCCGGCGCAATGGCGGCGCAGTTGCTGGCCGAGCTGGGCGATCGCGCCGCTGCCTACCATGTGGTCGAGCTGTCGGCCGCGCTGCGTGAACGCCAGGCGCTGCGCCTTCAGTCCTGGGCTGGCCGGGTGCATTGGCACGACCGGCTGCCCGAGCGCATGGACGGGGTGCTGCTCGGCAACGAGGTGCTCGATGCCATGCCGGTGCAGTTGCTGCATTGGGACGGGCAGCGCTGGCTCGAACGGGGCGTTGCCGCGGTCGACGAGGCTCTCGCGTGGCGCGACCGGCCAACGCCGCTGCGGCCGCCAGCGGGCGATTTCCTGCCCGGCACGGTGGTCGAAATCCATCCCCAGGCCGAAGCCTTCGTGCGCACGCTGGCCCAGCACATGGGCCGGGCGGCGGCCTTCTTCATCGACTATGGCTTCCCCGAAGCGGAGTACTACCACCCGCAGCGCCGCGGCGGCACGTTGATGTGCCACCGCGCGCACCGGGCAGACGCTGATCCGTTGGTGGACGTCGGGCTGAAGGACATCACCGCGCATGTCAACTTCAGCGGGCTTGCACTGGCGGCGCAGGACGCCGGCCTGGAGGTGCTGGGTTACACGTCCCAGGCGCGCTTCCTGCTCAATTGCGGGCTTGCGGGGATGATGCAGGACGCGGCGCTGCCCGAGCGCATTGCTGCCCAGCGGCTGATCAACGAGCACGAGATGGGCGAATTGTTCAAGGTTCTTGGCCTGGCCCGCGGCATCCGCCTCGACGCGCTGGGCTTTGACGGCGGCGACCGCAGCCACCGCCTGTGATGCGCTGGCTGATCGTCTTTCTGCTGGCCTGCCTGCTGGTCAATGGCTTGAAAGGCTGGCTGGCGCGCATCGGCCTGGGTCGGCTGCCCGGTGATTTCACGTTCCGGGTCGCCGGGCGCGAATGGTTCGTGCCGCTGGCCAGCAGCCTGCTGCTCAGTCTGGTGGCCATGGGAATAGGGGCCCTGCTGTAGCCGGTCAGGTCTCGATCGTCCATTCGTGGCCGCACTGGCGGCAACACACGCGGGCCCGCTCGTCCAGCGAGTCCGCCTGGACCAGCTTGAAGCGGGCATAGGTGCCACAGGACGGGCAATCGGCCTGGTTGGCCGCGTTCTCGGCATGCATCAGCAGAAACAGGTAACGGCGCAGCGCCCACAGGCCGGTACCGCCGCACACCAGGATCGCGACGACGTCGATCATCTGATCGACCCAGCCACGGTACTTGGACGCAGCTTCGAAGGCGGCCAGCACGCCGATCATGCAGATGAACGTCAGCGCCATGTGCGCATGGCTGCGCAGCAGCTCGCGCTCATACCACTTGCGAAAGCCGTGTTTGCGGATGCCAGCAGCCAGCTTCACCGATACGCCCCACCGAGCACATGGTGACACAGTCGGGTCCCCAGGGCATGGCCCGTCCGCTCAACGTGGCAACGGGCGGCGTGCGACTACCCCGGCGCTGGGTAACCATCCCCCGTACATGGACGCCCCCGGTTTGCCAAGTTCTCAATTCATGATGCCTAGAAGGTAAAGATTGCACCCGTACATTCGGACTTTGCGTGCGGCTCTTGGCCGCTGTCCCTGATGGGATTTGCTGGCTGGCTCCTCAATCGGCAAAGTGCACTCGGGGTGCTCCGGGGGATATGGGCTTTGCCAACCACGGTCTTACCTGTTTTGCCATCACTTCATGATCGCCTGAGCAATCGGTGGTTTGAATCTCCTGTGCGCTGTCGCTGTTGCTTCCTTCAGTCGGTCTGATTACGCGACCGTGAGAGCGGGCGTGTAGTCAGACCGGAACTCTCGTTCGTTGGCCAGCAGCGCCCAGACAATCCGGGCGTTCTTGTTGGCCAGCGCAACGGCCGCCACATTGGGGTTGCGCCGCTCCATAAGTTTGCGCAGCCAGCGGCTCTTGTCGAGCTTCTTCGAGGCGCTCAGGATCACCGACCTGGCGCCGTGAATCAGCAGCGTGCGCAAATACGAGTCGCCTCGCTTGCTGATGCCAAGCAACTTCGACTTGCCACCCGTTGAGTGCTGCTTGGGCACCAGCCCCAGCCACGCAGCGAGCTGTCTGCCGTCGTCAAAGTTCTTCGCGTTGCCAATGCTCGCAACCAACGCACTGGCCGTGATCGGCCCGATGCCGGGGATCTTCTCCAGCTTGCAGCTGGCAGCGCTTTCACGGTGCCAGGCTTTGATCTGCGCCTCGAGCTCATCGAGCTGCTTGTCGAGTTCATTCAAATGATCCATCAGCCGCTGCACCAGCAGCCGGAATGAACCGGGCAAATCGTTGGATGCATCTTCGATCAGCTCTGGTACCCGCTTGGCGATGTTGGTGATCCCCTGCGGGATGATGATGCCGAACTCGCCGAGAAGACCACGGATCTGGTTGGCCTGGGCTGTGCGCGCCTTGACGAAGCCCTGACGCACGCGGTGCAGTGACAGCACCGCCTGCTGCTCGACGTTCTTGATCGGGACGAACCTCATATTCGGTCGGGCCACAGCCTCACAAATGGCCTCAGCGTCGGCCGCGTCGTTCTTGTTGGTCTTCACATACGGCTTGACGAACTGTGGCGCTATCAGCTTGACCGTGTGCCCGAAGCCTTCCAGCTTACGGGCCCAGTAGTGCGCGCTGCCACACGCCTCCATGCCAATCAAGCACGGCGGCAGATTCGCAAAGAACTCCGCGACCTGGCCGCGCTTGAGCTGCTTTTTCTTCTCGGTCTTGCCGTGCTCGTTCACACCATGTGCCTGAAAAACGTTCTTTGCCAAGTCGATGCCAATTGTCGTAATCTTCATGATGGACGCTCCTCTCGGTTCAAGTGGTTGATAGACACTTCCACTTTGGCACATTGATGCCGTTACGGGTGGGGGCGTCCATCCCATTGGCAAAGCCGCGGGCATTCTGCAGGTGAGCCGCTCCAAGCGGCTGGTGCCTTTCATACCGTGTGCGCTTCGCGCTGACGTCTTGCGACCCTGTGGACTACACGAAGGGAATTCCTTCGCCTATGGCCAGCAACCTGCCATCGACTTCGTTCGAAAACGCCGCACCCGTCGATCTTCGATGCCCGTCATCGCCTGTCCCAATGTTCGAATCGGCCTGCGGCAATACCAACTTCAGGAACCGGTCGGGATAGAAGTGCGGCGCGCACGCA
>Ga0105103_10000181_pt1 | contig 34436 bp, 34 predicted proteins | sample PPLLaktember2015_2_FD_79107 | JGI IMG/M metagenome (GOLD analysis project Ga0105103, IMG submission 79107) | Freshwater sediment microbial communities from Prairie Pothole Lake near Jamestown, North Dakota, USA - PPLs Lake P7 Core (6) Depth... | ecosystem: Environmental > Aquatic > Freshwater >...
ACCGTCTTCAGCTTCACCTTCAACGCCGCCGACGGGCACATCTGGGTCGAGCACCTGTTCGACAACATGCCTGGCGGCGCGATGGGCTTCCTGATCGTGGTGAACATCCTGGTGTTCATCCTGGGTTGCTTCATCGACTTTTTCGAGATTGCCTTCATCGTCATCCCGATCCTGGCGCCGGTGGCCGAGAAGATCCTGCCCGAGCTGCTGCCGGCCGGCACACCGCCGGAGATGACGCTGATCTGGTTCGGCGTGATCATCGCCATGAACCTGCAGACCTCGTTCCTGACGCCGCCCTTCGGCTTTGCGCTGTTCTACCTGCGCAGCGTGGCCGCCAAGAAGGACTACCACGACCATGTCACCGGCGAGCTGATCCCGGCGGTGGAGACCAGCCAGATCTACAAGGGCTCGATCGCCTTCATCTGCGTGCAGCTGGTGATGGTGGCCGCGCTGATCATCTTCCCGCAGCTCGTCACCGGCGGCATCGAGCAGACGGTGCAGATCGATGCCGACAAGGCGCTGGAGTCGATGACCGAAAGCTCGAACGCCGCGCGCGACAGCGGCGGCGCAGCCTCGGCCGTGCCCGCGATGCCGGGCGCCCCGGCCGCCTCCGGTGCCGAGGGCGGCAGCGAGAAGGAGGACCCGATGAAGGGCCTGCTCGATTCGATGAAGGCCGACGAGGGCAAGAAGCCCTGATTCGGGTCGGGGCTGCGACCCCGGGCCTGAAACGACAAACCCCGCCGAGGCGGGGTTTGTTCTTTCTGGAAGAGGCGCGTGGCGGGCGCGCCGCGCCGATCAGAGCTTCTGCGTTTGCATGAAGTCGTCGAAGCGGTTCTCGGTGAAGCGGAACCAAAGGTTCTGGTCGCGGCGGAAGCCGGCCCAGTCGTCGTAGATCTTCTTCCACGCCGGGTTGCTGGCATTCAGTTCCACATAGAGCTCCTGTGCCGCCTTGAACGACGCGTCCATCACGTCCTTCGGAAAGGCATGCAGCTTGGTGCCCGCCGCCACCAGCTGCTTCAGCGCCCCGGGATTACGGCCGTCGTACTTGGCCTGCATATCCACATGGGCGTAGGCCGAGGCGTTCGCGATGATGGCCTTGTACTCGGGCGACAGGCTGTCGTAGGACTTCTGGTTGACGTACAACGACAGCTGCGGGCCGCCTTCCCACCAGCCGGGGTAGTGGTAGAACGGCGCCACCTTGTACAGGCCGAGCTTGAAGTCGTCGTAAGGCCCGACCCATTCGGCCGCGTCGATGGTGCCCTTTTCCAGCGCCTGGTAGATCTCGCCGCCGGGAATATTCTGCGGGATGGCGCCGATCTTCTCGAGCACCTTGCCGCCGAAGCCGCCGATGCGCATCTTCAGGCCCTTCATGTCGGCCAGCGACTTGATTTCCTTGCGGAAGAAGCCGCCCATCTGCGCGCCGGTGTTGCCGCAGGGGAAGTTGACGATGTTTACCTTGGCATAGAACTCGCGCATCAGCTTCAGGCCGTTGCCTTCGTACATCCAGGCCGTCATCTGCCGGCTGTTCAGGCCGAAGGGGATGGCGCAGTCGAGGGCGTAGGTCGGGTCCTTGCCGAAGAAGTAATACGGCGCCGTGTGAGCGCATTCGACGGTGCCGTTGGACACGCCATCGAGCACGCCGAAGGGGGGCATCAGTTCGCCGCCGGCATGCACCGTGATGGTGAACTTGCCACCGGTCAGCGCACTGACCTGCTTGGAGAATTCTTCGGCCCCGCCATAGATGGTGTCCAGCGCCTTCGGGAAGCTGGACGCCAGGCGCCAGCGAATGGTGGCCTGGGCCTGCACGATGGCCGGTGCGGTGCCCGCGGCGAGGACGCCGGCGATACCGGCGCCGCGAACGAATAGACGACGTTCCATGAGCGAAATCTCCTGTTGACAAGTGAGAGAGGCTGAACCGGGCGAAATTCTAGGTTTGCCCCAGTGGCCTCCACGTGGTGTTTACCCGTGCGCTACGCCCGGCGGGGACCCCCGACCCGGCGGGCAGGCGCTGCGCCGATCAACTGCCGGCGAGTTTCATGCCCTCGACCAGCACCGAGCCCAACGACTTGCTGCCCTGGGTGTAGACGTCGGCGCCCACCGCGACCAGATCCTGGAACATCTGTTTCAGGTTGCCGGCGATGGTGATCTCGTGCACTGGATAGGCTATGCGACCGCCCTCGACCCAGAAGCCGGCCGCGCCGCGCGAGTAGTCGCCGGTGACGTAGTTGACACCCTGGCCCATCAGTTCGGTGACGAACAGGCCACGGCCCAGCTTGCGCAGCATCTCGTCGAGGTCATCGCCCGGCTTCGTCAGACGGCTGCGCAGCGCCAGGTTCTGCGACCCGCCCGCGTGGCCCGTGGTGCGCAGGCCGAGCTTGCGTGCCGAATAGCTCGACAGGAAGTAGCTTTTCACCACCCCTGCCTCGACCACCTTGCTCGCGCGCGTGCGCACGCCTTCGTCGTCGAAGGGCGCGCTGCCTTTGCCACGCGGAATGTGCGGGTCTTCGTCGATGTCCACATGCTCGGGCAGAATGCGCCGGCCCAGGCTGTCGAGCAGGAAGCTGGCCTTGCGGTACAGCGAGCCCCCGCTGGTGGCCTGCACGTAGGCGCCCAGCAACCCCGAGGCGACCGGCGCCTCGAACAGCACCGGCACCGCGCAGGTGGCCACCTTGCGCGACTTCAGCCGCGACAGCGCGCGCTCGGCCGCATAGCGGCCGACGGCCTCGGGGGCGGCCAGTTCGCGTGCATCGCGCATCGAGCTGTACCAGGCATCGCGCTGCATGCCCGAGCCCTTGCCGGCGATCGGCGACACCGACAGGTAGTGCCGCGAAGTGGCATAGCCGCCGCGGAAACCGCGCGTGTTGCCGGCCCAGAAATGCGACTGCTGCGCCGACACGCCGGCGCCTTCGGAATTGGTGATGCGACGGTCGGTGGACAGGGCCGCGTCCTCGCAGCGTCGGGCCAGTTCGGCAGCGCCTTGCGCGTCGATATCCCAGGGAAAGAACAGCTGCAGGTCGCGCGCCGCCTCGGCGGGCGTGGCCAGGTCCTCGGCGTCGGGAAGGCCGGCCACCGGGTCCTCGGCAGTGAAGCGCGCGATGTCGAAGGCCGCGCGCACCGTCTGTTTCAGTGCCTCGGGCGAGAAATCCGAGCTGCTGGCATTGCCGCGGCGCTGGCCCACGTAGATGCTGACGCCGACCGACTTGTCGCGGTTGCGCTCGACGTTCTCCAGCTCGCCCTTGCGCACCGACACCGACAGTCCAGCGCCTTCCGAAACCTCGACGCTGGCATCGCTGGCGCCGATGTCGCGGGCCAGCGCCAGGCAGTCCTCGACGATCTGCTGGAACTGCTCGCGCGGGTACGAAAAGCCTTGGTCGACACGGGGACGCGACATTCTTCTCCTGGGACAGGTGGTGGCACGGTGGGCACTATGATAACGAGCGACCCTTCGCACACTTCAATTCGCCGGCCCGCGCCCATGCCCCGTGCTTCCGTCCTTCCAGCTGCTGTTCCCACCACGCCCGACGGCGACGATGCGCCGAGCAAGACGCGGCTCAAGCAGCAGTCGCACGACCTGCAGAAACTGGGCATGGCCCTGGCCGAACTGCCCGACGCGCGGCTGCAGCGCCTGGACCTGCCCGAGCGGCTGTTCGATGCCCTGGTGGAGTACCGCAACACACGCACCCACGAAGGCCGACGCCGCCAGCTGCAGTACGTGGGCAAGCTGATGCGCGAAGTCGACGACGCCCCGCTGCGCGAGGCGGTGGCCGAATCCAAACTGGGCTCGGCGCGCGACACGCTGCTGCTGCACCAGGCCGAGGCCTGGCGCGACGCGCTGCTGGCCGACGACGAGGCACTGACGCGCTGGATGACGGAACACGCCGATTGCGACGCACAGCGCCTGCGCAGCCTGGTGCGCGCCGCACGGCGCGAGGCCGCCTTGCCGCCCGAGCAACGCAACCCGCGCTCGCGTCGCGAGCTGTACCAGTTCATCCGCCCGCTGCTCTCGGAGACCGCCGCATGAGTGCATTCGAAGCGGTGCGCATCGGGCTGGTGTCGGCCAGCGACCGCGCCGCCAGCGGCGTGTACGCCGACCAGGGCATCCCGGCGCTGCAGGACTGGCTGGGCCGCGCGCTGCGCAACCCCATCCACTGGGAAACCCGGCTGATCCCCGACGAGCAGGCGCAGATCAGCGCCACGCTGTGCGAGTTGGTCGACGACGCGCAATGCGACCTGGTGCTGACCACCGGCGGCACCGGCCCGGCACCGCGCGACGTCACGCCCGAGGCCACGCTGGCCGTGGCCCACAAGCTGATGCCGGGCTTTGGTGAGCAGATGCGCCAGATCAGCCTGGCCTTCGTGCCCACGGCGATCCTGTCGCGCCAGGTGGCAGTGATCCGCGGCAAGGCGCTGATCATCAACCTGCCCGGGCAGCCGAAGTCGATTGCCGAAACGCTGCAGGGCCTGCCGCAGGCCACGCCAACGGTGCACGGCATCTTTGCGGCGGTGCCCTACTGCATCGACCTGATCGGCGGGCCGTATCTGGAAACCGACCCGGCGCTGTGCAAGGCCTTCAGGCCAAAGTCGGCGCAGCGCACCGTCACTTGACCAGGCGGTTCAGGCTTTCGGCGTCGAACTGTTCGGTGGTGTGCGCGTCTTGCGGCACGCAAGTCGCCCCAGGCAACTCGCGCGCGCCCGCCGAGAGCTTCTCGATCGCCTGCCACAGCAGCGCGATCTGGTGCTCCTGCGACGCGGTGCTGTCGATCAGCCCCTTCATCGCCAGCGACACCGGGTCGTCTCCCTGCGTCACGCCATAGGCCGAGAAGCCCATGCGCGCCGAGGCCTCCTCGCGCGCCGCATCGGCCTTGGCCTCGATGATGCGCGCCGGGATGCCGACTGCCGTGGCGCCGGGCGGCACCGGCTTCAGCAGCACCGCGTTCGAGCCGACGCGCGCGCCGTCGCCGACGGTGAAGCCGCCCAGCACCTTGGCACCGGCGCTGACCACCACGCCGCGGCCCAGCGTGGGGTGGCGCTTGGCGCCCTTGTACAGCGTGGTGCCGCCAAGGGTGACGCCCTGGTAGATCGTGCATTCGTCGCCGATCTCCGCAGTCTCGCCGATGACGATGCCCATGCCATGGTCGATGAATACGCGCCGGCCGACCGTGGCGCCAGGGTGGATCTCGATGCCGGTGAGGAAACGCGCTGCGTGTGAGATGAAGCGGCCGAGCCAGCGAAAACCACCTGTCCAGCAGGCATGGGCCCAGCGATGCAGCACCAGCGCATGCAGCCCGGGGTAGCAGCTCAGCACCTCCCAGGCCGAACGCGCCGCGGGGTCGCGTTCCAGGATGCAGGCAATGTCTTCACGCAGGCGGCTGAACATGATGTCTTTCCGAGGGCTCGACGCAAAGTGTATGTCGGTCCTGATTTTCGCGTCGACCCTGTCGGCGCTGGCTGCCGCCGCGCCCCTCCCCGCCAGAGTGGCAACGCGCATGCGCTAACCTAGCAACAGATGGCCGGCGCAACGACTCGGCTCAACCGGAAGCCTGACCATGCTCAAGCGTTCTTTCCTCTTCATGCTGGCCCCGATCGCGAGCCTGGTGCTGCTGGGATGCGCCAGCACGGCGACCAAGCTCGACGCCCAATGGGTCAATCCGCAGCACGCGGGCAAGCGCAGCGTGCGCAACGTCATGGTCATGTCGGCGCTGCGCGACTCGACCAACCGGCGCATCTTCGAAGACCGCATGGTCGCCGCGCTGGAGGCCGCCGGCGTCAAGGCGGTGCAGTCCTACAAGTTCCTGCCCGAGGAAGGCCCGGTCAGCGAGGACAAGATGCGAGGCGTGCTGCGCGAGGCCGGTGTCGGCCACGCGATGGTCACCCGCATCATCAATGTCAGCACCCAGGTGAACGTGTCGCCCGGCATGGTGATGGGCCCGGCCTGGGGGCCGGGCTGGGGCTGGGGCGGCGGCTGGGGGCCGGGCTGGGGCGGCTTCGCCGGCTACCACAACGCGATGTGGGCCACGTCGATCCCGCCGCAGGTGACGACCACGCAGAACGTGCACTCCGACACCCGCGTTTTCGACGCGGCCGACGCCGCGGTGCTGTGGTCTGCCGCAACCACCACATCCACCGGCTACAACGCGGTGAGCCAGCTGATCGATCAGTTCGTGCAGCTGATCGTCAGCACGATGGCCAAGGACGGCGTGATCTGACTCAGGCGGCCTTGCGGCGCCTTGCCAAGAAGCCCAGCGCGCCCAGGCCGGCAAGCGTCAGCGCGTACGAGCCGGGTTCGGGCACGGCAGTCACGCGCAGATGGTCGACCTCGAAGGCGTTGCTTCTTGACCTGAAAGTCAGCGAGTCGATCAGGTCGCCGCCATCGGCCTTGATGGTCAGGTACACGCCCACGCTGCGATCGCCGGTCAGCGAGGTGCCCAGGAGCGTCTTGTTGAAGGCGCTGCCGTTGATTTCGAGCACGTTGTAGTCATCCGGAGAGCCCCAGAGAAAGCTGATCTCCGTGGCCCCGCCTGCGAAACTCATCGTGGCCATGGACGTTTGCGGGGCACTCGGGCCTACAGACCACCAACGTCCGGTAGCTCCCGGCGGCTTGGCCGTGATGGAACCGACACCCGCATCGCCATCGGCGAACACATGACCACCGTCGATGGAGATGAAGCCGGGTAGCAGGTCCGCGACTTCGAAGCCGAATGTCACCGGCCCGCCCGGCACCGCTGAGCTGGAAGCGGTGACGATCGCAGCCTGTGCATGCAGAAAGCACAGTGAAGCGGCTGAGGCAACGAGGATCTTCTTGAAGGTCATGATTTCCGCCAACGACTCCGGGTTTCGGTGTGGCGCCGCCGGATGTGCAACGCTTGACCCGAATGCTGCAGGCCGACGTGCTGACGCGCATCCCCGGGCCCGAGGGGTGCCGCTGCCGCTTCTCGGCGGTTCGTGGTTCAAATCACGCCACACACTCAGCGGCGCTGGTCGATCGCCCGCGCAATGCCGCGCAGGATGTGCACTTCTTCCTGGGTGAGCTGCGCGCGGTTCAGCAACTGCTGCAGGCGCGGCAGCAGCTTCTTCGGTGCGGCCGGGTCCAGGTAGCCCAGCTGCACCAGCGCGCGCTCCCAGTGGTCGACCACGCCCTGCACCGCCGCTGCATCGGCACGCTGCGCATCCGGCGTGCGCGCCTCGACCGCGAAGCCACCGAGAGCCATGCGCCACTCATAGGCGATCAACTGCACCGCCTGGGCCAGGTTCAGCGAGCCGTAGCGCGGATCGGTGGGAATGCTCAGGCAGGCGTGGCAGCGATAGACATCGTCGTTGCTCATGCTGAAGCGCTCAGAGCCGAAGACGAAGGCCACCCGCCGTTCGCCCGATTGCAGCGACGCGAAATGCTCGCGCGGCGCCCAGGTCGGCGGGCCGAAGTCGCGCGGCGTCATCGCCGTGGCGCAGGCATGGTGGATGCCGTCCAGCGCCTCGCTCAAGCTGTCGACGATGCGCGCACGCTCCAGGATGTCGGCGGCGCCACTGGCCAGGGCCACCGTTTCATCGCGCGACAGCACGTCGGCGAAGCGCGGGCGCACCAGCACCAGGTCGGAGAAGCCCATGACCTTCATCGCCCGCGCGGCCGCGCCCACGTTGCCGGCATGGCTGGTGTGCAGCAGCACGAAGCGGGTCGGGTCGGGGCGCGCGGTCATGGGCAGCTAAAATCGGGGCTTGCCGCGGCATTCTCGCCGCGCATGCTCTTTGCCACTGCCACCGCAGCCCACGCCACGCGCACACCCCATGTCACAAGCCTTGCATCCCATGCTCAACATCGCCGTCAAGGCGGCGCGCGCGGCGGGCGCGATCATCAATCGCGCGGCGCTGGACATCGACATCCTCAAGGTCAATACCAAGAACCCCAACGACTTCGTCACCGAGGTCGACCACGCGTCCGAGCGCGTCATCATCGACACGCTGCTCGAGGCCTACCCGGGCCACGGCATCCTGGCCGAGGAGTCGGGCCGTGCCCATGGCGCGAAGCACAGCGACTACGTCTGGATCATCGATCCGCTGGACGGCACCACCAACTTCATCCACGGCCTGCCCACCTACGCCGTGTCGATCGCGCTGGCGCATCGCGGCCAGGTGCAGCAGGCCGTCGTCTACGACCCGGCGCGCAACGACCTGTTCTATGCCTCCAAGGGCCGCGGTGCCTTCCTCAACGACCGGCGACTGCGCGTCAGCAAGCGCATCAAGCTGGCCGACTCGCTGGTCGGCACCGGTTTCCCCTTCCGCAAGGGCGACAACTTCAAGCGCTACATGAAGATGTTCGAAGAGGTGATGCAGAACTGCGCCGGCCTGCGCCGCCCCGGTGCCGCTGCGCTGGACCTGTGTTACGTGGCCGCGGGCTGGTACGACGGCTTCTTCGAGACCGGCCTGCAGCCCTGGGACGTGGCGGCGGGTTCGCTGTTGGTCAGCGAAGCCGGCGGCCTGATCGGCAACTTCACCGGCGAAGCCGACTACCTGTACCAGCGCGAGGTGATCGCGGGCAACCCCAAGGTCTACGGCCAGCTGGTGCAGTTGCTGGCGCCGTACACCCGCGTCATTGCGGGCGCGGCGCCCGGCGCCGAGGACGAGCCGACGACACCGGAAGCGGCGCTGGCCGCACAGCTCGAATCCGCTGCGCCCGCCACGCCGGCGCGCGCGGCGACGCGCATGCGCAAGCCCGCGGGCGACGCCGAGCCCTGAACTCAGCGCGCCGCGAAGCGCCCCCAGGCCCAGCGGCCCGCGGCAGCCGCGGCGGCGCTGGCCAGCGTGCCCCAGGCGATGTCGATGAACGCCAGCACCACAGGCCAATCCCGCAGCGTCGCCAGGTTCGTCAGGTCGTAGGTGGCATAGGCCACGAAGCCGAACAGCGCGCCCGACAGCGCCGCCCGGCTGACAGCTCCAGTGTCCTTCTGGGTGGCTGGCGATGCGATGGCAAAGCGCAACAGACCCAGCCCGTACACCGCATAGAACAAGGCCGCGGCCCACAGCGTGGGCGTCTCGGCCATCAGGTGCCCGAGACCCTGCAGGTACAGCGGCCGCGCGACGAATCCCAGCCATAGCAGATCGAGCAGCAGCATGACCGCCAGGGCAACCAGGTAGGCGGCGAGCTTGTGGTTCATGCCCAGCGGCGGCTCAAGGCAACAGCACCGCGGCGCCGTCGAAGCGGCCGGCACGCAGGTCGGCCAGCGCCTCGTTCGCCTGCCGCAGCGCGTAGGGCTTGGTGTGGGTGCGGATGCCCACCTGCGGCGCCAGGCGCAGGAAGTCGATGCCGTCCTGCCGCGTCAGGTTGGCCACCGACAGCAATTGCCGCTCCTGCCACAGCAGCCGGTAGGGGAACGACGGGATGTCGCTCATGTGGATGCCGGCGCACACCACACGGCCGCCCTTGCGCACCGCCTGCAACGCGGCGGGCACCAGCGCGCCAACCGCGGCAAAGATGATCGCGGCATCCAGCGGCACCGGCGGCGGTTCTTCGGAAGCGCCGGCCCACGCCGCGCCCAGGCTGCGTGCAAAGGCCTGGCTCGCCCCATCGCCCGGCCGCGTGAACGCATACACCGTGCGGCCCTGCCAGATCGCCACCTGCGCAAGGATGTGCGCCGCCGCGCCGAAGCCGTACAGGCCCAGGTGCCGCCCCTCGCCGGCCAGCACCAGCGCGCGCCAGCCGATGAGCCCGGCACACAGCAGCGGCGCCAGCGCCTCGTCGCTGCCGTGCTCGCCCAGCGGGAACGCAAAGCGGGCATCGGCGATGGCCGAGGTGGCAAAGCCCCCATCTCGGGTGTAGCCGGTGAACAGCGGCCGGTCGCACAGGTTCTCCTGCTGGCCCATGCAGAAGGCACAGTGGCCACAGGTGTGGCCCAGCCAGGGCAGGCCAATACGCTCGCCCAGGCGCAGGCCTTGGACACCCGCACCCAGCGCATCGATGCGGCCCACCACCTCATGGCCCGGGATGATCGGCAGCGGAATGTCCGGCAGGTCGCCGTCGAGCACGTGCAGGTCAGTGCGGCACACGCCGCAGGCGGCCACGCGCACGCGGATCTCGCCCGGCCCCGGCTGGCGCTGCGGCAGCTCAGTCCATTCGAGCGGCCCGCCGATCCGGTTCAGCACCATGGCCTGCATCGCGCGCCTTTCGGTTCAGTAGATGTCCGGCTCGGCCACCGCCGCGCCGAAGCCGGTTTCGAGGAAGTCGAAATCGCAGCCCTGGTCGGCCTGCAGCACATGCTGGCCGAAGAGCCAGCCGTAGCCGCGCTCGTAGCGCCTCCGCGGCGGCTGCCAGGCGGCGCGGCGCGCGGCCAGTTCGGCGTCGTCGACTTCCAGGTGGATGCGCCGCGCCGGCACGTCCACCGTGATGCGGTCGCCCGTGCGCAGCAGCGCCAGCGGCCCGCCAATGGCCGCCTCGGGGGCGCAATGCAGCAGGCAGCCGCCGTAGCTGGTGCCGCTCATGCGCGCATCGCTCAGCCGCAGCATGTCGGTGACGCCGGCCTTCAGCAGCCTGGTCGGGATCGGCAGCATGCCCCATTCCGGCATGCCGGCGCCCAGCGGGCCGGCGTGGCGCAGCACCAGGATGTCGTCGGCCGTGACCTCCAGGTCCGGGTCGTCCACCGCCTTCTTCAGCGATGCATAGTCGTCGAAGACCAGCGCTCGGCCGCTGTGCTGCAGCAGATGCGGCGCGCAGGCGCTGGGCTTGATGACCACGCCGTCGGGCGCCAGGTTGCCGCGCAGCACGGCCAGCGCGCCTTCGGCATAGATCGGGTTGTCCAGCGGGCGGATGACGTCGTCGTCGAAGACTTCGGCGCTGGCGATGTTCTCGCCCAGCGTGCGGCCATTGACCGTCATCGCATCGGTGTGCAGGTGAGATCGGATCCGTTGCAGCATCGCCGGCAGGCCGCCGGCGTAGAAGAAGTCCTCCATCAGGTAACGCTCGCCGCTGGGCCGGATGTTGGCGATCACCGGCACCTTGCGGCTGGCGGCATCGAAGTCGTCCAGCGTCACGGCCTGCCCGGCGCGCCGCGACATCGCGATCACATGGATGATGGCGTTGGTGCTGCAGCCCATGGCCATCGCGCAGGCGATGGCGTTGTGAAAGCTGGAGCGGCTCAGCACCCGCGCGGGAATCAGGTCCTCCCACACCATCTCGACGATGCGCCGGCCGCAGTCGGCGCTCATGCGCACGTGGCCAGCGTCGGCCGCCGGGATACTCGATGCGCCCGGCAGCGTCAGCCCCAGCGCCTCGGCGATGCCGGTCATCGTGGCCGCGGTGCCCATGGTCATGCAGGTGCCGTGGCTGCGCGCGATGCCCGATTCCATCTCGGCCCAGGCCTGGTCGGACAGGCGCCCTGCGCGGCGCTCGTCCCAGTACTTGAAGGCGTCCGAGCCCGAGCCCAGCACCTGGCCGCGCCAGTGGCCGCGCAGCATCGGCCCGGCCGGCAGGAACACGAAGGGCAGCCCGGCGCTGAGCGCACCCATCACCAGGCCCGGCGTGGTCTTGTCGCAGCCGCCCATCAGCACCGCGCCGTCGATCGGGTGCGAGCGCAGCAGCTCCTCGCATTCGATCGCCAGCAGGTTCCGGTAGAGCATCGTCGTCGGCTTGACGATCGGCTCGGACAGGCTCATCGCCGGCAGCTCCAGCGGCAGCCCGCCGGCCTGCAGCACACCGCGCTTGACGTCCTCGACGCGCTGCTTGAAGTGCGCATGGCACTGGTTGATGTCGCTCCAGGTGTTGACGACGGCGATCACCGGCTTGCCCGCCCAGTCGGCCGGCGCGTAGCCCATCTGCCGCATGCGCGAGCGGTGGCCGAAGGAGCGGAAGTCGTCGGGTGCGAACCAGCGTGAGCTGCGCAAGGTCGAGGCGGTCCTGCGGGTCATGGTCGGCATTCCTTCGGCGGCGGCACGGCAACACTGTACGCGCGCTTGCGCCCCGGGGCGTCGCGTAGAGTCCGGCCTCGGCCTGCACGGCCACACCTGCCCCGATGCAAGCCCAACAATCCACCGCCAAGGCGGCCGCATGGATGGCCGGATGGCTGACGCTGATGCTGGTCATCGCCGTGGCCGGCCGCGAGGCCACGCGCGAGTTGGCGGTGTTCCAGGTGATGGAGCTGCGCGCGGTCATCGGGCTGTTCCTGCTGTGGCCGATGGTGCGCTCGGCCGGCGGCGTCGCGGCCCTGAAGACGCAGCGCCTGCGCGACCATGCAACGCGCAACCTGGTGCACTACGCGGCGCAGTACGCCTGGTTCGCCGCGCTGACGATGATCCCGCTGGCCCAGGTGGTGGCCATCGAGTTCACGATGCCGATCTGGATCATCCTGCTGGCCGCCGTCTTCCTGGGCGAGCGCATCACGCCCTGGAAGGTGCTGGCGGTAGCGCTGGGCCTGCTGGGCGTGGGGCTGATCGTGCGGCCCAGCAGCGCAGGGCTGAGCCCCGGGCAGCTGGTGGCGCTGGCTGCGGCCGTGGGCTTTGCGGTGTCGGTGACGATGGTCAAGTCCCTGACGCGCAGCGACAGTGCGTTGGCCATCATCTTCTGGATGCTGGTGGTGCAGTCGCTGCTGGGCCTGCTGCCGGCCCTGTGGGTATGGCGCTGGCCCTCGCCCGTCGCGTGGGGCTGGGTGGCAGTGGTGGCCTTCTGCGGCACCTTCTCGCACTACTGCATGGCCCGCGCCATGCGCCATGCCGAGGCCACCGTGGTGATGCCGATGGACTACCTGCGCGTGCCGCTGACCGCACTGGCCGGCTGGCTGATCTACGCCGAACGCCTGGACCTGTTCACCGTGGCCGGCACGGTGCTGATCCTGGCCGGCAATCTGCTGAACATCCGTCGCGCTGGCAGCGCCCAGCGGCCGAATCCCAGGTCACACCGACAAAGCTCAAGCGGCTGAGGGGGCGCCGGCACAAACCGGCGCTGGGCCAGGTTAGTCGCTGCCAGGCCAGCCACCGGCTGGACTTCCAGACCCACTTCCCGCAAGCGGCCGACACCGGCCCTCACCCTGCCATCGAAAGGCATCATGGACACGCTGAGCCTACACAACCCGCTGGTCGCCACCTGCGCGATCGCCGCCACGCCGATGATCCTGAAGGCCGTGGGCATGTCAGTCCTGGCTGACGGCGGCGCGCATGCTAGATTGGCGTTCCATGAAGCACCTCTTCCGTACCTTGAAACTGCTGGCCGGCGTGGCGTTTGGCTTGAGCCTGGCAGCCTGTGGCGGCGGCGAGGTCGGCGGCACCGTCACCGGCCTGGGGACGGCCCTGAGCGTCACGCTGCTCAACAACGGCAGCGATTCGCTCACCGTCAGCCGCAACGGCAGCTTCTTCTTCGCCGAGAGACTGGATGCCAACGCCGCCTATCTGGTGACCGTGCAGACCCAGCCGGTGGGCCAGGCCTGCGACGTCAGCAATGGTTCAGGCACGCTCGACGCCGAAGGGACCACGGTGGACAGCGTGCGCGTGAACTGCAGCTTCTCCTCCAGCCTGCGCGGCACGGTGTCCGGACTGCGGCCGGGCCTGGCGCTGACACTGGTCAACGGCAGCACCCAGCTGGCCATCAGTGCCGATGGGCCCTTTGCCTTCGCCGATGTCCTGGCCGACGGCACGGCCTACTCGGTGCGCGTGCTGACGCAGCCCGCGGGCCTGACCTGCACCGTGCAGAACGCCACCGGCACCTTCTTCGCCCGCAGCTTCCAGGACATCTTCGTCGTCTGCAGCTGAAGGCTGCGGCGCCAACGCGGTAAACCGGTGGCCTTGCGCACCGCGGGCCGCGCCGAAAGTACCCGGGCGTTCAGCGCGCGCCGCGCCGGGTGAGTTGCCGGTAAACATTGGACAGCTGCTCGGGCAAGGCGCCCACATCGTCGATCACCAGGTAACGCGAGGCCGGGCAGACTCGGCGCAGGTAGTCGTGTGCGGCATGGTCGACCGACACGCAGAACACCGCGAGGCCGGCTCGCTCGGCCTCGCGCAGGGCCTGCGCGGTGTCGCGCAGGCCGTAGTCGATGTCTTCCGGGTCGGGCCCGTAGTCGCTGTCCTGCGGGTAGCCGTCGGTCACCACGATCAGCAATCGCAAACGCTCCGGCTGGCGCGCGAGCTTGCGCGCCGCATGACGGATGGCCGCGCCGGTGCGCGTCGAGCCCTTCGGCTCCAGGCGCGCCAGCGCGGCGGCGCTGTGTGCCGACCAGGCCTCGTCGAATGCCTTGGCCAGGTAGAAGTCCACCTGCTGCCGCCCGTCGCCCGAAAAGCCCCACACCGCATGGCGGTCGCCCAGACGGGCCAGCGCATCGCACATCAGCGCGATCGCATCCTTGGCCACGTCGATGACCCGGCGCCGCGGCGGCGGTGGCGCCAGTCTGCGCCGCGGGCTGGCATAGAAGTACGGGTCGTCGTCGAGCGCTGCGCTGTCCGCGCTCGCCTCGCGGTCAGGGACCAGGAAACCGGTGGAGCCGCTGATGTCCAGCAAGAAGGCGGTGCAGACCTCGCGCCGCGCCGGCTGCAGCGCCGAGTACACCCGCAGATCGCCGGCCTGGCCGGCGCGACGCTCGATACGCTCGGTCATGGCGGCCTCGACATCGATCTCGTCGCCGTCGCGGGTGTGCCTCAGACGTTCGCGCCCCAGCGGGCGCACCTTGCCGATGCGTCGGCGGATGTTGGCGGCCAGGCCGGCATGGCGCTGGCGCAATCGCGCCAGGAACTGCAGGTCCTCGCCGCGCAAGGGGTGCTCGTGCACCTGCGTCCAGGCCCTGCGATAGCGCTGCTCCAGGTAGTTCCATTCGTCGTGGCGGGTCACCTCGGCGGCGCTGGCCGGCCGGGCCGGCGCATCGTCCGGGCGGCGGCCTTCGACAGTGGCCGCCTCGTGGGATGCAGTCGTGCCCTGGCCTGGCGCAGCGCGCAGCGGCGTCGGGTCGTCCGTGCCGGCGCGCAGGCGGGCATGGCGCATGGCTTGCGGAACATAGCTGGCCGCCGGGTCCAGCGGCGTTCCACCGTCGCCGTCGGTGCCCGGCAGGCCCGGGTCGGGGGGCGGCGGCTCGATGACGAGCCAATGTGGCAGTGCCAGGTCGTCGCGGCGCCGGCCGTGGCCCAGCAGCGCACACAGGCCGATCGCCGCCTGCAGACTGTCGTACACGGTGGCCGTGTCGCGCAAGGCCGCGGCCAGCAGTGGAAGTTCCTGCAATGGGTCGCCGACACCGAGTGCCAGCCGCTGCAACACGTGCAACGGCCGCGTCGAATCGCCGATGCGCTCCAAGGTCGCCGAGCGCAGCGTCTGCAGGTCGGCGCGCGCGCCGGGAAACTGCTGTTCGATGCGCGCATCGACCCGACCGCCGTCGATGATGCGAAACAGCCGGCGCAAGAGCACCGGCCGCGACCAGGAGGCCAGGCATTGCTGGAGTGGATCGCCCGGCATGACCGCAACGTGCGGGCCGATCAGCCCGCGTGCCGCGGCCTCGGCCCGCTCGAACTGCCAGCGACCGCCGGCCTGGAGCTGCACCACATGGCGCAGTACCTCGATGCGCATCGCGCCCCAGGGCAGCCGCGGGTCCAGCCTGGCCAGCGGCGCCGGCGTCAGCGTGACTGCCGCAGCCTGGTCGGCCGCCGGCGCCAGCTGCAGCGTCAGCGGGCGCCCGGCCAGCGCGCTGCCGAACAGCGATACGGGCCGGTCGATCGCCGCCAATGCCGCGTCCTCGGGCGAATCGCCCACACCGCGCCGCCGCGACGGCGCCCGGCTCATGGCATCAGCACGTCGACGATGTTGTTCACCGCCTGCTGCACGTCCGGGTCGTCGCCGATGGCCTGGGCAATGGCCACTGTGCAGGCGCGGCGCGGCGCGATGCCGCGCACCATCAGCTGCGCGGCATAGATCAGCAGCCGCGTGCTGACGCCTTCGTCCAGTCCCTGCTCGCGCAGGTTGCGCACCTTGTGGCCGATGGCGGCCAGGCGCTCGGCCTGCGCCAGCTCGACGCCGCTTTCGTGGGCGATGATGGTCGCCTCCAGCGCCGGCTCAGGGTAGCTGAACTCCAGGCTGACGAAGCGTTGCCGGGTCGACGGCTTCAGGTCCTTCAGCACCGTCTGGTAGCCGGGGTTGTAGGAGATGACCAGCAGGAAGTCGGGGTGCGCCTGCAGCAACTCGCCGGTCTTGTCGATCGGCAGGATGCGGCGGTGGTCGGCCAGCGAATGGATCACCACCGTGGTGTCCTTGCGCGCCTCGACCACCTCGTCCAGGTAGCAGATGGCGCCGCTGCGCACCGCGCGCGTCAGCGGCCCGTCCATCCACACGCTGCGGTCGCCGAGCAGCAGGTAACGGCCAATCAGGTCGCTGGCGCTCAGATCCTCGTGGCAGGACACGGTGATCAGCGGCGCCTGCGGCGTCACACGCCAGGCCATGTGCTCGACGAAGCGCGTCTTGCCGCAACCGGTGGGCCCTTTCAGCAGCACCGGCATGCGCGCCTCGTAGGCGGCCTCGAACAACGCGATCTCGTCGCCCACTGGCTGGTACCAGGGCGCTTCGGCAGGCGGCACGGAGGGCTCCAGGGGCGCGGACATGCACAGGCGGGGTTCGACAGGGACTCGTCCCATCATAGCCAGCGCATGGCAGCGCATGACCGTCGGCCGGAGGCAGCGCAGTCAGGCCGTCGGCGTGAACAGCGTGGCCTCAGATCGGGCGCGCGGTTGCGCTTGCGCATTGGCCGGCGTGGCCATCGCGCCATGGCGCTTGATCAAGGCCTTGCCCAGCGCCGACAGGTGCACCTGGTCGGGCCCGTCGCCCATGCGCATGAAGCGGGCGTAGGCATAGGCCTCGGCCAGGAAGGTGTCCTGCGACACGCCGGCGCCGCCGAAGACCTGTATCGCCCGGTCGATGACACGCGCGGCCATCGCCGGCACCACGATCTTTGCCGCGGCGATCAGGTCGCGCGCCGCCTTGTTGCCTTCGCGGTCCATCTTGTCGGCGGCGCGCAGCGTCAGCAGCCGCGCCTGCTCGATGTCGTTGTACGAATGGGCGATGTCCTCGCGCACCGACCCGTGCTCGCCGAGCGGCCGGCCAAAGGCCACGCGCAGCGTGGCGCGACGGCACATCAGCTCCAGCGCACGCTGCGCACAACCGACCAGGCGCATGCAGTGGTGGATGCGTCCGGGCCCGAGCCGCCCCTGTGCGATCTCGAAGCCGCGGCCCTCGCCCAGCAGCATGTTCGTCACCGGCACGCGCACGCGGTCGTAGACGATCTCGGGGTGGCCGACTGGCGAATCGTCATAGCCGAAGACGTTCATGTCGCGCACGATGCGCACGCCCGGCGTGGCCTTGGGTACCAGGATCATCGACTGCCGCTTGTGCACGTCGGCATGCTCCGGGTCGGTCAGCCCCATCACGATCAGGAGCTCGCAGTCCTCGTTGAGCGCGCCGGAGGTGTACCACTTGCGCCCGTCGATGACATAGAAGTCACCATCGCGGCGGATGCTGCAGCGGATGTTGGTGGCGTCGCTGGACGCCACCTCAGGCTCGGTCATCGAGAAGGCCGAGCGGATACGCCCGTCCAGCAGTGGCTGCAGCCACTGCGCCTGCTGCCCGGGGGTGCCGTACTGCGCCAGCACCTCCATGTTGCCAGTGTCCGGCGCCGAGCAGTTGAACACCTCCGACGCCCAGAGCACCCGGCCCATCGATTCGGCCAGCGGCGCGTACTCCAGGTTGCTCAGCCCGGCGCCATGCGCGCCCGGCAGGAACAGGTTCCACAGGCCCTGTTCGCGCGCTGCGGCCTTCAGCTGCTGCAGCACCGGTGGCGTGCGGTAGCGCGCTGCCGCGTCGCCGCCATACACCTGCTCGCGGTACAGGTGTTCCACCGGGAACACATGCCGGTCCATGAAGTCATCGATGTGTTGGCGCAACGTGGCGGCGCGCTCGCTGTGCTGGAAGTGCATACCTATCTCCGGTGGGCTGCGTGGGTGTCCCGAGGGTGCCACAAGCCGGGCAACACCCTCGCGGACAATTCCCTCATGAGTTTGTTCGACGATGAAACCCGCGTCACGTCACTCGGTCCGGTCAGCGACGCGGCCGGCAGCGTGGCGGCCTTCGCCGGCCAGGTGAGCCCGGCCTGGAACATCGGCGCCAACCCCAACGGCGGCTACTTGCTGGCACTCGCCGCGCAGGCCATGTGTCAACGCACGCCCACGCAGCCCGACCCGTTGAGCATCACCGTGCACTACCTGCGGCCAGGGCTGTCGGCGCAGCCCTGCCGCATCGACACGCAACTGCTGCGCAGCGGCCGCACGCTCAGCACCGTGCGCGGCACGCTGGTGCAGGACGGCCAGGCGCGCCTGGACCTGCTGGCGACCATGGGCCACCTGGGCGATGCGGGTGCCGCACCCAAGCCGCTGCTGACGCTGCCGCCGCCGGACATGCCGCCGCCCGAGGCCTGCCCCGGCCGCTCGGCACCAGCGCAGGGCGTGGGCCTGCCGATCCTGCAGCGGCTGGACGTGCGCCTGCATCCGGACGACGCCGTGCCCGGCGCCGCCGGCCGGGCCGAACTGCGCGGCTGGATCCGCTTCACTGAAGGGCGTGCGCCCGACGCGCTGGCCTGCCTGCTGATGGCCGATGCCTTTCCGCCGGCAGTCTTCGGCCTGCTTGGCCTGGTCGGCTGGGTGCCGACGATCGAACTGACGGTGCATCTGCGCCGACGCCCGGTGCCGGGCTGGCTGCTCGGCCGCTTCTGGTCACACGACCTGAGCGATGGCCGTGTCGTCGAGGACGGCGCGCTGTGGGATGCCGGCGGCCATCTGGTGGTGCAATCGCGCCAGCTGGCGCTGGTGCGCCAGTCCCAGAACCGACCCGACGAATGGAGACCATGAACACATCCGCCCAGCTGTCTGATCCCCTGAAACTCGCGCATGGCCCGGCCTGGTCCAACCGCATCACGCTGGCCCCGCTGACCAACTGGCAAAGCCATGCCGACGGCACGCTCGGCGAAGACGAGTATCGCTGGCTGACGATGCGCGCACGCGGCGGCTTCGGCATGACCATGACCTGCGCCGCGCATGTGCAGCGCTCGGGCCAGGGCTTTCCGGGGCAGCTGGGCGCGTGGTCCGATGCGCACCTGAGCGGCCTGACGCGGCTGGCCGCGGGCATACACGCCGGCGGCAGCGTGTCCTGCCTGCAGCTGCAACATTCGGGCCGGCGCGCCGAGCCGGAGCTGAGCGGCGAGCCGCGCATCGCACCCTGGGACGATGCCGAGACCGGCGCGCGCGCTCTGACCACTGCCGAGGTCGAGCAGCTGGTGCGCGACTTCATCGCCGCCGCGCGCCGGGCCGAGCAGGCCGGCTTCCAGGGCGTGGAGCTGCACGGCGCGCACGGCTACCTGCTGGCGCAGTTTCTGGATGCCGAGCACAACCAGCGCAGCGACCGCTACGGCGGCAGCTTCGACAACCGCACGCGCGTGCTGTTCGAAATCATCGCCGGCATCCGCGCCAGCACCGCACCGGGCTTCCAGCTCGGCCTGCGGCTGTCGCCCGAGCGCTTCGACATCCGCATGAGCGAGTCGCTGGCGCTGGCGCAGCAGGTGATGGCCGGCGGCCAGATCGACTACCTGGACATGTCGCTGTGGGACTGCTTCAAGCCGCCGCAGGACCCGGCCTACGCCGACCGGCCGCTGATCGCGCATTTCACGGCGCTGCCGCGCCACGGCACCCGGCTCGGCGTGGCCGGCAAGATCATGGACGCGGCCACCGCGCAGCGCTGCCTGGACGCCGGTGCCGACTTCGTGCTCATCGGCCGCGGCGCGATGCTGCACCACGACTTCGCGCGCCGCGCACTGGCCGACCCGGCCTTCCGCTGCATCGAGCGGCCGGTGTCGCGGGCCCACCTGGAGGCCGAGGGCCTGGGCCCGGAGTTCATCAAGTACGTGAGCAGCACCTGGCCGCGTTTCGTGGCCGAAGCTTGAACACGACAGCCGACAGCGCCCGACGCGCGCTGTGGGCCGGCACGCTGGCCTACCTGGCGGCGTGCCTGCTCTTCGGCCTGAACCTGCCGCTGTCGGCCGAGCTGCTGAAGCACTTCGACCCGTTCTGGGTGTCGCCGCTGCGCTACCTGGTGTCGGCCGCCATGCTGGGCTGCATGCTGCTTCTGTCGCTGGGTCCGCGCCAGCTGCGCTCACCGATTCCGCTGTGGCGCGTGGCGGTGCTGAGCCTGTGCGTGGCCGCTTTCCTGGTGCTCTACAACCTGGGCCTGTACCGCAGCGGGCCGCTGACCGTGGCCGCGATTTCGGCCGGCTCGCCGGTGTACGTGGCGGTGGTCTCGCGGCTGATGACCGGTGCGCGCCTCGAACGCGGCTTCTGGGGTGCCACCGTGCTGACGCTGGTGGGCGCGGGCATCGCCATCTCCGGCCGGGCCCGCGCCGTCACGCCCGACGGCGTCGATATCGCCTTCAGCCTGCAAGGCGGCGAGATCCTGGTGGTGCTGGGCATCTGCAGCTGGACGGCCTATTCGATCCTGGCGCAGCGCTGGTTCGAGCCCGGCACGCCGCAGCTGCGCCGCACCTTCCTGACCACCGTCGGCGCCCTGCCCTGGCTGCTGCTGTTCTGGGCCGGCGCCCGCGCCAGCGGCCTGGTCGGGCCACCCAACCTGCAGCCCACGCCGCCGCAGGTGGCGCAGCTGCTGGTGGCCGCGGTGTTCTGCACCGGCCTGGCCACCGTGGCCTGGAACATCGGCGTCAACCGCCTGGGCATCCAGACCGGCGGGCTGTGGCAGAACACGGTGCCGGTATTCGCGGTGCTGATCGCGCTGCTGTTCTTCGGCGTGCAGCCGCTGGCCGAGCAGCTGATCGGCGGCGCGGTGGTGCTGGCCGGCGTGATGTACATGCAGTGGCAGCGCGTGCGCAACGCGCATGCGGCAATTAGCATGCGGTCGAACGAGGACCACGGAGGACACGCATGAACGAGCTGGGACGCCTGGAAGACCTGCCCGCCGACTACCGCGAAGCGCTGACCCGGCTGAACCTGGTGCCGCTGTGGCCCAGCCTGCGCGCGGTGCTGCCGCCACACAAGCCGCAGCCGAAGACCCGGGCCACGCACTGGCCCTACGCGGCGCTGCGCCCGCTGCTGCTGCAAGCCGGCGAGCTGACGCCGATCGAGAAGGCCGAACGCCGCGTGCTGGTGCTGGCCAACCCCGGCCACGGGCTGGAGAAGATGCAGGCCAGCGCCGCCATGTACCTGGGCATGCAGCTGCTGCTGCCCGGCGAATGGGCGCCCTCGCACCGGCACACGCCGAACGCGGTGCGCATGGTGGTCGAGGGCGCCGGCGCCTGGAGCACGGTGGACGGCGAGAAATGCCCGATGCAGCGCGGCGACCTGATCCTCACGCCCACCGGGCTGTGGCACGAACACGGCCACGACGGCAGCGAGCCGGTGGTCTGGCTCGACGTGCTGGACCTGCCGCTGGTGTACTACATGGAGGCCAGCTACCATGTCAACGGTGCGCGGCAAAGCGTCGTGCCCACGCATGGCGAGCGCGCCTATGCGCGCGGCGGGCTGGCGCCCACGCCGGTGTTCGAGCGTTCGCGCCGCGCCTACCCGATGCTGCGCTACCCCTGGGCCGATGCGCGCGCGGCGCTGGAATCGCTGGCTGCCGACCAGCCGGCGCTGCCGGCGGTGCAGCTCAGCTACGTCAACCCCGAGACCGGCGCCGATGCCGAGAACATCCTCGGCTTCTATGCGCTGATGCTGCGCCCCGGCCAGTCGCTGCCGTTGCCGGTGCGCAGCCCGGCGATGGTCTTCCACCTGATCGAAGGCGCCGCGTCGGTGCAGGTGGAGGAGCAGCGCTTCAGCCTGGCCGAGGCCGACACCTGCTGCGCGCCCGGCTACAGCGCGGTGACGCTGGCCAATGCCTCGGCCGTTGCGCCGGCCTTTCTGTTCATTGCCGACGAGACGCCGCTGCACAAGAAGCTCGGCGTCTTCGAGACGCGCAGCTGAGCCGCGCCGCGCCCGGCGTGTAGACTGCCGGGCTTTTTGGTCTGGGCAAGCGCCTTCGGCATGGAGCGAGAGTCACTGCGAGCGGGTCTGAACGGCGCGCCGCTCATCGGATTGCTGTCGCGCTTGGCGTTGCTCGACGGCCCGGGCACGAAGCCGTCCTTCGTGCAGGGCCTGGGGCAGTGGCTGGGCTGGGCCGATGCCATCCCGCTGTCGGCCGCGCTGCAGGCGAACGCGCCGGCTGCGCCGCGGCCGGCGCGCAGCGCCGCACCGGCCGAACGCGAGTTCGAACGCGTGCGCACGGCCCTGCTGCAGCGCATCGACGAGCGCGGCGCCGGCCAGCGGCAAGGGGCGCAGGACGACGACGCCGAGCCGCAGCGCCAGCGCTACGCGTCCTTGCAGCACGCCATGCAGCAGGCCATCGAGCCGTTGCGCGCGCTGGCCCGCGCCGCCGTCGCGCAACGCTCACCCGAGCTGCAGCGCGTGGCCGCGCTGGACGCGGTGCTGGAGCCGGTGCTGGCCGCGCGGGAACAGGCCTTGCTGGCGCTGCTGCCCACGCTGCTGGCGCAGCACCACGAGCGGCTGCGCCGCGCCGCGGCCGACGCTGCCGCGCCCTGGCAGGAAGTCTTCCGCCAGGACATGCAGCAGCTGCTGCGCGCCGAACTGGAGCTGCGGCTGCAGCCGGTACGCGGCTTGATCGACACGCTGCGCCGCCGGCCACAGGATGACGATGACTAAGCTTCTCTACACGGCCGCATTCGCCATCGGCCTGGGGGTCGTCGGCTGGGTCGGCGCCGGCTATGTGCACAGCCAGCCGCTGGCCCTGGCCATCACGCTGCTGATCGGCGCGTTCTACCTGATGGGCGCGCTGGAACTGCAGCGCTTCCACCGCGACAGCGCGGCACTGCAGCACGCGCTGACGGCATTGGGCGAAGCGCCGGCCGAACTGGACGCCTGGCTGGAGAACGTGCCGGCCGCGCTGCGCAGCAGCGTGCGCTCGCGCATCGAAGGCGAGCGCAACGCCCTGCCCGGCCCGGCCATGACGCCTTACCTCGCCGGCCTGCTGGTGCTGCTGGGCATGCTGGGCACCTTCATGGGCATGGTGGTCACGCTCAGCGGCACCGGCGTCGCGCTGGAACGCGCCACCGACCTGCAGACGATGCGCGATTCGCTGGCCGCGCCGGTCAAGGGCCTGGGGCTGGCCTTCGGCACCTCGGTGGCCGGCGTGGCCGCCTCGGCGCTGCTCGGCCTGATGTCGGCGCTGTGCCGGCGCGAGCGGCTGCAGGCCGCGCTGCAGCTCGATGCACGCATCGCCACCACGCTGCGCGCCTTCGGCCGCACGCAGCAGCGCGAGGCCTCGATGCGCCTGCAGCAGGAGCAGGCGCAGCTGCTGCCGGCGCTGGTCGAACAACTGCAGTCGGCGATGGCACAGCTGCAGGCGCAGGCACGACAGTCGAACGAGCAGTTGCTGGCCAGCCAGGAACGCTTCCAGCGCCAGGCCGAGGCCGCGTACCAGGCGCTGGCCGCGTCGGTGGACAAGACGCTGCAGCACAGCCTGACGGAAGGCGCACGCGTCGCCGCGGCCACGCTGCAGCCGGCGGTGGAAGCGACGATGAGCGGCATCACGCGCGAGACGGCCGCGCTGCACGACCGGGTGGCCGGCGTCGTCGGCCGCCAGCTCGACGGCCTGTCCGAGCGCTTTGCGGCCGCCACGCAGACCGTGGCCGACACCTGGACCCGCGCCCTGGCCCGCCACGAACAAGGCAGCGAAGCGCTGGCGCAGCGCCTGGACGCCACGCTCGAGCGCTTTGGCCAGGGCTTCGAGCAGCGGTCGGCCACACTGGTGGACACGCTGGCCACGCGCCATGCGGCGCTGAACGAGCAGATGGCGGCCAGCGCCTCGGCGCAGCTGGGTGGCAGTGCGGCGCGACTGGATCAGGCCCTGGGTGCTGCACAGGCGCAACTGGCCGCCGGCGACGAGCAGCGGCTGGCCTCGTGGACCGCGGCCCTGACGGCGATGAGCGCCGCGCTGCAGCGCGAATGGCAGCACGCCGGCGAACACACCGCGGCCCGACAGGCGCAGATCTGCGCCACGCTGGAGCAGACCGCCGCACGCATCGCGGCGCAGGCCGAGGCCCATGCCGGCCGCACGCTGGCCGAGATCCACACGCTGGTGCACACCGCTTCCGAGGCGCCGCGGGCCGCCGCCGAGCTGGTGGGGCAGTTGCGCGACAAGCTGTCCGACAGCCTGGCCCGCGACAACGCCATGCTCGACGAACGCCAGCGCACCCTGGCCACGCTGAACTCCCTGCTCGACGCCGTGCAGCACAGCGCCACCGGGCAGCGCGCGGCCATCGACACGCTGGTCGCATCGACGGCCGATTGGTTGGAGCGCTCCGGCGCGCGCTTCACCGAGAAGATCGATGCCGAGTCGGCGCGCATGGAAGCGGCCGCCGCGCAGCTGACGGTCGGCGCCGTCGACGTGGCCAGCCTGGCCGAGGCCTTCGGCGCCGTGGTCGAAGGCTTCAGCCAGTCCAGCGACAAGCTGATGGCGCACCTGCAGCGCGTCGACGACAGCCTGGGCAAGTCCATCGCACGCAGCGACGAGCAGCTGGCCTACTACGTGGCCCAGGCGCGCGAAGTCATCGACCTGAGCCTGGCCTCGCAGAAGCAGATCGTCGAGGATCTGCAGCGCATCGCCGCTCGGCGCGCGGTGCAGGCCTGAGCATGGACGACAGCGAAGCCACGCCCCCGGTGTGGGCCGTGTTCGGCGACCTGATGGCCGGGCTGCTGGGGGCCTTCGTGCTGATCCTGGCCGCGGCCCTGGGCATGCAGCTGGAACTGTCGACGCAGCTGCAGGCCGAGGTGGAAAAGCGCCAGGCCGAGCAGCGTCGCCGCGAGGCGCTGGAACAGGCGCTGGCCATCCCGCTGGCACAGGGCCGCGTGACGCTGAACAATGGCCGCATCGGCATCAGCAACAGCGTGCTCTTTGCCTTCAATTCCGACCAGCTGCAGCCCGAAGGCCGCCGCCTGCTGAAGAGCCTGGCCGCGCCGCTGAGCGCCTACCTGGCGGCGCGCGACGAGATCCTGATGGTCAGCGGCTTCACCGACGACCGGCCGATGCGCGAAAGCGCCCAGCAGTTCGCCGACAACTGGGAGCTGTCGGCGCAACGCGCGCTGACGGTGACACGCGCGCTGATCGAGGACGGCGTGCCCGCGTCGGCGCTGTTCGCCGCGGCCTTCGGTGCCGAGCAGCCGGTGGCCTCGAATGCCGATGCCGCCGGGCGCGCGCGCAACCGCCGCGTGGAGATCACGCCCACGCCTCGGCCGTCGACCAAGAAGGAGGCTGGCGCTTCATGAGCGGTGCGGCCCGCAGCATCGACACGCTGCGCCAGCGCCGCATCGAGGCCCTGGCGCGGCGCGCCGCCAGCCAGCAAGGCGAAGTGCGGCGGCTGCTCGACGGCAAGCTGGCACGACTGCAGGCGGCCGCCGCGGCACCGCAGCCCGCCGCCGCAGCCGAAGCGGCCGACCTGCCGCGCAGCGCGCTGGCCGGGCTGCTGGCCCACATCGCCGCCCAGGGCGAATGCACGGGCGAACTGAAGACGCTGCGCCGACACCGCAGCGCCTGGAACCGGCTGCAGCTGGACCTGCGCGTGACGCAGGCGCTGGCCCAGGTGCCCGACAACGCCGGGCCGCTGAACACGCAGCGGCTGCTGAACCAGGCGCTGCAACTGTTGCGCGACGCCGCGCCGCAGTACCTGCAGCAGCTGATGGCCCATGCCGAGGCCTTGCTGTGGCTCGACCAGGCCCACCTGCCCGGCGCGCGCCGTAGCAGCGTGCGCAAGCCGGCCGTCAAGCCGGCGCGCTAGGCGCGCGGAAAGCGGTACAGCGCGCAGATCTTGTTGCCGTCGGGGTCGCGCAGGTAGGCCAGGTACAGCTTGCCGGTGGCGCCTTCGCGGATGCCCGGCGGGTCTTCGATGCTGACGCCGCCTTGGGCCAGCCCGGCGGCATGCCAGGCATCGGCCTGCTCGGTCGACTGGCAGGCAAAGCCGAAGGTGCTGCCGTTGCCGATGGTCGCCGGCTTGCCGTCGATGGGCAGCGACACCGAGAACACGCCGGTCGGCGTGCGCCAGAAGACGCGGTGCCGGTCCACGTTGCCGGGCTTGACGCCGAGCGTGCCGAGCACCGCGTCGTAGAAGGCCTTGGACCGTTCCAGGTCGTTGGTGCCGATCATGATGTGGGAGAACATGGTGTGCGTGTCTTTCGTTGCGGCGCTCGCGGCGCCGGCATGTTGGGTTAGGCCGAGGAACCGGCCGATTGTGCACAGCCGCCGCGGCAACGGCCGCTCCTACAATGCGCGCCCCTTCACCCGACCCCCGCCATGTTCAAGAACGCGCTGATCTACCGCATCGAAAACTGGGACGCGCCCGCCGCTGCCGCCATCGAGGAGCGCCTGGCCGGCCAGCGCTTCATCGAATGCGCCGCCTCGCAGCCCGAATCCGCCGGCTGGGTCGAACCGCGCGGCAAGAAGCACGGCGCGCTGCTCGAGCAGGTGGCCGGCCAGACCCTCCTGCGGCTGTGCGTGGAGCGCAAGCCGGTGCCTGCCTCGGTGGTGAAGTCGCTGCTGGAAGAGCGGCTGCAGAAGATCGAGGACGACACCGGCCGCCGTCCGCGCGGCAAGCAGGCCAGGGAGCTGAAGGAAGCTATCCAGCAAGAGCTGCTGCCGCGCGCCTTTGCCAAGCGCTCGCACACGCTGGTGTGGCTGGACGCCAAGGCCGGCCTGATGTGGGTCGACGCGGCCAGCGTGAAGAAGGCCGATGCGCTGGTCACCCGCCTGGTCGAGCTGCTCGGCGGCGGCATGCGCCTGGCGCTGCTGCAGACGCAGCTGTCGCCGGCCACGGCCATGGCCGAATGGCTGGCCACGCGCGAGGCGCCGGCCGGCTTCAGCATCGACCGGGACTGCGAGCTCAAGCAACCCGACAGCGAGAAGGCCTGCGTGCGCTATGCGCGCCACACGCTGGACATCGACGAGCTGGCGGCGCACATCCAGCAGGGCAAGCTGCCCACGCAACTGGCGATGACCTGGAACGGCCGCGTGTCCTTCGTGCTGACCGAAGCGCTATCGCTGAAGAAGATCAAGCTGCTCGACGTGGTGCTGGAAGGCGCGTCCGAGCCGCAGGGCGACGACGGCTTCGATGCCGACGTGGCACTGAGCACCGGCGAGCTGCGCTTGCTGATTCCCGACCTGGTGGCCGCGCTGGGTGGCGAGCTGGTGCGCGATGCGGCCGCGGCGGAGGCGAATGCGGGCCGGCAGGTCGAGCCAGCGTTGGCCTGAACGGCCGCCGCGACAAGCCACTCGCGCTGCTGCCTCGTTAGGACGGACCGACAACGATGCAGCGCACGAGAATCGGCACCGGGTCGGCGCGAGCTCGAGTCCGTCGAGCCGGCCGCATCCCGCTGCAGGCCCCCGGGCCGTCGTCAGGCCATGATGTTGACGCCGCCGTCGACGTAGAGCGTCTCGCCCGACAGGCGGCGGGCGTAGGGCGTGGCCAGATAGGCGCAGGTGAAGCCCACGTCCATGATGTCGACCAGCTCGCCGATCGGTGCGCGCTGCGCGGCCTCGGTGAGCAGCAGGTCGAAGTCCTTCAGGCCGCCGGCGGCGCGCGTCTTCAGCGGCCCGGGCGAAATGGCGTGCACACGGATGCCCTGGCCGCCGAGTTCATAGGCCAGGTAGCGGCAGCACGCTTCCAGCGCCGCCTTCACCGGCCCCATCACGCTGTAGGTCGGCACCACCTTGGCGGCGCCGTGGTAGCTCATCGCCATCATCGTGCCGCCGTTCTTCATCAGCGGTGCGGCCAGCCGGGCCATGCGCACGAAGGAGTGGCACGACACGTCCATCGCCTTGGCGAAGCCCGCGGCCGAGCAGTTGATCAGCCCGCCCTGCAGGTCTTCCTTCGGCGCGAACGCGATGGAGTGCACCAGGATGTCGAGCTCGCCCCAGGTCTTGCCGATCTCCTCGAACACGGATTCCAGCTGGCCTTCGACGCTGACGTCGAGCGGCAGGAACAGCGGCGCGCGCAGGTCGCGAACCAGTGGCTCGACATAGGGCCGGGCCTTGTCGTTCAGGTAGGTGATGGCCAGTTCGGCGCCGAGTTCGTCGAAGGCCTTGGCGCAGCCATAGGCGATGGACGAATCGTTGGCGATGCCGACGACCAGGGCCTTGCGGCCGGCAAGCACCGGTCTGGGGACTTCGATGGACATGTTCGTTCCTCCACTTGGCGCGCCCGGCTGGCGCCTCGCGCGCGTGCGCTTCAGCCCAGCACCCGTCGGGTGTGGCGCGCGATCATCAGTTCCTCGTTGGTGGGCAGCACCCACGCGGTGGTGCGGCTGTCGCCAGCGCTGATGCGCGGCCCTCCCGCCCGGTTGGCCGCTGCGTCCAGCTGCACGCCGAGCCAGGCGGCGCCGCGGCACACGCCCTCGCGGATCTCGGCGCTGTTCTCGCCGATGCCGCCGGTGAAGACGATCGCGTCCAGCCCGCCCAGTGCCGCCGCCAGCGAGCCCAGCTCGCGACCGATGCGGTAGACGTACAAGTCCACCGCCAGCTTGGCGCGCGGCTCGTCGCTGGCCAGCAGCGTGCGCATGTCGCTGGACACGCCGGAGACACCGAGCAGCCCCGACTGGTTGTAGATCAGCTTCTCGATGGCGCGCGTGTCCATGCCGCGTTGGTCCATCAGATACAGGATCACGCCCGGATCGAGCGCTCCGCAGCGCGTGCCCATCGGCAGCCCGTCGACCGCCGTGAAGCCCATCGTGCTGGCCACGCTGCGCCCGCCGGACACCGCGCACATGCTGGCGCCGTTGCCCAGGTGGCACACCACCGTGCGGCCTTTGGCGGCCAGCGGGTCAAGTTGCGGCAAGCTCGAGGCGATGTACTCGTAGGACAGGCCGTGGAAGCCGTAGCGGCGCACGCCTTCTTCATGCAGTTCCATCGGCAGCGCGAACATCTGCGCCAGCTCGGGCTGCGAACGATGGAAGGCGGTGTCGAAGCAGGCGACCTGCGGCAGCTCGGGACGGCGCTCGAACATCAGCCGGATCGGCGTCAGGTTGTGCGGCTGGTGCAGCGGCGCCAGCGGCACGAACTGCTCCAGGTCCTGCAGCACCTGCCGGTCCATGCGCATCGGCTGGGCGTACTTCATGCCGCCGTGCACGACGCGGTGGCCGATGCCCTTCAGGCGCAATCCCTGCATGTGCTCGCGCAGGAATGCCACGATGTGTTCGAGCGCACCGGCGTGGCCGAGCGGCTTGCCTTCGGGCCAGGCGTGCGTGGCCAGCGTGTCGCCGCTGGCGCTCTTGGCGACGAAGCGCGGCGTGGTCTGCAGCGCCTCGGCCTGGCCGCGCACCGTCAGCTCGAGATCGTCGCCGTCTTCAGCGAACAGCGAGAACTTGATGCTGGACGAACCTGCGTTCAGCACCGCGATGGCATCGCGCATCACGCCACCCCCTGCGTCGGGTCCTGGCGCCTGGCCTGGGCGAACAGCGCAGCCACCGCGCACGAGGCCAGTCGCGTGGCTACCGAATCGGCGCGGCTGGTCAGGATGATCGGCACACGCGCACCGAGCACGATGCCGGCGGCATCGGCGTCAGCCATGAAGCTCAGGCTCTTGGCCAGCATGTTGCCGGCCTCCAGGTCGGGCACCACCAGGATGTCGGCCTGCCCGGCGACCGCCGACGTGATCTTCTTGATCTTGGCCGCGCCCAGGTCGATGGCGTTGTCCAGCGCCAGCGGCCCGTCGAGCAGGCCGCCGGTGATCTGGCCGCGCTCGGCCATCTTGCACAGCGCCGCCGCCTCGATCGTCGACGGCACCTGCGGATTGACGGTCTCCATCGCCGACAGGATCGCCACCTTGGGCTGTTCCAGACCCAGTGCGCGCACCAGGTCGATCGCGTTCTGCACGATGTGCACCTTGTCTTCCAGCGTCGGGAAGATGTTCACCGCGGCATCGGTGATGATGACCACGCGGTCGATCGCCGGCACGTCCATGATGAAGCAGTGGCTGATGCGCCGCCCGGTGCGCAGCCCGGTGTCGCGCTTGACCACCGCAGCCATCAGCTCGTCGGTGTGCAGGCTGCCTTTCATCAGCATCTCGGCCCGGCCCTCGCGTGCCAGGCGCACCGCCGCCTCGGCCGAGGCCACGCTGTGCGGCGCATCGACCAGTTCGTAGGCGGCAATGTCGAGGCCGGCTTTCGCGGCCACGGCCGCAATGCGCGCCTGCGGGCCGACCAGGATCGGCCTGAGCAGGCCCATCTCCGCCGCCTCGACGGCGCCGCGCAACGAACTTTCGTCGCACGGGTGCACCACCGCGCAGGGCGTCGGTTCAATCGCCTTGCAGCGCGCGATCAGGTTCTGGTATTTCTGGTGTTTGCTGGCTGGCATGGCTTTGATCCTTCGCGTGTCGGTGCTCGAGCGCGGCACCGGCCGACCGCTGCACCGCGGACGGGCACCGCGTTGCCCCGATCGACCGGGGCGGCGCGGCGCAGCCGCGTCACTTCTGCACCGGCCGCGCCTTGACCCTGGACTTCTTTGCAGGGAGCGCCGTCGAAGCCGACGCGGCGATCCGGCGTGGCGCCCTTTCGGGCAGCTTCGACGCACGGCCCGCAGCGAATATGGCCTCGATCTGCGCCAGGCGCCGCGCGCGTTCCCCGATCGGCACACCGGGGGCTTCGACGGTGCGGTGGATGATGGCGAGCAAGGCCTTGCGGCCTGCGGCGTCGGCCGGCAGCATCTTCGCGATGCCCTCCAGCGCCGCGTCGCGGTCGAGCATCAGGCTGAAGAACTGCTCGCGCAGCACCTGCTTGAAGGCCTGCAGCGTCAGCCCCTGGTACTCGGCGCGGATCTGCCGCAACTCGTTGAAGGCACGCTCGTCCACCCCCGGCCCGGCCATGCCGATGTAGACCAGCGCGCGGATCACGGCCTCGCGCGGCCCGCCTTCGGCCAGGCGCGACTTGAGTTCTGCGATGCGTTGCTTGATCAGCACGGCCCGCGCCGGGTCGATGCCCGGCGACAGGCGCGGCGCCGTATTGCTGCCGCGCAGCCCGAGCATCGCCTGCAGCACCGGCGAGCCATACACGCCGAGGAAGATCTGCTCGATGCTGCGGTCGCGCAGGTCGCGATAGCCGTCGAGCGCGGCGATGATGGCCTGCGACATGGTTTGCTGCCACTGCAGCAGCGGGTTGTCAGGCGCGACCGGCTGGCGCTGCTCGCGCACCTGCTCGGCCAGCTGCGCCACCTGCTGCATCAGCGGGTTCTTCTTCGAGAAGATCTGGAACGGCAGTTCCGCCGGGTTGAGGTTGTGCAGCCACTGGGCGCCCTGTTCGTTGATCGACGCCTGCACAAGAGGTTGGAACAGCGTGCGGTACAGGCCCAGGTTGATCTCGGAGACGCGGCGCACGGCGGCAAAACGAAGTTCGTTCTCCGGGTCGGGTTGCACGATGGCGCGCACGTCGGCGAGCGTGCGCGGCTCGAAACGCGCGATCCAGTCACCGACCACCCGTTCACCACCCGTGGCGGCCGCGCTGGCCGGCGTGAGCACGGCTTCGTACAGGCCGGGCGGCAGCACGTCGATCAGGTCGATGTTGGAGGCGAATTCCTGATGCTCCTTCTTGGCCACGCCACCCGAGACGAAGATGCCGAGGTGGCCGATGGTGTCGTGCACCGCATAGACGATGGTCTGGCCGCTGGCGCGAAGGTCGTCGTCCGTGCCATAGAGGTCGACGATCCAGCCCAGCGCCTGCTGCGGCGGCGTGATGTTGTCGCCCTTGGAGCAGAAGCAGATGATCGGCGAACGGATGTTGCGCAGGTCGATGCGGTCGCCGCGGCTGGTGACGATCTCGGCCGTGGCCAGGCGGTTGCCGACGAACAACTGGTCGACGATCCACTGGATCTCTTCGGCATTGAGGTTGACGTGGCCTCCCCACCACTTCTCGAACTCGATGAAGCGCGGGCCCTCGGTGTCGACCTTCGACCACAGGTCGTAGTTCTTGGTCCAGTAGGTATTGGAAGGATTCAGGTTCTCGAAGTTCTGCACCAGGTAGCCGCCATCGAACTTGCCGGCGCCCAGGTCGCCGGTGAGCGCCGTCATCCAACTGCCACCGGCCATACCGCCGGTGTAGCGCATCGGGTTCTCGCCTTCGACCCCGGCCCAGTACGACAGCGGCGAACCGGGCACGATCACCGGGCCGAACAACTCGGGCCGGATGGCCGCGACCATCATCACCGCCCAGCCGCCCTGGCAGTTGCCGATGACACAGGGCTTGCCTTCGGCTTCGGGGTGCAGCGCGATCACCTTCTCCAGGAAGGTCGCCTCGGCGTAGATGATGTCTTCGATCGTCTGCACGGGCATCGGCTCGGGGGTGAAGCCGACGAAGTAGCACGGGTGCCCGGCGCGCATGGCCACGCCCAACTCGCTGTCGGCCTTGAAACCGCCGATACCAGGGCCGTGGCCGGCGCGCGGGTCGACCACCACGAACGGCCGCTTGACCGGATCGACTGCCATGCCTTGCGGCGGCTTGACGCGCACCAGCAGGTAGTTGACCGGCTTGTCGAAGGTGCGCGCATCGAGCACCAGTTCGGCGTCGAAGCTCAGCACGTTGGGCACGGCCTTGGCCTTCTGCTCGTAGTACTGGTCGCTGCGCTGGCGCAATACGTCCCAGAACAGGATCGTGCGCTGCATCGCGTCGGTCATGTATTCCCCGAGTGGGCCCCAAGCCTGCAGCGCGGGGTTCGTGGCTGCTTGAGGACCCGCCGGGCCAGGAAGCCCGGGCCAACGCCAGAGTCCGGTCTGTACTGCGCTCGACTTCGGATTCGTGGCCATTTCATTCACCTTCTTCTTCAGCTTCTCGGACATGCTCCTGGCTGTCCAGCCCATCGTTCTTCGGTTCGTACCCACGCCTCAGGTTCCCTCTGCTGCTGCGCGGAATCCGGGCAGTTTTGTTGCGGAGCAGCATACCCCTGTTGCCTTCCTCGATCTAGAGCATCTAAGACGGCAAGAAGACATTTTGAGACAGCGGACATGCCGGTAGTTGATGCCTGTCAACCGTGACGTCAGCGCAATTGCCGGTGGCAATTCCGATATCGAACCCGCGCCGCATAGTGACCATCGCCCAGCCGGAAATTCTTCAATGGAGGATGCAGACAGCCTGAGCCAGGGTTGCAAACAGGTCGCGCTGCGCGATGGAACGGCGGTGCGCATTCGCATGGCGCGCGCCGACGACAGGCCGAAGCTCGAAGCTGCGTTCAAGGGGCTGGATCCACAGACGATCTGCACGCGGTTCTTCTCGTTCAGAAGAGGCATCAGCGAAGCCGAATTCGAACGCCTCGAGGCGGCCGATCCAGACCACTACATCCTGCTGTTGGCCACCCTCGGCAGCGGCGCCGACGAGACCGTCATCGCCGCTGCCAACTGCGTCGTGCTCGATGCTGCCGGCCCGGGCCGAAGCGCCGAGATCGCGTTCACCGTCGAAGAGGACTACCAGCGCCAGGGGCTGGCGAGCCAGATGCTGGCGACCATCACAGAGATCGCGCGCAGCCACGGGATCACGCGTTTCGAGGCCGATGCGCTGTCGCAAGACCAGGCGATGCTGGCGATGTTCCGGCGCGGCGGCCTGCCAATGACCACCTCGAGCAGCGGGGGCATCGTGCACCTCGTGATGGATCTTGCAGCTGCGGCAACATGATGAGCGAAGCCGCCGGCAACGCAGCGCCGGGTGCTTGGCGCCTCTTCCTGCCGTCGAAGCCGTCATCCATGCGCTGGGGCTGACCTGCAACCTGCCCGGCGGCGACAATAGCAGTCCTCTCAAGGAGTCGTTTCCATGACCGATGAAAACCAGCCTGATTCTCAAACGGGCTATCGACACGCACGCTGGACCGAGCACTTCGACGAGATCGACCGCGAGATCGCGCAGCTCGCCAGCCTGTGCAAGATCCGGCTGCTCGACCCCGGCGTGATCGAGCGGGTGCTGAAGAAGGACACGCTGGTGTGCGGCACGCAGAACCCGCGCGCCTTCGACAAGCTGCGCTCGCTGCTGATGATGCATTACTCGGTACGCGACCGCGCCGTGGTCGCGCTGGGCGAGGACGAGACCAAGCTCATCATGGGCGAGATCGTCGAACGCCTGCGCGCGCGCTACGGCGACCGCCTGGGCGACCCGGGGATCTGAACCGCGCGCCCCTGCCCCCGGCCCAGGCCCGCGAGGCGGCCGGCAGGGCTGAGGCTGCGGCCGCAGGTGGTGCGGTCGCGTCCGCTGCGTCTCGGTGTAGCCGTTGCCCTCGAGGGCTCCATCGGTGACAGAAGGTGACGCCGCGATGCGTGGCAGCCTTGCACCAGGTCAAGACGAATGGGGATGCTGTTGCCAAAGTCGCCACCCTGCGCGACAGTTGAATTGATGCGGTGAGTGAAGGTCGGCGATTCACCGTCCGTGGTTGCTTCGCG
>Ga0105103_10000185_pt1 | contig 34179 bp, 35 predicted proteins | sample PPLLaktember2015_2_FD_79107 | JGI IMG/M metagenome (GOLD analysis project Ga0105103, IMG submission 79107) | Freshwater sediment microbial communities from Prairie Pothole Lake near Jamestown, North Dakota, USA - PPLs Lake P7 Core (6) Depth... | ecosystem: Environmental > Aquatic > Freshwater >...
TGCGTGCGCGCCGCACTTCTATCCCGACCGGTTCCTGAAGTTGGTATTGCCGCAGGCCGATTCGAACATTGGGACAGGCGATGACGGGCATCGAAGATCGACGGGTGCGGCGTTTTCGAACGAGGTCGATGGCAGGTTCCTTGCCATAGGCAAAGGAATTCCCTTCGTGTAGTCCACAGGGTCGTAAGACGTCAGCGCGAAGCGCACACGGTATGAAAGGCACCAGCCGCTTCGAGCGGCTCACCTTCAGAATGCCCCCGGCCTTGCCGGGGGATGGTTACCGGCGTTGTGCCTGGCCACCTGCCTGTCGGCCGGCAGTGTGCTCGCGCAGTTCGCTGTGTCGGTGAACGACAACAAGATGGTGCTGGACAACGGCGTGCCCAAGGTGGTGGCCAACCCGCAGCCCGACACCGTGGCCATCATCGACATGAAAGCCATGCCGCCGCGGCTGCTGGACGAGATCAACGTGCCCGGCAGCGTGGCCGGGCCGCCGCTGTCGGTGGCCGTGACGCCCGACGAAACACTGGCGCTGGTCGCCGCGGCGATGAGGGTCTCGCCTAACGATGCCACCAAGGTCGTGGCGGACAACCGCATGTCAGTCATTGACCTCAGCCTGCGCCCGCCGCAGCTCATCGCCACACTGACCACCAGCGCCTCGCCGGCCGGCGTGTCGAGCAACCGCGCCGGCACGCTGGCGCTGGTGGCCAACCGCGCCGACTGCGCCGTGTCGATCTTCACCATTGCCGGCAGGACGGTGACGCCGGCCGGCACGGTCAGCCTGGGCGGCGCGCCCGACTGCGGCGCCAGCCACGTCGCCATCAGCCCCGACGGGCGCACGGCGCTGGTCACGCGCGGCAACGACCACAAGATCTCGGTGCTGTCCATCGACGGCACGAAGGTCGAATACACCAAGCGCGACATGAATCCCGGCCTGCGCCCTTGTGGCTTGGACATCTGCGTGCCGGGCAGCATCGCGGTGGTGGCCAACATCGGCGTGGGGCAGGGGGATGCCGACACCATCAGCGTCATCGACATGACGGCCAAGCCGGTACGCATCATCGAAACGCTGAGCGTCGGCCAGACGCCCGAAGGCATTAAGTGTTCGCCAGACGGCAGCTACGTCGCGGTGGTGGTGATGAACGGCAGCAACAAGCCGAAGGAATCACCGTTCTACAACCCGCAGGGCAAGCTGTTCCTTTGCCTGGTGGCCGGCAAGACGCTGCAGAGGTTCGGCGAACTGCCGATCGGCAACTGGTCGCAGGGCGTGGCCTTCGCGCCCGACGGCCTGACGGTGCTGGTGCAGAACATGTTGCAGAAGGACATCCAGGTGTTTTGCATCGACGGCATGCGCCTGGTCGACACCGGCCAGCGCATCCCGCTCAAGGGCGGCGGCGCCGCGATCCGCACCGCAGACAAGCCGCGCTAGGCAGGCGGCACCGCCGGCGCGGGTATGCTCCGCGCCCACACCATGGATTCGTTCATCACGTTTCACGGCTTGGTCGTGGTGGTCGCCTTGCTGACCTATGTCGTCACCGCGCACCTGCTGGAACAGCGGCGCCACCCCACGGCCGCCATCGCCTGGGTGCTGTTCATGGTGCTGCTGCCCTACGTGGCGCTGCCGATGTTCCTGGCCTTCGGCTCGCGCAAGCTGGCGCGTCCGCGCTCGGCGCGCGGCCTGAGCGTCGCGCCGCTCGCGCCCGGCGGCTCCTGGGCGCTGCAGACGCTGCATGCGCTGGGCCAGCCGGCGCCGGCCGCCTACCGCGAGCTGCAGATCCATGCCGATGGCAGCCAGGCGTTGCGCGCGCTGTGGCGCCACCTGGACGCCGCACAGCAGTCGATCGAACTGTGCACCTTCATCCTCGGTCGCGATCTGCTGGGTCGGCAGGTCATCGACAAGCTGTGCGAGAAGGCCCGCGCCGGTGTGCGCGTGCGCCTGCTGCTCGACGGCATGGGCAGTCTGATGGCCGGCCGTCCGGACCTGAAGCCGCTGCGCGCGGCCGGCGCCAGCGTGGCACTGTTCGTGCCGCCGCTGCATTCACCGCTGAAGGGCCGCACCAACCTGCGCGACCACCGCAAGATGCTGATCGTCGATGCGGCGTTCGAATCGCGCCGGCTGTGGAGCGGCGGGCGCAACCTGGCTTCGGAGTATTTCGAAGGCGAGCCCGGCAAGGCCACCTGGCACGACCTGAGCTTCGACCTCGAAGGCCCGCTGGTACTGCAGGCGCTGGCACTGTTCGAGCGCGACTGGGCCTTTGCCAGCACCGAGCGCGCGCCGCAGGAAATGCCACCCGAGGCCGCTGCCGATGATGCGCCAGCGTACGGTGCACAACTGGTTGCCTCCGGCCCGGACCAGGTGGACGACACCGTCTATGCATTGCTGCTGAGCGCGGCCTACCAGGCAAGGCGCCGCATCGCGCTGGTCACGCCGTACTTCGTGCCCGATTCGGCGCTGCTGATGGCGCTGTGCCTGGCCGCACGCCGCGGCGTGGCGGTCGAACTGCTGATCCCGGCGCGGTCGAATCACCGTCTGTCGGACATCGCCCGCGGCCGCGCGCTGCGTGCGCTGGCGCAGGCCGGCGCGCGCATCTGGCTGGCGCCACAGATGCTGCATGCCAAGCTTGCGGTCATCGACGAGCAGTTGGTCCTGGCCGGCTCGGCCAATTTCGACAGCCGCAGCCTGTTTCTCAACTACGAGATGATGATCGCCTTCCACGAGGGCGAAGACGTGCGCGGCTTTGCCGCCTGGTACGAACGTGAGCGCCAGTCGGCACAACCCTTTGAGCTGCGCAAGCCAGGGTTGGCGCGCGACGTGGCCGAGGGCATGGTGCTGTGGGTCGGCTTCCAGCTCTGAATTGATCCACCACCGCAGCGCTGTCTGGCAGCGCATGGCCTCGACCGTCGTCACCGTGGCAGAAGGAAGCCCCGGTCGTCCATCGTGCGCTGCCAACGTGGCGCTGCATACGCAGTCGCTATGCTTGGTGCTGCCGTGCACCGTTCGCACGGCAGGGAGAGTTCGATGCCCGCCAGCCAGCAAGACAAGGCCGACGCGTTTCGCGCGTTGCACCGTGGCGACTGTTTCGTCATCGCCAACCCCTGGGACGCCGGCAGCGCCAAGGTGCTGGCCGGCCTGGGCTTTGCGGCGCTGGCCACTTCCAGCGGCGCCGCCGCCGGCGTGCTGGGTCGGCGCGACGGCGAGATCAGCCGCGACGAGGCGCTGGCACATGCCCGCGCCATTGTCGACGCCACCGACCTGCCGGTGGCCGCCGATCTAGAGAATGGCTTCGGCGATGCCCCGGCCGACGTGGCATTGACCATCCGGCAGGCCGGCGAATGCGGCCTGGTCGGCGGCTCGATCGAGGACTTCAGCGGTCTGGCGGCACGGCGGCTGTACCCCGTCAACCAGGCGGTGGAACGCATTGCCGCGGCGGCCGAGGCGGCGCGTGCACTGACGTTCCCGTTCGTGCTGACCGCGCGCTGCGAGAATTTCCTGCGCGGCAACCCCGACCTGGACGACACCATCGCACGCCTTCAGGCCTATTCCAGGGCCGACGCCGACGTACTGTTCGCGCCGGCACTGCCCGACCTGGCAGCGGTGCGCGCGGTCTGCGCGGCGGTGGACAAGCCGGTGAACTTCATGGTCGGGCGCAAGGGCGCGTCCTTCAGCCTAATCGAACTGCGCGACGCCGGCGTGCGCCGCATTAGCCTGGCCACCTCGCTCTACCGCGCGGCCATGGCCGGCCTGATGCAGGCGGCCAGCGAGGCGCGACAGGGCAGCTTCGGCTACGTCGACCGGTTGTGATGCTGCGATGAAGCTGCTGCTGCTGTCCGACCTGCACCTGGAACTGTCGGACCTGCCCATTCCCGAAGATATCGATTTCGACGTAGCCGTGCTGGCCGGCGATATCCTCTGGCCGGGGGTGCAGTTGCCCGGCTGGCTGGCCCGCTCGCCGGCGTTGTGCCGGGCCAGGGCTGTGGTGGCTGTCAGCGGCAACCACGAGTATTTCGATAGCGTCATGCAGCACGAGGCCGTGGCCATGCAGCGTGCCGCACAGGCCTCGGCGGCACCGCCATTGCACCTGCTGGACTGCGCCGAAGTGCGGATCGATGGCGTGCGTTTCCTCGGCTGCACGCTGTGGACCGATTTCGAGCTGCACATCGGCACGGCCGGCGAAGTAGTCTCCGATAGCGAACGCGGCATGGCCGTGGCGGGCCGGGTGATGGCCGACTACCGTACCATCGGCTGGTGCGACAGCCCTGCCGGCGCCGGCCCACTACGCAAGCTCACGCCGCACGACACCTTGCGCCTGCACCGGCAGCAGCGTCAGTGGCTTCAGGACCGGCTGGCCGAGCCCTTCGCCGGCCCCACGGTGGTGGTCACGCACCATGGCCCGCACCGGGGTTCGCTGGCGCCGCGCTTCGCAGCCGACTGGGTGTCCACCGCCTATCTCAGCGAGTTGCCGGCGTCGTTCTTCGACGTGCCGGTGCTTTGGGTGCACGGCCACACCCACAGCGGGCACGACTATCACGTCGGAAACTGCCGCGTGGTGTGCAACCCGCGCGGCTACCAGACCGTCGCCATGCCGCATCCGGAGAACCCGGGCTTTCGCGCCGACCTGGTGGTCACGCTCGACCGGCTGTCCTGAGCTGTGCCAGGCTGCGGCATTTGCCGCAGCAATAGCTCGGTCCGCGCAAGGCGAAGGCTTAGCATGGGCCCGCTCGCCATTTTTGCCGTTGCAAGGAGATTGCTCATGCGCCTGACCCCCCGCTCGTCGAGCCGGTACCGCCATGCCGCCGCGGCCATGGCCCTGGCCTGCGTTGGCGCTGCGTCGGCAGCCGATGAAGGCGGGCTGTACATTGCCGGGGCCGGCTTCAGCTTCCAGCAGGCGGGCGAGCGGGCCATCGCCCAGAACCCAGGCGGCACCCGCTTCTTCGTGCTGACCTTGCCGGCCGAGGCCGCTGCGCTGGGCCCTCGAGCCACCCCCGCCCAGCAGCGCTTGCGTGATCGCGTGCTGGCCGCCAACGGCGTGCTGCTGGTGTGCCAACGCGACCTCGACAACCGTCGCATCAATGCGAGCAACCTCGCTGCCGGCGTAGTGCCGGTGCGTGGCGCCAGCAACGACCTGCCCGCTGGGGAGCGCTACTTTGCCGGCGAGAACCCAGCCAACCTGCCAGCGGCCAACGAGGCCTTGCGCCGGCTGCGCTCTACCTGCGCCTGAGAGCCAGCCCAGCCCCGGACCCCCGGGGGCCGGTGACGCACAATTCCTCTATCGGCCGTTTCGGGCCAGCCCTTCGCCCTGTCGCGCGAGACCCATGCCGACCTGGTTGCGCCGGACCCTGTACGTGTTGGCTGCGTTGCTGCTGCTGACCTTTGGGCTGGTGTGGTGGGTGATGCGCGGCTTCGACGGCGCACAACTGCAGCGCTTGGCCAGCGAATGGATGCGCACGCACCACGACCGCGAACTGGCCTTCGACGGCCCGGCCAGGCTGCAGTTGTGGCCGCAACCCGCCGTGACGGTGCAGCGCCTGCGCCTGTCCGAACGAGGCCAGCCGCAACAGCCCTTTGCCAGCATCGACAACGCCTCGCTGTCATTGCGGTTGCGGCCGCTGTTGACGCAGCGCGAGATCCAGGTCGAAAGTGTGGCGGCCAGCGGCGTGACATTGCGCTTCCTGCGGGACGCGCAAGGCCACCGCAACATCGACGATCTGCTCAGGAGTGTGGCCAGCGATCAACCAACCGCGATCCGACACAAGCCAGCCGCTGACCCTGGGCAGCCTGCAACTGGCCGACGTGGCCATGGAAGTCGACGACGCCCAAGCCGGGATCCGCGGCCGCCTGGGGATCGCCATGTTCGAGCTTGGTGCCTTCGCCCCTGGACAGGTATCGCCGCTGCACCTGCAGGCGCAGGCCGAGCTGAGCGAGCCGGCGATGAATGCCGCGCTGGAGCTCGACGCCGGCCTGACGCTGCTGCCCGCGGCCCGAGGCGGGGCGGCTCCGTCGCTGCGGCTGGACAAGACCGGCATGCGCCTGCGCGGCCAGGGCTGCGACCTGGAAGGGCTGGACGCACGATTGCAGGCCGAAACCATCCGCCTGGAATAGGGTGCCGAACACGGCCTGGCCGACAGCCATGTGCAAGTCGATGGCGCGCAACTGCAGTTCGCTGGCAGGCGCCAGGGTTGGCAGATCGACAGTGGCCAGCTCGGCCTGGCGCGGCTGCACCTGGACATCCTGCAGCGCCGACTGGAGCTGGCCCAAGTGGTGCTGGCCATCAAAGGCAAGCGCCTCGATACCACCGTTGACGCGCAGCTGCGCTGGCCGGCCGGCTGACCCTGGGAGGCGACCAGCGGCTGCAGTTGAAAGTGCGGTCGGATTCGCCCTCTGGCTCGTTCGAGCGCATCGCCGTACCCGGATCGCGGCTCGACATCGACGGGCAGTTCGGCGCCAGCGCGGTCAAGGGCCAGGCCAGCGCCACGCTGGAGCTGGCGCCCAGGCCATTGGAATTGGCACTGGACGTGATGTCACTGCGCCTGAGCGTGGACGATCCCGGGCTGCCACCGCTGCAGCTGTCGCTGGATGGCCAGGTCACGCTGACGCCGAGCGCTGGTTCCGGGCGGATCGAAGGCGGCACCAATGACCAGCGTGTCGACGCGCGCATCGAAGCGCGGCTTGACCGCGAGCGGCCCTTCGTGGACCCGCGCGCCCGCTTCGACACGCTGGACCTGAACCGCTTCGTGGCGCCGGTACAGCCCGGCGCTGCACCGGCGAGCGCGGCGGCGTCGACCCCGGTGGACTTGCAGGCGCTGCGCTGGGCCGATGCGCGACTGCACATCAACGTGGCGCGGCTGCTGCGAGCGCCGTACCGCGTCGACGCCCTGGAGCTGCAGGCGCAGATCGACAACGGCGCGCTCGACGTCCGGCGTCTGGCCGGCCGGGCCTGGGCCGGCAGCTTCGACGCCAGCGGCAGTGCCGACGCGGCCTCGGGACGCTTGGCGCTGCGCCTGCGCGCTGACGACGTGGACCTGCACGCGCTGCTGACCGACACCCTCGGCCACGAAAGCTTGCGCGGCCGTGGCCGTCTCGAGGCCGACCTGCGCAGCCAGGGCAGTACGCTGGGTGCCGTGCGCGCCGGCCTCAATGGCCGACTTTCGCTGGCGCTGCGGCCGGCCGCGCTGCGTGGCGTCGACCTGGCGCAGACATTGCGCGGCTGGCGCACAGCCACTCAGGACAGCGTGGCATCGGATGCCGCTCGCCAGACCGAGTTCAACCAGCTCGATGGCAGCTTCGAGCTGCGTGACGGCGTGGCCCGCAGCACCGACCTCGATGGACGCAGCGAGTTCCTGCGTGTCGGCGGCGAAGGCAGCCTGGACCTGGTGCAGGGCCGCATCGACTATCTGCTGCGCGCGCGCGTGATCAACACTGCCGGCGGTCGCGCCGGGCCGGAGATGGTGCTGCTGAACAACGTGACCGTTCCAGTAGAGCTGCATGGCCCCTTCGGCCAAGTTGAATGGCAGGTGCGTTGGGGCGGTGGCACCGCGGCGGTGGCGGCACTGTCGGTGCCGAACGCGGCCATCGGCACCGTGCGCGGCGTGGCTCGTGGGGCCACTGGGGTGGCGCGCGGAGCCGCCGGTGTGCTGCGCAGCGTGCCCGGTGCGTTGACGCCGGGTCAGCGCTGAGCCTGGGCGTAACGATAATCGCCTTCATGGAACAACCGGTCGCCCTGTTCACCGCCGCCGGCAGTGGCATTGGCGCCGCTGCGGCGCGCAAACTGGCCGGCGAAGGCTGGCAGGTGGCGATCCTGTCGCCCTCGGGCCGCGGCGCGGCTCTGGCCGCCGAACTGAGCGGCCTGGGTGTCACCGGTTCGAAACAGGACCCACAAGCCCTGCAGCGCCTGGTGGACGGCGCCATGCGGCGCTGGGGCCGCATCGACTCCGTGGTCAACAGCGCCGGCCATGGACCCAAAGGCGCGCTGCTGCAGCTGGCCGATGCAGACTGGCATTCGGGCATGGACTTTTACTTGCTCAATGTGGTGCGCATTGCGCGGCTGGTGACCCCGGTGATGCAGAAGCAGCAGCGTGGGGCCATCGTCAACGTATCCGCCTATGCCGCCTTCGAGCCGGAGGCCGCGTTCCCGACTTCGGGTGTGTTTCGCGCCGCGCTGGCTGCATTCACCAAGCTGTTTGCAGACCAGTACGCCGCCGAAGGCCTGCGCATGAACAACGTGCTGCCGGGTATTATCGACAGCCTGCCAGAGAAGGCCGAGCGGCGCGAGCGCATCCCGATGGGCCGCTACGGCCGTGCCGATGAAGTGGCCGAGCTGATCGCCTTCCTGGCGTCTGCGCGCTCGTCCTACATCACCGGCCAGAACATCCGCATCGACGGCGGGTTGACGCGGTCGGTGTAGCGGTCGATGAAGGCCCGAGCCATGACACTGTGGCTGGCCGTCACTGCTGTCATCGCCCTGGGAGGGCCCTACTTGCTGCAGGACCGACTGCTGTACTTTCCGCAGCGCGCCACGGTGGCCGGGTTGGCCCAGGGCGGCTTGGCGGCCTGGCCGTCGGCAGACGAGTTCCGCGGCCTGGTGGCGCAGCCGCAGGGTACCACCCGCGCCACCGCCATCGTCTTCCATGGCAACGCCGGGCATGCCGGGCATCGCGCCTACTACGCCGCGGCGCTGGCACGCCTGGGCGTGCGCGTGATCCTCGCCGAATACCCGGGCTACGGCCCACGCGACGGCGAGGTGGGCGAGGGCCCGATGGTCGAGGACGCATCGCGCAGCATCGAACTGGCGCACAGGCAGTACGGGCCGCCGCTGCTGGTGCTGGGGGAATCGCTGGGTGCCGGTGTGGCGGCGGCCGCAGTGGCCCGAAAGAGCGAGGCCGTGGCCGGCCTGATGCTGATCACGCCCTGGGACCGACTGGAGAAAGTGGCGTCGCACCACTACCCCTGGGTGCCGGTGGGTTGGCTGCTGCGCGATCGCTACGACAGCGTCGCGCATCTGGCGGGTTTCGGGCGGCCGGTGCTGGTGGCGGTGGCCGAGCACGACGACGTCGTGCCGGCGCAATTTGGTGAAGCGCTTTACAGTGCGTTGCCCGAACCCAAGCGGCTGCTCGTCATACGCGATGCGGGCCACAACGATTGGCCCGGCCGCGTCGATGCCGCTTGGTGGCGCCAGGCAGTGGATTTCCTGCTCGCCCACTGATTCCAGGGAGACCCCATGTCCATCGCTCCGACCACCGAAGCCCCTCCGGCACTGCGCCAGCTGGGTGGTCTGCCCGGACCCAAAGGGTGGCCGGTGCTGGGCAACCTGCCGCAGATCAAGCCGGCCGAAATGCATCTGCTGCTCGGCCAGTGGGCGCAGGAGTACGGGCGCTACTTCCAGATCCGCATGGGCGATCGGCGCGTGCTGGTGGTGGCCGACCATAAAGCCGTGGCCGGCGTATTGCGCGATCGCCCGGAGGGTTTCCGCCGCACCGAGAGGCTGGAGGCGATCGGCCTGGAGATGGGCTTCAAGTCGGGCCTGTTCGGCGTGAACGGCGAGGTCTGGAAGCGCCAGCGGCGCATGGTCATGGCGGCGTTCGACCCCGAGCATGTCAACGCGTACTTCCCGTCGCTGGCGAAATGCGGCGAGCGCCTGGCCGGGCGCTGGCGCCAGGTGGCCGCGCAAGGCGCTGCCATCGACCTGCAAGCCGACCTGATGCGCTTCACCGTCGACGCGATCGCCGGGCTGGCCTTCGGCACCGATGTGAATACCCTCGAATCCGACGACGACGTCATCCAGCAGCATCTGAACAAGATCCTGCCGAAGCTGTTCACGCGCATCGTCTCCGCCATCCCTTACTGGTGCTTCTTCAAGCTGCCGTCCGACCGCCAACTGGAGCAGGCGATGGCCGCCGTGAACGAGGCGGTCGCCGGCTTCATTGCCGCCGCGCGCCAACGTCTGCGCGACGACCCGGCGCGCCGCATGTCTCCGCACAACCTGCTGGAAGCGATGCTCGTCGCCGCCGACGAGCCCGGCAGCGGCATCGACGACGCGCAGGTGGCCGGCAACGTGATGACCATGCTTCTGGCCGGCGAGGACACCACCGCCAACACGCTGGCCTGGTGCATCTGGCTGCTGCAGCGCCATCCGGCGGCGCATGCACGTGCCACCGCCGAGGTGTGTGCCGTGCGCATCGACGGCGGACCGGTGACGCTGGAGCAGCTGGCGCAACTGGACTACGTGGAAGCCTGCATACACGAGACCATGCGGCTGAAGCCGGTGGCGGCGTTCCTGCCGCTGCAGGCCCTGAAGGACACGGCGGTTGGCGACGTGGCCGTGCCGGCGGGCACCGTGGTCATCAGCCTGATGCGCCACGACAGCGTCGACGATGGCTTCCTGCCCGACGCGCAGGCCTTCCGGCCGGAGCGCTGGCTGGGCGAGGGCGGGCTGTCGGCGGGCTCGGTCAAGCGCATCTCCATGCCCTTCGGCGCCGGGCCGCGCATCTGCCCGGGGCGCTACCTGGCGCTGCAAGAGATGAAGACGGTGATGCTGACGCTGCTGTCGCAGTTCGAGATCGAATCGGTGGGCACCGACGATGCCAGTACGCCCGCGGAGCGGATGATGTTCGCGATGGCGCCAGTGGGTTTGCGCATGCGGCTGGTGTTGCCGGCCGCCGCTCAGGCGGGAATCACGCCGCCCAGCCAGCGCAGGTCCATCGCGTAGGCACCTGGCCGCAGCGGCGACTCGCCCATGGCGGGTGCGTCGGCGCCGCGGGCCATGGCCTCGACGGTGATGCGCTCGGCACGGCGCCGGCGCGCCGCGTCCAGGTCTTCAGGCAGGCCCTCGTAGGCAGCGCCATCCGGCCGCCATTCGTGCAGCGTGACGCCATGGTCGTGGGCCTGATCCGGATGGCGCAGCCGCAGCCGCAGCGGCGCCTGGCTGCCCAGCGTCGGGTGCAAGCCCAGGTGCGGCGCGAAGCAGCGGTGGCGCAGGCCGTAGACCGCCAGCTCGCCTTGCGCGTCGCACTCCGCGCGCATCGGCAGTCGCTGGCCGGCCGCCAGCACCTGCCAGCCCGGGCATTTCGGATCCTGGCGCAGGCGCAGCTCGACACGGGCCGTGCTGGAGTCCACCAGCCGCGAGGTGCCGCCCTGGTGCGGGCTGGTCGCATCACCGACCAGCGGCCAGAACTCCAGCGCGCGCCGGATCTCCAGCGTGCAACCGGGCAGGCTGACCTGGCCCCAGCGGCGGAATTCCTCGCGCAGCAGCACGCCGCGCAGTGCCGGACCCAGGCCCAGGCCGGCGGCCTGCAGTGCCGCCAGCACCTCCAGCAGGTCCTGTTCCAGGTAGTAGGGCAGCGCGAAGCGTTCGTGCAACTCGCCGTCCCAGTCGATCAACGGCAGTTCGTCGCGGCCGGTGGCCAGCATGGCGACGATGGCGCGCAGCAGACAGGCCAGCGCGGTGGCCCGCTCGGGCGTCTGCTGCATGCGCAGCGCACGAAACTCCACCAGCCCCTGCAGGCCGCGGGAGCCCAGGTTCGGGTTCCACAGCTTCTCGATGTTGATCTCGGCCCGGTGGCTGTTGCCGACGGCGTCGCAAAGGAACGGATCCAGGCTGCGCCACAGCAGTTCGGGCTGTGGGTCCGGCTGCTGCGCCAGCAGGTGCAGGCCCAGCGACAGTTCGTTGCACGCGTCCGCACCACGCTCGTCGGCCCGTGCCGATTGCCCGCTGCTGCCGACGAAGTCGTGCGAGTAGTTGTAGGACAGCGACGGGTGCCGGTTGAAGAAGCGCACCAGGCGCGGCAGCAGCTCCGGCACCCGCAGGAAGGGACTGGCCAGCGGCGACGGGCCGCCCAGCGTGATCTGGCCGCCACCGCCCGAGTCGGCCACGGCACCGTTGAAGTGCAGCCGGTAGGGTGCCAGTCCCTGCGCAGCGGCGGCCGCATAGATTTCGCGGCTGCGCCGCAGAAAATCGGCGGCATCGACGCTGGGCGCGGTGTTGAACTCGATCACCGCCGGATCGGGTGTCGCGGTGATGAGCTCGACCGACGCATCCACCGGCGGCGTGCAGCCGGCCAGCACCAGCGCCGGCAATCCGCAGTCGCGGGCGGCCTTCGCGACCGCCTGCAGTGCGTCCAGGAAGACCGCGACCGTGGCCAGCGGCGGCAGCGTGATGCGCGCCGTCGACTGTCCGTCCAGTTGCGCGATGTCGAGAGCGAAGACCGAAGTGGTGCCGTCGGCCTGCTCCACCGCCACCGCCCGAAGGTGCGGCTCGCAGACGTTGACGTCGCTCGGGCCGGGCCTGAATCCCGCCTGCACCAGGTGGGTGGCCAAGGCCGCGGCCCAGCCGTCGAGGCTTGGCAGGACGACAGTGCCGGGATCGGGTCGGCCTTGGATCGGGTCGGGTGGGCCGTCCCAGAGGCTCAAGCCGTCGCGGCGCCGGAGGTGGCCGATGTTCCAGCGCGGCTGCTCTTCTCCCGGATAGTGCCGACCCTCGCTGCGCAGGACCACGCCGCCTGGCCAAGTGCGACAAAGCCCGGCGATCAGCCGTCCCGCCACAACCTCCTTGTCGCCACCCAGGGCCATGCTCAGCCATTCGGGAGATTGCGCGTGGCGGTCGGTGAAGGTGGGCTCGGAGCCAACCCAGACCACCAGGTCCAACGCCTCGAGCCGAGCGTCGTGCTCGCCGACCTCGACGTCGAAGTTGGGCAGCGCGTCCGCCAGCTCACGGCCGTGCTCCGGCGCGAGTGCGATGTGGACGTCTTGCGGGATCATGAAATTGTCTTCATCCTCGGCGTTCGAGGTCGCCGCACGGTGCGGCGCAGTAGTCCGATCCTAGTGCGAATCGAATTCCCCTCCGCCGCGCGCAACACGCTGTTGCGTGATCGGCCAGCGCATGCGTAGCCGGAACAGCCTCGCCGGGCACCGGCTGCTGCACGGCGCTGCGACGATTCTGCTGCATCCCGATGCCGCGACCGGCATGCCGGGATCAGGCTTGCCGCTGCAGCCTGTCTACCGCGGCTTCAGCCTGCTCCAGCGACCGCAGGATCTGCGCCTTCAGCGCCGGCAGGTCCACCCCGACGGTGCTCTTCTTGCCTTCCAGGTAGCGCGCGTAGACACCGTGCACGATGGCCGCGCTCTTCCAGCGGTTGAAGCCCACGTAGTAGTCCAGCAAGCGCAGGTCGCGGCCGGTGCGCGCGGCATAGCGTTCGGCCAACTCCTTTCGGGTCGGCCAACCGGGCAGGCTGGTCGGCGGCACGCCGCGCACCGAGGGCGGGTCGCCGGGTTCGGCCCACTGGTTCAGCGCGTAGGCCAGGTCGGCCAGCGGGTCGCCCAGCGTCGAGATCTCCCAGTCCACCACTGCGGCGATGCGCCCGTCGGGGCCGACCAGCGTGTTGTGCAAGCCGTAGTCGCCGTGCACGATGCGCGCCGGCCCCTGTTCGGGCACGTGCTCCAGAAGGTACTTCTGCAGGTCGTGAGCGCGGGCATCGTCGAGCTGGGCACCGGCGATCGATGCGGTCCACGAGCGGTACCAGGTCTTCAGCTGGCGGCCGATGTAGTCGTCCTTCTTGCCCAGCTCGCCCAAGCCGACGCTGTCGGGGTCGATGGAATGCAACTCGGCCAGCACGTCGATGAAGGAGTGTGCGATCTCCTGGCGCAGCTGCAGCGGCGCATAGCGCTGCGCGTCGGCGGCCGAATACAGCGGGTGGCCGTTGACATGGCTCATCACGTAGAACATCGCGCCGGTCACCGAGGTGTCGGCGCAGAAGCCCAGCGCGCGCGGCACCGGCACGGCGGTCTTGCCCAGCGCGCTGATCAGCGCCCATTCGCGCGCCATGTCGTGCGCCTTGGGCAGCAACTCGCCCATTGGCGGGCGGCGGATCACCGCCAGACGGCCCAGCGTGCCTTCGATCAGGTAGGTCAGGTTGGAATGGCCGCCTTCCAGCCGGGTCCACTTCAGCGGCGGCGTCAGCTCGGCGATGTTCGCGGCGATCCAGGCCTCGACCGCGGCCTGGTCGTAGCCGATGGGAGCCGTGGGGTCAACCGAGGGCGGCATAGCGTTCCAGGTGGTGGTCGGCATCGCCGAAGCGTTGCCCGATCATCGTCAGACGGCGGAAGGTGTGCGAGATCTTCAGCTCCTCGGTCATGCCCATGCCGCCGTGCAGCTGCACCGACTCCTGGCTGACCTGGCGCGCCGCATCGGCGATCTTCACCTTGGCGGCCGACACCGCACGCCGCCGTTCGGCGGCGTCGCCGGCCGTGTCCACCTTGCTTGCAGCGAGGATGGCCATCGAGCGCGCCTGCTCGGTGTGGATGAACATCTCCACCATGCGGTGCTGCAGCACCTGGAAGGACGCGATCGGCACGCCGAACTGCTTGCGCGTCTTCAGGTACTCGAGCGTGGCGTCATTGGCATACTGCATCGCGCCGATGGCTTCGGCACACAGCAGCGCAGTGGCAAAGTCCACCGCTTCGTCGATGAAGGGCAGTGCGCCGCCCTCGGGCCCGAGCAACGCGTCGGCGTCGACGCTCACACCGGTGAACTTGATGTCGGCAGCGCGCTGGCCGTCCACCGTGCGGCACGGGCTCATACGGATGCCATGGGCGCGCGCATCGACGACGAACAGGCTCGCGGCGCTGTGGTCGCCGGTGCGGGCGGAGACGATCATCTTGTTCGCCCAGGGCGCGCCGATGACCACGCTCTTCCGGCCGTCGAGCACCCAGCCGGCACCTTGCCGTCGGGCCTGCGTCGACTGCGGCGCCAACTCGTAGCGGTAGCCCGGCTCCAGCCCGGCGAAGGTCAGCTTCAACGAGCCGTCGATCACGCCCGGCAGCAGCGCGGCGCGCTGCGCGGCCGAGCCGGCGCGCGCCACCAGCCGGGCGGCGAGGCCGATGTGGTCGAGCAGCGGCTCGACCAGCAGCGCTTCGCCGCAGGCTTCCATCACCGCCATCAGGTCGACCGCGCCTCCGCCGAAGCCGCCGTCGGCCTCGGGTAGGGTGATGGCCGTCACGCCCATCTCGGCCAGCGTGGACCACACCGCATCGCTGCAGCCGCTGGGGCTGTGCACGATGGTCTTGCGCTTGTCGAAGTCGTATTCGTTGGCCAGGTACTTGCGCACCGAGTCGGCCAGCTGCCGTTGTTCGTCGCTGTATTCGAAGTTCATCGTCGAATCCTCTTCAAAGGCCCAGCGTCATCTTGGCGATGATGTTGCGCTGGATCTCGTTGCTGCCGGCGTAGATACTGGTCTTGCGGTAGTTGAAGTAGCGCGGCGCCAGGCGCGACGCCAGCGGGTCCACCGCGCCGCCTTCCACCGCCACGAAGGGCTGCGCCAGCGGGCCGACGGCCTGCATCATCAGCTCGGTCAGCGCCTGCTGGATCTCGGTACCACGGATCTTCAGCATCGACACGTCGGCGCCCGGCGGCTGGCCGCTGCGGCGCATCTTGTCCAGGAAGCGCATCGAGGTCAGCTCCAGCGCGTCGAGCTCGATCTCCACGCGCGACAGCCGGTCGCGGAAGCGCAGGTCCTCGATCAGCGGCTTGCCGTTCTTCTGCTCGCGCGCGGCCAGCGCCTTCAGCGCGGCCAGTTCGCGCTTGGACGAACCCACCGCGCCGGAGCCCATGCGCTCATGGCCGAGCAGGTACTTGGCCACGGTCCAGCCCTTGTTCTCCTCGAACACCAGGTTCTCCACCGGCACCTTGACGTCGTCGAAGAACACTTCGTTCACCTCGTGCCCGCCGTCCATCAGGATCAGCGGACGAACGGTGATGCCGGGTGTCTTCATGTCCATCAGCAGGAAGCTGATGCCTTCCTGCCGCTTCTCGGCCGCGGCGTCGGTGCGCACCAGGCAGAAGATCCAGTCGCCGTAGTGGCCCAGCGTTGTCCAGATCTTCTGGCCATTGATGATGTAGTGGTCGCCGCGACGCTCGGCCCGGGTTTTCAGCGCCGCCAGGTCGGAGCCCGCGCCGGGTTCGGAGTAGCCCTGCACCCAGAAATCCTCGCCGTCGCGGATGCGCGGCAGGAAGCGCTGCTTCTGCTCGGGCGTGCCGAAGCGCAGCAGCACCGACGCGCACATGCTCGGACCGAAGGGCGCCAGGCTGGGCGCGCCGACCAGGCCGAACTCCTCGTCGTAGATGTAGCGCCGGGTGATGTTCCAGCCGGTTCCGCCCCATTCCACCGGCCAATGCGGCACCGACCAGCCCTTGGCCGCCAGGATCTTGTGCCAGCGAACATGGTCGTCCTTTGTCAGGTGGCGGTAGTGGGTGACCTTGTCGCGGATGTCGGCCGGCAGGTTGGCGGCCAGCCAGGCGCGCACCTCGTCGCGGAAGGCGGCTTCTTCGGAGGAATAGCTCAGGTCCATGGTCAATCCTGTACAAGTGTCTTCATGGTGACGGCGCGTCGCGCGCCGGACACCGATGATGGCAGGGGATCGCTGCACCGGGGCTGCAGGTTTTCCATGTCCGGCGGGCGACACGGTCTTGGCGGTTATGCTGGACCGCGACATCCAGAGGAGGCAGAAGCATGGCATTGAAGACGCTGCAGACCCTGCTGTACGGCGTGGAGGACGGCATCGCCACCATCACGCTGCATCGGCCCGACAAGCTCAATGCCTTCACGCCGCTGATGCGTGACGAGCTGATTGCTGCCTTCGACGAGACCGACGCCGACGATGCGGTGCGTGCGGTCATCGTCACCGGCTCAGGCCGCGCCTTCTGTGCCGGCGCCGACTTGTCGTCCGGCGGGAAGACCTTCGACTACGCCTCGCGCAACGAATCTTCGCGCGAGGAAACCCGTGTCGGCGAGGTCTACCGCGACGGCGGCGGGCTGGTGACGCTGCGCGTCTACAAGAGCCTGAAGCCGGTGATCGGCGCCATCAACGGCGCAGCGGTGGGCATCGGCATGACGATGCAGCTGCCGATGGACATCCGCATGGCCAGCACCGAAGCGCGCTTCGGCTTTGTCTTTGCACGGCGCGGCATCACGCCAGAAGCGGCGTCGAGCTGGTTCCTGCCGCGTCTGGTGGGCATGCAGACCGCGCTGGAGTGGTGCTTCACCGGCCGTGTCTTCGGCGCGCAGGAAGCGCTGGAGCGCGGCCTGGTGCGCTCGCTGCACGCGCCGGCCGACCTGCTGCCAGCAGCGCGCGCCTTGGCCCGTGAGATCGCCGACAACACTGCGCCGGTGTCGGTGGCGCTGACACGGCAGATGCTGTGGCGCCTGTCCGCGGCCGAAAATCCAATGATGGCGCACCGCGTCGACAGCCGCGCGATCCAGGCCCGCGGCCGCTCGGCCGACGCGCGCGAGGGCGTCAGCGCCTTCCTCGAAAAGCGCACGCCGAGCTATCCCGACCAGGTGTCCGGCGGCATGCCGGAGTTCTTCCCGTGGTGGCAGGAACCGCAATTCGAGTGAGGCCATGGACAACACTGAAGACTTCGATGTGCTGATCGTCGGTGCCGGCATCTCCGGCCTTGGCGCGGCCTGGCACCTGCAGCACCAAAACCCGGACAAGCGTTTCGTGATCCTGGAGTCGCAGGCCGGCTACGGCGGCACCTGGCGCACCCACAGGTACCCGGGCATCCGCTCGGACAGCGACCTGTTCACCTTCGGCTATGGCTTCAAGCCGTGGATGGGCAAGCCCATCGCCAGCGCGCAGGAGATCCTGCAGTACCTGGGCGAAGTCATCGACGAGAACGGCCTGGCGCCGCACATCCGCTACCGTCATGCCATCCGCTCGGCGCAGTGGTCGAGCGCACGGCGCCGCTGGCTGATCGAGGCCGAGGTGCAGGCCGGCCCGGACGCGCCGCCGCAGACTGTGCGCGTCAGCGCGAAGTTCCTGTGGATGTGCCAGGGCTACTACCGCCATGCCGAGGGCTACACGCCGCAATGGCCGGGCATGGAGCGCTTCGAAGGCCGCATCGTGCACCCGCAGACCTGGCCCGAGGACCTGGCGCTGGACGGCAAGAAGGTTGTAGTCATCGGCTCCGGCGCCACCGCGGCGACGCTGATCCCGGCCATTGCCGAGCAGTGCGCGCACGTCACCATGCTGCAGCGTTCGCCGACCTTCTTCATCACTGGGCGCAATGCCAATGAGCTGGCCGACATGCTGCGCCAGCTGCAGACTCCGGATGAATGGACGCACGAGATCGTGCGCCGCAAGGTGTTGTTCGACCAGGCCGCCTTCACCCGGCGCTGCATGGCCGAGCCCGAGGTGGTGCGCGGCGAGTTGCTGGCCGGCGTGCGCGCCGCGCTCGGTCCGGGCCACGAGGGCGAGGTCGATAAGCACTTCAACCCGCGCTACCGGCCCTGGCAGCAGCGCATCGCCTTTGTGCCTGATGCCGACCTGTTCAAGAGCGTGCGCGAGGGCAAGGCATCGGTCGTCACCGACCAGATCGAAAGCTTCGAGCCGCAGGGCATCTGGCTGCAGTCGGGTCAGCTGCTCGAAGCCGAGGTCATCGTCACCGCCACCGGCTTCAACCTCAACGTGCTGGGCGACATCCACTTCAGCATCGATGGCGAGCCGCTGGACTTCGCCCAGACCGTGGGCTGGCGCGGCACGATGTTCAGCGGTGTACCCAACATGGCCTGGGTGTTCGGCTACTTCCGCGCCAGCTGGACGCTGCGCGTCGACCTGCTGGGCGACTTCGTCTGCCGCCTGCTGCAGCACATGGACGCCCAGGGCGCCGAAGTGGTCACGCCGACGCTGCGCGCGCAGGACGCCGGCATGGCGCTGCGCCCATGGGTGGACCCGGACAACTTCAACCCCGGCTACCTGCAGCGCGGCGTGCACCAGATGCCGCACCAGGGCGACCGCCAGCCCTGGCTGCACCTGCAGGACTACGCGGCCGACAAGGAAGAACTGCCGCGCGCCGCGCTCGACGACGGCACGCTGGTCTACGCCTGAGCTGCAGCCTGGCCGCTGATCTGGCCGACCCGCTGCAGTGTGGACTGCCAGGCAGCGTCGATCTGCGGCGTCCATTCATCGCCCAGTGCCTGCCGGAAGACCTGCACGACCGTGTCGAAGAAGCCCTGGAACTGTGCGGCGCTGACGCCGTTCATCCGGTGGTTGGACCACTCGGCGGCGATCATGCCGGCAGCGTAGGTGCGCCCGCCGGCCACGTCGATCAAGGTATCGATGACACGCAGAAACATCTCGCCGCGCACGCTGCCCAGCGGGTCGCCGATGAACATGTCGCGCAGCCCGGGCTCCTGCGCGAACAGCGCCTCGTAGACGCGCGGCGCTGGGTCGCCGATGCGGGCGACCACCCGTTCCAGGCTGTGTTCCAGCAGTGCAGCGGTGTCCATGGGCATTGGCGGGCGAGTCAGGCCTTGGAGTCAGTCACCGCTGCATTGACCATCGTGCGCAGCTCGCGGCGGATCGGGTACAGCGTCGACGGCAGGAACTGCGTCAGGAAGACGACGCAGAGGTCCTCGACCGGGTCGATCCAGAAGGCCGTGGACGCGGCGCCGCCCCACCAGTACTCTCCCCGCGAGCCGGCAATCTGCGTCTTGGCCACGTCAGTGGTCATCGCAAAGCCCAGGCCGAAGCCCACGCCGCGATAGGTGGCTTCGGTGAACATCGACAGCGACACGTCGGCCAGGTCCTTGCCGCCGGGCAGGTGGTTGGCGCGCATCAGTGCCAGCGTCTTCGGGCCGAGCAGGCGTGTTCCGTTCAGCTCGCCGCCGCGGCGCAGGCATTCGCAAAAGCGCATGTAGTCGGCGGCCGTCGAGACCAGTCCGCCGCCGCCCGAGGGCACCGCGGGCGGCGCGAGGAAACTGCCCAACTGCGCGGGCGTGAGCTTGCCTTCGGGCGACATCAGGTAGCACTGCGCCAGTCGCGAGGCCCTGGCTTCGTCGACGAAGAACGCGGTGTCATGCATGCCCAGCGGCTCGAAGATGTGGTCGCGCAGGTACTGCTCGAAGGGCTGGCCGGAAATGGCCTGCACCAGGCAGCCGAGCACGTCGGTCGAGACCGAGTAGTTCCAGGCCGTGCCTGGCGAAAACTCCAGCGGCACCTTGGCCAGCGCATCGACGAAGCCTTGCAGCCCGTCGGTGCGTGCGAAGGTGTCGAGCTGGTTGGCGCGGTAGGCGGCGTCGACGTTGGTGCGGTTCTGGAAGCCGTAGGTCAGTCCGGAGGTATGGCGCAGCAGGTCGATCATGCGCATCGGCGCATCGGTGGGCCGGGTCAGCCAACCGGGAGGCGTGCCCGGCAGGCCGCCGCCACCGCCGACATACACCCCCAGGTTGCGCCACGACGGAATGAAGCGGTGCACCGGGTCGTCCAGCGCCACCAGGCCTTGCTCGACCAGCATCATGAAGGCCACGCTGGTGATCGGCTTGGTCATCGAGTAGATGCGCACCAGGCTGTCCTCGGCCAGCGGCGCGCCGCTTTCCAGCGAAGCCTTGCCCAGCACCGACTGGTGCACCAACTGGCCGCCCCGCGCGACCTGCAGCAACGCGCAAGGCAGTTTGCCGCTGTCCACGTAGCGCTGCGCAAGAAAGCGGTCGATTCGGGCCAGCCGGGCCGAACACATGCCCTGGGATTCGGGCTTCACGGGCATGAAATCTCCTTCAAGGACACGAAGGAATCATTCTCGCCCAGCAGGCAAGGCGTGCCCGAGGCGTGCGGCGCGAGTTCGCCTTCAGTGCAGCTTCGGGTCGGGTACTTCGCGGGCCGGCACGTCGACCACCTCGCCGCCGGCCGGGCGGCCGAAGCCGCGTGCCCCGGGCATGCGGCCCCAGCGGATGTTCACGGGCCCCGGTCGGCGGCCACGCAGCAGCGCCCACAGCACGACGCCGCCGGTCAACAACAGCCCGAGCAGAAGAGCGCCGATCATCAACATTGTGGCGCTGAGCAGCAGGACCGTGCGCAGCAGCACGGACACGGTGCGCAGCCACAGGGAAGGGTTCGGCGTTGCGTCTTGCATCGTTCTGGGATCCGCCGGGGCGGCGGAGGTTCCATCGGGCGGGTGACGGATTGTGGCGTTCGCGATGATGGCGCGTCCACGCACAATGCCGATCCCGCGTTGAGGAGCTTTGCAAAGGTGCACTGCCATGAAGACTGCCTTGATCGTGCTGCTGGCCTCGTGCTGCGCGACACCGCTGATGGCCCAGACGCGGTCGTTTCGCTGCAACAACGACCTGGTCAACCTGGGTGATGCCAAATCCTCGGTGCAGCTGAAATGCGGCCAGCCGGTGCTGCGCGACGCATTCTGCAAGCCGGGCGATGCACGGCCGCTGCCGCGCGCCGGCAGCGGCAACAAGGTGGTGATCAACAACGCCTGCGAGACGGTGGACGAGTGGACCTACAACCCCGGCTACGGTCAGTTCATGACCACGCTGCGCTTCGAATCGGGCAAGCTGGTGGCCATCACCTACGGAGACCGGGTCAATTGAGCCGAGCCACACGCTCCAGCAGCAGCGCCTTGTCGCGCTGGTTGCCGGCCAGCGCCGCGGCCTGTTCGAACTCGGCCCGGGCTTCGCCGTGGCGACCGAGCCTTTCTAGCAGATCGCCGCGCACGCTGGGCATCCACTGGTACTGGCTCAGGGACTTGTCGCCTCGGAGTGCATCGACGATGGCCAGCCCGGCAGCAGGCCCTTGGTGCATGGCCACGGCCACCGCACGATTCAGTTCCACCACCGAAGACGGCGCCACCTGCATCAGCGTCGCATAGAGCGCGCTGATGCACGCCCAGTCGGTGTCCTCGGCGCGGGCAGCATGCGCATGACAGGCGGCAATGGCGGCCTGCAGCTGGTAGGGCCCGCCGGGCTGGGCCAGGCCTTCGGCCCGTTGCAGCGCATCCAGGCCACGCTGGATCTGCATCCGGTCCCAGCGGCTGCGGTCCTGCACCGCCAGCAGCACCGGGCGACCCTGCGCATCGATGCGCGCCGCACTGCGCGAGGCCTGGATTTCCATCAGCGCCAGCAGGCCCTGCGCTTCGGCCTGCTGCGGCGCCAGGGCGGCCAGCATGCGGCCCAGGCGCAAGGCCTCGTCGCAAAGGGCCTGGCGCATCCAGTCGTTGCCGGCGCTGGCGCTGTAGCCTTCGTTGAAGATCAGGTAGACGACTTCGAGCACCGAGTCCAGCCGCTCGGCCAGCGCCGCGCCGCGCGGCAGTTCGAAGGGCACGCGTGCTTCGCTCAGCGTGCGCTTGGCACGCACGATGCGCTGCGCGATGGTCGGCTCGCTGGCCAGGAAGGCACGAGCGATCTCGTGCGTGCTCAGGCCGCCCAGCAGCTTGAGCGTCAGCGCGACGCGGGCTTCGGGCGACAGCAGCGGATGGCAAGCGGTGAACATCAGGCGCAGCAGGTCGTCGCCGATCTGATCCTGCCGGGTGGCATCCAGGGCGTCGACGAAGTCGGGCACGGTCAGTGCCTGTTGAGCCAGCAGATCCTGGGCGATGTCTTCATGCCGCGCTTCGGCCAGCTTGTGATGGCGCAGGTGGTCGAGTGCGCGGCGCTTGGCCGTGGTGGTCAGCCAGGCCCCGGGGTTGTCGGGCACACCCCGCATCGGCCAATGCTCCAGCGCAGCGACCAGCGCGTCCTGCGCCAGTTCCTCGGCCATGCCGATGTCGCGCACCAAGCGTGCCACCACGGCGACGATGCGCGCCGATTCGACGCGCCAGACCGCGGCGATGGCATCGTGGACCGCCGAGTGCATCGGCTACATCTGCGGCGGTGCGGCGCTTGCGTCCATCCAGAACACCTCCCACTGGTGGCCGTCGGGGTCGGCAAAGCCGTGCTGGTACATGAAGCCGTGGTCCACCGGCGCATTGGGCGTGCTGCCGCCGGCGCCCACGGCCTTGGCGACGAGCGCATCCACCTCGGTGCGGCTGTCGCAGGACAGCGCGATCAGCACCTCGGTGCTCTTGCGCGCATCGGCCACCGGCAGCTTGGTGAAGCCCTGAAAGAAGGGCTCGACCAGCAGCATCGCGTGGATGTTCTCGGCAATCTCCAGGCAGGCGCCCTTGTCGTTGCTGAAGCGCGGGTTGAAGCTCAGCCCCAGCGCCTTGAAGAAGCCCATCGAGCGTGGCAGGTCCCGGACCGGCAGGTTGACGAAGATCTGGCGGATCACGGGGTCTCCTTCGAGCTCTGGTCAAGCAGGTTCATGGGGCCCTTTCAGCCCATCAGCGGGCGCAGCATGGCATGTCGGTTGCCCTCGGTGTCGGTGAAGGCCACGTAGGCGCCGACGCCGGGGATGTCCATCGGCTCGCCCAGCACCTGGCCGCCGGCCGATGCGACCCTTGCCATGGCAGCGGCCATGTCCTCGACGCCGATGACTACCGCGGGGTGCTGGGCCGGCCAGTCGGCCTTGTACGGGAACAACCCGCCGTTGATGGCGCCGGCTGGCGCGCCGGGCTTGGCGTCCTGCGTGGCAGTGGTCACCAGGATGTAGTCGCCCATCGCCGCGCCGAGCGGCTGGGTCTGCCAACCGAAGGCGGCGGCATAGAAGCGGGCCGCGCGCGCGCCGTCGCGGTAGGGCATCTCGAAGTGAACGACCGGGTTCATGTCTCAGCTCCTGCTGGGTTGGGGAGAGCTCGTCTGCAATGACGACGTACCAGCGGCCGTGCTTTCGACAGACGCCGGTCTAGGGACTTGCCCGCACCGGCGCGCGGCTTTCGTCGTAGCAGGGCGCCACGGCACGGACTTCGACCGTGGCCCACTCGGCGGCCGGGCAGCGCCTGGCGATGTCGATGGCCTCGTCGAGACCGGCGCAGTCGATCAGGAAGAAGCCGCCGACCATTTCCTTGGCTTCGGCAAAGGGGCCGTCGAGCAGCTGCGCCTTGCCCTGGCGCACCTGCAGGCGCACCGCACTGGACTGCGCGGCCAGCGACTCCACCGCCAGCAGCTTGCCTTCGGCGCGCAGCGCCTCGCCGAAGCGCTGCATTCGGGCATACGCCTCACGACCCTCGGCCTCGGTGCGCGAGCGGCGCTGCTCGGGCGGCTCGATGATCAGGAGCATGTAGGACATGAGGGTTCCCGGGGTGTGCCGTCGAAGCTCATGCTACACAAGCCCGGCGGGCCGGCGAATATCATGCCCACCAGGTCCGGCGCGGTCTTGCCGGCATCATGGGAGTACGGACTTGGAACTCAGGCGATCGGTGCTGGTGCCCTATTCGGCCGAAGGCATGTTCGACCTGATCGAGCATGCCGAGGACTACCCGAAGTTCCTGCCCTGGTGCGTGGCCGCCACGATCTTGGAGCGCAGCGACGATTGGGTGGCCGCACGCATCGAATTCAGCTACCTGAAGGTGCGCTTCGGTTTCCAGACCCGCAATCCGAAGCGCCGCCCCGAATGGTTGCAGGTGCGCCTGGTCGAAGGGCCGTTTCGGCATTTCCAGGCGGACTGGCGGCTGCGACAACTCGGTCACCTGGGCTGCAAGGTCGAGTTCGACCTGGCCTACGAGGTGTCGGACAGTGTGCTCGACCGCATGGCGGCGAAGGCAGTGGACGTGGTCTCGCGGTCCATGATGGACGCCTTCATCCGAAGGGCAGAAGCGACATTGCCGTTGATCGGCGAACCGCCGCCCGTGCCGTTGCTGGCGCCGCCGGATGCCGCCTTGCCCACTGCGCCGGTCGACCCCGCGCCCGCCACGCCCGCCGCGCCTGCTCCCGACGCCGTGCAGCAAGGGACATGAGCCCCGGCCATCACCCAGGGCACAGCCATTCGCGTGGCCATGGCCACGACCCGGGCGACCGAGGATTCGACCGCGCCTTTGCCATCGGAATCGGGCTCAACCTGGCCTATGTCGCGGTCGAGGCCTTCTGCGGCTGGAAGGTGGATTCGCTGGCGCTGCTCGCCGACGCCGGCCACAACCTTAGCGATGTCATCGGCCTGGTGCTGGCGTGGGGTGGCGCGCTGGCGGGCCGCTTGCGGCCGGACGCGCGCCACACCTACGGCTGGAAGCGGGCCAGCATCCTGGCCGCCTTCCTGAATGCACTGCTGCTGTTGGTGGCCATGGGCTCTCTGGCCTGGGAGGCGGTACAGCGGCTGCATTCACCGGTGCCGGCGGCCGGCGCGACCATCATGGCGGTGGCCGGCATCGGCATCGTAGTCAACACCGCCACGGCCCTGCTTTTTCTGCGCGGCCGCGACGCCGACCTCAACATCCGCGGCGCCTTCTGGCACATGGCCGGCGACGCCATGGTCTCGGCCGGGGTGGTGCTGGCCGGCGCGTTGGCACTGGCCTTCGGCTGGAACTGGCTGGATCCGGCAGTCAGTCTGGCCATCGCAGCACTGATCGTCGCCGGCACCTGGGGCTTGTTCCGCCAGTCGCTGCACCTGCTTTTCGACGGGGTGCCCGAAGGCGTGGATCTGTGGGCAGTGCAGTCGTTGCTGGAATCACTGCCCGGGGTGGACCGGGTGCACGACCTGCATGTCTGGGCAATGGGCACCTCGGACACTGCGCTCACGGCCCACCTGGTGATGCCGCAGGTTCAGGCGGACGACGCATTCCTGCAGCAAGCCAGCGAGCGGCTGTATGCGCGCTTCGCCATCGGCCACGTAACGCTGCAGGTGGTGCGCTCGCCGTTCAACAAGGGCTGTGGCGAGACCGTCGATCCGGCCTCTGACGCAACCCATTGACCTACGCCTGGCGACGCCGGCTTTCGGGGTAGACGATGTTCTCTTCCAGCGCGATGTGATCGCGGTACAGGTCGGTGAACACCGGCACCGCGGCGCGCAGGAAGTCCAGGTCGTACCAAGCGTAGCCCTCGACCACGGCGCGCAGTTGCGGCTGCAGTTCCAGCCAGTCTTCCTCGAGCCAGCCATGGTCCTGCTGGAGCCGGTGCACGTGCTGCACCAACACGGCGTCGCCGCTGGTCAGCAGGCTGGGAAAGACATGTATTTCCTCGGCGGCATGGTGGGCGCGGGCGCTGCCATCGAAGAAGCGACAGATCTCATCGGCCGTGGCGCGTGTGGCGGCGGTGACCCCATCTGCATCGAGCAGGTCGACCCACTGCTGCAGGCGTTCGAGCGTAGCCATCACCTCGCGGTGCGTGGTGTCGAGCATCTCGAAGTTGGCCGGCGTGGGCACGGCCGCGCGCGCGGGGCGCTTCGGAAGGGAAGGGCGGGGCTTGGGGGTGGACATGACAACTCCTCTTGACTGGCTTCGATTCTTGTTGGGTGCAGGCGCTGCGGTTTGTCCTGGATCAACGGCGAGCGCGAATGCCGCACCAGCGCGAGGATTCAGCCAGGAACGGATCTCTTGCTACGATCACACACGGTCCAACTCAAGAAAGGCAACATCATGCGGAACGCGCTCATCGCCGCCAGCCTGGCGCTGGCGGCCTCGGCACAGGCTGCCCCGCCGGAGCACTATCGGCTACAAACCGCGGCAGAACTGTCCCGCCTTTGCGCCACGCCATCATCGGAAAGCGACCACGTCACCGCCGTCGCCTTCTGTCACGGCGTGCTCGCCGGGTCCTATGGCTACTTCCTTTCAGTCACGCCGGTGGCGGACCGCTTCGTATGCCCACCCAACCCCGCGCCGACGCGCTCGCAGGTGGCCAACGGTTTCGTTGCCTGGTTGAAGGCGAGGCCGCAGTACAACAGCGACGGCGCCATCGACGCGCTGTTCCGGTACGCAGCCGAAGCCTTCCCCTGCAAGCGCTGAGTCGAAGCCACTGAACGAAGGAAACCATTCCATGAACCGCAAAATGATTCTTGCCCCTGCTTTGGCCGCTGTGCTGATCGTGGCGGGATGTTCGAACATGACGTCATCGCAGCAGTCCACGCTGTCCGGTGCCGGCATAGGCACCGCGGCCGGCGTCGCGGTCGGTGCGATCACTGGAGAATGGGCCTGGGCCGCAGCGGGGGCCGCCATCGGCGCGGGCGCCGGCTACCTGACCGAACAGGAGCGCCAGCGCCAGGCTGCAGCGCAACAAAGAGCCTTCAACGAAGGCGTTCAGGCCGGCAAACAGCAGGCCACCCAGAAGAATTGAAGCCCTGGCCGGGCCCCGGGCCCGGCCCTCGTCGTAGCCCACGGCGAGTGAAAGGCCACGCCGCGCGTCCGTCCGTGGCCGCCGCAGCGGCATGAGGGCTGCGCGCAGGGACTATCCTCCGCGCGATGTACAAGAAGTTCTTCGGGTTGAAGCACGAGCCGTTCTCGATCGCTCCCGACCCGCACTATCTGTTCATGAGCGAGCGCCACCGCGAGGCGCTCGCACACCTGCTGTACGGTGTGCGCGGCGGTGGCGGTTTCGTGCTGCTCACCGGCGAGATCGGAGCCGGCAAGACGACGGTGTGCCGCTGCTTCCTGGAACAGGTGCCGCGCCGCACCAACGTGGCCTACATCTTCAACCCGAAACAGACGGCCGAAGAGCTGCTGCAGTCGATCTGCGAGGACTTCAGAATTTCGCCCGAAGCCGAACCCGGCCGGGTGCTCACTGCCCGCGACCATGTCGCCGCACTGAACGAGTTCCTGCTGCGCACCCACGGCGTGGGCCAGAACAACGTGCTGATCATCGACGAGGCACAGAGCCTGTCGGTGGAGGTGCTGGAGCAGCTGCGGCTGCTGACGAACCTTGAAACCAACGAGCGCAAGCTGCTGCAGATCATCTTGGTCGGCCAGCCTGAATTGCGCGACATGCTGGCCCGTCCCGAACTGGAACAGCTGGCGCAGCGCGTTATCGCCCGCTACCACCTGGATGCGCTGACGCCGCGCGAGACCGCGCAGTACATCCACCACAGGCTCAGTGTGTCCGGCCTGACGGGCGCCTTGCCCTTCGACGCGGCCGCGATGCGGGGCATCCACGCCCTGTCGCGCGGCGTGCCGCGGCGCATCAACCTGCTGTGCGACCGCGCACTGCTCGGTGCATATGCCAGCGGCAAGCCGCTGGTGGACATGTCGATCGTCGAGAAGGCCGCAGCCGAGGTCCGCGGCGAAATGCCGCCGCGGCGCCGCCGTTCTCGTTCGCGGCCAACACGCAGACGCATCGCTGCGGCGCTGGGTCTGGGCATCGTCGCCGGTGCGGCTCTGTTCGGTGCCGGCCTGTGGGTCTTCGACACCTTGCGTGCACCAACGGTCGTGCAGCAGCAGGCGGGGAGGTAAGTCGACATGTCGTACATCCTCGAAGCGCTGCGCAAGGCCGACGCCGAGCGCGAACGCGGGTCGGTGCCCGACCTGCATGCCCAGGCACTGCCCTTGAGCGTGTCGGATGCGGAAGTGGATTCGCCGCGGCCTTCAGCGGGACTTTGGCTCGGGTTCGGAATCGGGCTTGCGGCTGTGGCAGGCGCAGCGTGGTATCTGCTCGTACGCGATGAGTCCGCACCTGTGGTGCCGGCTGCGGCGACCGTCGCGGCACCGCCGCTGGCCGCCCCAGCGCCGCCCGCACCGGTCGCGCCACCGGCTGCTGCTGCGCCACCGGTGGAGGTGCCTGCAGTCTCGGTGCCGCAGGCGCAGCCGGCCGTGCAGCCCGATTCGCCGGCGCCGCAGCCGGTCACGAACGCCCAACCCAGGGCGGCTGCCAGCATGCCGGTCAATCCTGCCCCCGCGCCGAAGCCGGTGGTATCCGTGCCGAAGCCACCGCCATCGCTACCAAAGGCCGAGCCGCCTGCGCCCCCCGTGCGGGTGCCGACGCTGGCCGAGTTGCCCGCGGAGCTCAGGCAGGAGGTGCCGGCACTGGTCGTCGGCGGCTCGGTCTACTCGCCGAAGGCCAGCGCACGCATGGTGGTCATCAACGGCCAGGTGTTCCAGGAAGGCAACAACCTGGGGCCGGAACTCAAGCTGGAACAGGTTCGCCCGAAGACGGCCGTCTTCTCGATCCGCGGCCAGCGCTTCGAAGTGCCGCTGTAGCTCGGCGCTGGAAGTCGCTGAAGCGGTTATGGTGCGGTCTGACAGGGAAACCCCCGCCGCTCCGCGCCGGGGCGCGATCCTAGAATGAAACAGCCAGCCCACCGGAGCTTCACCAACATGCCAGCCCAACGCCGCGCTGCCGCCGCAGAACCTGCCGAGGCCCCTGCCACTGGCCCGCGCGTGCTGAAGAAGTACCCGAACCGCCGCCTGTACGACACGCGCAGCAGCTCCTACATCACGCTGGCCGACGTCAAGGACATGGTGCTGAAGCTCGAGGACTTCGAGGTCCGCGACGCCAAGAGCGGCGAAGACCTGACGCGCAGCATCCTGCTGCAGATCATCCTCGACGAGGAATCGGGCGGGGTGCCGATGTTCTCGTCCGAGATGCTGGCGCAGATGATCCGTTTCTACGGCCATTCGATGCAGGGCATGATGGGCGCGTACCTGGAGAAGAACCTGCAGACCTTCGTCGAGTTGCAGAAGCGCTTTGCCGCCTCGGGCATGGGCCTGACCGATGCCAAGGCCTTCACGCCCGAGATGTGGGCGCAGTTCATGACCGGGCAGGGCAGTGCGATGCAGGGCCTGGTGGGCGCCTATCTCGAACAATCGAAGAACCTGTTCACGCAGATGCAGGAACAGATGGCCAAGCAGGCCGGCACGCTGTTCCAGGGCATCCCGGGGCTGCCCGCCAGCAAGCGCTGAGGGCGTACGCCGCCGGGGGCGGCCGGCGCGATGCAGGACAATCCGCCGGATGAGTTCCAACGTTCTGCCCGCCGAGGCCGCCGCGCCGAAGATCGCTTTCGTCTCACTCGGCTGCCCCAAGGCGCTGACCGATTCCGAGCTGATCCTGACCCAACTGCAGGCCGAGGGCTACGCCACCAGCAAGACCTACGACGGTGCCGACCTGGTGATCGTCAACACCTGCGGTTTCATCGACGACGCGGTCCGGGAAAGCCTGGACGCCATCGGCGAGGCGCTGGTCGGCAACGGCCGGGTCATCGTGACCGGCTGCCTGGGCGCGAAGCAGGGCAACGACGGCGGCAACCTGGTGCGACAGATGCACCCCAAGGTGCTGGCCGTCACCGGCCCGCATGCGACGCAGGAGGTGATGGACGCGGTGCACCAGCACGTACCGAAGCCGCACGACCCCTTCACCGACCTGGTGCCGCCGCAGGGCATCAAGCTGACGCCACGGCACTATGCCTACCTGAAGATCAGCGAGGGCTGCAACCACCGTTGCACCTTCTGCATCATTCCCGGCATGCGCGGCGACCTGGTGTCGCGGCCAATCGGCGACGTGCTGGGCGAAGCGCAGCGCCTGTTCGAAGCCGGCGTCAAGGAGCTACTGGTCGTCAGCCAGGACACCAGCGCCTACGGCGTCGATGTCAAGTACCGCACCGGCTTCTGGGACGGCAAGCCGGTCAAGGCCCGGCTGTTCGATCTGTGCGAGCAGCTCGGCCGCCTGGCCGAAGGCTTCGGAGCCTGGGTGCGGCTGCACTATGTGTACCCGTACCCGCATGTCGACGACATCATCCCGCTGATGGCGGACGGGCGCGTGCTGCCCTACCTGGACGTGCCGTTCCAGCACGCCCACCCCGAGGTGCTCAAGCGCATGAAGCGCCCGGCCAGCGGCGAACGCAACCTGGAGCGGCTGGCGCGCTGGCGCGAGATCTGCCCGCAGATCGTGGTGCGCTCGACCTTCATCGCCGGCTTCCCGGGCGAAACCGAATCCGAGTTCGAGACGCTGCTCGATTTCGTCCGCGAAGCGCGCATCGACCGCGCCGGCTGCTTTGCCTATTCGCCGGTGCAGGGCGCCGCGGCCAACGCGCTGGCCGACCAGCTTCCGGCCGAGCTGCGCGAGGAGCGGCGGGCGCGTTTCATGGTGGTCGCCGAAGAGGTGTCCACGGCCAAGCTGGAAGAACGCGTCGGCGCGACCATGCAGGTGCTGGTCGATCATGCGCCGGCATTGGGCCGCAAGGGCGGAGTGGGGCGCAGCTACGCCGACGCGCCCGAGATCGATGGCCAGGTACGGCTGCTTCCGCCGGAGAAGGCGTCGAAGACGTTGAAGGTCGGCGAGTTCACGCGCGCACGCATCGTCGGCACCCAGGGGCACGACCTCGTCGGCCTGCCCCTGTAAGACACGAAAGACACCCATGCCCGAAGAGAAGGCCCTGAGCACGCAGCTGATTCACCATCCATACCAGCCGCCGGCCGGCTTCATGGCGCCGCAGCCGGGGGTGTACAAGGCCTCGACCGTGATCTTCCCGAACGTGGCCGCGCTGCAGGCGCGCGACTGGAAGGAAAAGGCCGGCTACACCTACGGCCTGCACGGCACGCCGACGACCTTCCTGCTCGAAGAGCGGATCGCCACGCTGGAAGGCGGAACGCACACGCTGCTGGTGCCCAGCGGGCTGGCGGCGATCACGCTAGTCGACATGGCGTTGCTGAACAGCGGCGACGAGGTGCTGATCCCCGACAACGCCTATGGCCCGGGCAAGGAACTGGCGCGCCAGGAACTGTCACATTGGGGCATAGCCCATCGCTTCTACGACCCCGCCAATCCGGCCGCGCTGGCGGCGATGATCGGCCCGGCCACCAAGCTGCTGTGGCTGGAGGCGCCGGGCTCGGTCACGATGGAGTTTCCCGACCTGAGCGCACTGGTGCGCGTGGCGCGCGACAAGGGCGTGCTCAGCGCGCTGGACAACACCTGGGGTTCAGGTCTGGCCTTCAATGCCTTCGATCTGGGCGAGGGCTTGGGCGTGGACATCAGCGCGCATGCGTTGACCAAGTTTCCGTCCGGCGGCGGCGATGTGTTGATGGGCTCGGTGACCACCCGCGACCACGCCCTGCACCTGCGGCTGAAGGGCACGCACATGCGCATGGGCTGGGGCGTGGGCATGAACGATGTCGAGGCGGTGCTGCATGCCTTGCCATCGTTGGCGCTGCGCTATGCCGCGCAGGACGCCGCCGGGCGCACGCTGGCAATGTGGTGGCAGCAGCAGCCGCAGGTCAGCCAGGTGCTGCATCCGGCCTTGCCCGGGTCACCGGGACACGCCCATTGGGCGTCGCTGTGCAGCCAGGCCGCAGGCTTGTTCTCGGTGGTCTTCGACGAGCGCCACGAGCGCAGCCAGGTGCATGCCTTCGTCGATGCGCTGCAGCTGTTCAAGCTGGGCTATTCCTGGGCCGGGCCGGTGAGCCTGGTGGTGCCCTACGACCTGTCGGTCATCCGCCCCGGCAGCGCGTGGCGCGGCACGCTGGTGCGCTTCTCGCTGGGCCTGGAAGACGTGGCCGACCTGCGGGCCGACCTGGCGCAGGCGCTGCGCGCCGCCTTCGGCGCCGGCTGAGCGGCAATACGGGAAAGCCCGGAACCGGCCCGGGCTGCAAATGCGCGTTGCTGGCCCGCTGACCGGGCTGGCGCCCCCACCTTGCCCGGGCTTCGAATACGCACACAAAACGGGGGCCGAGGAGACACGATGTATGCACCGATGAAAGTGCGGGCGTGGCGCCATGCCTGCGCGCTGCTGTTGTCTGCGGCCTTGCTTCCCGCACTGGCCCAGACCGCCACCAAGACCACGCCTGAACTGATCCGCGCCGCGACGGGCAAGGTCGACGGGGCGATGATCGAGGCCAACGAGCGCAGCACCAAGGACTGGCCGAGCTACGGCCTGGACTATGCCGAGACGCGCTTCTCGAAGCTCAAGCAGATCAATGCCGACAGCGTCGGCAAGCTCGGCCTGGTTTGGAGCTACAACCTCGAATCGAACCGCGGCGTCGAGGGCACGCCGGGGGTCATCGACGGCGTCATGTACGTCACAGGGTCATGGAGCATCGTGCACGCCGTCGACGCGCGCACCGGCAAGCGCTTGTGGGTCTTCGACCCCAAGGTCGACCGCGCCTATGGCTACAAGGGCTGCTGCGACGTGGTCAACCGCGGCGTGGCGGTATGGAAGGGCAAGGTCTTCGTCGCGTCCTATGACGGACGCCTGTTCGGCCTGGACGCCGCCACCGGCAACAAGCTGTGGGAGAAGGACACGATCATCGACCGCAAGATGTCCTACACCATCACCGGCGCGCCGCGCGTCTACAAGGGCAAGGTGATCATCGGCAACGGCGGCGCCGAGTACGGCGTGTGCGGCTACATCACCGCCTATGACGCGGCCACGGGCGAGCAGAAGTGGCGCTGGTTCACCGTGCCCGGCGACCCGAGCAAGCCCTTCGAGGACATCTCGATGGCCCGTGCCGCGCAGACCTGGGACCGCAACGGCAAGTGGTGGGAGGCCGGCGGCGGCGGCACGGCCTGGGACGCGATGGCCTTCGACCCCGAGCTGAACCTGATGTACGTGGGCACTGGCAACGGCAGCCCATGGGCGCGCAACAAGCGCAGCCCGGCGGGCGGCGACAACCTGTACCTGGCCTCGATCGTCGCGCTCGACCCGGATACCGGCAAGTACGTCTGGCACTACCAGGAAACGCCGGGTGACAACTGGGACTTCACCAGCACCCAGCCGATGATCCTGGCCGACCTGAAGATCGTCGGCAAGCCGCGCAAGGTGATCCTGCATGCGCCGAAGAACGGCTTCTTCTTCGTCATCGACCGTACCGACGGCAAGTTCATCTCGGCCAAGAACTTCGTCGAGGTCAACTGGGCCAGCGGTTACGACGCCAGTGGCCGGCCGATCGAGACGCCGATCGCACGCGTGGTGGACCGGCCGCGCGAAATCATCCCCAGCGCCTACGGCGCACGCAACTGGCATTCGATGTCCTTCAGCCCGGCCACCGGACTGGCCTACATGCCGGTGCAGGGCGTGCCGGTCAACCTGATGGACAACAAGGACTGGAAGTTCAACACCCATCGCCCGGGCGAGCCGCACAGCAACCTGGGCTGGAACATGGCCATGTTCGCCAACGTCGAGCCGCCGAAGAGCAAACTCTTCGGTCAGTTGGTGGCTTGGGACCCGGTGGCCCAGAAGGCAGCCTGGTCGGTGGACCATGTAGGCCCCTGGAACGTCGGCACGCTGGCCACGGCCGGCAACCTGGTGTTCCAGGGCACGGCCGACGGGCGCTTCATCGCTTTTGACGCGCGCAACGGCAAGAAGCTCTGGGAAGTGCCCACCGGCACCGGCGTAGTGGCCGCACCGTCCACCTACGAGGTCGACGGCAAGCAGTACGTCTCGATCGCCGTCGGCTGGGGTGGCGTGTACGGCATCGCCGCGCGCCATACCGACCGGGCCGGCCCGGGTACGGTCTACACCTTTGCGCTCGGCGGCAGCGCCAAGCCGCCGGCCTTCGTCGAGTACAAGTTGAACGCGTTGCTAGAAGGGGTGCCCTACGACAAGAACCACTATCAGGAAGGCACCGCGCTGTACGTCAGCAATTGCGTGTTCTGCCACGGCGTGCCGGGCGTGGACCGCAGCGGCAA
>Ga0105103_10000187_pt1 | contig 33649 bp, 28 predicted proteins | sample PPLLaktember2015_2_FD_79107 | JGI IMG/M metagenome (GOLD analysis project Ga0105103, IMG submission 79107) | Freshwater sediment microbial communities from Prairie Pothole Lake near Jamestown, North Dakota, USA - PPLs Lake P7 Core (6) Depth... | ecosystem: Environmental > Aquatic > Freshwater >...
CATCTCAGGTGGCCTGGCCGGCGACGGCAGCCGCTTCAATCGCACCTGGGTGCTGGACGGCGCCGTGCCAGCGCAGCAGCGCATCTGCGCGGTGGGTTTCTATGGCGAGCGGCTGCGCGTGGGCCATGGCCACGACGGCGGCTGGTCGGACTTCGGGCCCGAGCGGCGCATCACGCGTTCCGAGGGCAACGTGCTGTACGAACTGGACGGCAAGCCGGCACTGGACCTGTACAAGGCCTATCTGGGCGACCGCGCGGCCGGGCTGCCGGGCACGGCGCTGCTGTTCCCGCTGTCGCTGCGGCGCGAAGGCGGCAATGGCGAGCCACTGGTGCGCACCATCCTCGGCATCGACGAAGAGCGCCGCTCGTTGACCTTTGCCGGCGACATGCCGCAAGGCGGCATCGCGCGACTGATGCGCACGCACAACGACCACCTGATCGACAGCGCCGGGCGGGCCGTGGCTCGCGCCACGCAGGGGCTGGGCACTCAGGACACGCCGCTGGTGGTGTCGGTCAGCTGCGTCGGCCGCCGCCTGGTGCTGGGTGAACGCACCGACGAAGAGGTGGAAACCGTGCTCGAGGGCGCGCCCTGCCTGGCCGGCCACGTGGGCTTCTATTCCTATGGCGAGATCGCTCCGGCGCTGCGGGGTGGCGCCAGCGACCTGCACAACCAGACGATGACGGTGACGGTGTTCAGCGAGGCCGCCGACGCGAGCGCCGGCGGCTGATGGGCGAGCCGATCCATCCGCTGCTGCTGCGCCAATTGCGCCGGCTGGCGCTGCACGCCGACGTGCCGCCGGACGAGGCCACGGCCTGGACCCGGCTGCTGGAACGCGTCAGCCGCGCCTACACCGAGGCCGACCAGGACCGCTATCTGCTGGAACGCTCGCAGCAAATCGCCTCGACAGAGATGGCCGAGCTCTACGCCGAATTGCAGGCCGAGCGCGACCGCCTCGAGTCGCGCGTGCGCGAGCGCACCGACGCGTTGCAGCTGAGCCAGGGACGTTTGGCCAGCCTGGTGTCGCTGTCCTCCGACTGGATCTGGGAGCAGGACGAGGAGCTGCGCTTCACCTACTTCTCCGACGGCCTGAAGCAGGCCACCGGCGTGGAGCCGGCGCAGCTGCTCGGCAGGCAGCGGCTGCTGAACGGCACGGTCGCTGTGCCGCCCGACGTCGCCGCCGACTACGAGCGCCGCCTGGCGGCACGCCTGCCCTTCCGCGATCTGGTGTACTGCCTGGGGTCGCCGGGCAGCCGCGGCGTGTACATCAGTGTCAGCGGCGAGCCGATCTTCGACCTCGACGGCCGCTTCAAGGGCTACCGCGGCGTGGGCCGCGATGTCACCCACCAGCGCCTGGCCGAGCAGCAGGTGCTGAAGCTGGCCCGCTACGACGGGCTGACCGGGCTGCCCAACCGCAGCATGTTCATCGACGAGCTGGAGCGCACGCTGGCGCGCGCGCGCCGGCACGGCGAGGCCTTTGCGCTGTTCTTCATCGACCTGGACCGCTTCAAGAACATCAACGACAGCCTGGGCCACGGCGCCGGCGACCAGCTGCTGAAGGTAATGGCCTCGCGGCTGCGCGAACTGCTGCGCGACAGCGACCTGGTGGCACGGCTGGGGGGTGACGAATTCGTGGTGCTGCTCGACGGTACCGTTGATGCCGCGGCGCTGGCACATGTGGCGCGCAAGGCGCTGGCCGCGATCGCCGAGCCGGTGCTGATCGAATCGCGCAGCTACCAGGTGACCGGCAGCATCGGAATCAGCCTGTACCCGGACGACGGCGCCGACGCGGCAACGCTGCTCAAGAACGCAGACGCGGCGATGTACCTGGCCAAGGACAGCGGCAAGAACAACTACCAGTTCTACACGGCGCAGCTGGCCGCGCATTCGGCACAGCAGTTCGCGCTGGAGGCCGATCTGCGCGCGGCCCTGCAGCGCGACGAGCTGCAACTGCACTACCAGCCCAAGGTGCGCGTGGACGATGGCGCGCTCGTCGGCATGGAGGCCCTCCTTCGCTGGATGCACCCCCAGCGCGGGCTGCTGGCGCCCGGCGCCTTCATCACGCTGGCCGAAGACAGCGGGCTGATCCTGCCGATCGGCCAATGGGTTCTGCAAGCCGCCTGCCGCCAGGTGCGCGCCTGGCGCGACGCCGGGCTGCAGGTGCCGCGCTGCGCCATCAACCTGTCGGCGCGGCAGTTCGTCACCGACACGCTGGTCGACGAAGTGCAGCGCGCGCTGGCCGAGCATGCGCTGGATGCCAGCGCGCTGGAGGTCGAGATCACCGAGAGCGTGCTGATGGCCGACCCGCAGCGTGCCAGCCGCACGCTGCAGGTACTGCACGCGCTGGGCGTGCAGATCGCCATCGATGACTTCGGCACCGGCTATTCGTCGCTGGCCTATCTGAAGCGCTTTCCGGCACAGACGGTGAAGATCGATCGCTCCTTCGTCAACGGGCTACCACAGGATCGCGACGATGCCGCCATCACGCAGGCGGTGATCGCCATGGCCCACAGCCTGGGCCTGGAGGTGGTGGCCGAAGGCGTGGAGACGCGCGCGCAGCTGGACTTCCTGATGCGCCTGGGCTGCGACCAGGCGCAGGGCTACTTCATCGGGCGGCCCGTGCCGGCCGAGCAGTTGCAGCAGCGTCTGGGCGGCAGCACCTGCACGGCGCGCGCGGCGTAAACACCGCGAAAGCTCAGCCGGCCATGACCTCGGCCATGGCCTGCGCGGTGCGCTCGACGTTGCCGCTGTTCAACCCGGCCACGCAGATGCGCCCGCTGCGCAGCAGGTAGACGGCGTACTGCTCGCGCAGCCGGTCGACCTGCACCGCGCTCAGGCCGGTGTAGCTGAACATGCCACGCTGGGTGAGGAAGTAGTCAAAGTTGCGGCCCGGCACCTTGGCGCTGATGACTTCGTGCAGCGACTTACGCATGGCCAGGATGCGCTGGCGCATCGCCGCCAGCTCGGCCTCCCACATCGGCCGCAGGTCGGCGTCAGCGAGCACATGCGCGACGATCTGGCCGCCATGGATGGCGGGGCTGGAATAGATGCGGCGGATCATGAACTTCATCTGGCCCAGCACATGCTCCGCCTGCTTCGCGTCGGGGCAGACGACGCTCAAGGCGCCGGCGCGCTCGCCGTAGACGCTCATGCTCTTGCTGAACGAGTTGGCGACGAAGAAGTTGGCGCCAGCGGTGGCGAGCGCACGCACGGCATAGGCATCGGCGTCGATACCGTCGCCGAAGCCCTGGTAGGCCAGGTCGAGGTACGGAATCAGCCGGCGCTGGATCAGCAGCGGGATCAGCTCGTCCCACTGCGGACGCGTCAGGTCCACGCCGGTGGGGTTGTGGCAGCAGGCGTGCAGCAGCACCACGCTGCCGGCCGGCAGCTTGCCCAGCGTGTCCAGCATCTCCGCAAAGCGCACGCCGCCGTCGGCGGCGCCGTAGTACGGATAGGTGTGCACGGCGATGCCGGCGCCCTCGAACATCGAGCGGTGGTTGTCCCAGGTGGGGTCGCTGACCCAGACCTCGCTGCTGGGGAACCAGCGCTTGATGAAGTCGGCGCCGACCTTCAGCCCGCCCGACGAGCCGACCGACTGGATGGTAGCCACGCGCTGGCTGGCCAGCACCTCGTGCCCAGGGCCGAACAGCAGTTCCTGCACCGCCACGCGGAAGTTGGCCGCGCCTTCGATCGGCAGGTAGGGCTTCGGCCCGCCCTGCGCGACCACGCGCGCTTCGGCCAGTTGCACCGAGCGCATCACCGGGATGCGGCCCTGTTCGTCGAAGTAGATGCCGATCGACAGGTTGACCTTGTGCGGCCGCGGGTCGGCGTTGAAGACCTCAACCAGCGCGAGGATCGGGTCGCCCGCGAAGGGCTCGACGTGCTCGAACATGCTTTGTCCTCAGGCCTTGGCGGCGAGAGCCGCTTCGATGTCCTTCTTCAGCGACGCCGGCGTGTCGGTGGGCGCGTAGCGCTTGATCACCTTGCCGTCGCGGCCGACCAGGAACTTGGTGAAGTTCCACTTCACCGCCTTGCTGCCCAGAAGGCCTGGCGCCTGTTCGGTCAGCCACTTCCACAGCGGGTGCGCCTGTGCGCCGTTCACGTCGACCTTGGCCATCATCGGGAAGCTGACGCCGTAGTTCAGCTGGCAGAAGGACTCGATCTGCTCGTTGGCGCCCGGGTCCTGGCCGCCGAACTGGTTGCTCGGGAAACCCACCACCACCAGGCCCTTGTCGGCATATTCCTTCCACAACGCCTCCAGCCCGGCGAACTGCGGCGTGAAGCCGCATTCGCTGGCGGTGTTGACGATCAGCAGCACCTTGCCGCGCTGCGTGTTCAGGTGCGCCGGCTTGCCCTGGATCGACAGGGCTTCGAAATCGTAGATGCTGCTCATGGCTGCTTTCGGGGGCGTTGGACGAGGGACTTTCGATAATATCCGTAGAGGCATTCCGTCACCGAACCCCGGCCACCCCCGCCGATGAACCCGCCCCTGCGTGTGGCGCTGCACGGTTTCAGCGACTTCGAACAGCGTGCGCTGGGCAGCTTCTTCAGGCTCGCCGCGCCGCTGGCCCTGGAGCTGGTACCGGACATCGCCTCGGCTCAGCTGATCGTGGCCGACGCCGACCACCCGGGCGCTGTCGACGCGCTGCTGGTGGCCGCCCGCGTGGCCGACGCGGTGTTCATCGGCGAGCGCGCCCCCATGGGTGCCGCGGCGCGGCTGCCGCGGCCGATCGACGCGCTGCACGTGCTGCGCGAGATCGAAGCGCTGGCCAGGCGCCGCCGAACGCCCGCCGCAGAAGCGGGCCCGACCGAAACGCCCGCCAACGCGCCGGCAGCGCTGCCGTACGCCCGCAGTTCCGGCTTCGTGCCGCTGGAATCGCCCGCGGATGCGGCGGAAGGCGCGCCGCGCCGGCGCGCGGCCAGCTTCAGCGCGCTGCTGGTCGACGACAGTGCGATCGCGCTGCGCTACCTGCAGGTGCTGCTGCAGCGCCTGGGCATGGACTGCGACCTGGCACCGGGCAGCGCCCGCGCACTGGAACTGCTTTCGCAGCGCGCCTACGGCTTCGTCTTCATCGACGTGGAACTCGGCGACGGCAGCGCGCTCGACGGCCTGGTACTGTGCCAGCACATCAAGCGGCAGCACCGCCACGTGGGGGGGCGCATGCCAGTCCTGGTGCTGGTGTCGGCCCACGACAGCGAGCTGGACCGCGCGCGCGGCGCCTTTGCCGGCTGCGACCACTACCTGGCCAAGCCGGCCGACGACGAGGCCTTGCGGCAGCTGCTGTCGCAGCACCGGAGCGTGCAGGCGCCGCGACCATGATGTCTAGCGCTCGAACACCGACAGCAGCGCGGCCGACACGATCAACGCACCGCCCAGCATCAGCGGCAGGCTCAACTGGCCCGCACCCAGCAACACCGCCGACACGCTGGCGAACAGCACCTCCGTGACCATCACCACCGCGGTGGCATTGGCATTCAGCCGTGCTGCGCCGTACTGCAGCGTCAGGTTGCTCAGCAGGAACAGCGCCCCCAGCCCCAGCGCGCCCGCCACCCAGGGCCAGGCCGGCGGTGGCGGCATCGGCACCAGGCCCTGTGCGCCCAGGGCCAGCGCCAGCAGCCCGGCCACCACGGCGCCGCCCAGGAACATGGCCAATGCCCGAGCCAACTCGGGCTGGTGCGCCTCGCGCCGCAGCATGACGTTGTTGAGCGCAAAGGCAAAGCCGCCGAGCACGCCCAGCCCTTCGGCCAGCGTGCCGGGCCACGGCAGCGCGCCGGTCTGCGGCCACAGCACGATGGCCGCACCGGCCAGGGCCAGCAGCACGCGGATGCCGGCCAGAGGCGTCAGCCTTTCGCCCAGCACCAGCCGCGCCAGCAGCACCGCCCACAGCGGCATCAGATAGAACAGCAACACCACGCGCACCACGTCGCCGATCGTCACGCCCCAGTTGAAGGCGGCGTTGGTGGTGCCGGAGGCCAGCACCAGCCACCACAGCGATGGCGCGCGCAGCAGTTGGGCCCAGCTGGCCCGGCGCCACAGGCTGATGAACAGCACCGCCAGCAGGTAGATCAGCGCGGTGGCCCACAGCGGATGCAGTCCCTGGCCCTGCAGCTGGCGGAAAGGCCACCAGGACACGCCCCAGGTGAGGGCGTTGAACAGCAGGCCCAGCACGGGCAGCAGCGCCACGGGCGCCGACGCAGCGGCGGCCATTCAGTGCTTGTCGGTCCGAGCGATGGCTAGCAGCCGCTCGACCTCGTCGAAATGCAGCACGCAGTTGCGGCGATGCCAGCGGCGGATCTGCCACATGATCAGTGCCACGCCCAGGCCAAGCACGGTGATGACGCCGAAGGGCGTCGCGCCGAACTTGGTCATCAGCGCGTAGAGCGCGCTCAGGCCCAGGATGCAGGCCTGCTCATTGAAATTCTGCACGGCGATGGAGCGGCCGGCACCCATCAGGTTGTGGCCGCGGTGCTGCAGCAGCGCGTTCATCGGCACCACCAGGTAGCCGCTGACGGCGCCCAGCAGGATTAGGAAGGGCACCGCCACCCAGACGTCGGTGACGAAGTTCAGCCCGGCGATCAGCACACCCATGGCAATGCCCATCGGGATGGTGCCGGTGGCCTTGTCCAGCCGGGTGTGCAGCGCGGCCACGACGGCGCCGACGGCCGTGCCGATGGCCACCACTGCGCCCAGCGTCGAGGCCTGCGTGACGTTGTAGCCCAGCGCCACCGCGGCCCAGGGGAAGACGATGACGCGCATGTTGCCGCCGATGCCCCAGAACAGCGTGGTCGTGGCCAGCGAGATCTGCCCCAGCTTGTCGCTCCACAAACGGGCGTTGCACTGGGTGAAGTCGCGCACCAGGTTCAGAGGCTGGCGCGGCATGGGCTGCAGCGGCGCCTCGGTGCGCGGGATGTACAGGTTGAACAGCGCCGCCACCAGGTACAGCAGCATGATCGCGGCGATGGCGCTTTCGGCGGGTGTGTCGATGCCGGTGTCGAACATCGGCAGCTCCAGGCCCAGCAGGACGCTGGAGACGTGGCGGCCGACCAGCTGGCCACCGAGCACGATGCCGAAGATCACCGACAGGATGGTCAGGCCCTCGATCCAGCCGTTGGCCTTGACCAGCTGCGACGGCGGCAGCAGTTCGGTGAGGATGCCGTACTTGGCCGGCGAATAGGCCGCGGCACCGAGGCCGACGATGGCATAGGACAGCAGCGGGTGCGCGCCAAAGGCCATCATCAAACAGCCCACCACTTTGATGGCGTTGGACACGAACATCACCTTGCCTTTGGGCAACGCATCGGCGAAGGCGCCGACGAAGGGTGCCAGCAGCACGTAGAACAGCGCGAACATCGACGGCAGCGCAGCCACGTGCCAGGTCGGCGCCTTGGACGCGTTGAGCAATTCAATGGCGGCCACCAGCAGCGCGTTGTCAGCCAGCGAGCTGAAGAACTGCGCCGACATGATGGTGGAGAAGCCTTTTTTCATCCGCAACGCATCGTTGTCGCGCAGCGCCGGTTGACACGGCGCATGCTGGTCTCCAGGAAGGGCTGCGGTTTATAGCATGCGCCCTGCGCGCGGCGCCCGGCACAGATCCCGGGCCGGGCACGCTGGCAAAATGCGCCGCGACCGTGCCCGTGCGCGGCTCAAGGGAGTTGCAGTGCCGCGTCCCATCGAAGCGCTGATCCACACTGGCGCGCTGGCGCACAACCTGGCGCGGGCGCGCCGGGCGGTGCCGGACTCGCGGGTCTGGGCGGTGGTCAAGGCCAATGCCTACGGCCACGGTATCGAGCGCGCCTTCGCCGGGCTGCGCGCTGCCGACGGCTTCGCGCTGCTCGACCTGGACGAAGCCGAGCGGCTGCGCGCGCTGGACTGGCGCGGCCCGATCCTGCTGCTGGAAGGCTGCTTCGAGCCGCGCGACCTGGAGCTGTGCTCGCGCCTGAACCTGTGGCATGTGGTGCACCACGACGCGCAGATCGAATGGCTTGCGGCGCACAAGACGCAACAGCCGCACCGCGTGTTCCTCAAGATGAACAGCGGCATGAACCGCCTGGGCTTCACACCGCAGGCCTTCCGCTCGGCCTGGGCGCGGCTGAACGCACTGCCCCAGGTGGACGAGATTTCGCTGATGACCCACTTTGCCGATGCCGACGGCGGGCGTGGCATCGCCCATCAGGTGGCCGTCTTCGAAACCGTCAGCCGCGACCTGCCGGGCGAACGCACGTTGAGCAACAGCGCGGCCACGTTGCGCCATGTCGCGGCGGCCGGCGTGAGTGCCGACTGGGTGCGCGCCGGCATCCTGCTCTACGGCAGTGCGCCCGACCATCCGCAGCACGACATCGACCACTGGCAGCTGCGCCCGGCGATGACGCTGCGCTCGCGCCTGATCGGCCTGCAGACGCTGCAGCGCGGCGACTGCGTCGGCTACGGCAGCAGCTTCACGGCCGATGCGCCGATGCGCATCGGCGTGGTGGCCTGCGGCTATGCCGACGGCTACCCGCGACTGTGCCCCACCGGCACGCCCGTGCTGGTGGACGGCGTGCGCACGCGCACCGTCGGCCGGGTGTCGATGGACATGATCACCGTCGACCTGGGGCCGGTGCCGGCGGCCGGTTTGGGCAGCGACGTCACGCTGTGGGGCGAGGGCCCCGGCGGTTGTCGGCTGCCGATCGACGAAGTGGCGCGCTGTGCCGGCACCATCGGTTATGAGCTGATGTGTGCGCTGGCCGCGCGCGTGCCGGTGTGCGTGACGAATTGAACGACAGGCGCTATCGTGCGCATCTCGTTGATTGCGAAAGGCAAGGCATGGGCATCATCGGCACGATCATCGTCGGCGGCATCATCGGCGCACTTGCACGCTTTGTCATGCCCGGCGAGCAGAAGATGGGCTGGATCCTGACCATCCTGCTGGGCATCGGTGGCTCGGTGTTGGCCGGCTTCATCGGCGGCGCGCTCGGCTGGTACCAGCCGGGACAGGGGGCAGGATGGATTGCCTCGGTGCTGGGTGCGGTGCTGCTGTTGTTCGTGGTGGGCAAGCTGCGCGCCGGCAAGTGACGCGCGGCGCGGGCGCGCCTCGCGCATGATCAGCGAGGACACCCTGCTCGAACTGCTGGAGGCGCAGTCGTCCTTCAGCGCCATCCGCGCGCAAGGCGCCGGCGGGCAGAACGTGAACAAGGTGTCCAGTGCGGTGCACCTGCGCTTCGACATCGCGGCGTCGACTCTGCCGGAGCCGCTGAAGGCGCGCTTGCTGGCGTTGCAGGACCAGCGCATCACGGACGCGGGCGTGGTGGTCATCAAGGCGCAATCGCACCGCAGCCAGGACATGAACCGCGCCGAAGCGCTGCAACGGCTGGCCCAACTGGTGCGCAGCGCCGAGAAGGTGCCGCGGGTGCGGCGGGCGACGAAGCCCACGTTCGGTTCGACGCAGCGGCGACTTGAAGGCAAGAGCCAACGCGCGCAGGTGAAGGCCGCGCGCGGCAAGGTGGGGCCGGAGTAGCACGGCGGCGACAATCGCCGCATGGCCAAGGACAAGACCCAGTACAACTGCAGCGAATGCGGAGGCAGCAGCCCGAAGTGGCTGGGCAAGTGCCCACATTGCGGCGCCTGGAACGCGTTGCAGGAAGTGCGCGCCGAAGTCGCGTCGGCGAACCGCTTCCAGTCCTTGAGCGGCACGCAGCCGGTGGCCACGCTCAGCGAGATCGTCGTCGCCGAGGTACCGCGCACGCCTACCGGCCAGGACGAACTGGACCGCGCGCTGGGCGGCGGCATCGTCGGCGGCGGCGTGGTGCTGATCGGCGGCGACCCGGGCATCGGCAAGAGCACGCTGCTGCTGCAGGCCGCGGATAGCCTGTCGAAGCAGATGAGCGTGCTCTACATCACCGGCGAAGAAAGCGGTGCGCAGGTGGCGCTGCGCGCGCGCCGGCTGGGGCTGGACGGGAAGAAGGTGCGCGTGCTGGCCGAGATCGCGCTGGAGAAAATCCTGTTCGCGCTGCAGGCTGAAGGCCCCGATTTCTGCGTCATCGATTCGATCCAGACGCTGTACTCCGAACAACTGAGCTCGGCCCCGGGATCGGTGGCGCAGGTGCGCGAATGCGCGGCACAGCTGACGCGCCATGCCAAGTCGGCCGGGACGAGCCTGGTGCTCGTCGGCCACGTCACCAAGGACGGCGCGCTGGCTGGCCCGCGCGTGCTCGAGCACATCGTCGACACAGTGCTGTACTTCGAAGGTGACACGCACAGCAGCTTCCGGCTGGTGCGCGCCATCAAGAACCGCTTCGGCGCGGTCAACGAGATCGGCGTGTTCGCGATGACCGAGAAGGGCCTGAAGGGCGTGGCCAACCCGTCGGCCATCTTCCTGTCCACCCACGGCGAGCCGGTGCCGGGCAGTTGTGTGCTGGTCACGCTGGAAGGCACGCGGCCGCTGCTGGTGGAGATCCAGGCGCTGGTCGATTCCGGCGGGCCGAGCCCGCGGCGGCTGTCGGTGGGGCTGGAGCGCGACCGCCTGGCCATGCTGTTGGCGGTGCTGCACCGACATGCCGGCGTGTCGTGCATGGACCAGGACGTGTTCGTGAATGCGGTCGGCGGCGTGCGCATCAGCGAGCCGGCCGCCGACCTGGCGGTGCTGCTGGCCATCCAGGGCAGCTTGCGCGGCAAGGCGCTGCCGCGCGGCTTCATCGCCTTCGGCGAGGTCGGCCTGGCCGGCGAGGTGCGGCCCGCGCCGCGCGGCCAGGAGCGGCTGAAGGAAGCCGCCAAGCTGGGCTTTTCGGTGGCGGTGGTGCCGAAGGCCAATGCGCCGAAGAAGCCGATCGAGGGACTGACCATCCATGCGGTGGAACGCATCGAGCAGGCCATCGAGGCCGTGCGGGGGTTGAGCTGATGAACCCGCTCGTCGGCTGGGGCCTGGCGGTCCTCGGCATTGCTGCGGGCTATGTCGGCTGGGGCTGGCCGGGCGTGGTGCTGGGCATCACCGTGCTGGTGTTCTGGCTGCTGCTGCAGTTCAGCCGCTCGCTGCGCGTGCTGAAGAACGCCGCCGGCAAGCCGGTGGGCCACGTGGACAGCGCGGTGATGCTGCACAGCAAGCTGAAGACCGGCATGGCGCTGATGCAGGTGCTGAACATCACCCGCAGCCTGGGCACCAAGCTGTCCGAGACCCCGGAGCGCTGGGGCTGGGCCGACCCCGGCGGTGCCCGCGTGAAGCTGCAATTCGAGGCCGGCAAGCTGCAGTCCTGGGAGCTGCTGCGCGACGACGCGGCAGTGAGCGCCGCACGGCCCGACGGTGTCGGACGCGACCCTTAGAATCGTTTCTCAACCTTCTCCCGAGGACGAACCATGTCCATGTCCGACCGCGACGGCAAGATCTGGATGGACGGCCAACTGGTCGATTGGCGCGACGCCAAGATCCACGTGCTGTCCCACACGCTGCACTACGGCTGCGGCGCCTTCGAGGGTGTGCGCGCCTACAACACCGTGGGCGGCACGGCGATCTTCCGCCTGCGCGAGCACACGGAGCGCCTCTTCAACAGCGCGAAGATCCTGCGCATGAAGATCCCTTTCAGCCTGGAGCAGGTGATGGACGCGCAGCGCGAGGTGGTGCGCGTCAACCAGTTGGAGAGCTGCTACCTGCGTCCGCTGACCTGGATCGGTTCCGAAAAGCTCGGCGTCAGTCCCAAGGGCAACACCATCCACCTGATGGTCGCCGCCTGGCCCTGGGGGGCCTACCTGGGCGAAGAAGGCATGAAGCGCGGCATCCGCGTCAAGACCAGCAGCTACACCCGCCACCACGTCAACATCACGATGACGCAGGCCAAGGCGGTGAGCAACTACACCAACTCGATCCTGGCCAACATGGAGGCGCTGGATGATGGCTACGACGAGGCGCTGCTGCTCGACGCCAGCGGGTTCGTTTCCGAAGGTGCGGGCGAGAACCTGTTCATCATCAGGAAGGGCGTGGTCTACACGCCCGACCTGTCGGCCGGCGCGCTCAACGGCATCACCCGCGACACCATCTTCGCCATCTGCTCCGACCTGGGGCTGAAGCTGGTGGAAAAGCGCATCACCCGCGACGAGGTCTACATCTGCGACGAGGCCTTTTTCACCGGCACCGCCGCCGAAGTGACACCGATCCGCGAGCTCGACCGCGTGACGCTCGGCGCCGGCTCGCGCGGTCCGGTCACCGAGAAGATCCAGGCGGCCTTCTTCGACATCGTCAATGGCCGCAACCCGAAGTACGCCGAATGGCTGAGCAAGGTGTGATGCGATGAGCAAGCCCGTTGCCGTGGTCGAGGTCACCGCCAAGGACCTGCAGGGTTCGGCCGTGGTCTTCTGCCCCAATCCGAAGATGGCGCTGTGGAGCAACCATCCGCGCGTATACATCGACGTGGCCAGCACCGGCGAAGGCAAGTGCCCGTACTGCGGCACGGTCTACCGGCTGAAGGCGGGCGAGAAGCTGCACGCCGCGCATTGAGCGTGCGGGCTTCGAGCGCCGGCCGCGCGTTATGACGCCCGACGAGCGCCTCGACGCGGCTGCCGACTGGCACGCGCTGGCCCACGAGGCCCTTCTCGACCATGTCAACCGCGGCGATGCGCGCCACGCGCTGGAGCTGCTGCTGGCGGCGCTTTCGCGACGGCTGTACCGGCCTTGCAGCCTGCGTGCCGAACAGGCCGACGGCACGCTGCGCTGGCAGATCGACGCCACGCCCGGCGTGAGCGCCGCAGCCGATGGCCCCGACGCCGTGCACACGGCACAGCCGATTGCGCTGGCCCATCGCGGCCGGCATGTCGGCACGCTGCTGCTGAATGCTGCGGCCGACCTGACCGATCGGCTGGAGCCACTGCGCGCCGCCGCTGCGGCGCTGCTGATCAACGATGCCTCGGCCGAGCAGCCCGCCCCACGCGCCGGCTACATCCAGATGATTCGCAGCGCACTTGAAGGCGGCGGCACCTTCGTCTGGGAATGGGACGTCGACACCGACTGGCTCAGCGACATCGACGAAGGCCTGCAGCAGCTGGGCTACGACGCGCGTGAGATTGGCCGCACGCAGCAGGACTGGAACCGGTTGATCCACCCCGACGACGTGGCCGCCAACCACGAGTCCTACCTGCGCCATGAGCGAGGCGAGGTCGACCACTACGAACATGCCTACCGCATCCGCGCCCGCGACGGCAGGTGGCGCTGGTACCAGGAGCGCGGTCGCATCGTCGAACGGCACGACGACGGCCGGCCACGTCGCATGGTCGGCACGCAGACGGACCTGACCGCGCAGCGCGAGCGCGAGCAGCTGGCTTCGCAGGCCGCGGCGCGGCTGGAGCGCATTGCCCAGCACGTGCCCGGCATCCTCTACCAGTTCGAGCTGGACACACAGTTGGTGCCCAGATTCCCCTACCTCAGCCAACGCGCCTGCACGCTGCTCGGCGTCGACCCCGCGCGCGCCGCGGAAAACGCCGCCGAGCTGATGGAGCGCATCCACCCCGACGACCGCGAGGCCGTCACCGCCAGCATCATCGAGTCGGCACACCGGCTGTCCCTTTGGCAATGGGAGTTCCGCGTGCATGCGGCACCCGACCGGCTGCTGTGGATGCGTGCCAGCTCGTCGCCGACGCGCCGCGCCGGCGGCGGCACCGTCTGGCACGGCTACATGCAGGACGTGACCGAGCTGCGCGAGCTGGAGCACGCACGCCAGGACAAGGCCGCCGCCGAGGCGGCCAACCGCGCCAAGACCGAGTTCCTGTCGCGCATGAGCCATGAGCTGCGCACACCGCTGAACGCGGTGCTGGGTTTTTCGCAGCTGCTGGAGATCGACCGCGCCGAAAGCCTCAGCGAAGGCCAGCGCCGACGTGTCAGACTGATCCGCGAGGCCGGCGAGCACCTGCTGCGCATGATCGGCGACCTGCTCGACCTGACGCGCATCGAAAGCGGCAGCCTGCAGGTGAAGCTCGATGCGGTGCCGGTGTTGCCACTGGCGGAAGAGGCCATCGACATGCTGCGCCCGCAGGCTGCCGCCGCGCAGGTACGCATGGCGCTTCAGCTCAAGGGCCAGGCTCTGGCGGTGCTGGCCGACCGCACGCGCTTGCGCCAGGTGCTGCTCAACCTGTTGTCCAACGCCGTCAAGTACAACCGCCCCGGCGGCAGCGTCGACGTGCTGATCGCGCCGGCGCGGCCAGCCGAGGGCAAGGCCTGGCTGTCGATCACAGTGCAGGACAGCGGCGTGGGCATCGAGGCCGCAGACCTGCCCCACCTGTTCGAACCTTTCAACCGCCTGGCCCAGGCGCGGGGTGGTGTCGAGGGCACCGGCATCGGCCTGAGTGTCACGCGCGCGCTGGTCACGCTGATGCAGGGCCGCATCCGCGCCAGCAGCCAGCCCGGCGTGGGCTCCTCGTTCCACATCCTGCTGCCCAGGGCCTGAGCGCGGGCAACCAGACCGAGGCAGAGCCCTACCTACAATGCGCGGCCATGCCGCGCGAACACGAATTCATCCTGACGCTGTCCTGCCGCGACACCACGGGCATCGTGTACGCCGTGTCCGGCCTGCTCTACCAGGGTGGCTGCAACATCATCGATTCGCAGCAGTTCGGTGACCTGCAGGGCGACGACGCTACCGGACTGTTCTTCATGCGCGTGCATTTCGCCGCGCCGCCACACCTGGCAAGCAGTGCCGCGCTGCAGACGCTGTTCGCGCACACGAAGCAGCAGTTCGGCATGGAGCTGCAGCTGTATCCGGTGGCACAGCGCGCACGTGTGCTGCTGATGGTCAGCCAGCATGGGCATTGCCTGAATGACCTGCTGTTCCGCTGGCGCAGCGGTCAGCTCGAGGTGGACATCGCCGGCATCGTCTCCAACCACCCCGACTTCGCCGCGCTGGCGCAAAGCTATGGCATCGCCTTCCACCACCTCCCCCTGGCTGCAGGCAGCGACGCCGCGGCCAAACGCGCGCAGGAGCGCGAGATCGAAGCGCTGATCGAGCGCGAGGGTGTCGAGCTGGTGGTGCTGGCGCGCTACATGCAGATCCTCAGCGCGGAGTTCTGCGACGCGCTGAAGGGCCGCGCCATCAACATCCACCACAGCTTCCTGCCCAGCTTCAAGGGCGCGCGGCCATACTTCCAGGCGCATTCGCGCGGCGTCAAGCTGATCGGCGCCACGGCGCACTACGTCACCGCCGAGCTCGACGAAGGGCCGATCATCGAGCAGGACGTGCAGCGCGTGGACCATGCGATGTCGGCCGAGGATTTCACTGCCGTCGGCCGCGATATCGAATGCGTGGTGCTGGCCCGCGCGGTGCGCTGGCATGTCGAGCGCCGCGTGCTGATGAACGGGCACAAGAGCGTGATATTCCGCTGACCCATGCCGCGCGACAAAGCCCGCACCGCCGCCCTGCTGGCCTCGCCCGACGATGTCGAGGCACAGTTCTACGAGGCGCTGCAGAACGCCGACCTGGACAAGCTGATGGCGGCCTGGTCCGAGGACGACGAGATCGCCTGCGTGCATCCCGGCGGGCCGCGCGTCAGCGGATACGCCGCCATCCGCGCCAGCTTCGAGGCCATCTTCGCCAACGGCGCCATTCCGCTGCAGCCCCAAGGCGTGCGCCGGCTGCAGACGCTGGGCTGCGCAGTGCACCATCTGGTCGAGCACGTCCGCATCACCGACGCGCAGGGCAGTCGCAGCGCCTGGGTGCTGGCCACCAACGTCTACGTCAAGACCGCTCAGGGCTGGCGCATGGTGGCACACCATGCCAGCCCGGGCAACGAACCCGCCGAGCTGGTGGCATCGGGCAAGACGCCGTCCACGCTGCATTGACACGCCGGGCCGGCCCCGATGCAGCATTTCCGCGCCCCCCGCTGGCTGCCTGGCGGCAATCTGCAGACCATCTGGCCGGCATTGTTCTCCAGCCCAGCGCCACAGTCGCCACCGGCCTATCGGCGTGAGCGCTGGGACACGCCGGACGGCGACTTCATCGACGTCGACTTCGTCGACGCGCCCGATGCCGCCGCGCCGTTGCTGGTGCTGTTCCACGGCCTGGAGGGCAGCTCGCGCAGCCATTACGCGCTGGCCTTCGCGCACCGCGCCGCGCAACTCGGCTGGAACTATGCAGTGCCGCATTTCCGCGGCTGCTCGGGTGAGCTGAACCTGGCGCCACGTGCCTACCACTCCGGCGACTATGAGGAGATCGGCTGGGTGCTCCGGCGGCTGCGCGAGCACTGCAGCGCGCCGCTGTTGGCCGTGGGCATCTCGCTGGGCGGCAACGCGTTGCTGCGCTGGGCCGAGGAGGCTGGCGACGCCGCCGCGGCCACGGCGAGCGCCGTCGCCGCCGTGTGCTCGCCGATCGACCTGGCTGCAGGCGGCTATGCCATCGGCCGCGGCTTCAACCGACAGGTCTACACCCGCATGTTCCTGCGCACGATGAAGGCCAAGGCATTGCGCAAGTGGCTCCAGCATCCGGGGCTGTTCGACCGCGACCGGCTGCGCGCGGCACGCACGCTGTATGAGTTCGACAACCTCTTCACTGCGCCGTTGCACGGCTTTCGCGACACCGAGGACTACTGGCTGCGCGCCTCGGCCAAGCCGCACCTGCAGCGCATCCGTATCCCGGCACTGGTGCTGAACGCGCGCAACGATCCTTTCGTGCCGGCATCCAGCCTGCCCGCAGCGCACGAGGTGGGGCACTTCGTCACGCTGTGGCAACCGGCGCACGGCGGGCATGTCGGCTTCCCGCGTGGGCGCTTCCCCGGCCATGTGCAAAGCCTGCCCGAGGCGGTGACCGGCTGGATGCAGAACTTGCTGCGCTGAAGGCCGGCGAGGCAGGTTAAGGTTCGCGCATGGATCAGATCGTCAAGGCGGCAATGCGCAAATGGCCGATGGTGCCGCATTGCTACGGCTGGCTGGCGCTGGACGGGCGCGGCGACTGGTACCTGCGCGACGAGCCGACACAGGCCGCCGGACCGTTCCCGCTACTCAAGGGCAGCCGCATCGAGCACGACGGGCTGCGCGAGTTCATCCAGCGCAATTACGAGGCCGATTCGCGTGGCTGCTGGTACTTTCAGAACGGGCCGCAACGGGTGTATGTGGAACTGGAGGCGGCACCTTGGGTATTCCGGCTGGACGTGGGCACGGCCGACCCGGCCGGCCGCTGGAACATCCGCCTGCCAGGCGAGCGCCTGGCGCGCTACCGAGCCGCCTGGCTGGACGAGCGCGGGCGCCTGTTCCTGGACTGCGATCTGGGCTTCGGTCTGGTGCACAGCCTGGACACCGACGTGGCAGCACTGGCCATCGAGGCCGGCGACTGGAAGCCGGGGCAAATGGAGTTCGCCCGCATGCCCGGGCACTTCGGCTACGTATTGCAGCCGCGGGCCGATTGCCGCGGGACTTGAGCTGCGCAGCCGAGCCCGCAGGCGCCCGCATTGAAAAAGCCGCCCGCAGGCGGCCTTTTCGCGGCGCGGCGAAGCCTACTGCGGCGCGCTGGCGGCCGAGGCTGCGGCAGCCGGCGCCTTGGGTTCGTCGAACTTGGCACCGCCCTTGTTGGCCATGAAGACCACGGCGCGGCCGATCTCGAAGTCGGAGAACTCGCCCCCGCCCTGCGCCGCCATCGCGCCCTTGCCCTTCAGCGCGGCGGTGACCAGGGCCTCGTAGCCGGTCTTGATGCGCGGCGCCCATGCGGCCTCGTCGCCGAACTTCGGCGCGTTGGCCAGACCGGCGGCGTGGCAGGCCGCGCACTGAGTGGTATAGACCTGTTCACCGGTGCGCAGCGCAACCACGGCCGAGGCGTCCTTCAACATGACCACGCCGACCGGCTGGATGCGCTGGGCTACGGCCTGTTCGCTCATGGCCTCGGTGCCGGCGCCGGACTTGCCGCCGCTGGCCACGTAATTGACCAGCAGCACGATGATGGCGATCGGCACCACGAACGAGGCCACCACCGTCCAGATGAGCTGCGTGGGCGTCTTGATCGGGCCCTCGTGCGGGGCGTCGTGGTCCTGGGGGTCGCTCATGAAGTCCTCGGTGGCAGCGCGCCGAAGCCCATGAAGTCGCCGGCCCGTGTCGGGCTTGCTGCAGCGGGCGGGTCGGCCAAAGCGGAAAATTATAGCGGTGCGTACCGCGCCCTCGGGCCGGGGCCCGGACGGCCGCACCCCCGCTGATAGAATCCAGCGCCTGTCAGCACCGCGGCTGTAGCTCAGTGGATAGAGTATTGGCCTCCGAAGCCAAGGGTCGTGGGTTCGATCCCCGCCAGCCGCGCCAGGCGACCGACCTGCGGCGCCACCCGATTCGAATCCTCGAGCAGGCCCTGCCATGACAACCCCCTTGCGCTCAACCGCCCGCCGCGCCTTGCTGGTCTTCGGTGTGGCCCTGCTCGGTGCCTGCGCCGCGCCGACCGTGCTGAACACCCAATGGGCCAACCCGCAGTTCACGGGCAAGCCGCCGATGCGCTCGATCCTGGTGCTGGGCATCACCAGGGATCCGACCAACCGCCGACTGTTCGAGGACCAGATGGTCGCGCAGCTGGCCACGCGTGGCATCAAGGCCGTGCCTTCGTACCGCTTCGCCCCGGAAGCGGGTGCCATGGAGCAGGTCAAGCTGGAACAGGCCGTCAAGGAATCGGGCGTCGCCGGGGTGCTGCTGACGCGCGTGGTCAACGTCACCGAGCAGGTCAACGTCACGCCGGGCATGGTGATGGGCCCTCCGATGGGCTACGGCTTCGGCGGCTTCTACGGCTACTACGGCGGCATGTGGGCCACCAGCCACTACGTTCCGCCCACGGTCTACACCACGCAACACGTGGCCGCAGACACCCGCCTGTTCGAGACCACCAACTACACGCTGGTGTGGTCGGCCTCGACCACCACCACGCCCAGCGGCGGCAGCGTGGGCTCGATATTCGAGCAGTTCAGCAAGCTGATCGTCGACTCGATGGCCAGGGACGGCCTCGTCTGACGACGCAGGGGCGGACGGATGCACCCATGTGCTTCCGCAAGTCCCATCGGCTGCACCTGGCCGCGTTGGCGCCTGGCGTCGGCCGCGATCGTGCTGGCCTTGCTGACCGCCTGCGGCAGCGCGCCGCGGCCAGGCGCGCCGGCCGGTGAGTCCGTCTCCACGGCGCCGCTGGATGGTCCGCCCGCCAACCCGCCGTCTGACCTGGCCTCGCGGCCCGACCCGGAGCCGAAGGTCGAGCCGATCCGCAGCGGCGGCCCCAACAAGCCCTACGAGGTGCTGGGCCAGCGTTACACGCCACTGGCCGCCGATGCGCCGGTGGTCGAGGCCGGGCTGGCCTCGTGGTACGGACGCAAGTTCCACGGCCGGCCCACGGCCAGCGGCGAGATCTACGACATGTACGCATCGAGCGCAGCGCACCGCACGATGCCGATCCCGAGCTATGCACTGGTGCGCAACCCAGCCAACGGGCGCGAGGTGGTGGTGCGGGTCAACGACCGCGGTCCATTCCACAGCGACCGGGTCATCGATCTGAGCTATGCCGCCGCGGCCAAGCTGGGCGTGCTGCGCGGCGTGACGCCGGTGGAAGTGCGGCGCCTGACCCACGAGGACATCCGCAGCGGGCGCTGGCGCGGCGAAAGCAGCTGGGCGCAGGCCGAGACCCGGCCTTTGACAGCGCCGGCGGAATCCGCCGCTGCCGCGTCGCCGGTGGATCCACGCCCGACGAGCATGTCCTACGCCGCCGCCGAGACCGCCGCCGTGGCGCCCGCCAGCGCGGCGGCGGGGGGCTTCTGGGTACAGATCGGCGCGTTCCGGCAGCGTGAAGGCGCTCACGAGCTGAGAGAACAGCTGACGCGCGAGCTGGCCTGGCTGGAGCCGTGGCTGGCGATCATCGACGACCGTGCGCTGTACCGTCTGCAGGCGGGACCCTATGCCACGCGCAGCGAGGCGCAGGGCACGGCCGAACGCATCCGTGGCGCCACGAGCGTGCAGCCGAGGGTGCTTCAACGGCGATGATGGACTGCGGCAACGCAACAGTTTCCAACCTAGGTGTGCCGCGCCCCGGCGTTAGCGCCTAAAGTGCTCGGTCGAGCCGCAGATCGGCGCGGCGTGCAAGAGGAGACCGCATGGCAACCAAGATCCCGGCCGCTGCAAAACCACGCGGCCTGTCGCTGAACATCGGGCTGAACAGCGTCAGCGCGGCGCACTACGGCGGGTGGACCGGCCCGCTGTCGGCCTGCGAATTCGACGCCAAGGACATGGCCGCGCTGGCCACCGGCCGTGGCATGAAGGCCACGGTCCTGCTCACCAAGGACGGCACCCGCGCCAAGGTGCTGGGCGCACTGCGCTCGGCGGCCAAGACGCTGGTCAAGGGCGATTTCTTCTTTCTCACCTATTCCGGCCACGGCGGCCAGGTGCCCGACGTGTCGGGCGAAGAAGTGGACAAGCTCGACGAGACCTGGTGCCTTTTCGACAGCCAGCTGATCGACGACGAGCTGTACCTGGAACTCGGCAAGTTCGCCACCGGCGTGCGCATCCTGGTGCTGTCCGACAGCTGCCACAGCGGCACCGTGGTCCGCGCCGGACAGCCCGCCCTGGGTGCTCCGTCGCCCGAGCTGCGCTCGAAGATGATGCCGCCGTCGGTGGCCATGCGCACCTACGAGGCGCACAAGGCCTTCTACGACAAGCTGCAGATGGACGTGGCCAAGGCCGAAGCCGGCGGTGACACCAAGGCCGAGCCCGACGAGGTGCTGGCCACGCTGACGGTGAGCACGCGGCTGACGAAGATCGCCAAGCGCTTCAAGGCGCGCGCGATCCTGATCTCCGGCTGCCAGGACAACCAGAGCAGTTACGACGGCGCGCACAACGGCGCCTTCACCGGCCGGCTGCTGACGGTATGGAACCGCGGCAACTTCGACGGCAACTACGCCACCTTCCACGCGCACATCAAGGCCGGCATGCCGGCGATCCAGACGCCGAACCTGTTCACGATGGGGCCGGTGGCCACCTTCCTGAAGCAGAAACCCTTCGCCGTCTGAGATGTTGGCGTGCGCGCCGCCAGCACGCAGCGAGTGATCGGTTCCCGCGCGCCGGCGCAACCGGGCCAGCCGCTGTCCGGCTGGCCCGACTCAACATAGGGGTCAGGCGTCATGGCCAACGACATCGTCTTCATCGTTCCCGGCCATTCCCAGGCCGCCTCGCCGGCTGCGCTCGGGCTGCGCGGCCAGGTCAGTGCCTCGGTGCGCGTCGGCGCGCGGCGTGGTGCCGGCGACAGCGTGCGCCTGGTGGCGCGGCCGGGCGAGGACGTGGTGGTGCTGAGCATCACCAACGGCCCGACGCTGGTACTGCACCCCGAGGACGCGCGCGACCTGATGCGTGCACAGGCCATGCCCGGCACGCGTGCTGCTGCCGACGAGGGCGACGCGGTCTCGGTGCCGGCACAGCTGGGCTGGCCGGGGCTGGAGGCCGGTGCTGCACAAGGCGCGACACGCGGCTGGATGGGCCAGGTGCTGCTCGGAGCGATCGATGTCGTGAAGGGGCTGGTGCTGGATCGCGGCGTGGGCATCGTCAGCGCGCTGGCCACGAAGAAGCTCGACGGCCGCGTCGACGCCGGTGTCTACGAGTTGTCGGCCCACGAACTGCAGCCGCTGAAGGGCAGCGGCCGCAAGCGCGACAACGTGGCCGCCGCGGCCGATGGCGGGCCGATGCTGGTGCTGGTGCACGGCACCTTCGTCGACACGGTCAGCACCTTCGGCAAGCTGTGGACGCTGCACCCGGTCGTGGTGGCGAGGCTGTTCGCCCATTACGGCGGCCGCGTCTACGCACTCGACCACCCAACGATGGGCGTCAGCCCGATCGCCAATGCGCTGACGCTGGCGCGCGCGATGCCCAAGGGCGCGCGCCTGCACCTGTTGACCCATTCCCGCGGCGGCGTCGTGGCCGAGGTGCTGGCGCGAGCCTGCAGCGGCGCGCTGCAGGCCGAGGATCTGGCGCTGTTCGCCGACCTGCCCAGGTCGCCGGGCGAATCGGCGCGCGACTACGCTCAGCACCGCCGCGACCTGCAGGCGCTGGCTGGCGAGGCGCAGGCCAAGGGCCTGCAGGTCGAGCGCGTGCTGCGCGTGGCCTGCCCGGCGCGCGGCACCTTGCTGGCCAGCCGCCGGCTCGATGCCTACCTCTCGGTGCTGAAATGGGGCCTGGAGCTGGCCGGGCTGCCGGTGGTGCCGGAGCTGGTCGACTTTCTCGGCGAAGTCGCGCAGCGCCGCACCGACCCAACCGAGCTGCCGGGACTGGAAGCGATGACGCCGGACAGCCCGGTGGTGCGCTGGCTGAACCGCGGCGGCGAGCCGATCGCCGGGCAGCTGCGCGTGCTGGCCGGCGATATCGAAGGCGACTCGGTGGTGTCGTGGGTGAAGACGCTGCTCGCCGATGCGTTCTACTGGACCGACAACGACCTGGTCGTGCAGACGCGCTCGATGTACGGCGGCGCGGCACGCGCCTCGTCGGGCGCCACCTTCGTGCTCGACCGCGGCGCCAAGGTGTCGCACTTCAACTACTTCGCCAACGAGCGCAGCGTCGACGCCATGACCAGCGGCCTGCTCGACGAGCAGCCGGCCGACTTCCGCCTGATCGGCCCTTTGTCCTGGGCCGGACAGGATTCGAGCGGCACGCGCGCCGCAACGGCGATCGCGCGTTCGCGCGGCCCGGACAGCGCCGGCGTGCCAGCCGAGAACCGGCCGGCGGTGGTGCTGCTGCCAGGCATCCTCGGCTCGAACCTGGCGCTGGACGGCAAGCGGGTCTGGCTCGGCCTGCGCCTGATCGGTGGCCTGAAGCGCCTGGCCTGGGATCCGGCCACGGCCGAGCGCGTCACACCCGATGGCGCGATCGGCATGGTCTACGACGACCTGATCGAACACCTGGCAGCGACGCATGAAGTGATCGAGTTCGCCTACGACTGGCGCCGCCCGGTCGAGGACGAAGCGCAGCGCCTGGGCCGGGTCGTCGAGGCCGCGCTGGCGCGGCGCGACGCCAGCGGCCAGCCGGTGCGGCTGCTGGCCCACTCGATGGGCGGGCTGGTCGCGCGCACGATGCAGCTCGAATGCCCGCAGGTGTGGCAGCGGCTGATGGCGCGCGAAGGCGCACGGCTGCTGATGCTGGGCACACCCAACGGCGGCTCCTGGGCGCCGATGCAGGTGCTGTCCGGCGACGACACCTTCGGCAACACGCTGGTCGCCTTCGGCGGCCTGTTCGACGATGCCGGCACGCGCGAGGTGATGGCTGCGATGCCGGGCTTCATCCAGCTGCAGGCGGCGCTGACCGACCCGGCTCTGGCGCTCGACCGTGCCGCCACCTGGCAGCAGCTGGCCGACGACGACCTGCGCCGGCTGCGCGAGCGCAGCCACTGGCACCACCTGGGGTTGCAGCTCGGCGCCTACCGCTGGAGTGCACCGCCGCAGGCTGTGCTCGACCGCGCCGTGGAGCTGCGCAAGCGGCTGGACGCGCAGGCTGCGGCGCTGGGCGCCGATGCACACAAGATGCTGCTCGTGGTCGGCCGCGACCGCTTCACGCCGGCCGGCTACCGACTTGGCGACGAGGGTCTCGAGTACCTCGACGCCGCCGATGGCGACGGCCGCGTGCCGCTGCCCAGCGCGCTGCTGCCCGGTGTGCGCACCTGGCGCTGCGAGGTCGCCCACGGCAAGCTGCCCGACGATGCCGGCGCCTTCGCTGCCTATGTCGAACTGCTGAGCAGCGGCGACACGCAGCGGCTGCCGCGCCTGGAGCCCACCGCGGCCGGCACACGCGGCGCCGGTGCGGCCACCGCGCCGGTGCTGGTGCCGAGCCGGCCATCGCGCGGCCGTCGCAACGCGTCGCCGCCGTCGATGCCGGGCGAGCTCTATGCGGGCGGCGGCGAGCCCGTCGGGGCGCGTGCCGGCACCCGCGCGGGGCTGGCGCTGTGCGTACTCAACGGCAACCTGAAGTTCGTCAACGAGGCGCTGATGGTCGGCCACTACGCGTCGGCGCTGCTCAGCGGCTCGGAGTACGTCGTCGACCGGTTGATCGGCGGTGCGATGAACGAATCGCTGCGCGCCGGCCTGTACCCTTCGGCGCTGGGCATGCACCAGGTGTTCGCCAACCTGCGCGTCGACCCCGACTTGCCGCTGGCCATGCCGCGGCCGGGCGCGGTGGTGGTCATCGGCCTGGGCGAGGAAGGCCGGCTGCGCACCAGCGACCTGATCATTGCGATGCGCCAGGGCACGCTGGCCTATGCGCAGCGCGTCACCGAGCAGCGCGGCGGCGGCGAGGTCGGTTTCGAGCTGGCGGCCACGCTGGTCGGCAGCGGCGGCGTCGGCATCCATGTGGGCACCTCGGCGCTGGCGGTTGCGCAGGGCGTGGCCGAAGCCAACCAGCGCCTGCGCGCCAACGGCTGGCCGGTGGTCACGCGCTTGCGCCTAGTCGAGCTGTACCAGGACCGCGCGATCGAGGCGCAGCGTGCGCTGTCCACGCTGGCGCAGTCGCGGCCGGCGGAGTACAGACTCGCTTCGACCATCGAGAGCGGCATCGGCCCGCTGCGCCGCCCGGCTGATTCGGCCTACCGTGGCACCGATTACGACTTCATCACCGCGGTGCAGCGCCTGGACGAGCACCGTCAGCCATTGATCGAGTACACGCTCGACACGCGACGTGCGCGCAGCGAGGTACGCGGCCAGTCGACCCAGGCGCGGCTGGTCGACGAACTGGTGCGCGCCGGCGCTGACGCCAACAACAGCGACTCGCAGATCGGCCGCAGCCTGTTCCAGCTGCTGGTGCCGGTGGAGATCGAGCCGTTCATGGCCGGCTCCAGTGCGCTGGTGCTGCAACTGGACAGCGACACCGCGCGCTTCCCGTGGGAGATGCTCGACCGCGACAACATCGACAGCACAGGCGAACACGTGCCCTGGGCGGTGCGCACGCGTTTACTGCGCAAGCTGCGCACACAGGAGTTCCGCTCGCAGCCGCTGGGTGCCGGGCGCGAGGACAGCGTGCTGGTGATCGGCGAGCCGCAGTGCGACAAGACCCGCTTTGCCGAGCTGCCGGCTGCCCGCGAGGAGGCGCAGCAGGTGGCCAAGGTGCTGGGCACCCCGGCGCTGATCGGCCCGGACGCGCTGCAGGTGATCAATTCGCTGCTGGCCAAGCCGCTGCGCATCGTGCACATCGCCGGCCATGGCGAATTCCGCGAGGACGGCAGCGGAGGCGTGGTGCTGTCCAACAACAGCCTGCTCGGACCGAACGAGGTGCGGGCGATGCGCAGCGTGCCCGAGCTGGTGTTCATCAATTGCTGTTTCATCGGCCGCATCGACGGTGGCACAGGGGGTGGACTGGGCGCCGACCGCGCGCGCTTCGCCGCCGGCGTGGCGGAGCAGCTGATCCGCGAAGGCGTGCGCTGCGTGGTCGCGGCCGGATGGGCGGTCGAGGACGGGCCGGCCAAGCGCTTTGCCACCGCCTTCTACGAGCGCTTGCTGGCCGGCGACCGCTTCATCGACGCCGTTGGCGAGGCGCGCCGTGCCGCGTGGGAGATGCGCAAGGCGGGCAACACCTGGGCCGCCTACCAGTGTTATGGCGACCCGGACTGGCGTTATGTGCCGCCGGTGGGCGGTGACGACGACCATGCGCGCGCGCTCCCCGAGCTGTGGACGCCGAGCGGGCTGGCGCTGCTGCTGGAGAACGAGGCGCTCGAAGCGTGCCATGCCGACGACCGCAGCGAACGCCCTCGGCGCCGCCGCCTGCAGCGGCTGCGTGCGCTGCAGGCACGCTACCAGGAGCGGTGGGGCGGCATGGGCGCGGTGGCCGAGGCCTTCGGCCTGGCCTACGCCGAAGCCGGTGACCTGGATGCCGCGGTCGACTGGTACGGCCGCGCGGTGCGTGCGGGCGACGGCAGCGCGTCGCTGCGTGCCGCCGAACAGTGGGCCAACCTGCTAGCGCGGCGCGGTGCCGGACGCAGCGACCGCGCACAGGGCCACACCGAGATTCACACCGCCATCGCCCACCTGCAACAGCTGGCCGCGCTGCACTCCACGGTGGAACGCGAGAGCCTGCTCGGCTCGGCTTGGAAGCGGCTGGCGATGGTCGGCGAAGGCAAGGCGGCGCAGGACGCATTGAGCCACATGGTCGAGCACTACGCGCGCGCCGAGACACTGGCGCGCGACGAGGGCGCGGCCAACCTGTTCTATCCGATCATGAACGCCATCGCCGGCGAGTTGCGCCTGACGGCATTGCGCGGCCAGGCCGGCGTCGCGCTGGACGGGGCGCGGGTCGGTGCGGCACGCCAGTCGCTGCAGGACGCCGTGGGCCGCGCGCCGGACTTCTGGTCGGTGGTCGGGCTGGTCGAGCTGCAATGGCTCGAGGCGGTGGCGGCGAAGCGGCTGGCGGCGGCGCGCGAGAGCGTCGCGGCCGCCTTCGAAGACCTGGCGCAGCGCGTGCCGGCGCCGCACCTGTGGAAGTCGGCGCGCGACCAGGCGCACTTCGTACTAGCGCCCTATGCGGCGGCCGCTGGCGGCACCGAGGCAGCGGCCGCAAAGGCGCTGTTGAAGCAGTTGGACGAGCTGGGCCAGTGATGGCGCAGTGGCACTCACAGCCTGGAGTTCACGCATGAAGTCCTGCTTCGTGATCCAGGGCTATGGCCGCAAGACCGACTACCGCGACGGCCGCGTGCTCGACCTGGATGCGTCCTACGCGATCATCAAGGACGCGGTCGAGGCGGCCGGGCTGGAGTGCATCCGCGCCGACGAGATCCAGCACTCCGGCACCATCGACCTGCCGATGTACGAATGGCTGCTCAACGCCGACCTGGTGGTGGCCGACCTGTCCACCTACAACGTCAACGCGGTGTTCGAACTGGGTGTGCGCTACGCGCTGCGGCCGCACGCCACGATCATCGTCGCCGAGGAGCAGTTCCAGAACCCCTTCGACTTCAGCCACATCGCCATCCGCCGCTACAAGCACCTGGGCGACGACATCGGCGCCAAGGAGGCGCGACGCTTCCGCGACGACCTGCGCGCGGCGATCGAGGCCGTCGCCGCCGAGCGGCGCATCGACAGCCCGATCTATACCTTCCTGCCCACGCTGCGCCCGCCGGTAGACCAGAAGGCGCTGGACGAGGAGGCGCTGGCGCCCTTTGCCCCGGTGCCCACGGCCACGCCCGCAGCCGGCAGCGAGCCGCTGCCGCCGCTGTCGACCCTGCTCACCCGCGATGGCGGTGCCGACACCGAGGCGGTGGACCTGAACACCAAGCAGTTGCTCGAACGGGCGCAAAGGCGCATCAACGACAGCGACTTCGCCAGCGCCCGCCTGTTGCTGGAAGAAGCGCGCAAGCGCCGGCCCACCGACAGCTTCGTGATCCAGCGCCTGGCGCTGTCGATCTACAAGAGCAAGCAGCCCGACCCGGTGACGGCGCTGAAGGACGCGCTGGAGGTGCTGCGCGTGCTCAAACCCGAGACCTGCAACAACCCCGAGACGCTGGGCCTGTACGGTGAGATTCACAAGCGCATGTGGGAGATCAACCCCTCGCCGGAGCTGCTCGACATTGGCATCACCGCCTATGCGCGCGCCTTCGCGCTGAAGCAGGACCACGACACCGGCATCAACTTCGCCTTCCTGCTCGACCTGCGCGCCCGCGAGCACCTGAAGGCCGGGCAGCGCGACGACGCCATCACCGACCACACGCTGGCCAACCGCATGCGCAAGGACGTGGCGCAGATCGCACGCGCCCACCTGGAGCGGCTGCCCGAAGAGCTCGGCAACGAGCACTTCTGGGTGCTGGCCTCGCTGTGGCAAGCCGCGCTGGGCAGCGGCGACACGGTGGCCCTGGCCGGCTACGAGGCCGCGCTGCGCTCGATGGAGGTCGCCGACTGGATGCAGGACACCTGGCAGTGGGAGGGCAAGAAGCTGCGGGCGCTGCTCGAGGAGTACGCGGCACTGTACCAATGAGCTCGTTCAGCGCCCGCCGGTCACATCGATCACCGCCCCGGTGGTGTAGCTCGACTCGTCCGACAGCAGCCAGACGATGGCCTGCGCCACTTCCTCGGCGCTACCGGCACGCCGCATCGGCACCATCGGTGCGGTCTGCTTGACCCGGTCGGGCAGGCCGCCGCTGGCATGGATCTCGGTATCGATGATGCCCGGGCGCACGGCGTTGACGCGGATGCCTTCGGTGGCCACCTCGCGCGCCAGGCCGAGCGTGAAGGCGTCGATGCCGGCCTTGGCGGCCGCGTAGTCCACGTACTGCCCCGGCGAGCCCAGTCGGGCCGCGGCCGAGGACAGGTTGACGATGACGCCGCCGGCGCCGCCGTGCTTGGTGCTCATGCGCTTGACGGCTTCGCGTGCGCACAGGAACGAGCCGGTCAGGTTGATGGCGAACATGCGCATCAGTCGCTGCAGGCTCATCTCGTCGACGCGCGCCGGGTGGTCCACCACGCCGGCGTTGTTGACCAGGCCGCCGAGCGGGCCGAACTCCTTGTCCACCGTGGCATACATGGCAAGCACCTGGGCCTCGTCGGCCACGTCGGCCTGGATCACCAATGCACGCCGGCCCGCCGCTCGCACCTGGTCGGCCACGCGCTGCGCGGCCGCGGCATCGCGGGTGTAGTTGACGGCCACGTCCCAGCCGCGCCGTGCGGCCAGGATGGCAGCGGCGGCGCCGATGCCGCGGCTGCCGCCAGTGATCAGAAGGGTCGGTTTCATGCGTTCTCCGTGGTGGTGGGCTGCGGCATTGTCACGGCCGGCCGGCGACGTCGAAGGCAAAGGTCAGCGTCAGGTCGACCACCGGGCTGCTGAGCTCGCCATTGACGGCCTTGATCCAGCCTGCGCCCAGGCGCAGTGACAGCGGCTTCGTCAGCTGCGCGCCGATGTAGCCCATCGGCTTGACGATGGCACCGCCGCCGGTGTCCACGCCACCTCCGCCGGCCGCGCCGGCCAGCACCTCGGCAGCGGCCAGCAGGCCGGGCTGGAAGCGCCATTGCCCGCCGACGCCGAACAGCCCGGCGGTGTAGGCGCCGGCATTGCCTTGGTAGGCGCTTTGCACCTGGCCGGTCAGGTACAGGGTCTCGCCGACGAAGCGCGTGTACTTGAAGCTGAGGTTCTGCATGCTCTGCGAGCTGCCGTCCTTGCGCGCCGCGTCGGTATACATCTCGACGCCGGCAGACCATTCCTGGCGCACCGGCACCGGCGCCACGCCGGGCAGCGGGTCCAGCGCCCAGCGCAGCGCCAGCGAGGCGAAGGGCGCGCTGAAGTCGCCCTGTGGTGCGCTGGCCCAGCCGGCTTCCAGGCCCAGGCTCAGGTCGCGTGTCAGCGGCACGCTCAGGTCGACTGCGGCCTTGCCGAGCAGGCCGCCGCCCGTCGGCACGTCGCCGCCGCCGCCCATGCCGAAGGCCAGGCGGCCGCCGAGCCTGAAGCCGCTGTCGCCGAGCGGGAGTTCCGCGCCCAGCGTGCCCAGGATCTCGGCATAACCGTCGACGCCGCCGCTGGCCGCGCCGTTGGCCTCCAGCCCCACATACAAGTCGGGCCACAGCAAGGTCTCGGCGCGCGCGCCGACGTAGCCAATGTTCGAGGGCAGCGGCGCGCCGCTGGTGCCCAGGCTGCCGTTGCGCGGCCGGTAGACGCCGCCGACGGCGAGAAAGCGATCGAAGCCCATGCCGGTGCGCGCGGCGCCCAGGCGCGCCGGCATGGTGTTGCCCACAGGCAGATAGCCGAAGTCCATGGGCATGTCGAACACCACACCGAGCTGGCTGCTGTCGATGTCGCCATTGGGGAAGTCCACGCTCGATACCGACACGCCGGCGCGGAACGGGCCAAAGTCCCACAGCAGGTTGGCATAGGGTCGCAGCATCAGCCCGCCGCCCACCGGCGCGGCCGCGCCGCCACCGCCGCCCACATAAAGGCCGGTCTGCAGGTTCAGCGGTCCGACCAGCTGCGTGCACAGCGCGGCCTCGGCGCCGATCGTGAAGAAGCCGCCGCGCTGGCCGCTGGCCGCGCCGTATACGGCCGGGCCCAGGCACAGCCCAGGCCGCACCTGCACCAGGTAGGCCAGCCCGACCAGGCCCATCTTCTCGTCGCCGGGCAGCGAGATCGTCTCGTAGCCGATGCGCGCCGAGGCCGGCGCACTGCGCCAGTCACCGGCCGGAGCTGCCTGGGCCAACGCCAAGGCGGGCACAAGGCAAAGCGCCGCGGCAAGTGCGCGGCGCTGCATAACGGGATCGATATGTCGTCGGAAGCTCATGCCCCCGAGTATGGCCAAGGCAGCCCGCTGCCTGGGAGCGGGCATGCCCTCGATCTCAGCCGAGCGGCACCGGCACGAAGATCTGGTTACCCTGGCGTTGCACCAGCAGCGCCACGCTCTTCGGCTGGCTCTTCAATACGCCGCGGATCTGCTCGATCGAACTCACCGGCTTGCCGTTGATGGCCAGCAACACGTCGCCGGCCTCGATGCCGGCACGTTCGGCCGCACCGCTGACCTGCTCGACCAGCAGGCCGCCGTCCAGCTTGGCCTGCTGCTTCTCGTTGGGCTGCAGCGCTCGCAGCGACAGACCGAGCTTGACGCCCTGCGCGTCGCCGCCGGCATCGGCCACGGCCTCGGCAGCCGGGGTCGCGCCGCCCAGCTTGGCTTCGATGTCGACGGCCTTCTGGTCGCGCCACACGGTCAGCTTGACCTTGTCGCCAGGCGCGGACATGCCGATCACGCTGGACAGCGCACCCGAGCGCGCCAGCGCCTCGCCGTTGACATGGGTGATCACGTCACCGGCCTTCAGCCCGGCGGCCGCGGCCGCACTGCCCGGAACCACCTGCGCCACCAGCGCGCCGTCGGGACGCTTCAGGCCGAAGGACTCGGCCAGGTTCTGGTTCAGGTCCTGCACGCTCACGCCCAGGCGGCCGTGGCTGGCCTTGCCGGTCGCAACGATCTGGTCCTTGACCTTCAGCGCCACGTCGATGGGGATGGCGAAGGCCAGGCCCTGGTAGCCGCCGGTGTGCGAATAGATCTGCGCGTTGATGCCGATGACCTCGCCATTGCCGCTGAACAGCGGGCCGCCGGAGTTGCCGGGGTTCACCGCCGCATCGGTCTGGATGAAGGGCACCACCGCGTCGCCGGGCAGCGAACGACCCTTGGCACTGACGATGCCCTGCGTGGCGGTCTGCTCGAAACCGAAGGGGGCACCGATGGCCAGCACCGGGTCGCCCACGGCCAGCTGCTTCGGGTCGCCCAGGCGCACCACCGGCAGGCCCTTGGCGTTGATACGCAGCACGGCGACGTCGGTCACCGGGTCGCTGCCCAGCACCTTGGCCGGGTATTCGCTGCGGTCGCCGAGCTTGACCGTCACTTCCTTGGCGTCACGCACCACGTGCGCATTGGTCAGGATCAGGCCGTCGTCGCTGATGATGAAGCCCGAGCCCTGGCCGCGGAACGGCTGCTGCGGCACGCCGCCCTGTCCACCCCGCGGGCCGCCCTGGCCGTAGCCCGGGATGCCCTTGAAGAACTGGAAGAACGGGTCATCCTCCATGCCAGGCGGCAGGCCGCGGCCGCCGCCCTGGGCAGGGCCTTCGGCCTTCTGCGTGCCGGCCACGGTGATGCCGACCACGGCCGGGCCGAACTGCTGGACGATTGCGCGGTAGTTGGGCACCTGGCCGTTGCCGGCGACCATTGGCACCGGGGCCGGCGCGGCGGTGGCAGTGAGCGCGGCCACCTGCACGTCGCCGGCAGCTTGCGTGGTAGCCGGCTGCGCCGGTTGCAGGCCGGCCCTGGCCTTGTCCAGCAGGTCCGGCCGCAGGGTGAAGGCCCCGGCCGTGCCGACGGCGAGCACGCCGGCAGCAATCAGGGCGGCGTTCAGGGAACTGGTCTTCATCGGATTCCTTCTCTTCGGCGCATCACGGAACATTCCGTATGCCGGAGAAGATAGGGATCCGCCGTTAGCGCTCGGTTAGCAGTCGGTTAGGCGAGCATGAAGGCGCGCGGCGCGGGACGCACCCATCAGCCTGGTTCGGCGCGATTGACCATGTGATCGGCCATGCCGACGAAGGCCTGTTCGATGGCGGCACGCAGCGGGATTTCGGCCACCCGCTCCTGCAAGGCCTGGCGCATGCACAGCATCCACTGGTCGCGCTCGGCGCGGCCGATCGCAAACGGCATGTGGCGCATGCGCAGGCGCGGATGGCCCCGCTCGCGGATGTACAGCGGCGGCCCGCCGAACCAGCCGCTGAGGAACTTGAACAGGCTGTCGGCGCTGCGCTGCAGATCGCGCGGGTGCAGCCGGCGCACCGCCTGCGCCTGCGGCAGCTCGTCCATCAGCGCGTAGAAGCGGTCGACCAGGGCACGCACCGCGGGCTCGCCGCCAAGCCGCGCATAGACGCTGTCGGGATCGATGAGGTCGCCGCTCATGTCTTGAAGCGCGCCTCGTCCGGCCGCGTCAGTGCGACGATGCCGCCACGATCAATGGCGGATGCCAGGCGCTGCCCGAGCGCATCGCCGGCCTGCAGCGCCGCCAGCGCCTGGCGCGGTGCCAGCGCCTCGGCGTCCAGCCGCAACTGCGGCCGGTCGAGCAGCGGCTCCGGCTGGCTGGAGCAGAAGGCAAGCAGTCGCGCCAGCGCGCCGTCGAGCCCGTCGCCCCAGAAGTCCACCAGCGGCGGCTTCAATGTCTTGCCTGCGGCATTGGTGGGCAGCGCGGCGGCGAAGACCACGTACTCCGGCACCTCGTAGGGCGCGAGCAGCGCGGCGCAGTGCTCGCGCACCTGCTGCGGCGTGAGCGTGTGGCCGGGCTTGAGCACCAGCACCGCCTTCAGCCGCTCGCTGAACAGGTGGTCGGGCACGCCCACCACCGCCGCGCGCAGCACCGCCGGGTGCAGGAACAGTTTGTTCTCGACCTCGATGCAATAGACGTTCTGGCCACCACGCACCACCATGTCCTTCTTGCGGTCGAGCAGCCAGAGGTAGCCTTCCTCGTCGATCTTGGCCCAGTCGCCGCTGAGCACGAAGCCGTCTCTGCGAAAGACCTCGGCCGTCTTGCCCGGCTCGTCCCAGTAGCCGGCATTGGTCTGCTGGCCGCGGTAGGCCACCTCGCCGATGACATTGGGCGTCGTCACCTCATGGCCGTCGTCGTCGAAGATCGCGATGTCGCAGATCGGCGTGGCCAGGCCGCAGCTGGTGATCTTGCGGATCGCATCCTCGGTGGGCAGCGCGAAACCCAACGCGGTGCTCTCCGACACGCTGCCGCCATTGACCATCGCCACCGGATCGAAGCAGGCCTTCAGCTGGTTGATGAAGGTCTCGGATGCGGCATGGCCGCCGAACAGGATCTTCTTCAGCGTCCGGCAGTCGTACTTCGCGAAATCGGGGTGATTCATCATCATCCACAGCATGATCGGCGCCGCCACGGCCCAGGTGACGCGCTCGCGTTCGACCAGCCGGATCGCGTCCAGCGGCGCGAAGGCGCTCATCACCACGCACTTGCCTCCGGTCAGCAGGGCCGGCATGAAGTCGGTGTACACGGCGGTGTTGTGGTACAGCGGCGGCATGCACAGATTGATGTCGTCGACCCCCAGCCCCTTGGCCGCATGCACGATGTTCTGCGCGCAGCCGATGGCGTTGATGTGCATCGCCATCGTGCCCTTGGGCACGCCGGTGGTGCCCGAGGTGAACGAGATTGCGCACACGTCCCACTCGTCGATGGACTCGCGCACCGGTGCTTCGGCACCATCGCGGTTGAGCACGGCGAAGGGCA
>Ga0105103_10000188_pt1 | contig 33626 bp, 21 predicted proteins | sample PPLLaktember2015_2_FD_79107 | JGI IMG/M metagenome (GOLD analysis project Ga0105103, IMG submission 79107) | Freshwater sediment microbial communities from Prairie Pothole Lake near Jamestown, North Dakota, USA - PPLs Lake P7 Core (6) Depth... | ecosystem: Environmental > Aquatic > Freshwater >...
CCGGCTGGTGCAGATCGCGTTCCTCAAGAGCTCCACGGTCGAACTGGACATCGCGCTGCTGATGCGCAAGCGCCTGTGGCTGACCGGGTCCACCCTGCGTCCGCGGACACCGGCGGAGAAGGGCGTGATCGCCCGCCAACTCGAGGCGGAGGTCTGGCCGCTGCTGGCGCGTCGAGCCGTGGCGCCGGTCATCGACACGGTGTTCCCGCTCGCCGACGCGGCGCTGGCGCACCGGCGCATGGAATCCAGCGCGCATGTGGGTAAGATCGTGCTCGATGTCCGCGCCTGAGCGTCTGTTCACCCCGCGCTTCGCGCTGATGTTCGGGTTCAGCTTCACGGTCTTCCTGTCCGCCTTCCAGCTGTTCCCGACCGCACCGTTCCACATCCTGGCGCTCGGCGGCTCGCACACGGAAGCGGGCCTGTTCCTCGGCTTCCTCACCTATGCCTCGGCGGTCTCGGCGCCGCTGACGGGTGCCGTGGCCGACCGGATCGGCAAGCGCCGCGTGCTGCTGGTGTGTTCCTCGGTGATCGCGGTCTTCTCGGCACTCTACGCCGTCGCGCCGTCGTACCAGATCATGCTCGGCCTGGTGGTGGTGCACGGCATGTTCTGGTCGGGGCTGCTGTCCGCGTCGGGCGCGTACGTCACCGATCTGGTACCGCCGTCGCGGCGAGCCGAGGGCCTCAGCTACTGGGGGTTCGCCAGCATCATCGCCGTGGCGGTGGCGCCGTCGCTCGGCCTCTGGGTGTTCGACAACGGCGGCTGGACCGCGCTCTGCATCGAGGCCACGGTCCTGAACATCGTCATGGCACTGATCGCATGGCGCCTGCCCGCGGACGTGGCGAGGGGCCACGCCATGCCGCGGCGGCTGCAGGACCTCGTCGAATGGCGCGTGCTGCTGCTCGGCGTCACGCTGTTTCTCTACTCGTTCAGTTATGGCGGGATCACCAGCTTCGCGGCGCTTCACGCCGAACAGCAGGGCGTGGTGCCGCGGGCCATCTACTTCACCGCCTTTGCCATCGCCATCATCGTCACGCGGCCGTTCATCGCCCGCTACGCGGACGAAGTCGGCCACCAGAAGGTGATCATCCCGTGCCTGGTTGCGGTGGTCGCCGGCGTGGCGCTGCTGTCGGTGGCCACGACCCGCACGGGGTTCCTGGTCTCGGCGTTCGTGTTCGGCACCGGGTTCGGGTCGGCGTATCCGATCTTCGTCGCGCACCTGATGAAGACGGTTGACAACCAGCGCCGCGGCGCCACCTTCGGCGCGCTGATCGGCGCCTTCGATACGGGCATCGGCACCGGTTCCATCGCGCTCGGCTGGATCGGCGAGCGTTACGGGTTGAGCCGGGCGTTCGCCGTGGCGGCGTCCCTGGCGGCGCTGTCGATTCCGTACTACATGTGGGCGCGACGGTCGCGATCCGAAGTGAAGGGGTGAATGATGGAATACGTCCGACTCGGAACCACCGGCCTCAAGGTCTCGCGACTCTGTCTCGGCACGATGACCTATGGCACTCCAGCCTGGCGCCCCTGGGTGCTGGACGAGTCCGAGAGCCGGCCGTTCATCAAGCGGGCCCTCGAGCACGGCATCAACTTCTTCGACACCGCCGACATGTATTCGAAGGGTGTGAGCGAAGAAGTCGTGGGCAGGGCACTGAAGGACATGGCGTCGCGGCACGAGGTCGTGCTGGCGACCAAGGTGTTCTACCCGGTCACCGGGCACGTGAACGGGCAGGGGCTGTCGCGCAAGCACATCTTCGAAGCGATCGACGGCTCGCTCCGCAGACTGGGCACCGACTTCGTGGACCTCTACCAGATCCATCGCTTCGACACCGAGACGCCCGTCGAAGAGACGCTCGAAGCGCTGCACGACGTGGTGAAGGCGGGGAAGGCGCGCTACATCGGTGCCTCCAGCATGTACACATGGCAGTTCGCCACCATGGTCCACACCCAGGAGCGACACGGGTGGACCCGGTTCGTCTCGATGCAGAACCACTACAACCTGGTCTACCGCGAGGAGGAGCGCGAGATGATCCCGTTCTGCCGCGCCAACGGCATCGGCCTGGTGCCCTGGAGCCCGCTCGCGCGCGGCTTCCTGGCGGGAAACCGCGCCCGCGGACGCAAGGACGCGACGCGGCGCGAGCAGCACGACGACTACGGCCACGGCCTCTACTACAACGACGCCGACTACGAGGTGGCCGACCGCGTGGTGCAGGTGGCCGCCGCGAAGGGCGTGCTGCCCATCCAGGTGGCCCTGGCCTGGGTGCTCCGGCAGCCTGGCATCACCGCGCCGATCATCGGTGCCTCGAAGCTGGAGCAGCTGGACCAGCTCGTCGCGGGGCTGTCGATCACGTTGACGGATGCCGAAGCCGGGTCCCTCGCGGAACCCTACCGGCCGCACCCGGTGCTCGGGCACTAGCCCCTCAATTCACTTCCGTCGCATCAGCCGTCTCGAACAGGTCGGCCCGGCCCCACACGGTCTTGCCGATGGCGACCACGGGAGAAGATTCAAGGTATGCGGCAATTCATCGGTGGCCGCGATCAGCGCGTGGCCACCGGCGAGGGATCGTAGCCGAGCACCGGCCGCAACCACTTCTCGGTCTCCTCGACGCTGCGACCGATGCGGCGCGCGTAGTCCTGCACCTGGTCGGCCTTCACCCTCTGGATGCTGAAGTACTTGGCCTGCGGATGCCGGAAGTAGAGGCCGCTGACGCTGGCGGGGGGCGTCATCGCGCACGACTCGGTGAGGTCCATCCCGATCGCGCGCGCGTTCAGCAGGTCGAACAGACGCGTCTTCAGGCTGTGATCGGGGCAGGCCGGATAGCCAAACGCCGGGCGAATGCCCTGGAACCGCTCTTCAATCAGATCGCCGGCGTCGAGCGATTCGCGCTGGCCCCAATCGGCGCGCGCACGGGCGTGCAGGTACTCCGCGAAGGCCTCGGCCAGACGATCGGCCAGCGCCTTCACGATGATTGCGGAGTAGTCGTCGTGCTCGGCCTCGAACTTCTTCACCAGCACGTCGGCACCAAGCCCGGCGGTCACGGCGAAGGCGCCCACGTAGTCCTGCGGGCCCGCCTCGCCGCACGGCGCCACGAAGTCCGCCAGCGAGCGGTTCGGCTTGCTGTCGGCGATGACCTCCTGCTGCCGGAGCATGGGAAACCGGTGCAACTCGCGCAGGCTCCCGACTCCCGACTGCCGACTCCCGGCGGGTTCGTAGAGCACGATGTCGTCGCCCTCCGCGCATGCCGGCCAGAAGCCGTAGACGCCGCGGGCGCGGATCAGCTTGCCGTCGACGATCCGCTGCAGCAACTGCTGCGCGTGACCGTAGACCTCGCGCGCCGCGGCGCCGTGTTTCGGGTCATCCAGGATGGCGGGGAAGCGGCCTTTCAGCTCCCACGCGGCGAAGAAGAACGTCCAGTCGATGTATGGGACGATCTCGGCGAGGTCGACGTCCACCTGCCGCGCGCCCGTGAACGCCGGTGTCGGCGCCTCCGAGAAATCCAGCAGGAGGCGGTTGGCGCGGGCCTTCTCGTACGACACCGTCGGCCGCTCGCTGCGCGTCGCGTACTGCTCGCGCAGTTTCGCCTGGTCGGCCCGGTTTGCGTCCGTGAATCCCTCGTTCTGCCCGGCGCTCAACAGGCTGGAGACCACGTCCGTCACGCGCGAGGCGTCCGGGACGCGCACGGTGGCACGGCTGTAGTTGGGCGCGATCTTCACCGCCGTGTGCTGTCGGCTGGTGGTCGCTCCGCCGATCAGCAAGGGCACGCTCATGCCGCGCCGCTCCATCTCGGAGGCGACGAACGCCATCTCGTCCAGGGACGGCGTGATCAGCCCGCTGAGCCCGACGATGTCGACCTTCCGCTCGACCGCTTCGTTCAGGATCCGATCCGCGGAGACCATCACGCCGAGGTCGATCACCTCGTAGCTGTTGCACCCGAGGACGACGCCGACGATGTTCTTGCCGATGTCGTGGACGTCGCCCTTGACGGTGGCGAGCAGCACCCGGCCCTGGGCGCCGGCGCCGGTGGCGGCCTTCTCGGCATCCATGAACGGTTCGAGGTAGGCCACGGCGCGCTTCATCGCGCGCGCGCTCTTGACCACCTGCGGCAGGAACATCTTGCCGGCGCCGAAGAGATCGCCCACCACCTTCATACCGTCCATCAGCGGCCCCTCGATGACCAGCAGCGGCCGGCCGTACTTGACGCGCGCCTCCTCGGCGTCGATCTCGATGAAGTCGACGACGCCGTGCACCAGCGCGTGGGCGAGCCGTGAGTCGACTGTGCCTTCGCGCCACCTGAGGTCGGTCTCGCGCTTCGAGCCCGCGCCCCGCACCGTGTCGGCAAAGCTCACCATCCGCTCGGTGGCATCGGGGCGGCGATTGAAGATGATGTCCTCGACGTGCTCGAGCAGCTCCTTCGGGATGTCCTCGTAGACGATCAGCTGCCCGGCATTGACGATGCCCATGTCGAGACCGGCCTTGATGGCGTGGAACAGAAACGCCGAATGGATGGCCTCGCGAACGACGTCGTTGCCGCGGAACGAGAACGACAGGTTGCTGATGCCGCCGCTGACCTTGACACCGGGACAGGTCGCCTTGATCTGCCGCGTCGCCTCGATGAAGTTCTTCGCGTAGTCGTTGTGCTCCTCGAGGCCGGTGGCGATCGCCAGCACGTTCGGGTCGAAGATGATGTCGGTCGGCGCCACCCCGGCCTGCTCGGTCAGCAGCCGGTAGGCGCGCTGACAGATCGCGACCTTGCGCTCGATCGTGTCGGCCTGACCCTGTTCGTCGAACGCCATCACGACCATCGCCGCGCCATACTGGCGAACGGTGCGGGCCTTGGCCAGAAAGTCGGCTTCGCCTTCCTTCATGCTGATCGAGTTGACGATGCCCTTGCCCTGCACGCACTTGAGCCCGGCCTCGATGACCGACCACTTCGAGCTGTCGATCATGATCGGCAGGCGCGCGATCTCGGGCTCGGTGGCGATGTAGTTCAGGAACTCGGTCATGCACGCTTCGGAATCGAGCATGCCCTCGTCCATGTTGACGTCGAGGATGTTGGCGCCGCCGCGCACCTGCTCCAGCGCCACTTCGGCCGCCGCCGACCAGTCGCCCGCCTTCACCAGCCGCTCGAACTTCTTCGAGCCGGTGACGTTGGTGCGCTCACCGATCATCTGGAAGTTCGAGTCGGGACGCAGCACCAGCGTCTCGAGCCCGGCATAGCGGGAGAAAGAGACTAGATCGGGAGTCGGGAGTGGGGAGCCGGGGGTCGGCGTGACGTCCTGCGCGCGACGCACCGGCCGTGGCGGCAGGCCGGCCACGGCCTTCGCGATGGCGCGGATGTGATCGGGCGTCGTGCCGCAGCAGCCGCCGATGATGTTGACGAACCCGCTCTCGGCGAAATCGCGGATCAGGGCCGCGGTCTCGTCGGGCAGCTCGTCGTACTGGCCGAAGGCGTTGGGGAGGCCGGCATTCGGATAGCACGTCACGTAGCTCGTGGCGATGCGCGCCAGCTCCGCCAGATAGGGACGCATGTCGCGGGCGCCGAGCGCGCAGTTGAGGCCGACCGAGAACGGCCGGGCATGCTCCACCGAGACATAGAAGGCGTCGAGCGTCTGGCCCGACAGCGTCCGCCCGCTGCGGTCGGTGATGGTCGCCGAGATCATCACCGGCAGCCGCACGCCGAGCTCGGCGAACACCTCGTCGATGGCGACCAGCGCGGCCTTCGCGTTCAGGGTGTCGACGATGGTCTCGACGAGCAGGAGGTGGCAGCCGCCCTCGACCAGGCCGCGCGCCTGATCGCGATAGGCGTCGCGCATGCCCTCGAAGGTGATCGAGCGCAGCGCCGGGTTGTTGACGTCCGGCGAGATGGAGAGCACCTTCGTCGTCGGGCCCATGGAGCCGGCGACGAAGCGCGGACGATCGGGTGTCTTCGCGGTCCACTCGTCAGCGACCCGCCGCGCGAGACGCGCCGCGACCAGGTTGAGCTCGTACGAGAGCGCTTCCAGCCCGTAGTCGGCCTGCGACACGGCGTTCGAGCTGAACGTGTTGGTCTCGATGATGTCGGCGCCGGCCTCGAGGTACTGCGCGTGGATGCCGGCAATCGCGTCGGGCTGCGTCAGGACCAGCAGATCGTTGTTGCCCTTGAGGTCGCTCGGGTGCGCGGCAAAGCGCGCGCCGCGGAAATCCGCCTCGGAGAGCTGCAGGCGCTGCACCATGGTGCCCATGGCGCCGTCGAGGACGAGGATGCGTGTCGCCAGAGCGGCATCGAGGCGAGCGGTGTCGGTAGTCATCAGATTCGTGTTCTCCGGCGACGCGGCTTCGTGCCTGCGGCGAGCAGCACGACGAAGGGGTCGCCTTGATTGCGGGCGCCCACGCGCACGCGGACATCGGTCAGTCCGGCGCCGGTCAGCAGCGCCTGCAGATGATCGTCGGTGAAGCCCTGCCACCGGTCGCCGAGCGCGTCGCGCACCCAGCCTTCGTCATGGGAACGCAGGTCGAGCACCAGCACGCGGCCGCCGTCGCGCAGCACGCGCACCGCCTCGGCCACCGCGAGGGCGGGATCCGCCGCGTGGTGCAGCGCCTGCGACAGCAGCACCACGTCGACACTCGCATCGTCCAGCGGCACGCGCTCGAGCTCGCCGCGTTTCCAGGTGATGTTCTTGACGTGGCGGCGCAGGGCGAGCGCGCGGGCACGGCCGAGCACGTCGGCCGAGCGATCCACGGCGATGACCTTGCGGGCCCACTGCGCGGCCTCGATCGACAGATATCCTTCGCCGCACCCGAGGTCCGCGACGTCGAGCTCCGGCAGCAGCAGACCCAGCGCGCGGGACCACGCCGCCCAGCTGCGGCCGGGCACCAGCTGCCGGCCATCCCGGGTGTCGGGGCCGGCGTGACGATCGAAGTTCTCCCGCCGCACGCGCACCACTTCCTGCAGCCGGGCTTCGTCCGCCTTCAACAGCGCCGAGCCGGCCGCCTCATCGAACTGGGTCTGGAGCAGCGGCCAGAGGGGACTGCCCTCGGCGCGCAGGGCGGGTGACAGGCGGTAGTAGGTGAACGCGCCCTCGCGCTCCTCCATCACCAGCCCCGCCTCCTTGAGCAGCCCCAGATGGCGGGAGACGCCGCTCTGGGCCAGCCCGAGGATGCCGGTCAGTTCCTTGACGTTGAAGTGGTCCTTCGCCAGGACCCGCAGGAGGCGGAGGCGGGCCTCGTCGCCGAGCAGCCGGTAGAGGGCGGAGGCCGCTTTCATATCCATAAATGTAGATGAATGGATGGAATCGCGCAAGGTCGATTGCGCCGGGGGAGCGCGCCGGTGGATAATCAACGGTCTGACGCGCACCTGAAACCCCGACCTCGAGGCCGGGTCCCCTGTCCAAGGGACCGTCGTCGTGGTTCGGAGCCTGAAGACTCTTTCCGGAGAGGCATGGCCGACTCCCCCTCAGATGGTGGGGGCCGTCCTTGTCTGAAACACCACATGGGCATCCTCGACAAGCTTCGTCCCCAGTCCAAGCACACGCACGCCGACCCGAACATCCGGATCGAGGCCGTGCACGAAACCGACCCCGCCGAGCAATCCGCCCTCGCTTCCTTCGCCAAAGACGATCCCGACGCCCGCGTGCGGCGCGCCGCGATCGCGCGCCTCACCGACACCGAGGCGCTGGCTGACATCGCGCGGAACGAGTCCGATGCCAGCGTTCGCGACCACGCGCTGGCTCAACTGGTGGAGCGGGCCAGCAAGCACGACGCGGCACAGGCGGCGCCAGCCGTGGCGGCGCTCGTCGCCCTCGGCCGCGAGCGCGAGCTGGGGCAGCTGGCGAAGGCCGCGGGTCCGGAGGCCCTTCGCCGCCAGGCCGTGGAGGCGCTACGGGATCAGAAGGTGCTCGGCAGCGTGGCCCGGCATGCCGCCGAAGCGGCCGCGCGGATGCTGGCGGTGAGCCGCCTCACGGATGCGGCTGAACTGGAAGGCGTGGCGCTGCGCGGCGACCATGCGGACGCCGCGGTCGCCGCGGTCGACGCGTTGAGCTCGCCATCCGCCGAGACGCTCACCGGGATCAGCCAGAAGGCTCGTACCAAGGCGGCGCAGAAGCGTGCCCGCCTGCTGGCCAAGGCGTTCGAGGCGCCGGCGCCGGTCGAGACGGCACCGGCCGTGACCTATCAGGACGCGGAACAGGACGGCGCGCGCGAGCTCGTCGCTCGAATGACGGCGCTCGGCGCCGACGCCGATCTGTCGGCCGTGCGCGAAGGATACGGCGCCAGCCGCGTCGCCTGGGTCGAATTGCTGGCCGACGCCGACATCCAGCCCGAGATCGTGGAGTTGTTCGAGGCCGCGTCCAGCACCGTGCGCGAGCGCATCGCGGCCGACGACCAGGCCCGCATGGAGGCCGACCAGCAACGCCAGGCGCGGGCGCGCGAGCAGGCGGAACGCGCGGATGTGTGCGCGCGGGTCGAAGCGATCCAGGGCGACGACATCCCGGAGCAGTTGGCGCAGGCGCGTGCCGAATGGGAAGGCATGCCGGCGATGCCCGACAGCTGGGCGGCGGAGCTGAATCACCGGTTCGCGGAAGCCTGCCACGCGGCTGAGAAGCGCCACGAGCGTCGTCAGACCGCCAAGGAGATGGCCGAGCGCCTGCCCGCGATCCTGCCGGAGATGGAAGCGCTGGCGGCGGCCGAGAACTACACCGAGGTGCGCAGCCAGTGGTTCGCGCTGCGCAAGCAGTGGCAGGCCATCGCCCGCGAGCTGGAGATCGATCCCGAGCTCACCTCGCGCTACGACCTGGCCGCGCAGGCGATCGAGGTCAAGGAGCAGGTGCTGCGCGACGCGAAGGCCGGGGACCAGCAGAAGAACCTGCAGCGGTTGCAGGCCATGGTGCTCGAGCTCGAGACGCGCGCGGCGGCCGAGTCGCTGACGCTGAAGGGCGCCGACACCTTGATGAAGGACATCAAGCTGGTCATCGGCACGATGGGGCCGCTGCCGACCAAGCAGGATCGCGACGACCTCACGGTGCGGCTCCAGGCCGTGCGCACGAGCCTCGCGCCGCGGATTCAGGAGATGCGCGAGGGCGAGGAGTGGAAGCGCTGGGCCAACGTGCAGGTGCAGGAAGAGCTCTGCACCAAGATGGAGGCGCTGGTGGCGATCGCCGAAGCGGAGCCCGACAAGGCCGCCACCGAGATGAAGGAGCTGCAGGAGCGGTGGAAGTCGGTGGCCGCGGCGCCGCGGTCGCAGGCGACGGTGCTGTGGACCCGCTTCAAGGCGGCGCAGGACCAGGTCTACGAGAAGTGCAAGGACTTCTTCGCCCAGCAGAACGTCGAACGGGCCGAGAACCTGAAGAAGAAGATCGAGCTGGCCGAGCGCGCCGAAGCGCTGCAGCACTCCAACGACTGGGTGAAGACGGCCGACGCCATCAAGCAGCTCCAGGCCGACTGGAAGGCCATCGGCCCGGTGACGCGCGGCAACGAGCGCGCGATCTGGGAGCGCTTCCGCGCCGCCTGCGACGCGTTCTTCACGCGCCGGCAGGAGGACCTGAAGCAGCGCAAGCACGACTGGACCGAGAACCTCCGCAAGAAGGAAGCGCTCGTCGCCGAAGCCGAGCAGCTCGCGCAGTCATCTGAGTGGGAGAAGGCCGCTGCCCGGATCAAGCAGATGCAGCTGGATTGGAAGGCGATCGGACCGGTGAAGCGCAGCAAGTCGGAAGCGATCTGGCAGCGCTTCCGCGCCGCGTGCGACCTGTTCTTCGAACGTTTCAAGAACCGCGATCAGGTCGCGCTCCAGGGCAAGGTGGCGGACCGCGAGACGGCGGTCGCCGAGCTCGAGGCGCTGGTGCCGGCCGATGATGCCGGCGAGGTGCCGATGCCGGCCGACCTCTACGCGCATGTCCAGGCGGCGCGCGCCCGCTGGGTGCAGGGGCCGGAGCTGCCGCGCCACACGCTGCAGCCGCTGGCCGACCGCGTCAACGAGGCGATGTTGAAGCTGGTCACGCGCTGGCCGCAGGCCTTTGCCGGCACCGACGTGGATCCGGCGGCCACGCGCGATCGCATGGCGAAGCTGATCAGCAAGGTGGAGAAGCTGCTGCCGGCCGAGAGCGCCGAGCCGGTGAAGAACCTGTCGCCGGCCGAATTGCTGGCGCGCCAGTGGCGCGAAGCGCTGGCCGCCAACACCATGGGCGCCGGTTCGGCCCGTCAGGCCGAGGACGCGCGCCAGCGCGCGGCCGAACAGGAGGTGCGCAGCGCCCAGTCGGCATGGACCCGCCTGGGGCCGCTCGCCTCCGAGGAGCGGGCACCCCTGCAGGAACGCTTCGATCGCGCGGTACGGAAGTTCTTCGAGATGAAGCGGCGGTCAACGGCAAGAACGTAGGGACCCTGCGGGCAGTTCAAAGTTCAAGGTTCAAGAGTTCAAGAGTTCAAGAGTTCAAACGAAAGACCAAAGAGGGCGCCGCGGTTTCCACCGTGGCGCCCTCTTTGCGATCCGAGCCCAACTTTGGACTCTCGAACTCTTGGACCTAGCCGCTAATCAGCATTGGGGTCTTCCAGATACGTGTACCCCTGCAACGCCTCTTCGTAGAACTTCAGCAGGCGGCCGGCCTGCTGATCCTCCATTCGGCCGGCGTTGACGGCGGCTTCCACGTCGCGGCGCAGCTTGCCCATCAGCGCTTCCGGATCGAACTCCACGTACTTGAGCACCTCGCGGACGGTGTCGCCCTTGATGATGTGCTCGAGGCGCACGCCGTCGGCGCCCTCGTCACCGTTGTCCGCCAGGCTGACGTGCACTGCATGGGTATCGCCGAAGAGGTTGTGGAGGTCGCCCAGGATTTCCTGGTAGGCGCCCACCAGGAACACGCCGAGGTAGTACGGCTCGCCCTTGAAGGGATGGAGCAGGATGGTCTTCTTGACGTCGCGGCGATCGATGAACTGATCGAGCTTGCCGTCCGAGTCGCAGGTGATGTCGCTGATGACGGCGTGATTCACCGGCGCCTCGTTGAGGCGGTGGATGGGCATCACCGGGAAGAGCTGCTTGATGGCCCAGCTGTCGGGAATCGACTGGAACAGCGAGAAGTTGCAGAAGTAGGTGTCGGACAGCAGCTCCTCGAGCGCCTGCAGATCCTCGGGCATCTCGTCCATGCCCTTGCACAGCTTGTTGATCTTCTCGCAGATCGCCCAGTAGACGTTCTCGGCATGGGCGCGCTGCTCGAGCGGAAGGTAGCCGCCGCTGAACAGGTTCATCGCCATGTCGAGCGCCTGCTGCGCGTCGTGGTAGGACTCGACGGCGTTGCGCTGGGTCACCGAGTGATAGGTCTCGAGCAGGTCGACCAGCGGCTGCTCGAAGTCCTCGTCCACCGTCTCGGGAATCTTCTCCTCGCCGAAGCCGCTCGTGCCCAGCACGTTGAAGATGAGCATGCTGTGGTACGCCGAGATGGCGCGGCCGCTCTCCGAGACGATGGTCGGGTGCTGGACGCCCTCTTCGTCGCACACCGTCTGGATGTGGTAGACGACGTCGTTGGCGTATTCCTGCAGCGTGTAGTTCATGGACGACTCGAAGTTCGTCTGTGAACCGTCGTAGTCCACTCCCAGCCCGCCGCCCACGTCCATGAACTCCAGGCCGGCGCCGTCCTTCACCAGGTCGCAGTAGACACGGGCCGCTTCGTTCAGCGCGTTCTTGATGATGCGGATGTGCGTGATCTGGCTGCCCAGGTGGAAGTGCAGCAGCTTGAGGCAATCCTGCATCCCGCGCCTCTTCAGCTCCTCGTGGCCGCGCAGGATCTCGGTGACCGTGAGGCCGAACTTCGAGCGGTAGCCGCCCGACGACTGCCAGCGCCCAGAGCCGCGGGCGGCCAGCTTGACGCGCATGCCGATGTTCGGCCGCACACCCACCTTCTCGGCGTACTCGAGGATCAGCTCGAGCTCGGTGTACTTCTCGACCACCGGGATGATCTGGCGGCCCATCTTCTGGGCCAGCATCGCCATCTCGATGAACTCGAAGTCCTTGAAGCCGTTGCAGATGATCGGCGTGTCGTTGGTGGCGAGCGCCGCCACCGCCAGCAGCTCGGGCTTGCTGCCGGCCTCGAGGCCGAAGCCGTACTCGGCGCCGAAGTTCAGCACTTCCTCGACCACCTGCCGCTGCTGGTTCACCTTGATCGGGAACACGCAGCGGTACTTGCCCTGATACTGGTGCTGGGTAATCGCCGTCTGGAAGGCGCCGTGGATCTCGCCCAGGCGGTGCTTCAGGATGTCGGTGAAGCGAAGCAGGATCGGGACGGCGAGGCCGCGCAGCTGCAGTCGATCGATCAGGCGTTTCAGGTCGACGCCGCGGCTGGTGTCCTTGTTCGGGTGAACCTGCAGGTGGCCCTGGTCGGTGATCGAGAAGTAACCCTGCCCCCAGCGCGGGACGTCGTAGAGCTCGCTGGCTTCGGTCGTGGTCCACGGGGCTGACCCGGGAGTGGATCCGGTCTTCAGGCGGCCGCCTGTGATTGTGCTCATCTTCGGATTCACAGAATAGCGGTCAATGCCCAAAACCTAAAGAGCAAATTTCCCCCGCGCCACTGGCGGAATCAGGACGGCGTCACCGGAATCGGATTTCCGTCGGAGTCGATGGCGACGAGGACGACTTCCGCCGCCGTCACCGTGACGCGCTCGCCGCGGTGGCCTTCACTCCAGCGCTCGACTTCCACCTCGACGCCCACCGTCACCGACGTCCGTCCCACGCGACGGGTCTCGGTGTAGAAGCTGACGAGGTCGCCGACGAACACCGGCGCATGGAACGCCACCTCGCGCATGGCCACGGTCACGTAGCGGTGCGGGGCGACCTTGCGGGCCTCGACGGCGGACGCCAGGTCGATGTGCGACAGGATGACGCCGCCGAAGATGGTGCCGACGCCGTTGGTATCCTTCGGGAGCAGGAGCACCTTGATGGCGGGGATGCGCTCGGTCATCGGCGTACTCTACACTGTCGAGTCGCGATGATTGCCGCCTACGCCCCTGCTACGGTCTCGAATGTCGCCTGTGGATTCGATGTTCTGGGTTTCGCGCTCGACGAGCCGGGCGATGTCGTCATGGCGGCGCCCTCCGACACGCCGGGGGTCACGATCCTCGACATCGTGGGCGACGGCGGCCAGCTGACACGAGACCCTCGGAAGAACACCGCCGGCGCGGCGGTGGCGGCGCTGCTCGCGCATCTCCAGACCACGCGCGGTGTGGCGCTGACCATCCACAAGGGGCTGCCGCTCGAGAGCGGTATCGGATCGAGTGGCGCCAGCGCGGTGGCGGCGGTGGTTGCCGCCAACGAACTGCTGGGGCGGCCGGTCACGGCGGACGTGCTGCTGGCGTGCGCGATGGCCGGGGAGCAGGCCGGTTGCGGCGCCGCGCACCCGGACAACGTTGCACCGTCGTTACTCGGCGGCTTCGTCCTGGCACGCAATGTTCATCCGCCGGATGTCGTCCAGCTGCCGGTGCCCGAGGGCCTCGCCTGCGCCCTGCTGCACCCTCACCTGTCGGTGCACACCGGCACCGCGCGCGCGCTGATGGGCGACACGGTACCGCTCACGGACGCCGTCCGCCAATGGGCCAATTTGGGCGCGCTCGTCGCCGCGCTGTTCACGAGCGACCGGGCCCTCCTTTCACGATCGCTGGTCGATGTCGTGGCCGAACCGAAGCGGGCGGGGCTGGTGCCCGGCTTCTACGACATCAAGAACGCGGCCATCGACGCGGGGGCGCTCGGCTGCTCGCTGTCGGGTTCCGGGCCGTCGCTGTTCGCCCTGGCGACCTCGATGGACGTGGCGCGCGAGGCTGGCGCCGCCATGCAGCGGGCGTTCAGCCGCCACAGCGATGTCGGCAGCGACCTGTTCGTGTCACTCGTCGGCCGCGCTGGCGCGCGCGTGGTGACCGCGTCGTGATCTGCATCAGCACACGCGGTGTGGCGCCCGCGGTGTCCTTTCGCGACGCGCTGTTCTCTGGCCTGGCGCCCGATGGCGGGCTCTATGTGCCCCGACTCTTGCCGGTGCTCGACCCGGCTGTCTGGATGGCGGCTCGCGGCGCCTCGCTGGCCGACATCGGCACGGCGATGCTGGACCCGCTCGTGGGCGATGAGATCGGGCTGCGTGACCTGAGAGCCCTGCTGGCCGACGCGCTCGATTTCCCGATCCCTGTCGTGCGGCTGGACCAGCGCCTCTCCGCCGTGGAGCTGTTCCACGGCCCGACCTTCGCATTCAAGGACGTTGGCGCGCGCGTGCTCGCGCGGCTGATGTCCCACTTCCACGAGGACGGACAGCCTCCGCTCACGGTCCTGGTGGCGACCTCGGGCGACACGGGCGGGGCCGTGGCCCACGCGTTCCACGGCGTGCCCGGGACGCGTGTGGTGGTGCTGTACCCCAACGGCCAGGTGAGTGCCGTGCAGGAAGCGCAGTTCACCACGCTGGGCGGCAACGTCACGGCCGTCGCGGTAGCCGGCACGTTCGACGATTGCCAGCGCCTGGCCAAGCAGGCGTTCGCCAGCGCCGAACTGCGGGCGCGGGCGAACCTCACGTCGGCTAATTCGATCAGCCTGGGACGCTTGCTGCCGCAGATGGTCTATTACGGCCTCGCCGCGTCGCACGCCGATCCCGGCGCGCCGCTCGTCATCGCCGTGCCGAGCGGCAACTTCGGCAATCTGGCCGCGGGCATCATGGCGATGCGGATGGGTGCGCCGATCGAACAGTTCCACGCGGCCACGACCGTGAACGACACGGGTCCCCGGTATCTGCAGACCGGCATCATCGAGCCGCGGCCATCGGTGCCGACGCTGGCCAACGCCATGGACGTCGGCAATCCCAGCAACCTCGAGCGCATCCGCTGGATGTTCGACGGGGACGTCGACGCCCTTCGGAAGGTGGTCACCGCCAGCGTCCACACCGACGACGATGTGCGTGGCGCGTTGCGCGAACTGGATTCCCGCTATGGATACGTCGCCGACCCGCACACGGCCATCGCGTATCTCGGTGCCACGCGGTCGATCGCGCGCAAGCCGGACGTGCACGCCCAGTTCCTGGCGACGGCCCACCCGGCGAAATTCGGCGACGTGGTGGAATCCGTCATCGGCCGGCCGGTGCCGGTGCCCGCACCCCTCGCGGAGGCCGTGCGACGTCCACGCCTCGTGGTGCACATCGCCCCCGAACTCGCCGAACTCGCAGCCGTGATCTGAACGAGGCGTCGTCGGACGACGCGCGCTCCGACCGCTCAGCGCAGCCAGGGCCGGACGACGCCTTCGTCTCCGTCGTGCGGGGCGGGGGTGAGGCCCAGGATCTCGCACATCAGCCCGTAGACGTGGACGTTCTCGAGAGCCGGAACCCGCAGCCCGCTCTTCAATCGAGGCCCTGCTGCCACGAACAATCCCTGCATCGACTTCAACGCCGGGTCGAAGCCGTGGGCGCCGCCCCACGGGCGGCTGGAATCCCGTTTCGCCAGGCGCTCACGCGTGGTCACGGTCCAGCCCTCGTCGGCAAGGCCCACGATCGCGGGCACCCGCGGGTGACCGGCCAGCCCGTATCGTGTTGGCAAGTCGACCGATCGATACACCCGGAGATGTGGGTGGCGGCCGTGAAGGGAGGCATAGACGTCGTCGGTGTTGCCGCCCTTCGCGTTGAGTGTGAGCATGGTGCCAACCTCGACGACTTCGACGGTGGACACGTCCAGCAGGTCGTCCAGCACGATGACGCGATCGCCCGAGAGTTGGGCCATGCCGTGATCGCTGACCACAACCCAGTGCACGCGCGGCTGCAGGCCGAGGGCGTTGGTCCCCTCGATGAGTCGGCTCAGCTCGCGGTCGACGCGTGCGGCCGAGGCACGGACTTCGGGAGAGTCCGGCCCATATGTGTGGCCGTCGGAGTCCAGGTCGCTGTAATAGACGGTCAGAAAGCTCGGCCGCTCGGCGTCGGGCAGGCGGAGCCACTCCAGCACCTGATCGGTCCGTCGCGCTGGCGGCAACGGGTGTTCGAACTGACGCCAATAGCTGGGGAACCGCCCGCCGATGGCCACGTCGGATCCCGGCCAGAACATCGTGGCGCTCCTCTGGCCCTGGCGGGTGGCTGTGTGCCAGATGGGTTCGCCGCCCCACCACGCCGGATTGCTGGTGACGGCGGTGTTCGACAGCGTGAAGCGGCCGGGCAGCGCCGGATCGATCATCGTGTTCGACACGATGCCATGTCGCGCGGGCCGCAGACCCGTGACCACCGTGTAGTGATTCGGGAAGGTGAGGCTCGGGTAGACCGGGACGAGCCCGTCCGCCCGCACACCGCGACCGGCCAGCGCGCGGAGCGCGGGTGCGTCCACCGTATCCAGGTAGTCCCAGCGCCAGCCGTCGAACGCCACGAGGACGAGGATGGGCGGGCCGATGGCGCCTGGAGGCGCGCTCTGGCAGGCGCCCAGCGTGAGACAGATGGCGATCAGCCAGCCCTGCAACATCCGCATGGGCCGACTGTAACAAAACGTTATGATCTCGAGATGTCGTCTCCGATGGTCGCCGCCCCATCCGTCGTTCGCGATCGCGCGGACATCCCGGTCTCCGACACCTGGGATCTGTCATCGATTTTTTCCTCCTGGGCTGCGTGGGAAGACGCGTATCGCGAGCTGGAGCAGGCCGTCGAACGGTATCGATCGCACGAAGGGAAACTCGCGGAGAGCGGCGATCGGCTGCTGCAGGCCTACAAGGACGCGGACGTGCTGGGGCAGCTGGCGTATCGCGTGTGGTATTACGCGGCCCTTCACTACGATCAGGATCAGCGAGACAACGCGGTGGCCGCCCGGCGGCAGCGGGTGCAGATCCTCATCGCGCGGTGGCGTCAGGCGACATCGTGGTTCAGCCCCGAGCTGCTGCGGATTCCGATCGCGACCGTGCGGGCGTGGATGAACGCCTCCCCGGAACTCGCGGTCTACCGCTTCGCGATCGAAGACCTGTTCCGCCAGCAGGCGCACGTCCTCGACGCCGCTGGCGAGCAGTTGATGTCGCTCTCGGGCCGCCTGGCCTCCACGCCTGCCGACGCCTACTCGGCGCTGTCCACGGCCGATGCCCGGTTCCCGACCATTACGCTGTCGACCGGCGAGTCGGTGCAGGTGAGCTACGGTCAGTATCGCCGCCTGCTGGCGACGTGCCGCCAGCAGCAGGACCGCCGTGCCGCCTACGAAGCCCTGTATGACACGTATGGGGCGTCGCTCAACACCTACGCCACGCTCTACAACGGCGTGATGCAACGCGAGTGGTTCGATGCGCGGGCTCGCGGCTATGCCACGACGCTCGACGCTGCGCTGTTCGGCAACGACATCCCGACCAGCGTGGTCGAGAACCTGATTGGCGAGGCCAAGGCGGGCGTCGCACCGTTCCGGCGCTACCACGCGCTGCGGAAGCGCGTTCTCGGCCTCGCCGACTACCACGTGTTCGACGCCTTCGTGCCACTCACCGATCACGACGAGCGCTACAGCTACGGCGACGTGCAGGACTGGATCGTCGAGGCGATGGCGCCTCTTGGCGCGGCCTATCAGGCGCGCGTGCGTGAGGCGTTCGCGGGCCGCTGGATCGACGTCTACGAGAACCAGGGCAAGCGAAGCGGCGCGTACTCGGCGCCGGTGTACGGAGCCCACCCGTACATGCTGATGAACTACAACGACACACTGGACGCGGTGTTCACCCTGGCGCACGAGCTCGGGCACTCGATGCACACGCTGCTGTCGCACGAGACGCAGCCGTTCGTCTACGCCGGCTACACGATCTTCGTGGCCGAGGTGCCGTCGACGCTGGCCGAGGCCCTGCTGCTCGACTACATGCTCGAGCGGGCGACCACGCGAGACGAACGCGTCGTCCTGTTGCAGCACGCCATCGACGGCATCGTCGGCACGTTCTACAACCAGGTGCTGTTCGCCGACTTCGAGCTGCAGGCGCACCGCCTGGTGGAGAGCGATCAGCCGGTGACCGCCGATGCGCTGAACGCCCTCTACGCGACGCTGCTCGAGCAATACTGGGGCGACGTGCTGACGGCAGATCCGCGCGCCAGGACCACATGGGCGCGCATCCCTCACATCTTCCAGTCGCCCTACTACGTGTATCAATACGCCACCTGCTTTGCGTCGACGGCGCAGCTGATGGAAGGCATTCGCAGCAACGAGCAGACCGCTCGTGACGCGGCAGTCGACCGCTACCTGGGCATGCTGAAGGCGGGCGGCAGCGATCACCCGATGCGGCTGTTGCGAGCCGCCGGCGTGGACCTCAGCCAGCCTTCGACGGTCCGCGCCGTTGTCCAGCAGCTGGATGGACTCGTGACGCGGCTCGAAGCCGAACTCGCAGGCTGAGGAGTGGCCGGTATCCGGTAGCCGGTGTCCGGTGTCCGGTGTCCGGCAGACGGCAGACGGCAGACGGCAGACGAGACGAAGTGGCGGCGCCGATCAGGGGTGGCACGCCTCGCCGGTCCAGTGCGGATCGCTGCTGACGATCCGGTCGACAGTACGATCCCGCACGACCGGGGTCCATTGCTCGCGTTCCCACAGACGCCTGGAAAAGGTCTCGGGCGGCGCGCGAACTTCCACTTCGTACTCGTGACCAGCCTCCAGCGTGAAGGTCACGGTTGCCACCCCTGGCGAGTCGGCGGATTGCGCCGCGACTCCGGGCCGGGGCTCGTTATTCATGGTGAAAGCCATGGTGTAGGCTCCTGCAGGCAGGGCCCACCTCCGGCGGTCGGCCGTGCGCTGCCCGTCCAGGCAGAGCGCCGCGAGGCGGGACTGCGTCACGCGGAGCTTCGCCGCGGAGGGCGCCTGAGCCGCCTCGGGTGCGCCGACCAGCAGTACGGCAATGACGAGGGTGGTGCCTGCACGCATCATGTCCGCGTCCTTTCGTCTAGTCACACCGCAGCGCGTTGAGCGGGTCGACTCGCATGGCGCGCCGGGCCAGGACGAGCGCCGCCAGCGTCGCAATGGCGACGAGCAGTGCTGACACCGCCGCAAAGGTGATCGGGTCGAGTGCCTGCACGCCAAACAGCTGACTCGCCATCAGCGGCGTCAACGTCGTGGCGGCGACGACGCCGACCGTCACGCCGATCACCGCCAGCGTCGCGGCGTGCCTCACAATCATCGTGAGCACGGCCGACGGCTGCGCGCCCAACGCGAGCCGGACGCCCATCTCCTGAGTGCGTTCCGAGACCACGAGGGCCATCACGCCGTAGACGCCGACTGCCGCCAGCACGAGGGCGAGGACGCCGAAGGCGCCGATCAACAGCAGCAGGAAGCGGCGCTCGGCCACCGACGCCGCCCGAATCTGCTGCATCGTCCGAATGTCGTAGATGGCGAGTGTCGAGTCGAATGCCTTGGCCTCCGCGCGCACGCGCTCCGCCACCGCCGCGGGATCGCCCTCGGTGCGCAGCGCGATGAAGGGCGCCACGGGCGGGTTCTGGAGGTAGTTGATGTACATCTCCGGGCTGGGTGGCGCTTCGAGGCCGGCGTGGCGGATGTCGCCGATGACCCCGATCACAGTGCTCCACGGGCCCGAGGGGTTTGGGCCGGTGCGAATGTGCTGGCCGATCGGATCCTCCTGGCCGAACACCCGCCGGGCCATCGCTTCGTTGACGATCACCGTCGACGGGCTGTTGGGACCGTCTTCCGCGGTGAAGCGGCGCCCCTTTCGGATCGGGATGCCCATGGCCTCGAAGTAGTCGTGCATGGCGCGCCGGAACTCCACTTCGGGCAGCTCCGAGATCGGCACGTCCTTCCCCTGCACCTGCACGCTGGTGGTGACGCTGGTGCTGCCCAGCGGAATGCGCGTCGTCCCACCGACGGCGATCACGCCGGGGATACTCTCCAGGCGCTCGAACCATTGGGCGTAGTAGGCGCGCCGGGCGTCGGGAGTGGTGAGCGTGTACGGGATGCTCATCTGGAGGGTGAGCAGGTTCTCGGGGCGGAAGCCCGGGTCGAGCGTCATCACCGTCGCGAAGCTGCGCAGCAGCAACCCCGCGCCCACGCTCAGCACCACGGCCAACGCCAGTTCGGTGACGACCAGCGCGGCGCGCATGCGGTGGCGGGTGCGGGATCCGACGGAACCACGACTCGACTCCTGCAGCGCGGGCCGAAGATCGGCGCGTGTGGCGAAGAGGGCGGGGACGATGCCTACGAGCGTTCCGGTGAGCAACGCGACGGCCAGCGTCACGACGAAGACGGTGCCGTCTGGAGCAACTTCCTGCACGCGCGGCAGATTCGCCGGCGCGAGCGCAATCAGCGCCTGCACGCCCCAGCGCACGACGAGGAGCCCGAGGAGACCACCCGCCAGCGCCAGCAGCAGGCTTTCCGTCAAGGCCTGCTGCATCAGCCGCCCGCGGGTCGCGCCGAGCGTCGCCCGAACGGCGAGCTCCTTCTGGCGGCTCACGCCACGCGCGAGCACGAGGTTCGCCACGTTCACGCAGGCCATCAGCAGAATGAGGGCGACACCGCCGGTGAGCACCAGCAGTGCCGGACGGACGTTGCCCACCACCTGCTCGTGCAGCGCGTTGACCGTCGTCGTCCAGCCTGTGTTGCTGTCTGGATAGGCCTGCTCCAGCCGCGACGCGGCGGCGGCCAGGCCGGCGCGCGCCTGTTCGACGCTGACGCCGGGCTGCAGCCGTCCGACGGCCGCGAGGTAGTGCACGTTGCGGATGAAGCGGCCGGACTGGTCCACCATTCGCGGCCCCGTCATCATCATCGTGGACCAGGCGTCGACATCCATCGTCCGCGTGAATCCGGTGGGACCGACCATGCCTTTGTACGGGAACACGAACTCCGGCGGCATGACGCCGACGATCGTCGCGGGCCCGCCGTCCGCCGTCACGTGCCGGCCCACGACCGAGGGATCGCCCCCGAAGCGCCGCTGCCAGTAGCCATGGCTGATCACCGTGATGCCGGCGCCGTCGCCTGGCTCGATCGTCCGGCCGAGCATGGCCGTGCGCCCGAGCAGCTGGAATAGTCCGGGGCTCACGAAGGACGTCACGGCGATCTCGGGCGGGCCGTCCAGCACGATCTGCGTGTTGGTCACGAACGAGAAGTAGCCTTCGAGCGCCGCGAACGAACGCGCTTCGTCACGCAGGTCGGCAAAATTGGCGGGGGAGATCGGATTCTCGGGTTTGTTCTCGGCCGTGTTGTGACTCCACACCGTGACGAGTTGCTCAGGGGCCTGATACGGGAGAGGCTTGAGCAGCACGCCCTGGACGACGGTGAAGATCGCGCTGTTGGCACCGATGCCGAGGGCGAGGGCGCTGACCGCGAGGAGGGTGTACAGGGGGGCCTGCACCGCCTGACGGATGGTGTAACGGACGTCGGACCGGATGCTGTCCCAGATCATCGCGTGTCTCCCCGAGGGTTCGTACAGGTGCAGTTGGTGATTGGGCCAGAGCGTCCATCGGGCGATGGCCGCGGCCCGCTCGGTGAGGCCGTCCTTGATCAGCGCGCCGAACGCGCCTGGGCCGCCCGTACCCCGGCCCGCCCGCCGCCGGAAGTCGTCCCGCATCTCGTCGCCGAAGCGCCGCCGGAAGGCGCGAGGATAGGCAAGGAGCGCGATGCCAAAGAGCCGTTCGGAAAGCCAGCGCCGGAGGCTCACGCCGCGCCCTCGTGCAGCATGCGCCGCGATCGGGCGGAGGCCAGCTGGCTCTCGAGGCGCGCGATCTCGGCGCGTGCGACGGCCACGCCACGCGGGGTGATGCCGTAGTACCGTCGCCGCTCGTCCTCGTGCCCCGGGCCGACCGGAGCATCCAGCTCTTCGATGAGTTGCTGCTCGAGCAATCGGGCGAGCGCGCGATACAGCGTCCCGGCGTGGAGTGTCACGGTCCCGCCGGATCGCGCCTCCACCTCCTGCAGGATGCTGTAGCCGTGCCGGCTCTGGTCCGCCAGGGCCAGCAACACTTCGAACGCGACGGGGGTGAGGGGAAGAAAGGTCTCGGCTCGGAATCGGTCCATGGGTGCTCTTGGTATATACGCTCAAAGCACATAGATGTTCTGAGTTGAAAGAAGGTTGGAAGCGCCGTATAATCTCATTCATCCGGATATACGGATGAATGTGTCCACCCCAATTCTCGACCACATGGCGGCTTTGGCCGACCCCATCCGGGTGCGGATGCTGCTGCCCCTCGAACGGCACGAGTTGACCGTCTCGGAGTTGTGCGCGGTACTGCAGCTGCCGCAATCAACGGTGAGCCGTCACCTGAAGACCCTGGCTGATGATGGGTGGGTGGTATCGCGCCGCGATGGGACCAGCCGGTTCTACGGGATGGCGCTCGATGGGCTCGACCCGGGGGCGCGGCAGCTGTGGCCGGTCATCCGGGACCAGTTGGGCGGGAACCCCGGCACCGATCAGGACGAACGCCGCCTGCAGAGCGTGCTCCGCCGCCGCCGTGCGAAGTCCGAGGCATTCTTCTCGTCGGCCTCGGGGCAGTGGGATCGCCTGCGGGTGGAACTGTTCGGCGAGCAGGTGCACCTGACGGCACTGCTGTCGTTGCTCGACGATCGGCTGGTCGTCGGTGACCTTGGGTGCGGCACCGGGCAGATGAGCGAGTCGCTGGCGCCGCATGTGGCCCGGGTCGTGGCCGTGGATGGCTCGGCGGACATGCTGCAGGCGGCGCGGACGCGCCTGCAGGCACATGGCAACGTGGATCTGCGTCAGGGCGCCCTCGAAGCGCTGCCGCTGGCCGACGCTGAACTCGATGCGGCCGTGGTTTCGCTCGTGCTCCATCACCAGCCCGAGCCCGGCCTGGTCGTGAGCGAAGCGGCGCGCGTGCTTCGGCCGGGCGGCCGTCTGCTGATTGTCGACATGCTGCCGCACGATCGCACCGAGTATCAGCAGCAGATGGGCCACGTGTGGCTTGGATTCTCGGAGGAGACCGTCCGCCGCTATCTGACGACCGCCGGCTTCACGTCCGTGCGATTCCAGGTGCTGCCGGCGGATCCCGATGCGCAAGGACCGGCGCTGTTCGTGGCGACCGGGAGGAACCACGACGGATAGTTCAAAGTTCAAAGTTCATAGTTCAAAGTTCAAAGCGACCGTTCACAAGGAGAGAAGACGATGGCCACTGCAGTAACCGAGACCCACGCATTCGATGCGGCCCGCAGCGCGGGACGCGAACCCTTCAAGGTGAAGGACCTCACGCTGGCCGAGTTCGGCCGCAACGAGATCCGGCTGGCCGAGCACGAGATGCCGGGCCTGATGGCGCTGCGCAAGCAGTACGGCGCGCAGAAGCCGCTGGCGGGCGCGCGCATCATGGGCTCGCTGCACATGACGGTGCAGACCGCGGTGCTGATCGAGACGCTGACCGAACTCGGCGCCGACGTGCGCTGGGTCAGCTGCAACATCTTCTCGACCCAGGACAGCGCCGCGGCGGCGGTCGCCGTCGGCCGTCCCGAATCGGGCGGCACCGTGGCCAACCCGCGTGGCACGCCGGTGTTCGCGTGGAAGGGCGAGACGCTCGCCGAATACTGGTGGTGCACGGTCGAGGCCCTGATGTGGCCCGATGGCAGCGGCCCGACGATGATCCTCGATGACGGCGGCGACGCGACGCTGTTCGTGCACAAGGCGCTCGAGTACGAGAAGGCCGGCAAGGTCCCGGCGTTCAACCCCGACAAGGATCCGGAAGAGTGGGGCGTCATTCTCGAGACGCTCGGCAGGGAACTGAAGGCGCGTCCCGGTGCCTGGTCGAAGATCGCCCTGGGCATCAAGGGCGTCAGCGAAGAGACGACCACCGGCGTGCACCGCCTCTACGAGATGACCGCGGCCAACACCCTGCTGTTCCCCGCGATCAACGTCAACGACTCGGCGACCAAGAGCAAGTTCGACAACCTCTACGGCTGCCGCCACTCGCTCATCGACGGCCTCAACCGCGCCAGCGACGTGATGCTGTCGGCCAAGGTGGCCGTGGTGTTCGGCTACGGCGACGTCGGCAAGGGCTGCGCCCAGGCGCTCAAGGGCCAGGGCTGCCGCGTGATCGTCACCGAGATCGACCCGATCTGCGCGCTGCAGGCGGCGATGGAAGGTTACCAGGTGACGGTGATCGAGGACGTGATCGAGACCGCCGACATCTTCATCACCGCGACCGGCAACAAGAACATCCTGACGGTCGACCTGATGAAGCGGATGAAGGACAAGGCCATCGTCGGCAACATCGGCCACTTCGACAACGAGATCGACATGGCGGGCCTCGCCAAGGGCGGCGCCAGGCGGGTTCAGATCAAGCCGCAGTACGACGAGTGGGTGTTCCCGGCAGAAGGCAAGCGCGCCGAGCACAGCATCCTGGTGCTGGCCGAAGGCCGCCTGCTGAACCTCGGCTGCGCGACCGGCCACCCGTCGTTCGTGATGTCGTCGTCGTTCACCAACCAGGTGCTGGCGCAGATCGACCTGCACCTGAGCGCCAACGGACAGCCGACGCTTTCGGGCACCAACTACGACGCCAACCGCGTCTACATCCTGCCGAAGAAGCTGGATGAAGAAGTCGCCCGCCTGCACCTCGGCAAGCTGGGCGTGAAGCTGACGACGCTGAGCAAGGACCAGGCCGACTACATCGGCGTGCCGGTGGAAGGGCCATACAAGCCGGCGCACTACCGGTACTGAGAGTTCAAAGTTCAAGAGTTCAAGAGTTCAAGAGTTCAAGAGTTCAAGAGTTCAAAAGTTCAAAAGTTCAAAGTTGAAGGCCAGGTTGCGCGGTGGATTCCCACCTCGCGGCTTGGCCTTTGGCCTATCGGATCAACGTCCAACTGGCCCTGGCGAAACTCTTGAACTCCAACTGTGAACTCTCCAACTTCGAACTCTCCAACTTCGAACTCTCCAACTTTGAACTCTTGAACTTCTGAACTTTGAACTAACGGGTTACAGTATCCCCGTGTCCCGTCTCTCCTGGTTCGCCGCCTCCGCCTTGCTGCTGGCGGGCAGTTGGGTGTCGGCGGTGGGGCAGCGGACCGACGCGTTCGTCGGCTCGCGCAACCATCCGGCGATCGCGTACGGCAGCGCGCCCACGCGCACCGCGGTGACGGATCTCAATGAACGGCTGGCCGCCGGCGCGGCCGCGCTGCGCTTCGAACCGCAAACCGGCTACCTGCCAGCGGTCCTCGAGGCGCTCGACGTGCCGGTGTCGTCGCAGGTCCTCGTCTACTCGCAGACGAGCTTCCAGGCGAGCAAGATCAACCAGAAGAACCCGCGCGCCCTCTACTTCAACGATACGGTGGCTGTCGGCTGGATTCGCGGCGCCGATCTGCTCGAGATCACCGCCCAGGATCCTCGGCAGGGCACCATCTTCTATTCCATTCCCCAGCTGCCATCCGAGCGCCCGCAGTTCGGGCGGCAGGAGCACTGCGTCTCGTGTCATCTCACGTGGGACACATTGGGCGTGCCGGGCCCGACGGTGAAGACGACCTTCGCCCGGAAGACGATGGATGGTTTCGCGAATGGCGGCCCGGTGGATCACCGGTCGCCCATCGCCGACCGGTGGAGCGGCTGGTTCGTGACCGGCGCGGCGGTGCCCGAGCAGCACCGTGGCAACGTCGAACTGGTTCAACCGGTTCCGCGAACGGGCCCTGCGCCGAAGCTCACCAGCGTGGCTGGCGAGTTCGACACGACGGGCTATCTCGCCGCCACCAGCGACATCGTCGCGCTGATGGTGCTCGAGCACCAGGCCCATGCCACCAACATGATGACGCGTCTGAACTGGGAAGCGCGGCTGGGCGACGAGGCGCGCACGCGTGAAGCGGCCTCCGCACTCGCCGACTACCTGCTGTTCGTGGACGAGGCGCCGCTCACGGCTCGGATCGAAGGCACCTCCGGATTCGCGGCCGTGTTCTCCGCGCGCGGGCCGCGCGACGCGCGAGGGCGATCGCTGCGCGACCTCGCGCTCGAGGGACGGCTGATGCGCCATCCGCTCAGCTATATGGTCTACACCCCGATGTTCGAAGCGCTGCCCGAAACTGCGCGCGATCTCGTCGTCGAGCGACTGGCCGCCGTTCTCACGGGGCGCGACACGGCACCCCGATACGCACACGTCACACCCGCGGCGCGGCAGGCCATTCTCGAGATCCTGCGCGAAACCAGGGCCAGCCTCGCCGACGCGATTCGCTGAACCCTGGCGGGCGGCGACGGGACGCGATGCTGCGCGGCGCGGGCAGCGGCTATTGCGGGCGCTTCGGCACCTCGTGGTTCTTCATCATCTCCGAGCGCCCGTTCTTGATGAACAGGTTCACGACTTCGGCGTGAGCCTTGATCAGCTCGGCCACGTAGGGGTCCTTCGAGGTTTCCGTGACCTTGATCCCCTTGGCCGTCATCTCGTGAGCCATCACGATCTTGTCGGTATTCTCGAACACCGCGCGGAACAGCGGGTCCCGCATGTGGATGGGGCGAGCGTCCTTCACACGGCCGTACATCGCGTTCACGTGGCTCTGGATGAGGGTCACGACGGCCGGGTCGTCCGATTCGGTCAGGGTGTCCACGCCGTCCGGGCGCACCGTGACGGAGCGGCGAATCTGATCGCGGTGGTCCAGCAGGGCATGGAACATCTCCATGTCGGCCATGTGGCTGGGATCGTCCTTCATCCCACCCATCCCGCCCTGCATGCCTCGGCCTGGCGGAGGACCGCCCTGGGCGCCCAGCCCGATGGTCAGGGCCATCATCACCATTCCAACCCCCAGACCCGCTCGCCACAGGCGCGACCTCAACGAATGCACCACTCTAGCCATGTCAGACCTCCTCCCAACAGATGCATGGCAGGGACAAGAGGTGACAAACGGCGCCGCTCCAGTGGCGCTACAGTAAAAGCACGATGCGCGTCGCGGCTGCCTTCCTGCTGGTCATCGGGCTGTTCGGCGCCAGCTTCGCCACAGCGGTGGCGCAGCGGCCCGGCGCGTTCGGCGGGGCTCGCGATCATCCAGCCATCAACTACACCGCCGGTCCGGTCAGCGATCCCGTCTCCCGGCTGAATCAGTCCCTGGCGTCGGGCGCCGCCACGCTGGCGTTCGACGAGAGCAGGGGAGGCTACCTGGGCGCGGTGCTCGACGCGCTGCAGGTGCCCGTGTCGTCACAGATGCTGGCGTTTGCCGAGACGAGCCTGCAGGCCCGTCAGATCCGCCGCGACAACCCCCGTGCCGTGTACTACAACGACGTCGTGTCGGTGGCGTGGATTCGCGGCAGCGACTTGCTCGAGCTCGCTGCGCAGGATCCCAGTCAGGGCGTCGTCCTGTACACGCTGACGCAGGCGGCCGGCGCCTCGCCGCGGTTCGAGCGGAACGATACGTGCCTGGCGTGCCATCTGTCGTGGGACACGCTGGCGGTCCCCGGGTTCGTGCTGCAGACGGTGTTCCCCCGCACCAACGATCGCGAGTACGCCGACGGGGGCTTCGTCGATCACCGCCTGCCGGTGGAGGAGCGGTGGGGCGGGTGGTTCGTCACCGGCCGGCAGGTGCCGGCGCGGCACATGGGCAACCAGCCGACGATGCAGGAGAAGCGGCGGACCGGTCCCGCGCAAAAGCTGCTCACGGTGCAGGGGGAGATCGACACGAAGGGCTATCTCACTTCGCACAGCGACGTGGCCGCGCTGCTCGTGTTCGACCACCAGGTCCATGCCGCGAACCTGCTGACGCGCCTGAACTGGGAAGCGCGGGCCGGCACTTCCGCGAGTGTCAACGAGGCCGCGACTGACCTGGCGGACTATCTGCTGTTCGTGGACGAGGCGCCGATTCCCGGCAAGGTGGAAGGCTCGTCCGGGTTCGCGGAGGAATTCATGGCCGCCGGAAAGAAAGACAGCAAGGGCCGATCGCTGCGCGCGCTGAAGCTCGAGGGCCGTCTGATGCAGTACCCCTTGAGCTACATGATCGACACGCCGATGTTCGATGCACTTCCGGTGACGGCGCGGACCGCGGTCGTGAGCCGGCTGGCGGCGGTGCTGCAGGGCCGCGACACGCGGGCGAAATACGCGCACCTGACACCCTCGCTGCGGGCCACGATCCTGGAGATCCTGAGAGAAACCAAGCCCGGCGTGGTGGAGTAGCGAACGACGAAGCGGCCGCGCCACCCCGTCTACAGCAGCGACACGCGGTTGGTGATAGCTTAGAGATCACACCTGTCATTGGTCCCCGGGGAGTTGTCGCCATGACGATGTCCACGCCCGTTCGCGCGTTGGTCATCTGCCTCTCCGTTGCGCACCTGCTCGGCCCTCGCCCGGCGCAGGCGCAATACGCCGAGACACCACAAGTTCTCGCGACCGTCGATGGTGGCGCCTTTGCGGCTGCGCAGATCGGCCGTCGGCTGTTCGTATCGGGCTATTTCGGCCAGGTCAGCCCGCCCAGCGGCGGCGCGTTCATCGTCGATATCAGCGGCACGCCCCTACTCAGCGCCTTCCCGTTCATCGACGGGACGGTGAACGAGATCGTCGCGGACGGCCTGGGCGGGTGGGTGGTGGTCGGCGGCTTCCGCCAGGTGGCCGGCCAGCCGTTCTCGAGCTTCGCACGCATCCGGCCCGATCGGACCGTCGATCCACGCTACCGCATCACGACCGATGGTCCGATCCGCCGCGTCAGGATCGCACACGGGCGCGTGTACCTGGTGGGCGACTTCAGCGAGATCAACGGGTACCGCCGACTGGGGCTGGCGGCGCTGGACGTGGCGACCGGCCGTCTCTCGCCGTGGGGAAGTGAGTTCGAGCCCGGTGTGGACTCCTTCACCGGAAAGCGCCGAGCCCTGAGGAATCTGTCGATTTCCTCGATCGCCGTGTACGTGTCAGGAGGAGGCGACGGGAATCGTTATCCTCAGTCTGCGCCGGCGGGGCGGCTCTGGGGATTCGATGCGGGCAGCGGTGCCCAGCTCTTCGAGAGGGCCGCGTTCGTGACCGCCATCGCCGCCACGTCCACTCGCGTGTACGTAGGCGGCTACCGGGAACCGGTGCTGTGGGCCGTGGATCCGCACACCGGCGCCGACGTGACCTGGTCGGTGGGCCTGACCTTCCGACCCCTGGGGTCCCAGGAAATGCGCGTCACCTCGTTGCTGTTGGACGGTGGGCGGCTGTATCTCGGTGGATATTTCCAGACCACCGACAATCAGCTCCTGCTGGCAGCCGTCGATGCCGCAACGGGCCAGCCGTCGACGTGGCGACCGAGCGAGCCTCCCGGGTTCTTCGGGGAGATCGACGGGCTGACGCGGCTGGGCCCGGGCCTGGTCGCGCTCAGTGGCCAGTTCATCGCGTACGACGTGGCCACAGGAGCGCGGCTGCCCTGGGTTCCGCAGACCCACGGCGCGATCATGACGGTGGCGGCAGCGCCAGAGGGCGCCGTGCTGGGAGGGAGGAACTTCAACGAGTTCGCAGGGCAGGCGAGGCGGAACCTGGCATCGTTCGACCTCGACACCGGACAGCTCGAGCCCTGGGCCTCCGCGCTCCCCGAGACCGTGTCGCTGGAACGGCTGGATACGGATGGGACATACCTCTTCGGTGCCACCAATGGGGCACAGTTCTTCAAGATCGATCCGGTCAGCGGCGCCGTGCTCGGCACTCTCGATTTCGGCAGCACCTATCTGGTGACCGAGCGCGTGGCCGGTGACCGGATCGTGGTGCTGGCGGGCCATTCGCTCCTGGGGGTGATCACGATTGCCGACTGGTCCCAGCGATCGATTCCGTTGTCGTTGGAGGGCATCGGGTTCGAGTCCCGCCTCGTGCACGACCTCGAGGTCATGGGGCACACGGCTTACCTGGCGGGGCGGTTTGGCACCCTCAACGGCGCGGATCGGCCCTTCCTCGCGGCGCTGGATCTCGACACGGGCGCGGTGCGCCCGTTCAATGCGTCACCCGACGCGGAGGTCGAGTCCGCACGCATCGCCAACGGGCGACTGCTGGTGGCCGGGCGGTTCCGCCGCATCGGCGGAGAGCGTCGGCGGGGCCTGGCCGAACTGGACCCGATCACGGGGCGCGCGCTGGCCTGGAACCCCGACGCGCCCGGCAGCGCGAGTCTGGACGTCGGCAGCGACGGCACGATCTTCGTGGCGCCCTCGAGCACTATCAGCGGCCGCAGCCGAGGGCGGTTGGCCGCGTTCTCCGGGCTCACCGGCAACTGGCGGCCGTGGCGCCCTGCCGTCGGCGATGAGACATTGTTCGCCGAGGGCTCTCCCATCCGGCGCAAACCCGCCTTCCTGCCCGACTGCCTGATGCCGACGGGGAGCCGGACGGTCGCCTGCTACCGCGCCGCCCTGCCGTCCCCGACCGCTCCCACCGTACGCCAAGCCGGAAGCGACGTGAGCTTGTCGTGGACGCTCCCGTCCGGGCCTTCGTCATGGACGGGTCTTCTCGTGGAAGTCGGCGGACGCGAGGGTGCGAGCGACGTGGCCAGCCTCAGCCTGCCTCCCGATGCCACGACGCTCTCCAGTCCGGTCGCTCCGGGATCGTATTTTGCGCGCGTGCGCACGACCGGCCCGACCAGCACCAGCGTGCCGACCGCTGACGTGTCGTTTGCGATGGGCCCGCCGGATGTCCCCGCGCCGCCGCTCGATCCCACGGCGGTGACCGAGGGCACCCTGCTGACGTTCCAATGGAAGGCGCCGTCGACGGGGTCCCCACCGGCGTACGTACTCGAAGCCGAAACCGCCGGCGGGCAGGGTGACGTGGTGTCGCCCCCTGTGAGTGGCGGGACCACCAGCTTCACCATCGACGCGCCACCAGGACGCTATTGGGGGCGCGTGAAGGCGGTCAATGCCGCGGGCGCAAGCGCGCCGTCCAGCGAGTGGGTCCTCGACGTGGATGCCACCGCCTCACCCTGCTATGAGATGCCGCCGCTGGCGCCACAGAACCTCATCGCATCGGTGGCGGGGAGAACCGTGACGCTGTACTGGACTCAGCCCGACTCGGGCCCGGTCGCCAACACCCAGCACGTGGTCGCGGGCAGCGCGCCCGGGCTCGATGACCTCGGCGCAATTGGGGTTCCGGGTCCCGCGACCACTTTCACGACCACCGTCCCACCAGGGACGTACTACGTGCGCATCGTCGCTCTCAACAGCTGCGGCGCGAGCCCGTTCAGCAACGAGGTGCAGGTGGTGGTGCGATAACGCAGGAATCAGCAATCAGGAGTCAGGAGTCAGGAGTCAGGAGTCAGGAAGAAGGCGTAGGGTATCCCGCGAAGGAGGCGTGAGATGTGGGCAGCAATCCTTGGCATCGTCCCCCTCATCCTCCTTGTGCCTCTGACCGCGGCCGCGCAGTACGCGGAGACGCCGCTGTCGCTTGGCGCCGTCGACGGGTATGTGGGGCGGGCTGCCCAGATCGGCCGCCGCCTCTTCATCGCCGGCTTCTTCAGCCACGTCAGCGCCCCGACGGGCGGTGCGGTGGTCGTGGATGTCGCGGGCACGCTCGTGCCCGGCCGCTTCCCGCGATTCGACGGCACGGTCAACGCCATTGTCCCGGACGGCCTGGGCGGCTGGGTGGTCGTCGGCGGATTCACGCGCGTGGCCGGGCACCCGCAGGCGTACTTCGCGCGCGTCGGGCCGGATCGCTCGGTCGATCCCCGTTACCGGGTTGCCGCCAACGGACCAATCCGGCAGGTCGTGATCGCCCATGGGCGCGTGTACCTGCTCGGGGATTTCACGATCATCAATGGCGTCGAGCGGCACGGACTGGCGGCGCTCGACACGGCGACTGGCGCGCTGTCGGGGTTTGCGGCGTCCTTCAATCCGGAAGGCCGAACGATGACCGCCCTCTCGGTGTCGTCGATCGGCGTCTACGCCGGTGCGTCCGGACGGTTGTGGGGCTTCGACGCCTCCAGTGGGACCACGCTCTTCTATCGAGACGTCACGGTCAACGCCATTGCGGCGACGAGCGCGCGGGTGTATGTCGGAGGAGGCGGACGCCTGCGCCCGGTGTGGGCGGCGGATCCCCTGACGGGGCGAGACCTGCCCTGGGCCATCGGGCTCTCGTTCCGGTTGCTGTCCGACTACGTTGACAACACCCGCGTAAATGCACTCCTGCTCGACGGGGGCCGTCTGTACCTGGGCGGGTACTTCCTCACGACCGACAACCGAAGGCACCTTGCGGCCGTCGATGCAGCCACTGGAACGGCGTCGGCCTGGCGTGCCTCGAGCGAACTGCCGCCGGTGACTGGGCTGCTGCGCGCGGGCCCGGCCATCGTGGCCACTGGCGAGAGCGGCGCATTCTCGGGCACCCTGCGCCATGTCTGGCCGCTCGACCCGCAAACCGGCGCCCTGTTGAACTGGAATCCACAGCCCTACGGCTCGATTGCGAGCGTCGCGCTGGCGCCGGAGGGCGCCGTCATCGGTGGTGACTTCAACGGCATCGACGGAGTGCCACGCTCGAGTCTGGCCTCCTTCGACGTTGACACCGGGTCGCTCGAATCGTGGACCGCGACGGCACCCGAGGGACGGCTCGTCAGCTTCGACACGGACGGTGCGTTCCTGTTCTGGTTCACTCACGATGGCCGGGTCTCCAAGATCGATCCGGTGACGGGAGCCGTGCTCGGGACCATCGACTTCGGCGACGACGTCGTGCGCCTGCCGTATCGCATCGCCGCCGGGCGGATCTTCGTGGGCGTGGTGCGCGCGAGGGCGCCGGTGGAGCTGGGAACCATCACAATCGCCGACTGGTCACGGCAGACCCTGCCGTTCACGTTCGGACCGTCGGATGACGTCAGCCTCGTGAGCCTGGAGGCAGTAGGCGATGCGCTCTACGTCTCGGGAACGTTCACCACGATCAACGGAGTCCCCAGGCCGTTCCTGGCCGCCGTCCATCCGGATACGGGCGTCGTGCTGCCGTTCGCCGCGTCCCCGGACTCGGGCGCACACGTCAGGCAATGGGGGAACAGGCTCGTGGCGTCCGGCGCCTTCAGGAGAATCGGTGGCAAGCGCCGGCGTGGGCTCGCCGAGCTGGACCCGGCGACGGGACGCGCGCTCGACTGGAACCCGGACGCACCCGGATCTGTCGGGATGGAAGTGGGGGGAGACGGCCATCTGTACGTCGTGCCTTCCCAGAGCCTCAGCGGAAGGGATCTTCGATTCTCACTGGTGGCCATCTCGCCGGTTACGCTGCGGCCACTGCCATGGCGTCCCCCCCTCGCATTCCTACTGTCGTTCGACTCGCTCTCATTTCTCCCGGACTGCCTGTTCGTCCACGGCTCGCGCGTGGACTGCTATCCCCGGGCGATGCCATCACCGACGCTTCCTGCGGTGCAGCAGGACGGGGATCGCGTCACATTACAGTGGCACCTCCCGCCGGGGCCGCCAATATGGACGGCAGTTCGCGTAGAGGTGGGCCGGCGCGAGGGCGCCAGCGACGTGGCGGGGTTCAACCTGCCCGCCGATGCCACCTCGATCACCCAGACGGTCCCGCCGGGCACCTGGTTCGCGCGCGTGCGCACAACAGGCCCGCTCAGCACCAGCCACTCCACGGAGGATGTGTCGTTTGCGGTGGGCCCGCCGGACGTGCCGGCGCCACCGCTCGATGCGACGGCGGTCACGGAGGGCACCGTGCTGACCTTCGAGTGGCGGCCGCCGTCCACGGGCGCCCCGCCAGCGTATCTGCTCGAAGCCGGGACGGCCGCGGGGCGGAGCGACGTGGCCCGGATGCCTCTCGGCGGTGGCGCCACCCGCTTCACGCTCGATGCACCACCCGGACGGTATTGGGGGCGCATCCGCGCCGTGAACGGGGCGGGGGCGAG
>Ga0105103_10000189_pt1 | contig 33504 bp, 28 predicted proteins | sample PPLLaktember2015_2_FD_79107 | JGI IMG/M metagenome (GOLD analysis project Ga0105103, IMG submission 79107) | Freshwater sediment microbial communities from Prairie Pothole Lake near Jamestown, North Dakota, USA - PPLs Lake P7 Core (6) Depth... | ecosystem: Environmental > Aquatic > Freshwater >...
GGAATTTCCCGGCTCGTGGCACGCCTCTCTCCTCTTGGGGTGATTAAAGGATGAGCTGCCGGGCGGCCTTTGTCTGGCAGACAAAACAACATTTCAACCGGTATATTGAAGACTGCGGGATTACGTGCGAGCTTGTCACCCCTCATATGCTTGCAGCACCCTTTTATCGTGGTTCTTTCAACTGCCTCATCATTCCAACGGGTTTTGCAAACCCTGCGTATTCAAACCTGCTCCCGGCGCTCCGCTCGGCAGCTTCACGGATTGAAAGGTTCGTTGAACATGGCGGAAACCTCCTCGTCTTTGGTGCAGCTGCCGATAAACCGGATGCCTACGACTGGCTGCCGTTCCCGGTACTCTACCGGCATGACTGTCACCCGCGGCGGATCGAGTGCACACCGCATACTGATGGCGGGACTATCATTGATGATTATGATCCCCTGTCAATCGAATGCGATGGTTCATTCCCATCGCACGAAGGCGAATGCAGGGGAGCCGCCGAATCAACCGATGTAATAATTGAAAAGCAGGTAGGCAGCGGGAGAATTATCGTGACCAGTGTCCACGAATTTCCTTCAAGGAAATTTTTGAAAAATTTCTGCAGCACAGGAAAAGAGACCATCTTCTGATCGTGTGATGCCTCCGCCCCTGTCCGGCTTTGTAGAAACCGTGAGTTTTCAATAAATGGTAAAGCACCTGTTTGCGGAGGGGACAGTGCCTGTCCCCCCGAACCGCCCCTGCGCTTTGCGATGGTGTTGCATTACCTTCTCTGGAGTTATCGCTGCAGGGGGATGCAACAGCGGCGGGGGCGGAGGCATCACATGCCGCAGCCCCCCAAAGAGCCTTAAGAAAAATATTGTGAGGATTTCGATTTCTACTCAGCAGAAATATCAGGAACAAATCTCGATACCATACCTAACCCCACGAAATCACAATGAGATGTATTTCTTGTCCTCGAATCGCACATATACATAAATTGTATTCAGGAATTCAAGCAGGGGTTTTGAAGGTTTATTATATTTTTACTTCATTAGTATGTATCAATGGATCTGGCCAGCCTTACGAAACACCGGACTTACCGTATTGCAGCAGTCATCCTCATTTTCATGGGTGTAGCGTTCGTTCTCAGGATGGTTCCTGCATTTTTCATCAAGGATCCGGGATTTTTGTATACGTATGACACGGATTCCTGGTATACCCTGAGACAAATCGAGGTCATGGTCGGGGACTTTCCGCAGTACAACTGGTTTGATCCGATGACCGCGTATCCCACCGGAAAGCTGGTCGACTGGGGGCCGCTGTACCCGTTCATCGCCGCCACGCTCTGCCTGATCACCGGTGCGACCACCCGTAGTGCGATAATTTTTACCGCAGGCTGGGTTGCCCCGATCATGGCCATGCTTATGGTCCCGGTGATGTACCACCTGGGAAAGACGATACGGGACGGGAATACGGGGATTATCGCGGCGGGATTGATGTCAGTTGTGTCTGTCCAGTATTTTACCTTTTCATCGTATGGGTGGGTGGATCATCATGTCGGGGAAGTCCTCTTCAGTACCCTCTTCCTCCTCGGGTATATCTCTACGCTGTCCTATGTGAAAACTCACCCGGTCGATGGAAAAGAAATAAAAAGCCTTCATTACCCGCTGGTCCTATCAACCATAACCGGCATCCTCTTCTTCCTGGCTCTTCTTGTATCAACTACCGTAATTCTTACGTTAGCAGTAATTGCAGTCTATACCTTTGTCCAGACGATCATCGATTATTTTCAGAAGAACGATTCCATCTACCTGCCGGTGGTGAATGGAGTAACGCTTGCAGTATCAATACTTCTTCTCTTCATCTTCGGATTCAAATCCGGGGGCCTGTCAATAACCCGGTATTCAATCGGGATACCGTACGTTCTCCTCGCGCTTATCGCCGTAACGGTTGTTCTGTTTATTCTTTCATCATTATTCCGGGGGAAAAAAAGTGTATATCTGATAAGTCTTGCCGTACTTGCTGCCGGAAGTTTTATTTTTATTCAGATCTATCCTCCATTCCAGACCTTAAGCCAGCAGGCAATGGCACTGTTTTTCGGCTCGTCAGAATTTTCGGTAAGCGTTGTCGAGACCCTTCCCTGGACATTGTCAGGTGCCTGGGACAATTTTAATGGTGCACTCATCCTGATGGCCGCAGGACTGCTGGTACTGGGATATCACATCGTGAAAAAACGGGAGAGCCGGCACATTTTCCTGTTGATCTGGTCAGTGGTGATGCTGCTGGTGACCATCCGGTTCCAGAGATTCGTGTATTTTTTTACCGTAAATGTTATTGTGCTTGCTGGCATTTGTATCGCTGAAACTCTCACCTGGAAAGGAAGTTCGCTGGCCGGATATGGATCCGCTCTGCTTTCCCGTTTTTCCCAGCCTTACCCATCATCCACGGATACGGCAGGTGACCCATCGAAGAAAAATCCATCGAGCCTGAAACAGGACAGAAAGAAAGCTGCAAAACGTACCGTTAAAAAAACACCAGAACGTCTCGACACAATAAAAAATTTTACCATTCTTGCAATCGTCCTTCTCACCATTGGTCTTGTTGCAGTGACGGTCGCTCAGGAGATCCGGTATGGCCTGAGCACACCACAGAATGAAATCTCCCCAGACTGGATCGATTCGCTGGAATGGATAAAATCGGAAACGCCTGAGACCGGGATTGATTACTACAAATCGTATGACGCACGGGAATTCACCTATCCGGCTGAATCATACGGGATTATGGGGCTGTGGGATGCCGGCCACTGGATTACATTTTTCGCCCAACGGATTCCTGTCACCAACCCGTTTCAGGATAATCTGGGCGGTCCTGAAGGTACCGCTGCATTTTTCCTGAGCGTGAATGAATCACAAGCCAATAGTATCAACGGGAAGCTCGGGGGCAGATATGTTATCACGGATTCAAAAATGGCAGTCGATACGTTCACGAACCTTGTCCCATGGCAAAGCAATTCCGTCGATATTTCCCCGTACATAAAATATTTTCTTGTACCTGACACCAATGACGTCACGAACCTGAAGATTACCCATAAATTCGACGAGGCGTATTTCCAGACAATGGTGGTGCGTCTCCATAATTTTGATGGATCGATGACCGTTCCGGGAACGGTAAACTATGTCCGGTATCAGATACGACAGCCCACTTCAGGCGAGACTTCAGAACTATCCGGTTTTGCCCGGGTAATTACAAATGAGAGAACGATGAATGTATCTGACATCGATACTTCGACGCCCATCATGAAAGAAGGAGAGGAACTCCAGCCCACGGAGTATGCAAACATCTTTTCCGATCTCCCTGACAGGCCTGTGCAGCAGATCCCGGCACTTCAGCATTACCGGCTGATCCACGAGTCTCTGGATAATGCGACAGTCACACCATTTCCGGAATCCGATCCCATCACCCTGCCCGGTATAAAATATGTAAAAATATTTGAATATGTCAAAGGCGCACAGATTCCCGGTGATGGTATTATTGAGCTGCCAGTCGTGACAAACACCGGACGGACATTTGTATACCGGCAGGCGAGTGAAAATGGCATGTTTACCGTTCCCTACCCGACAGGGGGAAGCCTCTATAACGTTCGCGCAACGGCCGAGTACCATATTGCTGGCACATCCCGGTACATTGCAGTGACAGAAGATGACATAACCGAGGGAACGCGGGTCACCGGGTAGACAATTTTTACGACGCGATGCGGCGAAAAAAGAGTGAAATCATCCCGTATTGCAGATACAGTCATTTTCTGGCAACTAAAAAATCTCATTTTTTTTGAAGGGTATTTGATCAATCATACGCTCCTGGGGACTCGCCATTAGTTCGTCCCCGATGTGCGATAATCCGACAGAAGGAACAGGAAAGGGTATCGAAAAAAACCCCTGAAAGGACCTCCAGAGTCATCCCAGGCGCAGGGGTGGGTCAAGGGAGGGGACAGGCACTGTCCCCTCCTTGATTGTTGATCGTGTTTTTCAGTTTCTGTGAGAATTTGAGTTTTTTTTACTGCTGAATCCGGTAACATCTGTTCTAATAATTATCAGTCGCTTATACCACGAATCTGGTGGTTAAAAGGGTAATATACCCTTATTATTTCCCTGACTCGTAATCGGCTGTGACAGTTTGATAAAATTCCTCGATATCAACAGTGATGTGATCCCAGTCAAATGCCTGAGCAGAGAGAATGCAGGAATCCCTCATTTCCTTGTGGCGCTGGAGCGCAAGGCGGATTGTATCAGCAAGATCTTCGGCTGACAATGAACAGAGGAACCCGTTATTCCCATGTATTAAATCACGGATCGCATTCGCCGGATGATCGATGGTCACAACGGGAAGCCCGCAGGCCAGCGCTTCAAGCGCGGAAATCCCGAAACCCTCCCGGGTAGAGGGGAGAACGAATATTTTTGATGATTTTAGCGCGGCCATCAGATCGTCGTGATTCTCGTAAAAACCATGGGGCAGGATGACATTTTCAAGATTTTTTTGTCTGATCATTTCCTGAATTTTTTTCTCTTCAGGTCCCTGCCCGATAAGCTGCACCCGGAGGTCCGGATATTCTGACAGGACTAATTCAACCGCTTCCACGAGCAGGTCCGGGTTCTTTTCTTTTATCAGGCGCCCGACAAAAATAATGTCTGATTGCTCCAGGGAAGGAGTAATTGCATTAATTTTCCCGGTATCAATCCCGATGGGGATAATAGAATCAATCTGCTTGTAGTATGTCGTCCTGAAACGATGTGCGGTGAAGTGCGAAATGGCGATAGTCCGACATGAGAACCCCGCAATATATTGTTCCATCAATTTCCCGAAAAATCCCTTTTTTCCGATATATTCGTACCAATATTCACCCCAGACCTCAATCCAGGTGATTGCCAGGGGGATTTTCCTTATTTTCGAAACAAATCCTGTAGTAATGCAGGAAAAATAGGGGAACTGCTGGCAATCGATAATATCAGTTTTTTCCCTCATCAGGGGGGCTATAAGGCGTATGCTGAAAACGAGGGGCTGAAGGAGCGACCTCCTTCCGCCAACATAGAGTTCACGAGCGGGACAGACCCCGTGAAGACAGATGCCTTCGCGGATGATACTCTCTTCTCCCTCCCAGAACTTCATACCGAAGAGGTGAACATCATGGCCTCTGCGGGAGAGCCTCACGGCTAGTTCCCAGATTCGCTTTTCCACGCCTCCTTTTATATAAGGGTAGATGGCGTCGTAGACAAAGGCGATCTTCATCCTGCCAACCTACTGGAGAGTGTTCTCATTGAGGAGCATCATACTCTGGAATACCGCAAAAAGAAAGATCTGGATTCCGCTTACGATCAACACGAGGGATATTATTGCTGTCGAGATTTCCGACAGGAAACCGAAATTTGTCGACACCCAGTGGAGGAATATGTTGAGACCGAGGAGGATTCCTGCAGAGACTAAAAAAAATCCCATAACAAGGAATAATTCAAGACTGTGGTATATCATCAGGAATTCGATAAAACCCTGTTTCTTTTCATATCCGTGGATGACCGAATAGGTCTTCATCAGGAAGCCCGAGAGCACGACCTGAATACCACCTGTCACCAGGATTGCACCCAGAATGAAGGTATGGAGATGTGACGATTCGATATCACCATTCAGGGAAAAAAATACCATGAGAAGCAACCCGATAATGGTGAACAAAAATCCCGGTACAGCAATAAATGGCAATGGCTTCATAAGGAGGACAAACCGGACATGGCGCCATCCATCAGCAAAACTGTGCAACTTGGAGGGGGTTACCCTCGGGTAATAGGAGATTGGCACCTCTTCTGTACGCAGCCTTTCTTTTGATGCCATGACAAGCATTTCCGAAGCGAATTCCATCCCTCCTGTTGTAAGAGGCAGCCTGTCAAGGGCTTCACGGGTAATTGCACGAAACCCGCTATGGGTATCAGAATACCTGGTATGGAAGATGAAGTTAAGCATCCACGTGAGAACCGGATTCCCGATATAACGGTGAAGCCCATCCATCGAATCCTTATGGATTATCCCTTTAAACCGCGATCCGATGACGAAATCTGCACCATTTTTCAGGGGGGCGATAAGTTTTGGGATTTCAAGAAAATCATAGGTATTATCTGCATCGCCCATCACGATGTAAAGACCCCTGGCATGTCTTAATCCGGTAAGATAGGCATTTCCATATCCGTTTTTTTCTGGACGGATGACTATCGCACCCAAAGATGATGAGATCTCGGAAGTTCGGTCGGTTGATGAATCTGCAACTATTATCTCACCATTGATGGCATTATCATGGAAAACTTTCTGTATTTTGGTAATGCATTCTCCAATGGTCCGTTCTTCATCGAGAGCAGGAAGTATCACAGAGACTTCAATACTATTTCCACTGCCGGGTTGTGAATCCATTTTTATATCCAATGATGTGGTTCGATGATAAAAATAATTGAATGTCTGATTCAATAAATTCATTGGAAATGAATTCAAAAAAAAACGGAATTGCTAAAAATATTCAGGAAATATTCATTTCATATAAAAATTCAATCAATAGAGATACCAAAGAATAACAGCTGACCACAGAGGGAGAGTGCATGAGAAAAATATTAATCACCGGTATCAGCGGTTTTGTCGGCGGACATTTCGTACATCACCTGACTTCACATCATCATGATCTTGAGATCCATGGGATCAGCCGATCCAAACCTGCATGGGATTTTGTCCCTGCCGTGCCGGAACTGATCCACAATTCCCACTTCCACAAGGCAGACCTGAAGGATATACCAAAAATCAAGTCTCTTATTGAAGAAATCCAGCCCGATTACATCGTTCATCTTGCAGCCCAGAGTTCGGTTGCTGAGAGCTGGAAAACGCCGGTAGACTCGTTCATGAATAATACCAACATCTTTCTCAATATTATCGATACAGTCCGGCTCAATGATTTTTCTGCCAGAGTGCTGTCAGTAGGCTCATCTGAACAGTATGGGATTGTATCGGAAAAAGACCTCCCCCTTGATGAAAAAAGTCCCCAAAAGCCCGCAAATCCCTACGCCGTGGCACGGGTTGCCCAGGAACAGCTGGCACGGATTTACGCTGAGGGCTATGGCCTCGATGTCTGCTGTACACGATCCTTCAATCACTGTGGCCCGGGCCAGAGTGACCGGTTTGTTGTAAGTTCCATTGTCAGACAATTCGTCCGGATTGCACATGGTACCCAGGAACCTGTCATCCATATCGGCAACGGAGCAATTATAAGGGATTTTATTGATGTACGTGATGTGGTAATGGCGTATAATCTTCTTCTTACTGAGGGAAAACGCGGGGAGGTATACAATATCTGCAGCGGCACGGGCCGGGCAATCCAGGATATTGTGGCCACGCTCTCAACAATGCTTGACATTTCCGTCAAAATCAAACAGGAACAAACGCACATCCGGCCCATCGATAATCCCATGATTGTTGGGAGTAATGAAAAGATCCGGAGCGAGCTGGGATGGCACCCTGTGATTCCATTCGAACAGACACTCCAGTCCATGTATGACTGCTGGTACAAACGGCTGGAGCATGGTGAACGGACATGAGAGCAGATTATTTATTCGGTATTAAATTCAGATACTTACCTCAGAATCCTGTTCGATTCCATGCATCAACATGAAATTGTCGGTTAAGTAAATACCTGATGCAAAGAACTATGCATTGTTTCCCGGTTTAAAATTCAGATGCATAGCTTTCGAATGAATAAATATTCCCGTTCATCAGATAATGGGATGTATCACGCAAAGAAATTTGCTACAATTACAAGGTATTTTACGGAATGAACCCCGATGAGTGAAAATATTTCAACGGAAACTGAAAAAAAAATCTTCACCCCTTCAGTATATACAATAATACTAAATTATAACAATTATTCCGATACAGTCGAAACGATAGAATCGGCTTTATCCCTGGATTATGATACAAATTCCATTCTCCTCGTCGAGAATAGTACCGATAAAACAGTAATCGGGAAAATACAATCCCGGTTTCCAACCCTTAAAATAATTGAGAATGAAAAAAACCTGGGTTACGCAGGAGGAAATAATAAGGGTATTCAGGAAGCTGTCGCGGGTGGTGCAGACTATATCCTTGTCCTGAATAATGATGTAATCCTCGAGAAAGATGTTCTCTGGAAATGTATCGACTGTATGGAAAAGGCACCGGATTGTGCCGCCTGCCAACCCCTGATTGCTTATTGTGAAAATCAGGACCGGATATGGTCGGAAGGAACCCAGTTATTTCTGGGATACCCACGATTATTCCGTAAGGGGGCAAAACTGGAAAGAGACGGAATTACGAGGTCTCCCTATGGCCTTGTCGGTTGCGCAATCCTCTTCAGGACATCTGCGATTGAAGAAACCGGTCTTTTTGATGAATCCCTCTATCTGTTCCATGAAGAGACGGACTGGTGCATCCGGGCAAAGAAAAAGAAATATTCTCTCTTTGTCGTAACAAATGCGGTTGTGTACCATAAAATATCTGCAACAATCGGGTTGTTCAGCAGGATGTATCTCTATTACGTGGGGCGTAACTGGCTGCTGGTGGGAAAGAAAAATTTTCATCCGCTTTACTATTATTACATCCTCGCAACGGAACTGCTGTTCCGGTTTCCCTATTATCTCTGGCACCTCACTAAAACAGGACAGCTGCACCTGGTAAAATATTATCTTAAAGGAATCAGGGATGGGATGTATGGAAGATCCGGAGAAGCAGAGATTACCGCGAAATCGTAAGTATTATGCAAATAGATTATGAAGATTAGAGTATTGGAAGGATTATGCCACAGGAAATTCAGGGTGTAACACTAAAAAAATTGCGGGTCATTCCCGATGAAAGGGGCTGGCTCATGGAAATTCTCAGGTGCGATGATGATATTTTTGAAAAATTCGGACAGGTTTATCTCACTACCGCCTATCCGGGTGTAGTTAAAGCCTGGCACTACCACAAGAAACAGACTGATAATTTTACGTGCATACACGGGATGATGAAAGTTGCCCTGTACGATGCACGAGCGGATTCTCCTACATTCAGAGCTCTTATAGAATTATGTATCGGAGAGAGAAATCCCCTTCTCATCCAGGTTCCACCCGGTGTTTACCATGGTTTCAAAGCGATCGGAGGAGAAACTGCTTATTTTGTGAGCATCCCGACACTGCCTTATGACTATAAGAATCCTGATGAATACCGGTTACCTCCCGATTCGAGCGAAATCCCCTATGACTGGGGACTTGCACCCGGACTGAAGCACGGCTGAATGACGGCATGGGAGAAAAAAATATGAAACTACTTGTCACCGGTGGTGCCGGGTTCATCGGAAGCAATTTCATCCGACATATGATGAATTCCCACCCTGCTGGTGAGATAATCAATCTTGATGTCCTGACCTATGCCGGCAATATTCATAATCTGAAGGGGATCGAAAAAAACTCGCATTATACTTTTATCAGGGGTGATATCTGCAACCGGGATATTGTCGATGCAATTCTTGACAACCACAAAATCGATGCAATCGTCCATTTTGCCGCCGAAAGCCACGTGGACCGGTCAATTGCGAATGCTTCGGCATTTGTTAAGACAAATGTCCTCGGAACCCATACACTTCTCGAGTGCGCCCGGACACACACGATTCCGAAGTTCATCCATATTTCAACAGATGAAGTGTACGGGAGCACGATGAAGGGATCTTTCAGGGAAACAGATATTCTGTCCCCTTCAAGTCCGTATTCGGCAAGTAAGGCGGGATCGGATCTCCTGGCACTTTCGTATTTCACAACCTATAACCTGCCGGTGATTGTCACACGCTGTACGAATAATTACGGCCCATACCAGTATCCGGAGAAACTTATCCCTCTCTTCGTAACGAACCTGATCGATGGGAAGAAAGTACCTGTCTACGGTACCGGAAAAAATGTGCGCGACTGGATCCATGTGAATGACCATTGCCGGGCGGTGGAGTTCCTGCTTGAACACGGTAATCCCGGGGAGATCTACAATATCGGTGGAGGACACGAGAAGACCAATCTTGAAATTACTCATAAGATCCTGGACCTTCTTTCCAGGGGAGAGTCAATGATTGAATATGTGACTGATCGTCCAGGGCATGACTTCCGGTATTCTCTCGATTGTTCAAAGCTTCTGAAAATGGGGTGGAAACCCCAATACTCCTTTGAAGAAGGTCTCAAAGATACCGTCGAATGGTATATCGGGAACGAATGGTGGTGGAGACCATTGGTGAAATAATCCGCCGGAAAACCATGTTATTCGGAGCCCGGGGGATGCTGGGGCACGCACTCCAGAACGCATTTCCTCACGCACTATGCATGGGGCATGGTGATGTGGACATCACTGACCAGACTGGGATTTTGAAACGTATCTGCCAGGAGCGCCCTGAGGTCGTTATCAATGCGGCGGCATACACCGATGTTGATGGATGTGAAGACAACCGCGGGTATGCTTATGCGGTAAATGGAAACGGGCCGGGGTATATTGCAGAAGCTTGTGGAGAGGTCAATGCACTTCTCGTCCACTTCAGTACTGATTATATTTTTGATGGTTCCCGGAAGGAATATCGTGAAGATGACCGACCGAATCCGATCAATGTATACGGTGAATCAAAGCTGCTCGGAGAGGTTTCAATCGCAGAAAATATTGAGAATTTCCGCATTATCAGGACCTCCTGGCTGTATGGGAATCACGGAAAAAACTTTGTCGATACGGTTCTCTCCCTTTCACATCAGATGCCGGTGGTCCGTGTTGTCAATGACCAGGTTGGAAAACCTACCTTTACTGTTGACCTGGCAAATAAAGTACCGGAGATCATCGGGTGCGATCCCGGAATATATCATATCATTAACGAGGGTCAATGCAGCTGGTATGATTTCGCACGTGCATTCATTCCAAATGCAGTTCCCTGCTCATCCCAGGAGTTTCCCCGCAAAGCGAAACGTCCTGCATATTCAGTTCTGGTCAATTCAAAGACACCACCTCTCAGACACTGGAGAGAAGCGCTGAAAGAATATATTGAAAGCAAAGCAAAGGGATAATGAAATGAAGGGGATAATTCTTGCCGGTGGAACCGGCTCACGATTGTTACCGTTAACGAAAGTAACAAACAAACATCTTTTGCCTGTGTATGACAAGCCGATGATCTATTACCCGCTGCAGACCCTCATACATGCAGGGATCACGGAGATCATGATTGTGTCCGGACGCGGACACGCGGGACATTTTCTTGAATTGCTCGGCTCGGGAATGGAATTCGGAGTCAGCCTGACCTATGAGATCCAGGAAACGGCCGGTGGTATTGCACAGGCACTCGGTCTTGCCGCAGGCTGGGCAGACGGCGAGGATGTCGCAGTAATTCTCGGGGACAATATTTTTCAGGATAATGTGAAAGCCGATATCTCTTCATTCAGAAAAGGTGCCAAGATATTCTTAAAGGAAGTCGAAGATGCCCACCGGTTTGGTGTTGCTGAACTTGGGAAAGACCACGTCATTTCTATAGAAGAGAAACCCAAATTCCCCAGGTCAAAGTTTGCGGTTACAGGACTTTATCTCTATGACTGTGATGTCTTTTCAATTATCAGAACCCTTAAACCTTCGGGAAGGGGTGAACTTGAGATAACGGATGTAAATAATGCATATCTCACAAAAAATATGATGCAGTATGCAATCCTGAAAGGATTCTGGAGTGATGCAGGAACATTCGAAAGCCTGCTGAGGGCAGGTCTTCTCGTTCAGAAGCACAGAGTAAGGTCGGAATAATAGGTGTTGGAAATTTTTTTTGGTATTCTGATCGTATCCCTTTCTGTGCCATTTCGGTACCTGGAAGCAAGAATACACCTTTGACGTGCAGATAGAATTGTAACAGAGTTTTTAATGTTACTGAAAATCAATGGTTTCAGGAAAAGTAAGATACGGTTTCAAATCTGTTGTTAAAAAGCCTGAATGGAGATCAGTAAGGAACACTATGGATGGAAAAATACCAAATCCCTTAATCAGCGTTATTATTGTTAATTATAACGGGAAGAAATTCTTATCCGATTGTTTCAGCTCACTCTTTTCCCAGTCATATAGTCCTTTTGAAGTAATAATGGTGGACAATAATTCAACCGATGGGAGCGTTGAATTCGCAGAGCAGAACTTCCCCGATGTTAAAGTTCTCCGCCAGTCATGCAATCTTGGGTTCGCCGGAGGCACAAACGCAGGAATAGATGCGGCAGGAGGAGAATTTATTCTCACCCTGAATAACGATACGATTATTTCCATGGATTTTATCAAAGTACTCGCAGAACCGATGATGTCCGATACTTCTGTCGGCATGTGTGCATCAAAAATGATATTTCCCGATGGCAGGATCAACTCAACCGCGATTTGTATCTCAAGGAGCGGGGCAGCATGGGACCGGGGAATGGGGGAACCTGATCGGGGGCAATATGATGTTGGTGAGGAAGTGTTCGGCCCGTGCGCCGGTGCTGCCCTCTACAGACGCTCAATGCTTGATTCGATAGGACTCTTTGATGAGGATTTTTTTCTCTATATGGAAGATGTCGATCTGGCATTCCGGGCACGACTTTCCGGATGGAAGTGTCTCTACGCACCTGCTGCGCGGGTTACCCATTTCCATGGGGGGTCCACTGAACCGGGTTCGGATTTGTCTGTGTATTACGGAAACCGGAATCTTCTGTGGTATACGGTTAAAAATTTTCCAAAACGGACGCTGTTTATTTTTATGCCGTGGATCATCGGCAGGAATATTGCGGTGATACCGTTTTATTTTTTGAAGGGCAAAGGAAAAGCAATAATCAGGGCTAAAGTTGATTCGATAAAAGGTCTGCCCATGATGATCAAAAAGAGGCAAAGCATTAAAAAAACGATACCTGATAGTTCAATCGAAAGGTGGATTCTGGTCTGGTGCCGGGCAAAAATTCCAAAACAGGGTTAATAATAAGCAGATCGGGCAAATGTGTTTATAGTAAAAACGATGTTCAATCGTATGAGCGATTTATTACATAAAAATTACAGGTAACAGGCACATGTCATCGATCATAGAGTACCGGGGATTGATCTGGAATTTCATTAAAAGGGATATTTCCTCGAAATATGTCGGTTCGCTTCTTGGACTGTACTGGTCCGTCCTTAACCCGGTAATCACCCTTGTCGTGTATATTGTTGTCTTTGGCGTATTCCTTAATGTACGTCTTCCGGAAGCAACCGGTATATGGGATTTTGCTTTATACTTCGCCGCCGGATTCCTTCCCTGGCTGGCATTTCAGGATTCCGTCATCCGGGCATCGCGTTCGATTATCGATAATAAGAATTACATCAAAAAAGTCCCGTTCCCTAGTGAAATTTTCCCCATCTCTACAACCCTGTCAGAATTCGTGAACCTTTTCATCGGTCTGGGAATTTATTTGCTCCTCTTCATGTTCCTGAAAGGTACCCCCACGACGTATATTCTTCTTCTTCCGCTGGCCATTATCCTGCAGATGATGTTCACGTTAGCGCTGGCTTTTTTTCTTTCGAGCGGGGCTGTCTTTTTCAGGGATATTCCGGCAATGCTGGGTCCGTTGTTCATGATCTGGTTCTGGGCAACGCCAATCGCCTATACTGTGAACCTGATCCCGGTGAATTTTCAATGGATAGTGAAGGTGAATCCGGTTTATTACATGCTTGAAATATATCGCGATGCATTGTTCTACAACAGGTTACCGGAAATACATATTCTTGTACCTTTCCTGATCTTTTCGGTTGTCTTATTTGCAATCAGCTGCTGGTTCTTCCGGAAATCAAAAACCGGATTTGGTGAGCTCTTATGAATGCCATTGAAGTTCATAATCTCGGAAAAAAGTTCAAATTGTTCAATTCACCCGGTGGAAGATTCCTTGAATACCTGAGTATGGGAAAGATTCAACAGCATACGGATTTCTGGGCTCTCAGAGATATATCTTTTAATATCCCACAAGGTTCTACCCTAGGGATTCTCGGACAGAATGGTTCAGGAAAAAGCACGCTGTTGAGTATTCTTGCGGGTGTCCTTTATCCAAGTGCCGGAGGCTTTGAGATTAAGGGGAAAGTAGCAGCTATACTCGAGCTGGGTTCCGGATTTCACCCTGAATTTTCCGGAAGAGAGAATGTCTTCATGTACGGATCAATCATGGGACTCTCTCAGCAAGAGATCTCAGAGAGATTCGATGAAATAGTCCGTTTTTCAGAACTCGGGGATTTCATCGATCAGCCCCTTCGCACCTATTCATCCGGTATGATCGTCCGGCTCGCATTCTCAGTAGCAGTGAACGTTGATGCTGACATTCTCATTGTCGACGAGGCGCTGGCTGTCGGTGACGCAATCTTCCAGCACCGTTGTTTCCGGAAGATACGGCAGATGCAGGAAGCCGGAAAAACGATTTTATACGTAGGTCATGATACAGAAGCGGTAAGGAATCTCTGTACTTCTGCTTTGCTTCTCGACGGTGGACGGATCATTGAACGGGGTGATCCCAGTACGGTTGTGAATACGTATTATGCCCTGATTGCTGACCGGGAGCGGGCATATACCGAGGGGAACCTGATCGAACACGGAGAAGTTCTTGAGGATGGGTATGAAACTACGTTCGATTTTATCGGGAATATTATCCAGGCAAAAATTGAGAGTGCGCAAGGGGTACCAGTACGGCCGCAAACGATCGAGATACTGTCAACACCCCGTCGTGTAATCTTTGCGCACCCTCTCTCCCAAATCACGTACTCGGTGTCTATCGGGCCGGGATCTTCACTTGCGTTTGCGATTGGTATTATGCCGGAAGCCTGGGATAAGATTACCCAGGGGGTAAAGTTTGATATTGATGTTCTCTGTGACGGCAGAAAGGAAAACATCTTCACCCGTGTTCTCCAGCCAAAACGAAATGTCGGAGATCGTGGCTGGCATAATTTTGTCATAAACCTCGAACGGTTTTCAGGAAAATCGGTTTTTGTGATATTTTCTACTTCGGGATCCGGGGATGATCTCAGTTATACATGGAGTGTTTGGGGATGGCCCACACTCAAAAAGAAAATTCCCCAACCACCTGTAGGTGAAGCGGTTCAACCATCAGAAAACGAGAAGGAACGGGAAATTTCATTGTTTACAGATACCAGCCACATCCGGTTTGGTAATAAAAAAGCGGAGATTTTAACGGTTGAATTGCTTGATAAAGAAGGTAAGCCTGCATTATCGTTCCAGAGTGGCGAAAAAATATTAATTCGTTATACGATGTTCGCACATCAGGATTTTACTGATTGTTTAACCATTGGATTTATCATCAGAAACAAATTTACTGAAATTTATGGAACGCATACACGATGGCAGAATTGTGATTTGTGCGGGGTAAAAAAAGGAGAGATGCCTGTGGTAAATGTATCTATGCCGCTTTCATTAGGAACAGGAACATATTCACTTACCTCTGCAATTGCAATTATTCATCCGGGATTTAATGTGGAAGTACTCGACAGATTGGAAGATCACCTTATTTTTCATGTTAAAAATGATGAAAATATGACAGGAATTATCGATTTACATGCAAAAATTACTGTCGGGTAAAACGTAGTTCAGATGATAAACTGGCAGGGGAGTACAAACAGAATTCAAGATAAACTTAAAGGCAAAAAGCGAAAGATGAGAATTTCATTACCTAGATCCTAAAAGAAATTTCCACTCTACCCGAGAGAATTGGAATTCCGATACAAACCACAGACGGGCACAAATCTTATGATAGGGTAGTGAATTGCATCTCTTGAGTACTCTCTGATTATTTTATTCAGAAATAACCAAAATTTATTACGGTTATTTTACCTGGAACATGGATACATGTGCGGCAATTGATAATATATAGACACAAAAAGATAGAAGAACATAAGGACATATCAGGAATAACACATTCGTAAATCGGTAGTGACAGTAGTGTTTCAGAAAAAAAATAACGAAGGAAATAATAGTATATGCCAAAAAAAGATCCAGGATCATCGGACTTGATTTCATCAAACGTACATATTGGTGAATTTACCTATGGCAATCCTGAAATCTTAATCTGGACAGCTAAATATCATGTTTATATTGGAAAATTTACTTCAATTGGACCTGAAACAAAAATTATTGTTGATGGGAATCATCATGCCGATTGGGTATCCACCTACCCATTCGGGGAGTTGATTGAGGGTATTCCAAAAAATCCGAAACATCCAGCCGGAAAAGGCGATATCAGAATCGGGAACGATGTCTGGATCGGCTACCGGACAATTATCATGCCGGGAATAAATATTGGAGATGGGGCGGTAATCGGGGCGGGATCCGTTATCACCAAAAATGTCGACGATTACGAAATTGTGGCTGGAAATCCGGCCAGACACATCAGATACAGGTTCTCAAAAGACCAGATTTCTGCCCTTAAAACGATCCAGTGGTGGGATTGGGGTATTGAAAAGATTGTAAAATATTCAGATATGCTTCAATCAGATCGAATTGATGATTTTATCGAACGATTTTCTTGAAAAAAGTGAAGAAATAAGGTAAATTGTTACTCCTTTTCAGTCATCTACCTGGGCGAAGATGATAACCCGATCATAATTCAAAAATTGATCTTCCATGGATTCTGTGGGAATTCCAAGAAATAAATGATCGAATCCTGATGCGTAAAGCATCCTGTAAAGCGCACTGAGCGTCGGCACCAGAACCAGGGGTTTATTCGGTCCGACATGCCACTTGTCTGATTCGATCAAGGCCAATGCCGGTCCTTTCCGATTTTGAGGATCACTTCCCCAGCAGCATTCCAGTTCAGGATTCGATTTGGCCACCTGTGTCTCGATGACACATATTTTTTTGGTCAGGGAACGGATTTTTCTGATGGCCTGCAAAGGATTGTCCAGGTGATATAAAATGCCTAAGAACAGGACCAGATCGTACTTTTCAGAAATCGTATCAGTTTCTAAAAAATCCTGCACTTTGAAATTAAGATTTTTTAAATCGGCTATATCTTTTATCGTATTGGCCATTTTTATATGGCTTTCCCTGATGTCAATGCCAGTGACCTTTTGAGCACCCCGAATGGCAATTTGGGAGGAGAACCAGCCCTGGTTACAGGCAATATCCAGACAATTGACCTTCTGCCAGGTTCCTTCAAACATCTGATCAAGAAATGGAAAAATTATTCCTGCACGTGTCGTATGAATTTCATGGGTTTTTTGATCTATGTAGTGGGTTGAAGCACCATTTTCAAATTCAAAATTATAAAACCATTCCGGGTACGCAGTTACCCTTGATTCGATCTCATTTCTCGAGAGAGCCGATGGCAAAGGCTGATGTATTTTTTTTATTGTCATAACACTACGTATAATAATTCGTATTATGCTTTAAAATAATGATGCAGCCATTTAGAGGATAAAACAAGACTCGATACAGACTTCTTTTTAATGCAAGGCAGAAATTTGCCGGTAGCCGCAATAATTGCCGGATCGAAGGAAAATTACTAAAAATTTTCTTATGAAAATTCATATGGAACTATGTCACATACTATACATCATATGGTACCGAATGATGCAACAAATTTACTTCATTCGTATTTCTTTTTAAGGATTCAAAAACGCTGGTGAAAAAATGCTCGAATGGACAGGAGAACGGTATTTACCTTTTGTGGATCCTTCAATCTGCGGAGCAAAAATTCACTACGAGCACCTTCACCGCTATGCTTTTGCCTCGCGTTTTGTAAAAGGAAAAAAAGTGCTTGATCTTGCGTCCGGTGAAGGGTACGGTACATGTATTCTGTCAGAAAAAGCTGCTTACGTTGTTGGTGTTGAAATAGACGGTAACACGGTCGCCCATGCAAAGAGTACGTATAAAAAAGAAAATATCGAATTCAAAACAGGTTCAATTCTGGATATCCCCATCAAGGGAGAGAAAATATTTGATGTGGTTATATGCTTCGAAGCGATGGAGCATGTGAAAGAACAGGATACTCTCTTTTCGGAGATTAAACGATTGTTAAAGGACGATGGTTTCTTACTGGTGTCAACACCCAACAAGGAGATATATTCAGATGATAGTGGATACTGTAACCCGTTTCATCAAAAAGAGTTACGTTACGATGAGTTTTCTGACTTTCTCAAAAAATATTTTTTAAATACGTGCATATTTGGTCAAAGGACTTTTTCCGGGTCATTGATCTATCCTCCATCGGTCGCGAAATCAGGCTCCTGCAGTGATTTTTTTATTAAGCGTAGTAACGATCAATTTTCCTTCACTGAAGAAACTGATAAAAAACCATCATATTTTATTGCATTGGCTTCCGATATCGAAATCAGCAGGAAAAATATCCAGAAAAGTTACCTGATTGATCGATCGAATACTGAAATTACTCTTTTAAATAACCAGATCAACCAGAACATCACCAAAATGCTGTCTTTGCAGGACGAGGTCATGACGAGAGATCAACGTCTCATCGAAATGTCCGCAAATGTTGATTCCCTGTACCAGACACTTGCTGCACAACATCAGGACATACTTCGTTTGTCTTCAGATATTCTCTCTCTGGGGCAGAACCTGGTATCCAAAGATCAGCAACTCAATGTTCTGTCTTCAGATATTCTCTCTCTGGAGCAGAACCTGGTATCCAAAGATCAGCAACTCAATGATCTGTCTTCACATGTCCAGTCCCTGCAACAGGTTCTGACAGATAAAGACAAGCAGATTCGGAAAATAACTTCCCAGGTACAATCCTTACGTGATGAAAATGAATCCATGAAACGAAGTGTTTCATATAAAATGGTTACAAAATTTCACCGTTCTGTTATCGAACGATTATTTCCTCACCAGACACGAAGACGAAACTCTTACGAGCTCGGGCTGAAGGGTATACGAATTCTGGTAAATGATGGCTGGCAAAATTTTTACTGGCAGTTTAAAGAGAAAGTTTTTCATAAACCCATTGTCAGAAAGCAGGTATATTTTCCGCAGGAAAAAATTACTCCGGTTCCAAAACCGGATAGTACCAAAACCATTGAAACCTGTGTTTCAATAATTATTCCAACAAAAAATGCCGGTTCCGATTTTGCACGGGTTCTGGAAAAAATTACCTGCCAGAAAGGGATTCGGGAAGTCGAAATAATTGTCATCGACAGTGGCTCATCTGATGAGACGCTCGACACGGCTCAGAAATTCAGATCCCGGATTTACCAAATCAGTCCGGAAGAATTTAACCATGGAACGACACGAAATTTTGGCGCTGAAAAGGCCAGAGGTAACTATATTTGTTTCCTGGTTCAGGATGCGATACCTGCCGGCGATTTCTGGCTTTATTCTATGGTTAAAGTCCTGGAAGGTGATCCCCTGATTGCAGCCGCAACCTGCAAACAGATTCCAAGAAGCGATGCAGATCTCTTCGCATGCTTTGGTTTATGGCAGCACTATTTTTATACGCTCGCTGCGGATTCTGACCGGATCTGCCATACAAATGCCGATTTTGAAACACTTCCCGGTGAAGAAAAACGAAGGCTTGCAGGTCTTGATGATGTATCCTGTCTTATAAGAAAAGATATTTTTGAAAAATTCCAGTTCAGAAAAATTCAGTCATCAGAAGACCTGGATCTGGGAAAGAGATTCATCAAGGAGGGATACAGGAATGCATTTCTTTTTTCTGTGGGAGTGATTCATTCACATAACCGCGATCCGGGCTATTTCCTGAGACGTTCATATGTGGATACAAAAACCGTAGCTGATATCATAGGATACCAGACGCAGGAAATATCAAAAGACTGTTCATTAACGGGAATTCTTGGTTCTGTTATTACCTTATACAATTCTCTCAATCGGGCAGTTGATTCAATCGACAATGCATCATTCGATCTGTCGACCCCTGAGCTTTCCGCCAGAATTCGCTCTGATGTACTGAACCATTATAACCATGCACAGACAGAAAGGCCTGAACTTGAAAATAAAGGTCATCGCCTGGATAATGCAATTCTTGCCATTACACGACATATCACCGGGCAACCTGATAATTCAAATAAGGCTCAGAATAAATTGATCTTCCTTCAATACGATTGGGTGCTCAATAATTTTTTTGAATACCTGGAAATATACGACACGCTGGAAGGAAAAAAAGAAGAATTGCTGGAAAGTCTTTACAAAATATTTGCGGTTATCGCCGGTGCCAGTATAGCCAGTTATTATCTTCATACTCTTTCGACTGGTGATGTGGATAATGAAATGAGAGCGATAGATGCATATCTCTGCGAAGGTGTCTGATGAAGGTCCTGTTTACCGTTCACCAGTTTTTTCCCAATCATTATACCGGTACTGAAAGGCTCGTTCTGAATTTATGCAAACAGATGCAGAGAATGGGCCACCGTGTCAAAGTGCTTACCTATGCCGTTACTGAAAAAGGGGGTTTTGTCGAAAGATGCGGTGTACTGGTTAAAGAATATCAGTACCAGGGTGTTCCCGTAATTGCAGTCCGGCACAAGACAATCCCGAACCTTCTTAATTTTTCCATTTTTGATGAACAGTTAACAGAAATTATGGAATCTGTTCTCGCTGATGAACCTTTTGACCTGATTCACTGTTGCCACCTGATGCGTATTGGTGAAATTGTAAGAAGCGCTCAAAAAAGAAAAATCCCTGTCATCCTCACGCTCACTGATTTCTGGCTGATGTGTCCACGGGGAATAGCAATCACGCAGGGCGGTGTTTTATGCGAAGGATCGCATGATGGAATGCGTTGCAAAAGGGATTGCTATGAAGGGGGGTTCTGGGAAGATATAATCTCAGAGCGATTCCGGCAGGCAGCTTTTGTGTTTGAGTATGCTGCCGGAGTCGTTTCTGCAACTCATTTCCTGAAAATGATGTTTGAGAACAAAGGGTACTCTCATAAGATTCATATTATTCATTTTGGAAAGGATTACAGAAATATCCGGAAAAATGTAAAAAAATATACAAAAGACTCTGAAATAATAATTGGTTATCTCAGTTCGTTAAGCCCACACAAGGGTGCACACCTTCTTCTTGAAGCGTTTATGCAGGTTAATCCAAAAAATATCAGGATAAAATTATACGGAGACACTTCCTCGGATTCGGAATATTTCGCCATCCTGAAAAAAATTTCACGCGGTCATCCGGGGATAGAATTCTGCGGGAAATATGACTATGAAGAGATGTCAGAAATTCTCGATACCGTGGATATTATTGCAGTCCCCTCTCTCTGGTGGGAGAATTCGCCACTCGTTCTCCTCCGGTCTCTGGCGCACGACGTCCCCGCTGTTGTAAGCGATCTGGGGGGTCTTACGGAGATTATCAGGGATGGTCACAACGGATTTACGTTTTCCGTCGGATATTCCGATTCTTTAACGGAAAATTCAAAACATCTTTCAGAAAGTATTGCAAAAATCAGCAAAAACCCGGAGGTATTGAACGTTTTAAAGGCGAATATACAGGCACCACCGAGAATCGAAGAGGAGGCATTCGAGTATGAAAACCTTTACAGGCAGATCCTGGGAAATGTAAATCCGAATAATTCTGATGGTCCTCAACAAAATCTGAAGGAAAAATATGGTGAAAATTTTGTATGTGTGATTCATGAGAATGATGCTATGTATCAGTTTCTCCGGAATCATCCTGGTATAAAAGATCCACTTCAGGAATATTTTTCAAGCGGGGAGTCGATGGTCCAGACTCTGAATGAGATTTTCTCGGATCTGAAAACAGACACCACCACCATTTCTTCATTTCTTGATTTTGCTGCAGGATATGGCAGATTTACACGTTTTTTACCATCCCTGTTCTCAACAGGGCTGATAACTGTATCCGATATCGATAAAAATGCGGTCGATTTTTGCAGGGAAAAAATTCAGGTTAACGGTTTTTACTCGACAGAAGATCCTCAGAAGCTCGTAACCGGAAATAAGTATGATGTGATTTGGGTCGCATCACTCTTCAGCCACCTGACATTACATTCCTGGGAAGCGTGGATAAAAAAATTATATGAAATGCTCAGTGAAAAGGGAATCCTTATTTTTTCTACGCATGGATGTCATTGTTTTGCCGTGCTTGATGCAAAGACCAAACAGGATGTTCTCCATCTCGAACATGGTTTTTATTTCTTAAAGCAAAGTGAATTGAGTAATCTGTCTACCGAAATATATGGAACTGCATACGTCACTGAGGAATTTGTGACAAAGATTGTAGAAAGAGATAATCTGGGAAGAATCATCGGATATTATCCTAAAAAACTGTGGGGTTTTCAGGATATTTACGTTATCAGAAAATAATACCGGGTAATGATAATGTTCAACGATTTGGATTTTCCAGCATTTTTTATTCCCCGATTCAGAAAATAAAAAGTGTTAAGTCGGTAAAAAGGAAAATAATCCTGAAATTTCATGGTAATGGGAATTATCCGGATAATACTGGCTCTGATGATTGTCATTTATCATCTGCCCGGATCCGAAATTTTCAATTTTTTCGGCATGAATGGATCCGTCGCCGTAAAAATTTTTTTTATAATTTCTGGATTTTACATGTCACTTGTAATTAATGAGAAATATTTCGTCCGGGATAAACAAGGCTATTCTGTTTTTATTACCAATCGGTTTCTGAAGTTATATCCAGCCTATGCAGTAATCCTGTTATTTGCTCTGATCGTTTCATTTCTCGGTTTTTTGCGCTGGGGAAATCCAATATTTCTCAACAGTTATTTTGCTCAACCGGTAAGTATATCCTCCCTGTTAATTTTAGGTTTAATAAATATCTCGATGTTCGGGATTGACATGATTTCTTTTTTTGGCGTAAGTGCAATAACCGGACAGTTATTTTTTTCCGGGGCACTTGATTCCAATGGTATCAATTTTATTTTCATCGGACAAGCCTGGGCGTTAAGTATCGAATTACTATTCTATCTGATTGCCCCTTTCGTACTCCGTAAAAACATGGTATTTTTAACAGGATTACTCGCATCAAGTTTTTTTCTGCGGGTGATTCTTTATCAATACGGGTACTATGAAAATCCCTGGGCAGATCGTTTTTTCCCCACGGAACTGGTTTTTTTCATGCTCGGTGCGATTGCCTACAAAGTATATATTCGCAGGAAATCAGTGATGAAAAATAATTTTTATTTTTCTTTGATACCTTTTGGTATCATTTCCGTCATAATCATTTTCCACTATATCCCGGATATCTACGTATCCTGTTTTTCTCTCAAGGAATGGATATTCTATGGAATTTTTACCCTGTCACTTCCGATATTATTTTTAATATCAGATACTATGAAAAACTCTGATCGTTTTTTTGCTGAATTATCGTACCCGATTTTTCTTTCACATGTTGTAATTCTGAATCTGGTCGCAATCTTCATTAATTTTAATCTGGATGGCACTATTGCGAAAACTTTTGTAATCATTATCACGATTCTTTTTTCGATTATTATTGTAAAATGTATCATGAATCCCATTGAGAAAATCCGACAATTGCGAATTAAGATAAACGAGGCAGGGTCATGAGAACGGCAAAGACAAAAAGACTCGTATTTTCCAGGGATAAAAAAATAACTGAAATGTCCTGTGCAAATTCACGATATTTATGTTTAATAAAGAGCATGACAAATTATTACCTAGATCAAGGATCAAAATGACAAAGTGTGTAATTTTTGGGGGGAATGGATTTATCGGCTCTCACCTTGCTGAGGAGCTGGTTGCCAGGGGATATGAGGTAAGCATCTTTGATTCGTTAAAAAACGGAACGAAGAATTTAGACCGGATTGACGGTAAAGTAACATTGATAAAAGGAGATTTTTTAAACAAAAACGATATCTCTTCAGCATTGGAGGGGGCGGAATTTCTTTTTCACTATATATCTACAACAACTCCGGCCTCGGCGATAAAAGATCCCCTCTTTGATATAACTTCAAATCTGGCAGGAAGTGTCAATGTATTCCAGAAAGCAATTGAATCTGATGTAAAAAAAATTTTTTTCCCCTCATCCGGAGGCACCATTTATGGGGAGACGTTCGGAAAATCCGTTAACGAGGATGCACCATTACATCCGACAAATCCCTATGCGATTTCAAAACTGGCAATTGAAAAGTACCTGGATTTTTTTTATCAGACATATGGCATGGATTATTGTATTCTCCGTTATTCGAATCCCTATGGAGAGCGCCAGAATCCCCTTGGCAACCAGGGGGTAATCCCGATATTTCTCAACAAGATAAAAAATGGTGAAAGTCCGGTTATTTATGGAGACGGTTCTTCAGTAAGGGATTACATCTACATTGATGATGCCATAAAGGCTACACTGGCAGTTATGCATTCAAATTCCAAATTTAAAATTTTTAATATCGGAAGCGGAACCGGGACCTCCCTGAATGAATTAATTGCATGCATGTCTTCAGTTACAAAAACCAATCTGACCCCGGTCTATCATGAATCAACAGGAGTTTACCTGTCCAGAATTGTGTTGGACATTTCAAGAGTAACGCGTGAAACAGGATGGTTGCCTGCTACATCACTTCAGGAGGGAATATCGAAAACCTGGAACTGGATACGAAAACGAGCGTAGATGTTTTCCTGTGAAGAGTAATGCTTTCAAATCGGACAGATCTCATTAAAAAATATCAATCAGCCCTCGTACTAATCCTGATTTTATTCTTTGCGACATTGGTCCGGTGCTATGAGATTACCCTCCCTTATTGTAAAACATGGGAAATTGCATTCCAGGAAATTATCGCTAAAAACCATTTCATATACGGGTTTGCTCAGACGCATTTTGTCTCAGTTATTTCTGTTATCAATGGTCAGAACATCTACCACCTCAGCCATCCGCCACTCCTGCAGATCGTTATTGCCATCTCATACTTTTTTTTCGGTATCCATGAATGGAGCGCACGGATTATACCGATCCTTTTTTCCCTGGGAACCATTATTCTCATCTTTGCTATTGCCGATCGTACATGGGACCGACGAGCTGCACTTTTCAGCGCATTTATCACGTCATTCATCCCGATGTCAGCGTACTTTGGAAGAATCGTGAATTTTGAACCGGCTGTGCTCTTTTTCATTCTCCTGTTTGCCTGGGCATATCTCATAGGGGATGAAACTTCCAGCAATAATTATCTCTTTATCGCGGTTGCCGCCGTAGTTCTTGGTGGAATGACAGACTGGCCGTTTTTCCTGGTATTACCGTTTTTCGTTCTGATTTCGTTGATAACCCGGAAAAAAATCGGCATCACTGTTCTTTTATTTTTTCTCGGATGCGGAGTCGCTGCAGGATACCTTTTCCTGAAAAACAGTATTGTTGGTTATAAGTCCGGGGTTTCTGACTGGTTTTCACACCTCCTGTTCCGCAGTAATATTCCGGCATTCATCGGAAATCCTGATCTGTATTCCCGGATAATCACCCGAATATGGTTAAATTTTTCCCTTGCAATAATTCTTGCCGCCATCGGCGTATTTCTCTCGATATATATATTCAGAAAGAAACAAATCACCTGCCAGGATCTGACGACAAAACGGTTGATTCCTCCGGCACTCTTACTTTTCGGATTTTCATATCTCTTTATTTTTCTCGAGTCAACCTTTACTCACGAGTGGCAGATGTACTACTTAATCCCGGGAATATCCCTCTATGCAGGATACACCTTGTCGTCTCTTTATTCCTTCACCCTGAAAGGGCGTTTAATTTCAATTCTGGTTAAAATGGGAAGCATTGTCCTTCTTATTCTTTTTATCTCCCTTTCGGTCCAGAGTTTAATTTCATTTCACGAAGGGAAGAGTTACGAAGCATATTATTTCGGTTCACGCATTAACGAATGGACAAAACCGGGAGACTATATCTGTGTTATTGGTCTGTTATATCCTATCCCGTATTACGCCGATCGGCAGCTCACCCAGAATCCTGTTGACGACATTCCCGATCTTGCACGAATTCAGGAATTGAATCCAAAGGTTGTAGCATTCGTCCCGAACGAAACCCAACAAAGTCCCTGGAACCGGCAGGATCTCAGAAATGTCCTTAAAGAAAATAACTACACTCTGCTCACCATGAAGCCCCAGTTTGAAATGTGGGTCCGGGATGTTGCGGTTCCTGATATACTGGTACGGGACATCGATTCGATTGAAGTCAGAGATCCCCGTACCGGAAATGTAATTCCTCAAGCTGACGATCGTGGAGATGTTCCTCCCCCTCAGGTTTTATTCAGACAGGAATTACTCTATGAACATCCGCTTTCAAACGGTATTATCAGAACGAATTACCATCTCGATATACCTGAAGGCTCTCATCTCACCTTCGGAATCGGACTGGATGAGCGCGTATGGGACCCGTCAATGGGAGATGGGGTTACCTATGAGGTTTATTGCCAGGCCGGTGATAATGAAACGCGACTTTTCTCACAGTACATTGACCCGAAGAATAATGTTGCAGTCAGGAAGTGGCTGTATTATTCTGTACCTCTTGATACCTGTTCAGGCAACGATACCAGGATCAGCTTTGCTACATCAGCCGGGCCGGAAAATAACAACAGTTATGACTGGGCCTACTGGATGAACCCGAGAATTGAAAGGGACGTTACATGAAACAACGGTTGCTTTTTTTTGATGTGGGGAGAATTATCGCAATAACACTTATTGTATCATTTCATTTCGCCGTTTTTCTGAGGATTGGTGCTTTGAATTTTTTTGGTTTTATCGGTACCACACTCTTTGTTTTAATCAGCGGATCGATTCTTGAGTATACCCATAGTACGATAAAAACAACAAAACACCTGTTCAAATTTTATTATCACAGGTTTATCAGATTATATCCTGCATACTGGTTAAGTCTGGTATTAGGTCTTGTATTATTACCCGGATATCTGAACGAAACCCTGTTTCAATTTTTTCTGCAGTTCAGTGCATTATTGCTGTATATCAATAATCCGGGAGTAAATGCGATTAACCCTCCCGGGTATTACATTGTTTTAATTTTCGGATTATCATTGCTGTTTCCGTTTTTATCTGAAGGACTTAAAAAAAATTCCGTCCTTATTTTATCCTTTTCCGGAATAATAACGGCAATTGGATACGCACTGTATTTCACCAGTCCGGCCACCTGCCCTTTACTATGGTTTAAGCCATTACTGCTCTCAATTTCTCCAGTGTTCCCAAATGTAATGATCCAGATATTCCCCTTTGCATTCGGGATAGTTATTATGCAAATTAACCGGTATCCCAAAACACTCTATACGAATTCAATGATCTTCTACGCATCATCTCTCTCCTATTATGTTTTCCTGACTCACGCCATTTTCCTGATAAATTATTCAAAATCTCTTTTCGTATACATTTTTTTAACGATAATCTCAGCATGTGCAATAATGGTGTGTGACATGTGGATTCAAAAGAAATTGCCCCATTAGTTTGAAAAACAACACCAATTTACATGCAAAGTTAAAAGGAACAAATTCTTCAGATAACCACCCTTTCTGACAAACGGAAAATCAGAATTTTATAAATTTCAGAAATATTTGTCTTTTCAGCCAGGCAGTGAATCGATATTGCAGTAAATCAGCACAACCAGTATCCAGAGCGATTATTTCCTCTTCAGAAATACCTCCGGTTACCGGTGATCCAGTCTTTGATAATATCGATACGTATCACACCGTTGAAATGCCTTGATTTCCGGTATCATATGGCAGGTTCATCCGGTATCCCAATCCTTGCCCAAGCAGTCACGAGGTATGTGCCAGCTGGATCATCGGGTCTTCCATACGAACTGTCTTGATGTCATCCTGAAGCCGTGCCCGGGTGATTATCGCCATTCATCTGGGAACTAAACAACCATTCCACAGATGCTGATTTATCTGCTTTCGCTGTTTGGGTTCCTGGTGAACTCGTTCCTGGAGGGGGGGTACCGGATCTTTTTCCAGAATTCCGGAGGAGCTCCGAAGCCACAGAATACAAACTGAAGCGAAGACCTGCACCTATTTCTCAAAGGTAACTCCTCTCCTGGAAAAATCGAATAATGAAAATGATTGATTCACTCGCTCGATAATTTCACCTGGATGGGTTTCTTTTGCCATGCGACGAATCCGATGAATCCATTGATGACATACATAAAAAGAACCAGCATCGAATACGCTACTGCAGACTCACCGGAGATCCCTGCATATCCAAAGAGAAGGATAAACGTCGCATCGCGGGTACCTATCCCGGAAATGGAAACCGGGAGTAAGGTAATGAAAGCAGAAATTGAAACGCAGCCGACAAGATATAAAAAAGATATGGGAATTGCCAGTGCAAGAGCAAAACAGTACGCCATGATATAGTATAAAATCCACGTCGCAGCGGTTATCAGGAATGCATTAATGAGAGGTCTGGTCTGCACCAGAGAAAAGTCGGCAAAAAAATCCTGCAGTGTTTTTGAAAGCAGGTCCCGATACCGAACCGGTGACAGGTAGAGAATAAGATGAGTAACGCGATCCTTTGGAATGAATCCTGAGACATAAAGGAAGATACCAGTTACAGGGATAAGAACAAGAATAGTTGAAATAATAAATATCCTGTCGGAAAAATGCTGGATGAAATAAATAATGCTGATATACCCCACGAAAAGTAATGCCGCAAGATCATAACACCGGTCGAGGAGCACGCTGAAAAAAGACTTCCCGAAGCTATACCCTTCGTCACGCAGGTACTGTACTTTAATAAAATCCCCCAGCCTTCCTGGAGTGATCGTCCCGATGAATAAACCAGCATAGTAGACAAGGGCTGCGTCTTTCCAGGGAAATTCGATATGCTGCATCTTCATCAGGAGATGCCACCTCCACGCCCTCATGAAAATTTGTGGGACGATAAGAAGCAATCCCAGGGTAAGGACAATAAGATTGGCACCAAGAAGAATCTGAACTGTTGCCGGTATATTGATGCTGAACAGAATAATTCCAAAAATGATCAGCCCGGAAAACCTGATTACCCATTTCCATCCGTGTGTCATGCTTAGCTTCGTTTCCGTGCTTTTACAATAATCCCCCACGATTGCCTGTTGAAGAAGGGGATTTTGCCCAGAAGATCATCAAGAGTAATCAGGAGCGTTGATATGGCATTCTGAAAAGGCATTTTTTTCAGGGGATCCACAATATCGGGAAATCCCAGGACCGGATAGGCAATATAACCAAAGTGCTGGATATGCTCGACGGTAAAATCTTTTTCAATGAGAGAAAGAAGGTCTTTCCTTTTAAAATCTTTATGAACTTCCGAAAAATGCTCTTCTTTTTTTGAGAATTTCCGCGGTATATAGCTGATAACGGACTCGATTGGCTCAGCAAATATGACTTCCCCTCCTGATTTCAGGACCCGGTTCATTTCTACAATTCCTTTTTCCGGTTCGGGCAGGTGATGAAGAAGAGATCTGCATACGATAACATCAAATGTCATATCTCCGAAAGGCAGATGCTGACTGTTTCCCCGCACGAGATCGGTAATTTTGGATCGTGCCTGCCCGAGCATTCCCATGGAGATGTCAATTCCGATGATTGAGCCGGGTGGAAAAAAGTGTGCAAGGTAACCAACCCCGCACCCGTTATCGAGGAGCAATCCTTTATTCCTGATCAGATGGACCATGGTAAGAAACCATCGTTTCTGATATTCCTCGGAATACTTTTTTTTATAGCGTACGTTATTGTAATTGCCGGCAACGGAATCCTGAATGGATATTTCATCCGATAATCGCTTATTTATCATATCCGTATATCATTTTTATATGTTTGAATCCCGTTTTACATAGTCCGTTGATATCCTTAAGACTCCTGACGGATAACATAATCCTGATACCGGTCATCGGGTTGAGATAATATTCCTTATAGGATCTTCGTACTCCGTTAACAATATCCTCAGACGAGCAGGATTCATAATTCACGACGGCAGAATAATTTTGATCGAATTTTTCCCATTCCTCGGAGACCAGCCAGTTGTTTGCTTTTGCCATCCGGAAAAACTCTGTCCCCGGATATGGGGCTCCAATTGCAAAATTGGCAATATACAAAGGTAACTCTTTTGCCAGGTGTATGGTCTGATCGATCGTCTCTTTTGTTTCACCAGGTAGTCCGATGATAAAGTACCCCCAGATTTTGATACCCGCTTCATCCGTCCATTTTGCCGCATTTCTGATTTGGTCTATGGTAATCTCTTTTTTCGCCAGATCAAGAATTTCCTGGGAGCCGGATTCGAAACCATATGCTATCATCCAGCATCCGGCTTTCTTCATCATGGAAAGCATCTCTTTATCGATAGTATTTGCTCTGCTGTTCGCAATCCACCTTATACGTAATTTTTCGTCAATAATTCTCTGGCAGAGATCGAGTGTCCATTTTTTATCAAGCGTAAACGTGTCGGAATGGAAAATGATGTTATCAATACCCAGCAATTTCAACTCCTTCAATTCCCCAATGATATTCTGGGGACTTCGTTTCCTGACTTTTTTGCCCCACATCACCGGAGATCGGCAAAAAATGCAGTTAAAAGGACATCCCCTGCTGGTCATCACAAAGGTGTATTTTTTTCCGATGAACGGTAGAGAATATTTTTCAAGGGGGAGAAGATCGTGGCGGGGATACGCAAGAGAATCAAGATTCTCGATGGGTTGTCTCTTTTCGGTAACGTACGCAGTGGTTGTATCTTTTCTGAATCCGATCCCTTTCACATCAGAAAGCGGCATTCCCGATTCGACAGCATCAATCAACTCCCGGAGACTCTCTTCTGCTTCTCCGATAATAACATAGTCTATTTCCTGAAAGGTATTCAGGGATTCTAACGGGAGAGCAGTAACATGGGGACCAATTGCAATAAGTTTCGCGTTTAATTCGTGAGCGATATCCCCGGTTTTTATATCGTTGGTGACGATTGATGATATTACATTGGAGACGATATAGCGGGGTTTTTTATTTTTAACATAATTCCTGAAACCAGACCAGTCCATTTTTTCAGCAATGCAATCAACCAGATCGACAGAATATTTATCAGACACCGCCGCCGCAAGATAAGCAAGATTGGACTGAGGCCATAGAGTGTCTTCCCTGCTGTAACGGCCCGACCTGTCAATATCCCTGATATATATACGCCCATCCGGTGATGGAGGGTTTACAAATAAAATATCGACACAGGGGTTTGAAACAGTACTCATTTATTCGTCCTCCTTATCGCAGAGATCTGATCCGCAAGCAGCCCGAAGAAAAATACAATAACTGATGAGGTTATGAGAAGAATCGAAGCACTTGACACATTAAAATAAAAGATAATTTCGTATAACAGGTCAATTATACCAAGAATCATCAGTAATCCGGAAATGGGTAAAAAGACTTTCAATGGATTGAATAAAGAAACGGTTCTTAAAATTAATAAAATAAAATTTGATCCATCCCGGAATGCCTTTATTTTACTTTTCCCGACCCGTATTTCAGTTTCAATGGGAACATATTTGAGATTATACCCTCCCATCAGCATCGCCAGCGTTATTGTTGTTGTGAAAGAAAAACCGTTCGGTAAAATGTGAATATATTCCATTACCGGTTCTTTTTTTATCACCCGAAACCCGGAATTGAGATCGGGAATGTCCTGACCGGATAAATAATTTGCTGTTTTTTTCATTACATACTGTGCAAGTTTTCTGTTCAGGGTAATTTTTGATTGTTTCGTCCGGGCACCGATGACCATGTCGTACTGACCGATATATTCAAGCAATCTGACGATGTCCAGAACTTTGTGCTGACCATCTGCATCCATGAGAAAAATGTATTCTCCGTTAGCATTCCTGAAACCGGTTTTCAATGCAGCACCGTATCCTTTATTCACAGGATGGCGCAGCACCCGGACATTATGCGATTCAGCGACCTGAGCAGTCTTATCCGTAGAACCATCATCGATTACAAGAATTTCGAAATGGTACTCGAGAGATTGTAAATCTGAGAGAATTTTCCCAAGAGAATGTTCTTCGTTATATGCAGGGATTACTATACTGACACGGTTATTTTCAATAGACATCTGCACTCCAAAATAAAGCAAACAACACCTATTATATTCTTACAAATGGGATAAATTTTTCTTGTTTAGCGAAGATTTCCTCTTCTTTGAAAAAGAACGGTTGATGAATATATCGTGGATCCCCTGAGATTTCCACGCTGCTTGATAAGAACCGGAAATTAGTCTGCAGAGATCATTTTTTTGAAAAGAGAACGCTATCGAATCTGGATTTCCTGAATATATCCATTCTCTGTTTCAACAGACTTCTCCTGGAGGAAAGAAAGGCGGTTCTCTCATCGTAGCAATACTACTACACCACTGAATGTCTGAAAGGATTTAAAATGAAATCGTTCGATGGATAAAACGGAGTCTGGATTGGGCTTATCAGGGATCAAGTCACTGAGACCGGCAACTCCATCGTCCTCTCCCTGTCGATCTTCGGGAACTTGTATTTCACAAAACATATTTTCCCGTTATTCCCTCCTGAGGCATTTCATTGATGATCTGTTATCTGACAGAGCCTGTTAATGCATTTTTTGAGCAATTATCAACGGTGATTTCCTGAATACTCCCGATTATCACAATAAAAAAATCTGACCCTTTTTCATGGAATCCGGCATTTCATGATGGTTCAATTCTTAAAAAATGGGTTCTGTTGAAACGGGCATGAACGTTGAATGGTTCTCACCCAACCATGAAAATTGAGCGGAATTTTCAGGTAATTGAAGCGCCGCGGGGGCGTCCCTTCGGGGGCGGCGCAGGTCATCACAACGGGATTGCCACTTCCCGAAATTACCGGGATTGTGTAATTTTCATGGGAAACCCTAAGATTTCAATAAATTGCGAATCACCTATTATCGGAGGGGACAGTGCCCGTCCCCCCGAACCGCCCCTGCGCTTTACGATGGTGTCGTATTACTCTCACGGGAATTATCGCTCTAGAGGGGTTGCCACAGCGGCGGGGGCGGAGGCATTCCGTGCCGTGGCCCCCAAGAGCGTTGAGAAAAATATTGTGAGGAATTCAATAAAGCCTAAAAATGTTAATCTGTAATAAATTCCTGAAATAAATCATTATCCGGTTTAATTTAAAAATTGGACTTATTATTAAGTTTTTAACTCCACTTCCCCGTCACGTACACGTCCCCGGCTTTGCCAAAAACATACGCAAGATCTCCGGCTCCATACGCCCCGTCCCCGGATGCATCCAGTAACCAGGTGTTTCCGTTCCTGACCACTCCAATCTCGGTCTTGCCGTCATTGTTCCAATCCCCGGTTATATACACATCGCCGGCTTTGCCAAAAACATACGCGAGATCTCCGGCTCCATACGCTCCATTTCCGGAATTATCCAGTAACCAGGTATTATTGTTCCGGACTACCCCGATCTCGGTCTTGCCGTCAGTGTTCCAGTCCCCGGTTATATACACATCGCCGGCTTTGCCAAAAACA